>Ga0187889_10001132_pt1 | contig 29436 bp, 20 predicted proteins | sample June2016WEW_7_10_2_FD_132992 | JGI IMG/M metagenome (GOLD analysis project Ga0187889, IMG submission 132992) | Peatland microbial communities from SPRUCE experiment site at the Marcell Experimental Forest, Minnesota, USA - June2016WEW_7_100 | ecosystem: Environmental > Terrestrial > Soil >... | reverse complement strand
GGTGGTGGTGGGAGAAGGATTTGAACCTTCGTAGGCGTAAGCCAGCAGATTTACAGTCTGCCCTCGTTGACCGCTTGAGTATCCCACCAGCCAGGCGGCGCCCGGCGCGAGGGGGCAATCTGCCAAATCGGGCCGGCCTTGTCAATCCAGTCAGGGTATTTTAGCTTGAGAGGATGTTCGATTCGTTAAGCAGCAAGCTCCAGAACGCCTTCAGGAACCTGCGGGGCCTGGGAAAAATCTCCGAGGCCAACGTCACCGATGCCCTGCGGGAGGTCCGGTTGGCCCTGCTCGAGGCCGATGTGAATTTCAAGGTCGCGCGGGATTTCATCGAGCGTGTCAAAGCCAAGTCCATCGGCCAGGAAGTCATCCAGAGCATCCAGCCCGGCCAGCAGATCATCAAGATCATCCACGATGAGCTGACGGACTTGCTTGGGTCGGCCAATGCGGTTTTGGAATTGAGCGGCAATCCCAGTTGCATCCTGATGGTGGGGCTGCACGGCTCGGGCAAGACCACCTCGAGCGGCAAGCTGGGCCGATTGCTCCTCAAGCAGGGCCGCACGCCGCTGCTGGTGGCGGCCGACGTGAACCGCCCGGCGGCCATGGAGCAACTGGAAACGCTCGGCCAGCAGTGCGGCCTGCCCGTCTATGTCCGCAAGGGCGGGACCGACGTGCTCCAGATCGCGCGCGAGGCCCTGGACTTCGCGCGGGCCAACAACCGGAACACGCTCATCTTCGACACCGCCGGTCGCTTGCAGATCGACGAACCCCTGGTCCAGGAATTGGTCCGCCTGCGCCACCTGGTCGCACCCCAGGAGACCTTGCTGGTCCTGGATGCCGCCACCGGCCAGGAGGCGGTGAACGTGGCCACCCACTTCGACCAGGCACTCCAGATTACCGGCTCGATCCTCACCCGGCTCGATGGGGACGCCCGCGGCGGCGCCGCCCTCAGCTTGAGGGCGGTTACCGGCAAACCGATCAAATTCGCCGGCATCGGCGAGAAACTCGAGGATTTCGAGCCCTTCCACCCGGAACGGATGGCGTCGCGGATTCTGGGAATGGGCGACGTGGTCAGCCTGGTCGAGAAGGCGGCGGAGAGCGTGACCATGGACGAGGCCAAGCGCCTGGAGGAAAAGATGCGCAAGGGCCAGTTCACGCTCCAGGACTTCCTGGAGCAACTGCGCCAGATGAAAAAACTCGGGTCCCTCGAGTCCATCGTGGGCCTGCTGCCCGGGGGAGCCGAAGCGCTCAAAGGGGCCGACCTCAGCAAACAAGAGAAGGAGTTCCGGCACATGGAGGCGATGATCTGCGCCATGACCCACCAGGAACGCCGCCAACCCCAGATTCTCAACGCCCGCCGCCGCCAACGCATCGCCAAGGGCAGCGGCGTCTCCGTGACCGAGCTGAACACCATGCTCAATCGGTTTGCCCAAATGCAGCAAATGCTAAAGAAAATGGGCAAGTTCCAGAAGATGATGGCCCGCATGGGCGGCGTGGCGCCGCGCCTCATGGGCCGCTGATTTATGAACCCATCGAAAAACAAACCAAAATCGCGCCGGGCCGCCAGGCCCGCTGAATCCGCCTTCGCTCAAAGGGCGCGAAGGGCTATGCGCAAGGCCCAGCGAGCCGCCGCGCGCGAAAACTTGCGCTTTGGCCTGCCGCTGATCGTCGAAGGCAACCGCTGACCTGTCGGGCCCTCGATCCAGGCAACTGAAGAATCTTATTGCCGCCGAGAAAGCGACGGATTACGTTCGCCCCGGATGCCGCGCGAAGCGTCCGCCGGAAGGCCGATGCCGCGTCGCCCAAAAAGAGTACCTGATGAATCTGTCGGCACCAGCCACCGTTCCCGTCCCACTCATTTTGCGCGACCTCGAAGCCAAACGCCAGCCCGCAAGCTGTGTTACGCCTGGTTTTGGCCGGGCATTGGCAGATGCCGCTTCGGTATGTCTGGACGAGCGGGGTCACACGAGTCCGACCAGGATGGACGTAGCTGGGGACCTTAAGGTCGCGGCACACGTTGATTGGGATGCGCCTTCCGACCAGTCTCGCCGGTGTTGGAACGACGACGAGTACGCAACCGAACACGGAGCGTATGGAGTTGCCGCGCTCCTCGTTGAGAGTTGTGGACTTGAGGTGCTCGAGAGGTCGAAGAAAGGGACCGGATTCGATTTTTGGCTCGGGCCCGCCAACTCCAAGGGCACGATGTTCCAAGGCTTGATCCGCCTAGAGGTCTCAGGTATCAGGTTTGGCGGCGACTCGGAAATAGACTCGCGGGTCCGCCGAAAGTTGAAGCAGACCGATCGTTCCGACGGGACGTTCCCTGCCGTCATGGTTGTCGTCGAATTTGGGCGTCCATTTGCCAAGATCGTTGAGAAATGCAAATAGTGAACGAGCTACATCAGAAGGCGATGGAACTGGCCGATCGAGCTGCCGAGGCCCGACGTGCAGGCGATGTAGGTGCCTGCGAGCGGCTAACTGCCGAAGCGCTGAAACACGAAGCGGAGGCGGCCTGGAAGCTGGCGAGAGAGAGTGACCTCGAACCCACCCGCTCCGTTCTGTTCCGCAGCGCAGCGACGCTGGCAATCGAATGCCGGGAACTTCGTGTGGCCGAGCAGTTGATCGGCGCTGCCCTGTCAGGCACGCCCCCACAGGAGATCGCCGAAGAACTGCGCGATTTGCTCGAAGAAGTCTATTTTCAGCGGCACTTGGAGGTTCGTGGCATCACGCTTGCGCCGGAGGAGCTACAGATGACACTGGAGGGGGATGCTGTAGGGTTCGGCATGGCTCGAAGCGATGCCTTCTTACAGCGGGTTAAGGACCTCGGAACCCTGATATATCGAACGGCGGAGCGGCTTCAGGGTCGTACGTTTCGTGAGGCTGGCCGCAGAAAAAGACAACTCGCAGAAACGTTGGAGTTGTATCTGTCTGTCCCGAGAGCCTCAAGCTTCGCCGTGACGCTCAAGCTTGGGGGTCAGAGGGCACAGATGGAGATGGATCTCCCCGGCTCAGACCTCACGTCCAAGACGATGAAGGAAGTTCTTTGTGGTCTCGACCTCGTAAATAGGGGAGATTTAGGAGCCCTGCAGCAGAGGATTCCCGACGAGTCCTACCGGCTTAACTTCATCGGGTTGGCCGAGCGCCTTGCTCCCGACGGTCAGGACATCCGGAGTGTCGGCTTTACGACCACCGCTGATAAAGGCCGCGGGGTGGTGGCGCTTGCTACCCCGCGGAACCAGATAAGATCGCGCATGCGCAATGAACCAAGGGAAATGGCCTCCAAGGGCCAGGGGCAGCACGTCGAAACGAATCCCGAAGCCCAGGGGCAGCACATTGAAATTCAGGGAACCTTGCTCGAGGCGGATGCGACGAACCAGATGGAAGGAGTAATCCAAGTCGTGGACCCGGCACACAAGACCCACAAGATCGTTGTGCCCCCAGGGATGATGAGTGATATCGTTAAGCCCATGTTCGAGGAAGAGGTTATCGTGTCCGCTATTCTGAGGGGCACACGCGCTCACCTGGAGTCGATAGACTTGGTGGAATCTAACGACGAGACCGGCTGATGCGCCTTGGACGCGAATTCTTAGGCGCTCCTCTCGTTCGTCCATCCGCACACTTGAGTGCTCCAAAGTCGAAGCGGTTCCCCCAGATCCCAAACTCGCATCAAGAACTGCAGCAGCGGAGGAAACAGCCCACTGGACCAAGGCTCCTTCGGACTTCACTCTTCGGATTCTCTTCGAACTACATCCGCAATATCTCCGCCGCCGGCTTCCTCAGGAGCCTGCGGGTAGGCAGGTAGGCGGCCAGCGCCCCGGCCACGACGCTGATGGCGAAGGTGGCCAGGAACGTCAGGTAAGGCATGGTGAAGACGGCCGCCAACTCGATCAGCGCCGCGGTCTGGAGCACGAAGAGCCAGGCCAGGGTGAAACCGATCGCCCCGCCCGCGATGCCCGCCGAGAGGGTCAGGACGACCGACTCGCCCAGGAAGAGCCGGAACAGTTGGCGCCGGCGCAAACCCAGGGCCTTGAGCACCCCGATTTCCCGCTGACGCTCGATGACGGTGCTGGCCATCGAAGCGATCAGTGCAAAGACGGCGATCACGACCGCCACGCCCAGCAGGAGCCCGAAGAAGACTTGCGTCGCCCAGTAGATGACGCGCGCCTCATCTTTTTGCTCGGCGGTGCATTGGATGCCGAACCGATAGCGGACATCGAACTCCTGCCGGACCTTGGCGGCCACGGCCTTCTGGGCAGCCGCGCCGCCGTTTGCCCGGGCGAAGTAGAGCGCCTGGAAGGCCTCGGCGGGGGCGGCGCGCGTCATGGCCTGGAAGTTCTCCAGCGAGATCAGGACGCCTGAGCCGACGGCATTGGCGAGGCGTCCCCGGAAGTTTTCGAGGCCCGGAACGGCGCTGCAGACAGCCGTTACCCGGAACCGGGCATCGCTGCGCTCGGCCCCCAGCCGGAACGACAATTGGACCTGGTCCCCGGCGGTGACTTCGAGGAAACGCGCGGCGGCCAGGCTCAGGATGATGGGCGGGGCGGGGTTGGTGGGCGAAGGGTCCTGGAGCCGGACGCGGCGGCTTGCCAAGCCCCCGATGGCGCCGGGGCTGCCGGCCTCGCACACGATGTGGTCGGCATAGAGCACTTTCGCCAGGTCGGCGTCGGCGCCGAACGGCACGACCCAGAGGTATTTCATGCCCACCAGGTCGCCGGCCACCACATCGTAGGCCACGCCCAATTCGGAGCGGTTGTGCAGGAACTTGACCTCGGACACGGCGGCCACGCCGGGCACTCGCGCCAGGTCGGCCTTGAGGGTCTCGCCCTCGGGCCGGACCGCATGAATGCGCAGATCGGCGCCATGGGTGTGCTCGACCACCGCCAGGGCCAGGCGGCTGAACAGGGCGACGAGGCTGGCGATGAAAATCACCAGCGCCACCGACAGCGTGAACAACAGGGCCGTCGTGGTGTGCCGGCGCCGGTGCCGCTCGAGATTGCGGGCCGCCAGTTCGGTTGCCGGTTCGAAGGCCCAGCCCAGCCCAAGGAACAACAGGCGTTGAACAAAGGGCAGCAAACCGACCATCATGAGCGTGAACCCCAGGAGAATCGAGAGCAGCAAACACAAAACGACCGTGCCGATGAGCGAGGGGTTGCCGGAAAGAAACGCGGCCGGCAACACGAAAAACACGACGACCGACAGGCCGGAGAGGGCAACGCCCGCCAACACCAGCGGGCGGTTGGCCTGGCCCTCGCGGACGGGGGCTGCGGGGATCTGCCCTCGGCGCAACGGGTCGAGGGCATCCACGATGCGCCAGCGGGTGGCATGGAGTGCGGGCACCAGGGCGCTGCCGGCGGAAAGCACAATGCCGGCGGCCAGTGTCAGCCAGAGAGTGGCCGGGGCGACCTCGACGGTCAGCGCGGCCCCTTGGGCGCCCATCGCCAGTCCGATGATCTTCACCATGAGCCGGGCAAGCACCGTCCCGGCCAGCACGCCCGGCACCACCCCCAGAAAACAGAGCAGAAGCGACTCACTCAGGACCAGGTGGAAGATGTGGCTCCGCCGGGCGCCCAAGGTGCGGAGGATGGCGTACTCGCGGATGCGCTCCTCGACCGCCACGGAGATCAGCGAATAGAGCAGCAGTCCCGTGATGCCCAGCGCCAGCAAAGCGAACACGCCAAAAACCGCCCGCAGCGGCGAGGTGAAATTCTGGAAGGCTGTAATGGCAGCCGCTTTGGGCAAGCGCACGTCATAGTCCAGGCCCAGGCCGGCGGCCACGGCGGCCCCGGCATCCTTGAGGCGCAGCACGCTCGAGTGGAGATCGCGCGCGTCGTAATAGGCGCGGGGATTCCGCAACGCCCCGGCCAGGACCTGCACTCGATCCGGTTCGTTCAACAGCGCGCGGGCCGCCGCCGGGCCGACCACGATGTAGTCGCGCACCTGCTGGGGGAGCACCAGTTGGCGCTCGATGACGCCCTCGAGGCGGAGATTCTGCTCCGAAAAGGTGCTCTGGCAGCGAACGGACAGGCTGGCGCCCGCCTTGGCCTGGAGCTTTTCCGCCAGCGCCTTCGAGACCGCGCAGGTCTCGGCGCCCAGGGCCGGCTCCGGGACCATCCCGGCGATGTCCAGTTCCCGTTCCCGCTGTGGGTCCACGCCGACCAGCACGGCGTATTGCTCGCGCGAACCGGCACTGACCTGGACAATGCCAAGCCATCGGGGAGCCAGGCCCCGAAGGTGCGGGTTGTCTTTGAGCTTGGCGATGATTTCCGCCGGGTCAAAGGCCGGCGGGTTGAATGGATCGCCTCCCGGCCGCGTGATGAGGAGGTCGGCTTTGCCGGCCTGCAACGACACCAGGTCAATGTATGAAATGGAGACTGAGTCTAGCCCGACCTGGACTGCCGTCAGCAAGGCCAGCGTCAGGAAAATGCCCAGGGCGCCGAGGATAGCGCGGGTGCGCCGCCGGCCCAGGTTGCGCAGGACGTAAAGCAGAGTCGTGCTCATGGGGCAAGGTCCCGACAAAGGTCTCGACTGCGCAGGACGCAAAGCGAAGGCGTGCTCATGGGCGGGCCTGGGAGTCGCTTTCCACCCGGCCGTCGCGCAGCCCAATGATCCGCGAACTGGCCTGCGCGACGATGGGGTCATGCGTCGCGATGACCAGGGTGACCTTTTCCCGTTGGTTCAGGTCCTGCAGCAGGGCCATGATTTCCTTGCCGGTGGCGCTGTCCAGGTCCCCGGTTGGCTCATCCAGCAGGACCAGCGCCGGCTGGTTGGCCAGCGCGCGCGCGATCGAAACCCGCTGCTGTTCACCCCCGGACAACTCGGACGGCTTGTGGTCCGCCCGGTCCTTCAAGCCGACGCGCTCCAAAAGCCAGAGCGCCCGCTCCCGCCGCTCGCGCCGGCCGGTCCCCTTGAACTGCATCGGCAGCTCGATGTTCTCCCGCGCAGACAAAGTGGGGAGCAGATTGTAAAACTGAAACACTACGCCGATCCGTTCCCGGCGCAGATCCGCCAACTGGTCTTCCGACAGGTTCTCCAAGGCGACGCCGTCCACACTCAGGGTGCCGCGCGAGGGCGTATCGATGGCGCCAATCAGGTTAAGCAGCGTCGTCTTGCCGCAGCCGGAGGGCCCCATCAAGGCCACAAACTCCCCGCGCTGCACCGTAAGGTCCACGCCCCGCAACGCGCCCACGGCAGTCGCGCCCAAAAGATAACTCTTATGCAAATCCTCTGTCTGGACGGCAATCGCGCTCATGCGTGCTCACTCTGGGCGCAAAGGGACCCTTACGCAATACGAAAGGGGACAACGTAACGTTATGCAACATTTATGTTGTAAGCGGGTATTCACGGTCGCCGAGCTTGCCAACGCAGCTCAGGCCTCGCCGCCCGTGCTGAGCATCCAGATGGCACGATTGTTGAAACGCGGCCTGGTGCTGCGGTACGCGCAGGGGCGCTACGGCCCGGCCACAGGTGTTTCGCTGGAGGATGTCTTGCCGTTGGTGGATTCGTCGGCCTACGCCACAGGCTTTTATGCTCTCTCCCGGCATAACCTGGTCACGCAGGTCCCTTCCGAGATCACCTGTTTTACGAACCGGCGGCACAACCGATCCAGAGAACGGCAGGGCCCCCTGGGCAGGCTCGTTTTTGTGTGCGTCAGCCCGCGCATTTACGCCCGCCCCGCCAAAGGGCTCATCGCGTCCCCGGAACAAGCCTTATGTGACTTCCTCTATCTGACGGGCCGCAAGTCGCTGGCAGCCGAGACCCTGGTCACGTTTCGGAACCTGGGCAGCCTCCGAACGCGAATCCTGGACCGCATCCTCGCCCGGTATCCCCGAACGGTCGGTAAGGCGGTGCAGCGAGTTATTGAGTTTTCAAAACCGCGCCGACTCGGCTAGATTCGGCCGATGGAAACCGGTGTTCCGTATTTGTTGCCGCTGCTGAAGCAGTACTTCGGCTTCACTTCCTTTCGGCCGTTGCAGGAGCAAATCATCCGCGACGCCCTGGCGGGCAAAGACGTCTTTGCGTTGCTGCCGACCGGGGGCGGCAAGTCGCTCTGTTTCCAGTTGCCGGCGATGGCCAGGGAGGGTCTGACGGTGGTGGTTTCGCCGCTCATTGCGCTGATGAAGGACCAGGTGGACGGCTTGCAGGCGAGCGGCGTGCCGGCAACTTTCCTGAATTCTTCGCTGCCGGCCGGCGAGTCGCGGGGGCGGCTGCGCGGATTGCACGGCGGCCAGTATCGGCTCCTCTACGCGGCCCCGGAGCGGCTCATGCTCTCGGGCTTTCTCTCGGACTTGCAGCGGTGGAAGGTGGGCCTGGTGGCGATTGACGAGGCGCATTGCATCAGCGAGTGGGGGCATGATTTCCGCCCGGAATACCGTCAACTGGCCGGCTTGCGCCCGCTCTTGCCGGGAGTGCCGATGATGGCGCTGACCGCCACAGCCACGGAGCGGGTGCGCCAGGACATCGTGGCGCTGCTTCATTTGCGCGAGCCCGCTTGTTACGTCGCCAGCTTCAACCGGCCGAACCTGGCCTACCGCGTCTTCGCCAAGAGCAAGCCCTACGAGCAGGTGCTCCAATTCGTCAGCGCCCGGCCCCAGGAGAGCGGCATTGTCTATTGCCAGGCGCGCAAGACCGCCGAGAGCGTCGCCGAGCGGCTCAACGAAGACGGCATCAAGGCCAGGCCCTATCATGCCGGGCTCACGCCGGCCGAGCGCACCGAGCACCAGGAACTATTTCTGCGCGACGAGGCGCGCGTCATCTGCGCCACCATTGCCTTCGGCATGGGCATCAACAAACCCAACGTCCGCTTCGTCCTCCATTACGACCTGCCCAAGAATATCGAAGGCTACTACCAGGAAACCGGCCGCGCCGGGCGCGACGGCCTGCCCAGCGAGTGCCTTTTGCTGTTCAGCCCGGGGGACGTCGTCAAGCAAATGGGGTTCATCAACGAAAAACCCGACCCCAAAGAACAGCAAATCGCCCGCGCCCAGTTGCAGCAAATGGTCCATTATGCCGAGTGTTCCGGCTGCCGCCGCAGCGAGTTGCTGGCCTACTTCGGCGAGACTTTCGAACCGGAGAATTGCGGCGGATGCGACAATTGCCTCTCCCCCCGCCAGACGTTCGACGGCACCGTTGCGGCGCAGAAACTCCTCTCCTGCGTCTATCGCGTCCGCGAAAAGACCCGCTTCGGCGTCGGCCTCCATCACATCGTCGAGGTCCTGACCGGCGCGGACACCGAAAAGGTCCGGCGCTGGGGCCACGACCAACTTTCCACCTACGGCATCGGCGCCGAACACAGCCGCTCGGAATGGGGCGCGATTGGACGGGAACTGATCCGGCTGGGCTATTTGGGCCAGACCTCGGAGAAGTTCAGCGTCATCGAACTCACCCCCGAGGGTCTGGCCGCCCTCAAACAGCGCCGGCGCATCACCTTGACCAGGCCCGTCAGCGCCCCGGCCCAGAAGACCCGGCGGGCCGGCGAGATTGCCTGCGACGAGCCCCTGTTCGATCGGCTGCGCCACCTCCGCAAAAGGCTGGCCGACGAGCGCGGCGTCCCGCCTTACATTGTCTTCTCCGATGTCTCCCTGCGCCAGATGGCGCGCGACTATCCGGCCAACGAGCGGGAGTTCGCCCGCATCAGCGGCGTGGGAGAAAAGAAACTGCAGGAATTCGGGGCCGTCTTCCTGGCGGAGATTGCCGCCCACCTTCAAACCCACCCGCGCCAGATCTTCGCCGAGGACCCCTTCGCCGCGCCCGCCGCTCCCGGGCCGGGCCGGGCTGGGCGATACGGTCCGCGAAACGCTCCGCCTGTTCCGCGCCGGCCAATCCCTCGAGGAAGTCGCCCGCCAACGTCTCCTGACCCCGGGCACGGTCTGCGGCCACCTCGCCGAGGCCCTCGAAGCCGGCGAACCGCTCGACCTCAACCCGTTCTTCACCGCCGAACAAAAACGCGAGGTGGCAGCCGCCTTCGACAAGCTCGGCCTCGCCAGCCTCTCGGAGGTCTTCGAGTCCCTCGGCGGCCGTTACGATTACCACCGCCTCCGCCTCGCCCGCGCCGCAATCAGGGCCCGCCAGGCCGCCGCCACTCCCGAGCGAACCGCTAATCTGCGCTAATAAACGCTGATAAGACCGTCCCGCATTTTATGAAACCGGAGATTTACAAAGACGAAGGATACCAGTTCATGGGCGCCGCGTTCGAGGTCTATAACGACCGCGGCTACGGCCTGGCGGAGGAAATTTACCAGGAGTGCCTCGAGATTGAATTGGAGTTGCGCGGAATATCGTTTCGCTCCAAAGCGGAAATCAAGTGCTTCTACAAGGGCCGGGAACTGAAGAAGCGGTATGTTCCGGACCTACATGCGCATCGCCCGGCAACCCGTCGGCTACCTCGTAAACTTCGGCCACAAGGGCACACTCGAATGGAAGCGGTTCATCCTCTCAGAACTCATCGCGCAAACCGCTCCAGACCACTGATTAGCGAAGATTAGCGAAGATTAGCGGTTTTGCGCCGCCGGACAAGGCCGGGAGAAGTTTGGGCTGGCGAAACGGCGCAAACCTTGGCAGATTCCCGGGGCATTTGATAATCGACGCGCATGACAACCGAGATTCCACAAACGCAGGAAGCGGTGCAGTTGGTCGGACCCGACCGGTTGCAACTCAACCGGTCCAAGCCGGTCTTTCGTCCCGGTCCGCACCAGGTTCTGGGGCGGGTCGAGGTGACGGGCCTCTGTTTTTCGGACCTCAAGCTGCTGAAACAGTTTTCGGGCCATGCCCGCAAATCGGCGGTGGCCGGGGGAGTCGACGCGCAGGCCCTGGCGCAGATGCCCCATTATGTGCCCGGGGACAAGCCGACAGTGCCGGGTCATGAAACGGTCATCCGCATCGCCCAGAGCGGCCCCGGGGTAACCCGCTACAAGGTGGGCGAGCGTTACCTGGTGCAGACTGATTACCGCTGGGCGCCCACGGCCGGGTCCAATTCGGCTTTCGGCTACAATTTTGAAGGGGCGCTCCAGGAGTACGTGTTGCTGGATGAACGGGTGATCACCGCGCCCGACGGCGAATCGATGCTCATCCCGGTGCCCGAGGACCTGTCCGCGTCGGCCTTGGCGCTGTGCGAACCCTGGGCGTGCGTCGAGAACGCATACGTCGAGAAGCAGCGCCGCGCGCTCAAGACCGGCGGCAAAATGCTCGTGGTCAACGAGACCGGGGGCGACCCCTCGCAGTTGGCCAACCTCTTTGGGCGTTACGGCAGGCCCGCCGACGTCACGTGGGCCGTCCCCGGGCAGATTGCCGGCCTCAAGGACGCGAGTTTTGATGACGTGGTGTATTTGGGCGCCTCCGCCGAGACGGTGGCCCGGCTCTTTCCCAAGGTGGCGGTGCGCGGGCTCTTGAACCTGGTCCAGTGCGGGGGCCAATTCGGCCGGCCAGTCGTCTCGCAGGTGGGCCGGGTGCATTACGGGGGCATCCGCCTCATCGGGACCACCGGCTCGGACCCAGCCGCCTCGATGGCCTCGATTCCGGCGACGGCAGAAATCCGGCCCAACGACAAGATCAACATTATCGGGGCGGCCGGCCCAATGGGGACGATGCATGTCCTGCGCGACCTCTGCCAGGGGGTGGCCAACGTGGCGGTCTTTGGGGGCGACCTCAGTGACGAACGGCTGGCGATGCTGCAAAAACTGGCAGCGCCGCTGGCCCAAAAGAACAAGCTGACCTTCCGCCCTTACAATCCGGCGAAAGAAAAACTTGCCGAACAGTTCGACTACATTGTTTTGATGGCCCCGGTCCCGGCGCTGGTGGCCCAGGCCGTGGCTGCCGCCGCCCCGCGCGCCATCGTCAATATCTTCGCCGGCATCCCTGGAAACGTCACCGCCGAACTGGACCTGGATGCCTACATCGCCAAAGGGCTCTATTTCATCGGCACGAGCGGTTCGACGCTGGATGATATGAAGCTGGTGCTGGCCAAAGTCGTGGCGCGCCAGCTCGATACCAATCTCTCCGTGGCGGCCGTAGCCGGGCTGGAGGGCGCCATCGACGGCATCCGGGCGGTCGAGAAGAACCTGGTGCCTGGCAAGATTCTGGTCTATCCCTGTTGCCACGGTTTGAAGCTGACGCCCCTGCCGGAGTTGAGCGGCAAGCTGCCGCTGGCGGGAGGGGTCTGGAACCGACAGGCCGAAGATGCCCTGGTCAAGGGCGCCTCCAAATCATGAGCGGGCATCTCCAGGACCAAATTGCGGTGGTCACCGGCGGGGCACAAGGACTCGGCCAGGCCATCTCCGAGCGCCTGGCTCGGGAGGGCTGCCATCTGCTCATCGCAGACATCAACGAAACCGGGGTCAGTGCGGCCGCCGCCGCCATCGCCCAGGAAACGGGCCGGCGCGCGCTGGGGCTGAAAGTGGACGTGACGCAGGAGGCGGACGTTCAGGCCCTCTTCGAGCGGGCGATGGGGGAGTTCGGACGCGTGGACATCGTCGTGGCCAACGCGGCCATCCTGATCGCCGAGCCCATCGCCGAGGCGGACGCCGAGAAATGGCGGGCGGTCATGAACGTGAACCTCTTCGGCTACTTTCTGACGACCAAGCATGCCTGCCGGATCATGAAGCAGCAGCGCCACGGCGCGATCATCAATATCAATTCCAAGTCGGGCAAGAAAGGCAGCGCGGCCAACTCCGCTTATGCCGCCACCAAATTCGGGGGCATCGGCCACACGCAGAGTGTGGCGCTGGAAATGGCCCCCTTTAATGTGCGCTGCAACGCGGTCTGCCCGGGCAACCTGCTGGATTCGGCCCTCTGGACCCATCCCGAGAGGGGCCTGTTCGTCCAATACTTGCGCGCCGGCAAAGTCCCGGGGGCCACAAATGTCGAGGATGTCCGCCGCGCCTACGTCGAGCAGGTGCCCATGAAACGCGGCTGCACCTGCGAGGACGTTTGCAACGCGGTGGTCTTCCTGGCCTCCAGCCAGTCCGCCTACATCACCGGCATTTCGCTAAGCGTGACCGGCGGGCAGGAAATGAACTGATTTTTTCACACTATGCATAACTCTACTCTGACGGATCTTTTGACGTTATCTCACGAAATCGGGCGCGAAGACCGCGGTTTGGCCATCCTTGGCGAGGGCAACACTTCGGGGCGGCTGGGCGATGACACTTTTTTGGTCAAGGCCAGCGGCACGTGTCTGGGCACCTTGGAAAGGCAGGACCTGGTCGAGTGCCGCTCCTCGGCGCTGCTGCCGCTGCTCGAGCGCGAGAGCATGACCGACGGGGAGGTCGATGGGGCGCTGCTGGCCTCGCGCGTGGACTCGGGGGCGAAAAAACCCTCCGTCGAGGCGGTCTTCCACGCCTATCTCTTGTCCCTGCCCGGCATCCAGTTTGTCGGCCACTGCCATGCCACCAACGTCAACCAGAGCCTCTGTTCGCCGCGCGCCCGGGAATTTGCCGAACACCGGATGTTTCCGGACGAGATCGTCTGCTGCGGGGTGGCCTCGGTATTTGTGCCCTATACAGATCCTGGCTTGAGGCTTTCCCAGGTGATCCGGCGGGAGACAGAGGCCTTCGTGCAGCGGCACCAACGGCAGCCCCGCGTCATCCTGATGCAGAATCACGGGCTCATCGCCCTGGGCGCGACCTGGCAAGCGGTCATTTCGGCGCTGCTCATGGCGGAGAAAGCCGCCCGAATCTTCGTCGGCGCCGCCGCCATGGGCGGCCCGGTCTTCTTCAGCCCGCAGAACGTCCAGCGCATCGCCGGCCGCCCCGACGAGGCCTACCGGCAGCGCGCCCTGAAGATTTAAGTTTAGTAGAGCCGTCCCGGAGCCGGCGGGGCAGGAAAGCCAGGCGGGGCGAAGCCAGCCGCCGGGTTGGCGGGGTTTGCCGAGGGTGCTCCGGGGACGGCTCCCTGGTTGGCGGCCTCGATAAAGGGCGTAAGCGAGGTCGGCGGCAGAGGCGGCAGGGCCGGGTTATTCTGCTGCTGCTCGCGCATCGCCTCGATGAGGACTTCCTGCTGGTCGCGAGAGATGGCAGGGGCCTGCTGGGCGGCCATGCCGGTCTGCATTTGAGCGACGCCCATCCCCATTTGCCCGGGCGCCATGCCCAGCCCGCCACCGGTCCGAATTGGCCGTCGTTCGTTGCCAGGGGTGCCCGGCTGCCTAAGACCGGAAGGACCACCGCCCCGGACGGGAACGGTAATCCCCGGCGGCGGAGGCAGGCCCGGAACTCCGGGGGCCCCGGCCGGAGGCGGCGGCGCCACGGCCACCGCTTTGGCGGCATTGTTCGTAAAATCAAGCGTCACGGGCGTCCCGGCATAGCTCAGCTTGACGATTCCGGCAATTTCGTCGATACTCGTCACCTCGACATCGCCTTGGCGTTGTCCTTCGGCGAGCATGTAGGACTCTTCTTTGGTGGCGGGCTGCCCGGCTTTTCCGGGCGTGGGTTCACTCTTAAACAGCGCGCGTTTGTTCCCAAGGATGGTGGTGATCCCGGTGAGAGAGATCTTAGGGGTCGGCGGCTTAATCGAATCCGGGTCTGGCGGGGGCGGAGGCGGTTTCAATGCGAACACGTTCCGATCCACAATCCCCTGATACGGATTGCTTGAAGAGCCGGCGGTGTCGGCCGTGTCGGCGGCGATTGCTCCGGCGCCGAGCACAAGAGCGCCCGCAATGCCTGCCAGCATTTTCCGAGCATGCGTCATATAATGATTATATCGGCAATCCAATGAAACACCACAACAAAGTGATGGTTGCGCCGGCTGAGAATTATGAAGGATGAAGGGCCCACACGAATCGTTGCCAAGCCGGGGGGGGTTCGACTATCATGGGGTCTATGAGACGCTGTTTTGCTCTGGTTATGGCGCTGTTGTTGGCTTGCCTGGCAGGGGCGTGGGCGGGGGAGGCCGATGACCAATATATCGAGATTTACAAGATGATTCGCCAGGGCGACGCCCTCGAGGAGGGCGGGCAACTCAGCCAGGCGATGGCCAAATACACCGAGGCCCGCGGCGCCCTCCTGGCCTTCCACAAGGCCTACCCCGACTGGAACGTCATCGCGGTCAATTATCGCCTCGAATACCTGGCCTCCAAAATCACCGCCGTCTCCGCCAGGTTCCCCGCCCCCTCGAACCCCGCTCCCGCCCAGACCAATGCGTCGACGGCCTCGAGCGTGACCACCGCCCAATCTGCCCCGGGGCAAGTCCCCGCCGATGCGACCAACCAGCTCAACGCGCTCAAAGGAGAGGCGCGCCAGTTGCAGGCGGAGAAAGGCCAGTTGCAGATGGACAAAGAGCAATTGCTGGCGGACAAGGGTTTGTTGGAGGCGAAGCTCAAAGAGGCCCTGACGATCCAGCCCGCTGCCACCGACCCGCGGGAGTTGGCAAAGGCGGAGCAGAAAATCAAGGCGCTGCAAAAGGAAAACGATTTGCTCAGCGTCAGCCTCGAGCAGGCCAAGAGCGGAGGCTCGGCCATTCCGCCGCCCTCCCCTGCGCTGGCGCCCGCAGCGTCCGTGGATGCCGGACGGCTCAAACAACTGGAGTGGCAACGAGACGACCTGGCCAGAAAACTGGAGGCCGCCAACAAGGCCCTGGCCGCCCGCAAAGGCAAAGGCTCCTCCCGCGCGGAAACCCAGAACGAAATCAACAATCTCCGGTCCAAACTCGACGCCCTCGAGGCCCAAAAAGCGCCTTATACTCCCGAAGAATTGGCCCTTTTCAAGCCTTCCGAACCCACGGCGGTCCTCACCAATGCCGTCCGCAAATCGGTCCGCGAGATTCCCGCCGGCATGGCCGCCCTGGTCGCCCAGGCCCGAAGTTACTTTTTCACCAAACAATACGAAAAGGCCGAAGGACTCTATTTGCAGGTCTTGCGCGAAGACGAGAAGAATGTCAGCGCGCTCTCGGACCTGGCTTTCATCCAGATTATGCTCGACCGCCTGGATGCGGCCGAGAAGCACCTCAAAGCGGCGCTGGAAATCGCCCCCGACGACTCTTACGCGCTGCTGATCCTGGGCCGGTTGAGAATGTCGCAGAAGAATTATGACGACGCCCTCCAGGCGCTGAGCCGCGCCGCCCAGGGCGACCCCCAAAATGCCGAAATCCAGGACGACCTGGGCATCGCCCTGGTCAAGAAAGGCCAGCGCGGCCCGGCCGAGGCGGCCTTTCGGAAGGCGGTCCTGCTGCAGCCCGGTTACGGGGATCCCCACAACAACCTGGCCCTGTTTTACTTGACCCAGCAGCCGCCCCTAGTGGAACTGGCGCGCTGGCACTACCAAAAAGCCCTCGCCGCCGGCCTGCCCCATAACGCCGAGATAGAGAGACTCCTGGAATCCAAGAAACATAACTTATAGTGTTTCTTCTGCCAAAAATGAGTTTAGTTTGCTTGACCCTGGCCAGGATTCATTAGATTCTTGCGGTGGCGCCGCCCTGGGCAAAACGGGGGCGGTGCCCGGTGTTTTTGCGGATGAAAATATTTACGAGCCTTTTCACGTCGTCGCTGGGCAAGAAGTACCTGATGGCGGCAACAGGATTCATCCTGTTCCTGTTCGTCCTGGGGCATCTGGCGGGCAACCTGCAGATCTTCCTGGGCCCGGAGGCCATCAATCGCTACGGCCATTTCCTGCAGTCCAACATCGAGCTGCTCTGGCCGGCGCGGATTGTCCTGCTGCTGATGGTGGGGGTGCATCTGTGGGCGGCCGCCAAGCTGACCGTCGAGAACCGGGCGGCCCGGCCGGAAGGCTACGCCCGGTATGTGGCTGCGGGCTCGACCTGGGCGTCGCGCCACATGCTGATGAGCGGGCTGATTATCCTGGTGTTCATCATCTACCATATCCTCCATTACACGGCCCAGGTGCAGGCAGTGAATCTGACCGGCCGGGATTTTGTGGGGTTGGTGGATGCGGAGCAGCGGCACGACGTCTTTCGGATGATGGTGATCGGTTTCAGCAACGGGTGGGTGTCGGGTTTTTACATCCTGGGCATCGGTTTGCTGTGCCTGCACCTGAGCCATGGGGCCAGCAGCATGTTTCAGTCCTTGGGCTGGAGCAGCGAGGCCTACCGGCCCGGTTTGGACAAGCTGGCGTGCGTGGTTGCGGTGCTGCTATTTGCGGGCTACATCTCGATCCCGGTGGCAATTCTGCTGGGCTACGGAAAATGAAGGAGCCAATGCATTGGAAACTGGAAATCGCGCTAAGATGAAATTGGACGCACACATCCCTTCGGGCCCCCTGGCTGCCAAGTGGGACAAGCACAGATTCGAGATGAAGCTGGTCAGCCCGGCCAACAAGCGCAAATTCGAGGTCATCGTGGTCGGCAGCGGCCTGGCGGGCGCCTCGGCGGGGGCGTCCCTGGCGGAGCTGGGTTACCAGGTCAAATGCTTCTGTTTCCAGGACAGCCCGCGGCGGGCGCACAGCATCGCCGCGCAGGGCGGCATCAATGCGGCCAAGAATTACCAGAACGACGGGGACAGCGTCTATCGGCTGTTTTACGACACGATCAAGGGGGGAGATTTTCGGTCGCGCGAAGCCAACGTGTATCGGCTGGCCCAGGTCAGCGCCGGCATCATCGACCAGTGCGTGGCCCAAGGGGTGCCCTTCGCCCGGGAGTATGGCGGTTTGCTGGCCAACCGGTCGTTCGGCGGGGCCCAGGTTTCGCGCACGTTTTATGCCCGCGGCCAGACCGGCCAGCAACTGCTGCTGGGCGCCTACCAGGCCCTGTGCCGGCAGATCGGCTGCGGAGCGGTGCAGATGTTCCCGCGCATGGAAATGGTGGACCTGGTGGTGGTCGATGGCCAGGCCAGGGGAATCGTCGCCCGCAACCTGGTCACCGGGGAAATCACCTCGCACCCGGCCGAGGCGGTAGTGCTGGCCAGCGGCGGCTACGCCAACGTCTTTTTCCTCTCCACCAACGCCAAGGGGTGCAACGTCACGGCCACGTGGCGCGCCTACAAAAAGGGCGCCCTGTTTGCCAACCCCTGCTTCACCCAGATTCATCCCACCTGCATCCCGGTCAGCGGCGAGCACCAGTCCAAGCTCACCCTGATGTCCGAGTCGCTGCGCAACGACGGGCGCGTCTGGGTCCCCAAGCGCCAGGAGGATTGCGGCCAGCCGCCCGGCGCCATTTCCGAAGCCGACCGCGATTACTATCTGGAGCGCAAATACCCGAGCTTCGGCAACCTGGCGCCCCGCGACGTCTCCTCCCGCGCAGCCAAAGAGGTCTGCGACGGCGGCCGGGGCATCGGCCCCGGGGGACGCGGGGTTTACCTGGATTTTGCGGACGCCATCGGGCGGCTGGGCGAGCAGGTCGTCCGGGAGCGCTACGGCAACCTGTTCGAGATGTACGAGAAGATCACCGGCGAGAACGCCTACCAGGCGCCGATGCGCATTTACCCGGCGGCCCATTATGTCATGGGCGGGCTGTGGGTGGACTACAATATGATGAGCAATCTGCCCGGCCTGTTTGTCATTGGGGAAGCCAACTTTTCCGACCACGGGGCCAACCGGCTGGGGGCCAGCGCCCTGATGCAGGGCCTGGCCGACGGCTACTTCATCCTGCCCTACACCATCGGCAATTACTTCTCCTCCGCCAAGCCGGCCAAGGTCACCGCCAACCACCCTGAGTTCAAGAAGGCGGAGCAGGAGGCCAAGGCCTTCACTGCGCGGCTGTTGTCGATCAAGGGCAAGCGCACCGCATTGTCGCTGCACCGCGAGTTGGGCAAACTGCTCTGGGAAAAATGCGGCATGGCTCGCAACGAGGCCGGCTTGAAGGAAGCGCTCAAACGCATCCCCGAGCTGCGCGCGGAATTTTGGAACAACGTCTGTGTCCCCGGCCAGGGCGGCGATTTGAACCAGGGCCTCGAGTACGCCGGGCGTGTGGCTGATTTCATGGAGTTTGCCGAGCTGCTTTGCCTGGACGCGCTGCACCGCCGCGAATCGTGCGGCGGCCATTTCCGCGAGGAATTCCAGACCCCCGATGGCGAGGCGCTGCGGGACGACGAGCATTTCGCCTATGTGGCCGCCTGGGAGCACCAGGGCCGGGACAAGCCCCCGGTGATGCATGCAGAACCCCTGGTCTATGAAGAGGCCCACATGAGCACCCGGAGCTACAAATGACGACTTTCGCATGAACCTGACACTTAGAATTTGGCGGCAGAAAAACCGGCAGACTCCCGGCCAATTGGAGACCTGTGAGGCCAAAGACCTCTCGCCGGACATGTCTTTCCTGGAGATGCTCGACGTGGTCAACGAAGGCCTGGTCGAGCGCGGCCAGGAACCGATTGCGTTCGATTCGGATTGCCGCGAGGGCATCTGCGGGATGTGCTCGCTGGTCATCAACGGCATTCCGCACGGCGGCCATCGGGGCACCGCCACCTGCCAGCTCCACCTGCGGCACTTCCAAGACGGGCAGACCATCACGATCGAGCCCTGGCGCGCCCGGGCCTTTCCCATCCTCAAAGACCTTGCCGCCGATCGCAGCGCCCTGGATCGCATCATCCAAGCGGGCGGCTTTATCTCCGTCAACACCGGCGGCACCCCCGACGGCAACACGCTCCCGGTGTCGAAGGAAACCGCCGACCGGGCAATGGACGCGGCGGCGTGCATCGGCTGCGGGGCCTGTGTGGCGGTCTGCAAGAATGCCTCGGCCATGCTCTTCGTGGCGGCCAAAGTTTCCCATCTCAACCTCCTGCCCCAGGGCAAGGCCGAAAAGGACCGCCGCGTCCTCAACATGGTCCGGCAGATGGACGCCGAGGGCTTCGGCAACTGCACGGTTACCGTCTCCTGCGAGGCGGTTTGTCCCAAGGAAATCAGCCTCGCCTTCATCGCCAAGATGAATCGCGACTATGGCGTCGCCCTGCTCAAGAACCGTACGGAGCGTGGAGCGTAGGAGCGTCGAGCGTCGGAGCGTCGAGCGTGGGAGCGTAGCACTTTCCACGCTCCACGCTCCACGCCCCACGCCCCACGCCCCACGCCCCACGCCGTGATATTGACATCATTTGCATACCGTGTGTAAATGATGTCCATTATGAAGGCTTCATCGCCAGCGCGTGCTGAACCAGCCACCTGCCAGGGGGCCTTTCGCACCACGCACTGGAGTGTAGTCCTGGCCGCTCGCAAGCAAGATGAGCCGGCCGCGCGGGAGGCGCTGGCTAACCTATGCACGACTTATTGGTATCCGCTTTACGCCTTCGTTCGCCGGCAGGGGTTTGCGCCGCACGAAGCGGAGGACTTGACGCAGGGATTCTTCTATCGTTTCCTGCAGAGGAATTCGTTGATCCAGGTGAATCCCGCGGCGGGCAAGTTTCGTTCTTTTCTGTTGGCTTGCCTGAAACACTTTCTGGCCAATGAACGAGAGCGCGCACAGGCGCAACGACGCGGGGGTGGCTGCCCGGCCATTCCCCTGGAAGGCGGCGCCGCCGAGACGCGGTATTCTCTGGAGCCTGCCGAGGAGGTCACGCCCGAGGTCTTGTTCGACCGGCACTGGGCCTTTGCGGTTCTGGAGCGGACCCTGGAAGCCCTGCGGCAAGAGTATGCCGGACGGGACAAGGGGGTTGCCTTCGAGGAATTGGAGGGCTTCCTGCCTTGCGGCCGGGGCAGCGCCTCCCGAGGCGAACTGGCAGCTAAACACGGAATCAACGCGAACGCGGTCGATGTGGCGATACATCGGCTGCGCCAGCGCTTCGGTGCGCTGCTGCGCCAACAGGTGGCCGAGACGGTTTCTTCCGCAGGCGAGGTGGATGGAGAAATCCGCTACCTGATCTCGGTTTTGGGTGCGTGAGACCGTTCGCCTGTAAGGTTTGCGCGCAATTCCTTCTGTAAGGAATGGCCGTGATTTCTGGGAACAAATGTAGAGAATGCGGCGCGGTCATCCCGAGCGGCAGCCCGGACGGCCTTTGTGGGAAGTGTCTGCTCAGCCTGGGCCTGGAGGCGGCGCAAGGGGTGAGAGATGCCACGGCCCTGGACGGTGGTTCTGAAGTCCGGGGCCAAGCCGTTGGGTTGGCGGGCAGCTCCATCGAGCCATCGTTGCCGGCCCCCGGTCCCGTCAAAACGGTCGTGGCAGACACCTCGGCGACTGAGGAACCTGGCGGCAAGATTGGCCGGTACAAGTTGCTTGAGAAAATTGGCGAAGGCGGTTTTGGGACGGTCTATGTGGCCGAGCAGAGGGAGCCCGTCAAACGCCGGGTGGCCCTTAAAATCATCAAGCTGGGCATGGACACCCGGCAGGTGGTGGCCCGCTTCGAAGCCGAAAGACAGGCCGTGGCGCTGATGGACCACGCCAACATCGCCAAGATCTTCGATGCCGGCGCCACGGCCTCCGGCCGGCCTTATTTCGTCATGGAATTGGTGCGGGGTGCTCCCATCACCCAGTATTGCGACGCCAACCACCTGCCGCCCGTCAAGCGGCTGGGGCTGTTCATCCAGGTTTGCCGGGCCATCCAGCACGCCCACCAAAAAGGCGTCATCCATCGCGACATCAAGCCCTCCAACATCCTGGTCACGCTGCACGACGGCGTGCCGGTGCCCAAGGTCATCGATTTCGGCATCGCCAAGGCAACGCAAGCCGACCTGACGGACAAGACGGTTTATACCCAGTTCCAGCAATTCATCGGCACGCCGGCCTATATGAGTCCGGAGCAGGCGGAGATGAGCGGGTTAGACATCGACACGCGCAGCGACATTTACAGTCTGGGGGTCCTGCTCTACGAGTTGTTAGTGGGCGCGACCCCCTTCAACCCCAGGGACCTGCTGGCCCGGGGGTTGGACGAGATGCGGCGGACGATCCGGGAGACGGAGCCTATACGCCCCTCCACCCGGCTGCGCAGCATGCCGGAGGAGGAATTGACGACGGCGGCGGCGCGGCGCGGGGCCGACGCGCCCAAGCTCATCGGCCTGCTGCGGGGCGACCTGGACTGCATCGTGATGAAGTGCCTGGAGAAGGACCGGACCCGGCGTTACGAGACGGCCAACGGGCTCGCCAGAGACATCGAACGCCACCTCGACAACGAACCGGTGGCGGCCCGCCCGCCCAGCGCGGCTTACCGGCTGCGGAAGTTCGCCCGGCGGAACAAGGTGACGGTTACCGCCGCAGCCGTGGTAGCGGCGGTGCTCGTGTTGGGCATCTTTGCGAGCACCTGGGAAGCGATCCGGGCGAGAACGGCGGAACGGACGCAAACCCGTCTGCGCCAAGCGGCGCAGACGGCGCAAGAGGGTGAGCGGGTCCAGGCCCGCGCGGCCCGCGAGCAACTCCTTCGTCTATCGGTCGCCAATGGGGTCCGGCTCGAGAACGCGGGCGACTTGACGGGGGCGCTGCTTTGGTTTGCTAAATCGCTGCGCCTGGTCGAAGGAGACCCGGACCAGGAGCGGGTCCATCGGCTCCGGTATGCGTCTGTCTTGCAGCACTGTCCGAAACTCATCCAGGTCCTCTCTCACACGAACCGTGTTCAGTATGCCGCGTTCAGCCCGAACGGAAGGTCGGTCCTCACGATCGGCGACGATGCCACGGTTTGGGATGCGGCGACCGGCGAGCCCCTCGCTCCCGCCTTCTGCCACACGGCTTCAGTGGGCTACCCTGCCGCCTTCAGCCCCGATGGCACTCGCGTGGTCGCCCTCGGAGCGGACACGAGCACGGCGCGGGTATATGACGCGCGCACGGGCCAGCCGATTACCCCTCCCTTGGTGAACAGCAACGTCCTCTACCATGCGGCGTTCAGTCCGGATGGCCGCCGCGTGGTCACCGGTGGCTGGGACACTCGGGTGCTGGTGTGGGATGCGGACTCGGGTGCCTGTGTGCTCCCACCGCTCCGGCACCAGGGGGTCGTGACCCGGGCCTCGTTCAGCCCGGATAATCGGCGCATACTAACGGCCAGCTTCGACGGGACCGCGCGCCTCTGGGATGCGGCGACGGGCCGGGAGCTGTGCCCGCCGCTGCGCCATGATGCGGCGGTCCGGGACGCCCGATTCAGTCCGGATGGCCGCTACATCGCTACGGCGAGCGTCGACCGGACGGCTCGACTGTGGGATGCCAATACCGGCAAATCGGTCGGTCAGCCCATGAATCACCCTAATGCAGTCTATCACGTCTCCTTCAGCCCCGATGGCCACCGGCTGCTTACGAGCGGACTGGAGGGAGCTCGAGTCTGGGATCTCTCCACGGGGGAGTTTTTGACTTTCAAACACGTCACGACCACAGGCTGGACGCGGTTTCCGCTTTTTAGTCCGAACGGGAACTTCCTCATCTCGGCCGACAGCGATCACAGCGCGCGGGTCTATGATGCCTTGACGGTCCAACCGCTCGGCCCGCCTTTGCCCCATAATGGGCCAATCATTCACGCCGCGTTCAGTCCTGACAGCCGCCAGGCTGTCACCGCCAGCGCCGACGGCGCGGCGCGCATCTGGGAGATCACCCCACCGGAGGCGCGCGCGATGTCGTCTCCCTCTCGCAGCCTGATAAACCGGGCCGCTTTCAGCCCCAACCGCCGGCGTTTCGCCATCGCCTCCGGTGACGGCACCGCGCGACTGGTCGATGCGCTCAACGGGAACCCTATCGGCCCGGTCCTTCGGCACGATGGACCCGTACTGCAAATGTGCTTCAGTCCCGATGGCCGCTGGCTGGTCACGGCCGGAGTGGATGGTACGTTGCGAGTGTGGGACGCGGCCACGGGTCTGCCCGTCGGCTCCCTGATGATGCAGGCGGACTGGGTTACGAAGGGGATAGCCAGAGTCTGGCCCCACGAACTGTCTGTCGGCTCGGCTACGAAGCGGGCGGACTGGGTTACCGCTGCCTGCCTCAGCCCTGACAGCCGGCGAGTCTGCGCCGCCGCAGGCCAGGGGCTGCGAATCTGGGAGCGCACGACCGGCCGGCCAACGACCCCGTTCATGGAGCATAGCGGCATGATTGAATACGCGGCGTTCAGCAGCGACGGCCGGCGGCTGGTTAGCGCTTGTTCGGACGGAACTGCGCGGGTGTGGAACGCGGAAACCGGCGAAGCCATCACTCCCGTCTTCAGACATGAACAGGCGGTGTTCCACGCCTCTTTCAGCCGGGATGCCCGATTCGTCGTCACTGCCAGTGGCGACCGAACGGCGCGGGTGTGGGATGCCCAGACCGGTGAATTGGCGATGGTGCCGCTCTGGCACGACACTGCCGTGCAAGCCGCCGCCTTCAACTCCGCCGGGACTCGCATCTTTACGCTAACCGAGGAGGGCCTTTACTCCTGGGACTTGCCGTCGGAGGGCCGGCCAGTTGAGGACTTGGCGCTTGAGGCCGCGGTCCTGGCCGGCCGCCGAATCGACTCCACCGGCAGTTTCTCGGAGCTCACGCCCAAAGAGAGCCGCGAAGGCTGGCAGCAGCTCCGCTCGAGGCGCCCGACCCGGCTCTATCCGCAGGAGAGGATCGGTTCGGTTGAGGCAGGGCCAGGGAACGCCGAGGCCGGGAGATTTCTGGAAGCCCTCGAGCTGACTCGCCGGACCCCCGGGCGGAATGCGCCGGCCCGCTTTTTCTGCGTCGATCTTTCGGCGGCCGTCAACCTGCCTCTCAGTGAGGAGCTGCCTAACATGGCCCGTGGGGGAAGCCTCCCGACCTTGCCGCAAGGCCGGCAGAAGTTTGGCGAGACCGAATTCGAGATCGGCCCCGGTGTCGTTCAATTTGCCTGCCAGTACTTCCAGTTGATGGGCACTGAGTTCCCAAAAAAACAGTTCCTCGGCCTCAAGGTGGGCCGCAAATGCCGCACCCTGCATTTCCTTCACGCCCGGCGGTGGGGTGAGGACAAGGAATTTCTGGCCAGCTATCTGATCCACTTCGCCAACGGGCTGACCTGGGAAATACCGGTCACCAACCAAAACCAAGGCGACGTGAGATACAGCGGGGATGAACCCGGCGGGGCTAAGGGATCGATCGTCGCCTGGACAGGGACAAACAGTTTGGGCCGGGTTCGGCTCTTCCAAACTTCCTGGGAGAACCCGCTGCCGGAAGTCGAAGTGGAAACCATCGACCTCGTGGCCGCCATGAGTTTCTACCCGACCTTCCTGGCAGCCATTACCGTTGAATAGTTCGCCTTTCCCGCGTGCGGCACGCGCAGACCCGCGCGTCAAACGAACTGCGCTGTCCTCTGCGCTGCAAATCCTCAGAATCGAACATTTTGAGCAAGATTTTTTGTAACTGTCCGTGGGATGGAACGCTTGCGGGCTCCATAAAATGCGGGGGGGGGGGCTTATCAGCGTTTATTAGCGCAGATTAGCGGTTCGCGGCGAGCCACCAAGCCTCACTCCCTGAACCATTGAACGGCTAATCTGCGCTAATAAACGCTGATGTGCTTGCTGAAAAGTTGGCATTCTTGTTGGTTGCGGTTGCACCGCCCCAAGCCCTCATAGGAGTGACACCCAGCCGGTGAGGACAGCCGCGGCGCGAGATTGCCTGTAAGGTTTCCCAAGTTTTCCTTCTGTAGAGAATGAGGGCCATGAAACTGTGGCCATAACAAATAACAACAACTTCGGAGGCCTGGCTTCCGAAAAAGAAAGGCAAAGCAGTATGACAAGATTCAGTCTATCCAAAGTCCTCGGGGTCGCTCTCGGCTGCGCGGCCCTCGTCTTCGGCGCCATTTACGCGAGCGGAGAGCCGAAGCATTTTCACGGCAACGGGGGGAAGAAGCATTTTCACGCCAACGCGGGGACGACCTTCATCCTGGCCCCGGCCAGCACTGTCGGGGGGCCGCGTTCGCACACGATTGACGGCGTTTACCTGAATTCGCTCCTGGGCGACTGCACGTTCCATGCCACGGCCAATTTGGTGGAAACGGCCACACCCGGTTATTACCTGATAACGGACGGTCTCTTCCTCATCACTACGGCCGATGGGACTCGCACTTTGACCGCCACGGCCGAGGGCACTCTCACAACGAATCCGGCGAATGGCTATATGGCCGACATCCAGTACGAGGTGACGTTCACGGGCGGCTCAGGCTCGCTGGCGGGCGCGCACGGCTCCGACGAGCTCCACGGTTTCGTCATGTTCACAACGTGCGACCTTGTCCAGCCTGGAGGAGACTCCAACTGCGCAGGTATCGTGCCTCCTGGGGCGAACACCGGCAAAGCCTGTTGGTTAATGGATGGAGATCTGGAAAATTGATGCTCGCATCCGAATCGTCCGCGACATTTCCGTCCTCTCTCCATCGGATGGGGAGAGGCGAAAATGCCATTGGTCAGCGACATGAAAATGCTTGAAGCAACAACGTGGGATGAGCCCTATGATTACTTGCATAACGCGACCTTATTTAAGAGCAACTCCCTGGTTCCTGGGCCTGGGGGTACTGTGGCTTTCATCAGTCCGAGCGCCGGCCCAAACCGCCGGCATTCACCGGTTTGAGAGGATCACCCCGCTGCCTGACCACACTGTGAGCCTCGGGCTCGGGGGGAGTGCGGCGGCGGCCTTCAAGCCCTACTTCGATTTGTATCTGATCGAAGCCTCGCCTGATCTCGCGGCTTGGGCGCCTTTGGCCGGCCTCCTGCGAACCAACGCTTCAACCAATGCCTTGGGCTACATCGATGAAGCCAGCATCGGGCTGCCCCAGCGGTTTTATCGGATGCATACGAACTTGTTGATGACGCCATTCCTTCAACCGACAGGGCCTTTCCCGGTGGGGACGTTCGCGCGAGAACTCACCGATCCATCGCGCACGAACCGCTACAACATCAAGACCAACAGCTCGTTCATGGCGACCTTCTGGTATCCGGCGCAGGCCGGGGCGGGTCAGTTGCCGGGACTTTACCAGGATGCAAAGCTGGCCGGCTATCTCCCTTATTGGAGCACCCTGACGAATGTCGTGCCTTATTTTGTGTCCCAGGCCTTTCCCGGCGCCCCTGTTGCCACTGGCAACAGCAACTATCCCGTGCTGCTCTATTCTCACGGTTTGGCCGACGGTCTTTCGGAGGGTGGCACGGGAGCAGGCGTGCGAACGGAAAACACCGCCACGGCGGTGGAATTGGCCAGTCACGGGTACATTGTGGTTGCAGTCGATCACATCGACTGCTACGGCTCGGTGTTTCCGGATGGCAGAATGGTCCTGCGGGGGAGTCCCTACGGCAACATTATTGGCAATCCAGGTCCCAATTTACAAAGCCGGCTCCAGGATGTGCATTTCCTCTTGGGAGAACTGAGCCAGCTCGAACAAACCGATCCCCTTTTGGCCAACCGCCTCGATCTGGATCACATCGGCATCATGGGCTGGTCCTTTGGTGGCGGCACGGCGGCCGAGGCCTGCCGTACCAATGATCAAATCAAAGCCGTGGGATTGCTGGACGCCTACCTGGATCCTCTGCCCAACCTGCTGCGCCTGGGACTCCAAAAACCATTCCTGGCCATGAATAGTCCCAGTTCCGGTTTGGCGGGGAGCAACCTAACGCTGTTCAATCGGGCCACGAACACTGCCTATATCCTGCAAATAATCAATACCGCTCATGAGACGTTCACGGACCAGGCCTGGATCACCGAACGTAACTCCGCGTCGCGGCTGGCAGGCCAGGCGAAGAATGCTTGCCTCGTATCTTTCTTCAATAAAGTCTTCAAGGGCCAGGATGACCATTTGTTGGATGCACCGACGAACACGTATGCGAACATTGTTAGCTTTCAGAGAAAGCCATAGCCGAAGATGTAACTGCTGACGCCGGGCGCAACGAATGCGGAGTGGTGAGGGAAGCCACAAGAACCGTCCGCAGCGTGGAGCGTGGGAGCGTGGGAGCGTGGGAGCGTGGAGCGTTGGAGCGTTGGAGCGTTGGAGCGTAGAGCGTCGGAGCGTAGCACTTTCCAGGCTTCACGCTCCACGCTCCACGCTCCACCCCAAGCCTTCGGATCTCGGAACGTGTTCTTGCACGATCCCTTAGAGGAGGGCCAATGCCCTGGCCAGGAAGGCGTATTCGGCCAGGGAGTTGTAGAGGTGGGCCGAGAGCCGGAAATAGCGCCTTTCGGGCTGGCCGAAGCGCAGGAAGGGCACTTCGATGCGGAATCGGTCGTAGAGCCGCAATTGCTCGGCATCGATCTTTCCTTCTCGGGGCAGACCCTGGAACCGCTCGGGCAAGGGGAGCGTTGCCATGGCGCCGAGCATCTCCTCGGGGCAAGGGGGTTCCAGATGCAACCGTCGGCACAGAAGGCGGCGCGCCTGCACGGCCAACAGATGGTTGCGCCGGTAGAGCTCTTTCCAGCCCCCGGGCAACCGCCGCCCCAGCCAGGCCAGGGCCTCCCCGGCGCAGAGCCAACTGGTCGGGTCGAAGGTGCCCGGCCAATCAAAGCGGTCCTGGAACGGGCCATAGCCCGGCCGGGGGGTGTTGTTCCCGTGGCTGATGACCGCCGGCTGCAAGCCGGCTTGTTTGTCAGGGCGCACCCAGAGCAAGGCGGCGCCTTTGGGAGCGCAGACCCATTTGTGGAGGTTGCCGGCATAATAGGCCGCGCCCAATCTCTCGAGGTCCAGGGGCGCCATGCCGGGGGCGTGCGCCCCATCCACGAGCGTGGCCACCCCCAGCCCCTCCATCTCGCGGACCAGGCGCGACACGGGCAGCACCAGGGCCGTCGGGCTCGTCACATGGTCTATCATGGCCAGGCGGGTGCGCGGGGTAACGCAAGCCAACACCGCCTCGGCCACCTGGTCCGGGCTGCGCAAGGGAAAGGGGACCGGGGCCACCACCAGCCGGGCGCCGGCACGGCGAACGGTCTCGGCCAGCACGTTGCGGCAGGCATTGTAATCCTGGTTGGTGGTCAGCAATTGGTCCCCGCGCCTGAGCTTGAGCGAGCGGACCACGGCGTTGACGCCTGTGGTCGCATTGGTGACAAAAACCAGGTCCCGAGGCTGCGCTCCGACAAACCGCGCCACCGCCCCGCGCGAAACCTCAAGCCGCTCGTCGTAGCGCCGCCACAGGAACTGCACCGGTTCGGCCTCCATACGGGCCCGCAGCTCGGCTTGCAGAGCCAGAATGGCCCGGGGACAGGCCCCAAACGAGCCGTGGTTCAGAAACACCGTGCCCGGGGCCAAGGCCCAAAAGCGGCGGAATCTCGACGCCGCCGGCCGCCCTAATCCGGGTTGCCGTTTCATCGCGCCATTCTGGTGTGGCGACCCCGAAATGGCGACACATTTGCGGCAATGGATCATTGATCGGGCGGCAACCGGGCTATAGTGTCGATGTTGTTTAAGCTGCCATGAATCAGCCGCCGTTGCGCTATTTCGACTACAATGCCACGACCCAGGTTGCGCCCGAGGTGATCGAGGCGATGCTGCCGTTCCTGCGGCAGCAGTGGGGCAACCCTTCCAGCCCCTACGGCTTCGGGCAGGAGGTCGCCCGGCACTTGGACGACGCCCGGGCCAAAGCCGCAGCCTTGATCCATGCCGAACCGCAGGAGATCGTCTTTACGAGCGGCGGCACGGAGTCCGACAACGCGGCAATTTTCGGCATCGTTGAGGCGGCGCGTGGCGAGCGCAAGCACGTGGTCACG
>Ga0187889_10001130_pt1 | contig 29517 bp, 23 predicted proteins | sample June2016WEW_7_10_2_FD_132992 | JGI IMG/M metagenome (GOLD analysis project Ga0187889, IMG submission 132992) | Peatland microbial communities from SPRUCE experiment site at the Marcell Experimental Forest, Minnesota, USA - June2016WEW_7_100 | ecosystem: Environmental > Terrestrial > Soil >... | reverse complement strand
TGGCGTACAGCGCGCGCGGCATGCCCGGTACGGCCAACCGGAGTGGCACTTTGACCCGCACAATCTGCCGCGGGGTGGAAAAATGCAGCCGGGTGGGCTTACGCCCAACGAACCGCTTTGGCAACTCTCCCAACCGTACCGGCAATTTGTGGGGTTGAACTTCAAGCGTCCCTTCGGGACGCGGGCTCTTTGGGCGTCATACCCGGCGCTGAAGCGCCGGGCTATTCTCGGGATGTCCCTCCGGGACAAAGCTTCAAGGCGACCCCGCGTGGGCATGCGCGTCAAACCTGATCCACCACGTGAACAGTTACCGTAAAAGTCAGCCCGCCGCCGCGCGCACCGCCTCGAATTTGCTCTTGGCGGACTCGACGGAGACGGGCTGCTTGGCCTTTTCATCGGCGTGCTCGACCAGTTCGGGCGGCAGGTCCGCCAGAAACGGAGACGGGTGGCAGGGCGTCAGTTTGCCGTACTTCTTGCGGGCCGCGCAGTGGCTGATGGACAGCGTCTGCATGGCGCGGGTGATGGCGACGTAAAAAAGGCGCCGCTCTTCGTCTAGTGTTCCTTCCGCCTTCGAGCGGGTGTGCGGCAGCAGGCCGTCCTCCATCCCCACGATATTGACGTGGGGAAACTCGAGCCCTTTGCAACTGTGCATCGTGATCAGGGTGACCGCCTGGCCGGGCGCCTGGTCATCCTCTTCCCGCTCGGTGTCGAGCGTAATCGCTTCGAGAAACTGCTCGAGCCGGTCCTGCGGCGGCCGCGTGGCCGCCTCGGCGCCGTCGAGGGTCGCAACCAGTTCCCTCAAATTGCGAATCCGGTTCTCCGCCGTTTCAGCGTTCTTCTCGGATTGGCGCAACTCCTCGAGGTAGCCCGTCTCGTCGAGAAACCGCTCCGCCCAAACCGCAAGGGCGCGCGGGTCGCGGGACAGGCTCTGGGCCTCGAGCCGGCCGCGCGTCCGTTCGATGAAGCCCACGAAGGCCTCGATGCTTTGGCGCGTATCGGCCCGGAACGTGGCCGTGACGGCGGCGTTCTTCATCACGGCGAAGACCGGGCACTTGCGTTCCTGGCTGGCCGCCAGCAGCCGTTCCAGAGTCAGGTCGCTCAACCCGCGCGCCGGCACGTTGGCGATGCGCAACAGGCTCGCGTCATCGTTCGGGTTGACGAAGGTCTTGAGATAGGCCAGAAAATCGCGGATTTCCCGGCGGTCAAAAAAACTCTGGCCGCCGATGAGGCGATAACGCACCCCCGCCTGGCGCAGGGCGGTCTCCAGCGGACGGGATTGGGCGTTGGTGCGAAAGAGAATCGCCTGGTCCTGCCAGGCAACCCGGTGGGCGTGACGGGCGTATTCGATTTGCTGGACTACCGTCCGCGCCTCCTCCTCTTCGTGGGCAAAGGTCCAGAGAGCAATTCTCGAGCCGCTGCCTTTTTCCGACCAGAGCCCCTTTGGGCGGCGGCGCACATTGTGTTTGATGACGGCGTTGGCCGCGCTCAGGATGGTATTGGTCGAGCGGTAATTCTGCTCCAGTTTGACAACTTTGACTTCGGGAAAATACTTCTCCATGTCCAGCAGATTGGAGATTTGGGCGCCGCGCCAGCCGTAGATGCTCTGGTCGTCATCGCCCACGACGCACAGATTGCGATGTTCGCAGGTCAGGGCAAACACCAGTTTGAATTGGGCTGCGTTGGTATCCTGATACTCGTCCACCATCACGTAGCGGTAGTGGGCGCGGCAGGCGCCCAGGGCCTCGGGATGCTCGGTGAAGAGCCGCAGCGTCAGCAGAATCAGATCGTCGAAATCCACCGCGTTACAGGCCCGGAGCGCCGATTCGTATCGCGGGCGGACATGCTCGGCCAGCGCGCGAACACCCGGGTCGCCCAAGCTCCCCGCCCCCTCGCCCGCGTTCCTGCACCGGCTCAGCAGGCCCAGCACGGCGCCCGCGTCGGCCTTTTCCCCCTTGCCCGAAATCCGGGCGAGGATTTTCCTGACGGCGCCGAGCTGGTCCGGCTCATCGTAGATGACGAAGTTGCGCTTGTAGCCCAGCTTCTCGATGTGCTGGCGCAAAATGCGCGCACACAACGAATGGAAGGTGCAGAGGGTCGGCTGAGAACTCAGGGCCAGGGGCCCGGAGTCCGCCCGGCCTGCCGCTCGAGCTTTCCTTGGAAGAAGCTGCCGGACGCGCTCCTGCATTTCGCGGGCGGCCTTGTTGGTGAAGGTGACGCCCAGAATGTGGCCGGCGGCCACCCCGCGCTCAATCAGGTTGGCAATGCGAAAGGTGATGACGCGGGTTTTGCCGGTGCCGGCCCCCGCGAGGATCAACAGAGGGCCATGCACCGTCTCGACTGCCTGCCGCTGCTGCGGATTCAATGAACTCAGATTCAACAGCGAATCCTCACTTGGCCGGTTGGATTTGCCGAAGGGCTTGCTGTGCAGCTTCAGGGTATTGGCCCTTGATCGCTTCAGCGATCTTCCTGACCGCCGCTTCGGCCTCGGGGCGCACCCCGGGCCGGGTGAGCAGACCCGCGGCCAGGTGCAGCGCATCCGGGTTGGCAACGCCGGCCAGGGCGCCAAGGACCAACTTGAACTGGGCGTCGGTGCGCGCACAGCCAACCAACGCGAGGTAGCGCCCAACCAGGGCGCTGTCCGGGTGGGCATTTTCCTCGCGCGCCAGGCGAACCAGGCCCCGCAGGGCCAGTCCCTGCGCGGTTTCATTGCCGGGCTGATTGCAGACGCCCGCCAACGTGTCCCAGGCGGCAGCGTCCGGCCAGTCCGCCAGCGCGCGGATTGCCGCATCACGGATGCCCGGGTCGGGATCGGCCGCAGCCGTCTTGAGCGCGTCCAGGGCACGGGCATCGGCGCATCCGGGCAGCAAGCCCAGCAACGAGCGCCGGCTCTCTATGGTGTGCGCCCGTCCGAGAGCGCCCCTGACCAGCGCGGAACGGCTCGGGGCGCTCTGCATCTTGGCCAGCCCCTGCACCGCGGCATTCTCGGCGTCAGGACGGACCTCTTTGTCGCGCAGGTTGACCAGCGCTTCCACCAGCGACGGGACATCGCTTTCCTCGGCGGTCTTGCCCAAGGCGCGGAAAGCCGCCCTGGCAACCGCCGGATCCTTACTCTCAGTTTCCCCGAAGAACACCGGGTTCGCCGCCGGGCCCACACGCTGGGCAAGGGCGGACATGACGCCTGCCCGAGCCTTGCCCCCGCATCGCTTGACCTCGGCTGTAATCGCCTTGTCAGCAGCGGCACCCCCTCTCAGGTTCACCAGGGCAGTTTCGATCACCCGCGATTCTTCGGCAGTCTTCGCCGAGCCCAACGCGCCCGCAAACATCGAAACCAGCGACGGATCGCCGACCCGGCTCAAGGCCTGGATGGCGGCCAGACGCACCGCCCTGTTGGGGGAAGAAACGCTCGTATAGATGGCCAAACGAGCGCCTAAATCATCCCGAGCGGCCAGGCTGTCAATCATCCAGACCTGTTCGACCGGTGTCAGGTTGTGCAGTTCGGCAACGAAGGGCTCCGAAGAAACGCCCGCAGGCAATGTGCGAACCGCGGCAATGGCTACGGGTTTCAGGAACGAGTCCATGCCGTGCAAGGCTGCGAGAATCCGTTGTTGGCGCCGGTCCTCATCCAATCGCAACAGGGCTTCCAGGGCGCCGCGCCGGACGCAACCTGCCGGTGAAGAGTCCAGAAGTTCCTCGTAGGCGGCTATGGCGCCTCGGCGGTCGCCCGCCGCGCCGAGTCGTTCCGCACCGCGGAGCGCCGCCTCCGCCAGGGCCGGCGCCAGCGCAGGGCGCGCCCGACTGCCCAATACGGCGATGGCCTTGCGCGCCGCCGCGTCCCCGATCTTCCCCAGGGCCGCGATGGCGGCTTCGGCCACGGCCAACTCCCCATCATCGGCTCTCTGGGCCAGCACCCTGACGGCTCGGGAATCCCGGCGGTCACCGAGCGCGGTGATGACTTGGATGCGCGCGGCCCCGGAGACCGAGGGCAGCGCGTCCCGCAGAATCCCATCGGCCTTGCCCGGAGGATAAGTCGTCAGCGCAAGGCACGCTATCCCGGCGGTCTCCTCATTGGCCAGCAGCCGCGCCAGTGCCGGCAGGGCCGCGCTGCCGCCCACGATGGCGAGTTGCTGGCACGCAAAGCGTTTCGCCTCCAAAGACGAGGCAGGACCCAATAGTCTGACCAAACCGGCTTCCAGCGGCTTGCGGAGGGCAGGCTCGGACACCGAGCCGCGAACCAGGGTCTCGAGGCCGCGGAATGGCTCCAGGCTCTGCCCCGTCTGGCAAGCGGCCGCCTCGTTCACGAGCCGGGGAATATCCCCGGCGGTCGGGGCCGGCGCCGAAATGGCTCTGGGCGGCCATGCCATGAGAAGAAGGTTAAATAAGCTAAAGAACCTAAATTTCTGGCTCACGCCTCTGTGTCTTGTCCCGGAGGGACGTATGAGAATAGCCCAACGTTTCAACGTTGGGTTTGGCCACGCTGAGGCATCAGTCCCGAAGGGACGGCTGAAATCGCTCTTCCCCGCCGCCTTGTCAGCCGTCCCTTCGGGACTTCTCATACGGCGCGGCTGGACCCAACGTTGAAACGTTGGGCTATTCTCATACGTCCCTCCGGGACAGGACACGGATGTGTTGGTTCTGACCGCGACGGCATTTCCGATTTGCGTAGATACAAATGCCCTCTGGATTAGTGCCTTCATATTGATAAATCACTTAGCGCGAAGGAGTTGCACGGTCAGGTTCGCCACGGCGCGCTGGGCTCGCGATAGAGCAGGCGATTGGCCGCTTCCACGTCGAAGCGCTCCCGGACCGGGTCCCATTTGAGCTTGTGGCCGAGGCGCAAGCTGAGGTTCCAGGCCTGGCAGATCGTGACCGCGCGGTGAGCCACTTCCGGGTTGCAGAGCGTCGGCGCGCGGCTGCGTATCGAGTCGAGCAAATTGCGGATATGGCCCGAGGCGTTGCCCCAGCCGGTGCCGCCTGAGGCCCTCAAGCTCAGCATCGATTTCGGCTCCGCCGTCACCAGGTCCGTTTCGTCGTCCACCTGTATCCAGCCTTCGTCGCCGATGTAGCGCAGATAGCGGTCCTTGAATTCGCCCCGTTGGAACATCACGCCTTGGACGCCGTTTGCGTATCTGCAGCGGGCGGTCGCGGTGATCGGGGTGTCGCTGCAAAACTTCACCGGGTCGGGCAACTCCCCTTGGGCGGCGAACTCCACCGGACCCGTGTGGTCCGTGCCGAGGGTCCATTGCATTTGGTCGGTGTAATGGCAGCCCATGTCGGTCAAGACACCCTCGGCAGTGTCCCAGAAGTATTGCCAGGCGTTGACGCGCGCCGGAACGAAGGGCTGCCAGGGGACCTGCCCCAGCCACATCTGGTAATCCCAGCCCTCGGGCACTGGAACAGCTTGGTCGTGGGGGATTCCAGGGCCGGTCCAGACTTTCATCTCCACCGTGAGGAGACGCCCGATCTTCCCCTGGCTGACCATGTCCCTGGCGAAGCGGTAGGAACCGGTCGAGCGGCGCTGCGTGCCCGCCTGGTAAATCGTGCCGAACCGCCGGCAAGTCTCCACCAGCGCCCGCCCTTCCCCAAGGGTCAGCGTGACGGGCTTCTCACAGTATATGTCCTTGCCCGCCCTGGCGGCGTAAATCGAGCCCAATCCATGCCAGCGGTTGCCCGTGGCAATCGAAACCGCATCGATGTCCTTCTGCTCGAGCAGCTCCCGAAAATCAGCGTAGGCCCGGCAATCCGGGTTGTCATAATGATCATCGACCAGCGCCTTGGCCGATTTGAGCCGCTCTTGCCGGCAATCGCTTACCGCCAAAAACTGGATCTCCCGGAAGGAGAGAAAATTGGGCAGCGTGTCGCGGGCGCGATTGCCCACGCCGATTGCGCCAAAGGCGATGCGATTGCTCGGCGCGACCGCCCCGTTGAGTCCGAGCACGCAGCCGGGCACCACCAGCGGCATGGCTACCGCCGCCGCGGCGCGCCCAAGAAACCGGCGCCGGCTCATATAACCACGAGAATGGGATTTCATAAACAGCTTCCAGCAAAGGGCAAAGGTCCCACAATCCGGCCGCTCTGGCCAGGAAATTGCAGTTATGAACCCCGCCGGAAGCCAAGAGTTGCTCCACGTCCCACTAACAAACCGCCTTTGCCCGGCGCCTGGAGCGTGGAGCGTCGGAGCGTGGAGCGTGGAGCGTGAGGGCATCGTAGCGGTTGCCGCGCTCTCACGCTCCACGCTCTACGCTCCACCCCAAGCATTCAGATCTCGGAATCCCTTCTTGCACGAGCCCTTAGCGCAGCCGCGGGGGCGCCTTTGGAGGTTCCTCTTTTTTGGCGGCGCCGAGGAGGCTCAGGCTGGTGGCCAGGGCCCACAACCAGCCCAAGGCGAAGAGTGCAATGCCCAGCACCGCCCAGCGGACTGCCAGCCACATTTCCAGCATCGCGGCGAACGGGTCGGCCTGGGGGTCGTGGAGCCGCGCCGAGTTGGCGGCAAACCACAGGATGAAGGGCACCCCAAACACCAGGGTCAGGCCCATGCCGCCCAGGGCCAGGGCGGCTTGCGGGTAGCCGGAGATGCGGCCGGCCACCAGCGAGCCAAAACCCGGCAGCGCCACGTTGGTCGTCAGGCAGCCCCAGGCGGTCTGGCGGCTAAGGGGGCGGCGCGGGCCCAGTGCCAAAGAGATTTTCATAAGCAGCCAACAACGCGCCGAGGCCGAAGGGCAAATTCAACAGGAAAACCAGCTTGGCGGCGACCACAAAGGCAGGGGTGATTTTGGCGCCTTGCGGGACTTGGGTCAGGAGTTCCATCAACCGCGTGAAGTCCAGCGGCGCCCCCGGCGCGAGCACGCTCTGCATGGCAGGGATCGTTGCCAGTGCTACCTTGACATACATGAAAACAGACATCAGGAGCGTCGGCAGGAACGCCAAGGCGAACAACGCGAAAACCTGGAACCAGACGCGAGTGACGGTGCGCCGGCTCAGTTCCATTGCCGACCAGAATTCCAGGCCCCGGTCGGCCACCAGCGGCACGCAGAAGAGCCAGGCCACGAACAGGTAAATGCCCGGCACGATCATGCAGCAACAGAAGGCCAGCCACGCCAGCAGGGAGCTGACAAAACCCGCCAGCAACAGTTGCGCGAAACCGTGGCGGAAGCCGGCGAGAGCGTCTCCAATCGAAGCCGGCCGGCCCCGGAGCCGGTTGAGAAAAACCGTCGAAAGCCCGCCGTAGAAGACCCCGTAGAGCACCACAAACACCATGTTGCCAAGCAAGAAACCCTGGCAAAGGGTCTCGATGAGCCACACCAGAAAGGTGGCGCCCAGGAGCAGAGCCAGGTTGTTGCGCAGCAGGCCCCAGGACTGGGCCAGACAATCCCCGGCTCTGACCTCGGGACGGCGCGCCAGGACCGCCGCCGACCAGGCCTCGGTCTCCAATGGCGGCGCCGAGCCGTAGCGGGACTGCGCTCCCAGCGCTTGGGCGAACTCCGGATACGCCGAGAGCGGTTTCCATTCTGCGCTGCCTTCAACCTGGAGCAGGCTTTGGCCGCTCAGCCGGCCCTCGGCGATCCATTGGCGCACCTCTTCGGCAGTCGCCGGTCCATATTCATGTTGGTCTCCTCCGATGATTTTGTACATATCCTTGATTGGGTCCCTTCAGGGCTGGAGGCGGAGCCAAGCCAGTTGGGGCAGGGGCAGATTGCGTAAAACGCCGAAGGCCAAGGTTACGGCCAGGGCGCACCAGAGCCAGGCGGGGCGAATGCCATCGGCCAGCGGTTGGCGCTTCCAGAGGCCAATGCTCGTGCGCGCGGCCCACCATGCCAGGGCTGGCAGGGAAACCACCAGCAAGGCGTTGAGATGGAAGGCGGCGGCCAGGCGGCCATGCAACAACTGGTGCATCGCCCGCAACGAACCGCAGCCGGGACATTGCAGGCCGGTCAGCCGATGAAACTGGCAGGTTGGATAAAATGGGGAGCGGCTTGGGTCGAACCAGAAAAGCACCACGCCGGCTGGCACCGCCAGCACCGCGATAACCACCGAGGGCCACAGCAGAAACCGGGCTTTTGAAAGGGACAGGCTATTCAAGTCAGCGTTCAAGTCCTGAATGGAAATTGGCGGCTTAGTGTTAGTGTGGAAGGGTTTGGATGCGGCGCATGATGTCCGAGGCGTTCAAGGCGACGCCCAGGACCAAGAGCAAGACCGCCAGAAGAATGCTTATGATTGAAAGCGCCAGGCCAGCCATGGCCATGCCGCGGCCCCGTTGCCCGGCAGGATCTTGTTTGATTTGCGACAGGCTGACGGCCGAGAAGATGATCCCGAGCACATTGAAGGGCAATCCATAACAACAGATCCCGCAGGTCACCGCCAGGATGCCCATGACCATGCCGCTCACGGCGAGGGCATTGGTCTTGGGCCCCTCGGCCCCGGGCATGGTGGCGCAAGGCAGGGCCGCTGCCGGAGCCGCCCCCAGGAGTCCCGAGACCTCCGGCACCTCTGCCAAGGTCTTCCATTCGGTCGTGCCTTCGGCAAGCACCCGCGTCCGGGCATCAGCCCGCCCCTCGGCGATCCACTGGCGCAACACCTCGGGTGTGATCGGGCCGTACTCCTTGCCGTCCGCTCCGATTATCTTGTACATGCCATGACTCTGCCCGGAAACCGCCAATTCCGTCAAGCGGCCACTTGGGCGCAGGCGCGATTGGCACTTGGGCAGGGCCAATGCCAAAGTTCTCCGCAAACCATTGCAGGAGACGAGCGCGACCCGCGCTTTGGCAGCGTTGGAGACGCTGGTTCACCTGAATCCCCTGGTGATGTTCGATTACAGGCTCATACACATCCAGTTCGACGAGATATTGGTCGAACGGCTGACGCTCGCGGCGTTGCCAGCCGACTGGAAGATGGAACCTCCGCCGCCCTCCGCCCGGAGGCTCGGTGACCCATGGGCACGCGCACGGCGCTCCGCGATCCTGGCAGTCCCGAGCGTTATCATCCCGGACGAAACGAACTACCTGCTTAATCCGGGCCATCCCGACTTCAAACGATCTGATAGTAATTTGCTTGTTTGACGCGCCGCCGGTTTATTAACACTGCGCCGGTGAACACTATGTCGATTCAATCAAGACCTCGATGGCTTGGAGGACCGTCAACGCAACGTCAACGCGGGCTGGGCGAGCACCCGAAGATTCTACTCGTTGCCGCAGCTTCTCGATCTCCTGGCGAATCGCCGCCGGGTCGCGCTGGTCCTGGAAGATTTTGAAGAAGCTCAACCAGTGCTCCGCCCGGATGCCCGCCAACAGTTCCTCCTTGGCACGACGAAGGTAATCGTCCATTAAGCCGGTTCGGGCGAACCGTCCGAAGTTGCCCCCCTTGTCAGCCACTGGTTCATCGCCAATGTGGTCGCTCTTTCGCGGATAAGGCTGGACACCGTGGGGTTGCTTGATCGTCGAGTCGCCTTTGGCCTCGCGAAGATGCCGCCAGTGGTAGTTACGATATTCAGCTGCGTAGCGCGCGGATTCGATATAAGGCGGAAAGACCATCGGCGAGCCCGAAATCACGTTGGTCAGCGCCCACGGCACGACGGCAATCAAATCCTGCTGGGCACAGGCGGACGCCGTCACCTGGAAGCGGAAGCTCGGCGTAATTCTCCAATCGACGCACAGCGATTTGATAGAAGGCGGCGACGGATTCCGCCGCGAAAGCGCGCCGCTTCAAACGGTGCGCGGCCAACGTGGCGGAACAGAGACCGCCGAAGGGCTCCCAAACCACATCACCCTCGTCGGAACTTGCCTTGAGACAAAGTTCCAGCAACTTCAGAGGCTTCTGGTTCATGTGGACGCACTGGCTCTGGTCTTTAAGGCGCTCAATGCCTCGGACAGCGGGCTCCCGCCAGACGTTCATGACTCCGGCGGAACAGGTGAACTTGGCCCGCATTTGCGACCACTGCTCGCCGGTGAGAGGGCGCTGGCCATCCAGGGAGAAGTAGGGCCGTCCTGTGGGTTTGCCGTGCGCATTGGCGTACCGGACGAGAGCGTCAAAGGCATCGGGTGGCGGGAAATGCCAAAGGTGATCAGTGGTGAAGTATTTGCGCGTGGCGGCGTTCTTCACGCCGCAGGCTTGGTTGGTCTTCCACAACGGCAGCCCGGCCCGAATCCATTCGTGCCGCAGCCACTCCTGCATCGTCATCCTCATGCCCTGCGCCTCGAAATAAGTCTTCTTCACATACTGCACACAGACCTCGGTGACGACCGGGAATTTCCTGAGGGTTTTGGTGTTGGCGTTTCCGGCAATGTGCGCGATGCCTTTGTCCCAGATGTGGCAGCAGCGGTATTCCCAACCGGCGCTCGTGAGGAGCGGATGAACCGTGGCCCAACCCAGCTCGCTGTTCCAAAACCACAGCGTTGTGCTCGGCAGCGCAAGCTTCGTCCACGCCTCCACGTGCGGGCGATACCACGCCTCAAGGCCGGCGGTGGTCGGGGGGTCGCCCGGAAAACTGCCCAATCCATAAGCGCCATCTGAGATGATAACTGTCGGCCGCGCCCATTGACGGTAGAAATCGAGCGCATCACCCCAATAAATCGAGCAGCTTCCTCGACGATAGACCTTAGGGGAGAGCGACGAAAAGTCCGCCTTGGTTGGCGAAGTCTCGACGATTTCTGGAATCTGCTTGGACGAGAACTCAAGCTGCGATCCCTCGCGAACGATGAGCGGATCACGCGTTTCGGTCGCTGCCAGATAACTGATTTTCTTGCGCGATTTACTAATAAGAATTTGCTTTTTGGCGCGCCGCCGCTTTATTGACGTTGCGCGGGTGAGGGAGAATTGTGTCTCGCTCACTCTCTTTCCATGCTGCCAGGCGGGGACCAACTTGTCGAGCGGCAAGTTTTGCAAGTTTCTTGACGGTTTCGGCGCAGCACGGGGGCGCCGGCGCGTGGCCGCGCCTGAGGACCGGCTCAGCGCTCGTGCAAAAGCAACTTCCGTGATTTGGGCGCAACTCTAACAAACTGGCTTTGCCTGGCGTCTGAAGCGTGGAGGGTCGGAGCGTGGAGCGTGAGGGCGTCGTAGTACTTGCAACGCTCCACGCTCTCACGCTTCACGCTCCACCCCAAGCAATCAGATCTCGGAATTTGTGTTTGCATGAGCCTTTGGCGGCCGAGCGTTGGGCGGCAGCGGGGCCGGCCCTGGGAAGGCCTGGCCGGGAACATGCCGCCGCCGGGTGATGGCCCGCCTCCGAACGAGCCCTCCGGAGGACGGTCCTCAATCCGCGCGCGCGTTTTGGTAATCTTCAATCCCGGACTTTAGACTTTAGGCTTCCGGCTATATACTGCGCCCGTGCTAGACAGACTCATTGAACAGGTTGCCGGCTCGCGCGACTTGACAGAAGAGCAGGTTGCCCTGGCGGTCGAGTTGCTGGCCGACGAGGCGATTGCCGTGGAGTCCAAGGCCGATTTTCTCGCGCACCTGGCGCGGAAGGGGGAAACCACCGTGGAAATTGCCGCCTTCGCCCGCTGCTTGCGCGCCAAGTGCATCGAGGCGGCCCTGGACTGCCCCGTCGGGGCGGGTGAAATCCTCGATGTCGTCGGGACCGGCGGCGACCGTTTGAACACGTTCAACATCTCGACTGCGGCTGCGCTTGTGGCGACGGCCGCCGGGGCGCGCGTCGCCAAGCACGGCAACCGCGCCAGCACCTCGAAAGTCGGCAGCGCCGATGTCCTGGAGGCGCTTGGCATTGCCCACGACCGGGGACCGGAAGAAGCGGCGCGCTCGTTCCGCGAGCACGGATTCGCCTTCTTCTTCGCGCCCAAGTACCATCCGGCTTTCCGGCACATCATCCCCGCGCGGAGGCTTTGCGCTCAGCGCGGCCAGAGCACGATCTTCAACTTCCTTGGCCCCCTGCTCAACCCCGCGCGCCCCACGGCCATCCTCGTGGGTGTGCCGCGTCCCGACCTCTGCGAACCGTTGGCCCGGGTCCTTCAGTCCCTGGGTCTGCGCCGCGCCATGGTTGTCTGCGGCGACGTGCCGGACGAGGCGGGCGTCCTTCGCCACCTGGATGAGTTGTCCACGCTCGGCCCCACCACCGTCGCCGAGTTCTACCAGGAACGCGGCCTGGCCTGCTCCTCGCTGCCGGCCACGCTCTTTCCGCTGCAAGCGGCCACCCTGGACGACCTGCGCGGAGGCGACGGGCAGACCAATGCCGCCATTGTCCGGCGCGTCCTGGCGGGCGAAGAGCGCGGCCCCAAGCGCGACGTGGTCTTGCTCAACGCCGCGGCCGCTCTGTTTGTCGGCGATCGGACCGGCAGCCTCATGGCCGGATGGGACCTGGCTGCCCAGGTCATCGACAGCGGACAGGCCCTGCGCAAGCTCCAGGAATTGACGGGCGTTTCGACCTGAGCATTCCCCGCAAGGGGCGAGATTAAGATTAGGATTAGGATTAGGAGTCGGCAACTGCCACCCAAGAAATCGAATTGGTCTCGCCTCCTTCACTCCTGCTGCAGCCATTTCATGGCGGCGCGCTTGAGTTCGCGGTCGGCCTCGCGCTGTTTGAGGTCTTGGCGCTTATCGAATTGGGCTTTGCCTTTGCCGACGGCGAGAGCGACTTTGACTTTGCCGCTTTTCCAATAGAAGGCCAGGGGCAGCAGGGCGTGGCCCTTAACTGCCGCCAGGCCGAAGAGCTTGCGGATTTCGGATTTGTGGAGCAAGAGCTTGCGCGGGGCCTCGGGTTGGTGGTTGAAACGGTTGCCGAAGGAGTACTCATCGATGTGCGCATTGTAGAGATAGACCTGGTTGTTTTCCACCCGGGCAAAGGCGTCGCTGATCTGGCCCTTGCCGGCGCGGAGGGCTTTGACCTCGGTGCCGTGGAGGACGATGCCGGCCTCGAAGGTCTCCAGGATATGGAAATCGCGCCGGGCCTTGGAGTTGGTCAAGATGTCTGCCATATCCCGGGGGCGCGACTACAAAGTGCAGAGCGCAGAGTGCAAAGTGCAGAGTGAAGAGTTGGTCAAGGTGGCTGCCATATCCGGGGGCGTGGCTGCAGAGGCCCCCCAGGGCGGGCGGGCCGCCGCGCTAATGCTTCCTCCGCTTCTTGCCCACCGGACGGGTCAACTCCACGACTTCCGGCATTTCGAAGCCGATCTTATCTTCAATAATCTCACGCAGCGCCACATCGGCAGCCCCCAGGTTGCCAGTGTCCGACACCAAGGGCCGGCTCATGGCGCCGGCCCCGGAATTGAGTTGGCGGACACGGCGTGAAACCAGATTGACCAGAACGTTGGGATTGCCAACTTTCTCGAGCGCCTTTTTTGCAAGTTCAGAGTTCAAAGCCTTTTTCCCAGGTCATCAAAACCGGGCGGGACAAGTTAGCTTTTCAAGCCGCCAACGCAATCGAAAAGTTTTCACTCCGCCCTTCGCCCAGGGCCACAGACCTTTGGTGGCTTGCGGTTTTCGGAGCCAGATTTCCCCTCACCCTAACCCTCTCCCCGAGGAGAGGGAACAGCAGCGCACGGCCTTGGAGATTCCCTCGATCCTCGGATTCGCCGACTGGCGGCCGAGGATTCCCCCTCTCCCTCGGGGAGAGGGCCGGGGTGAGGGGGAACGGATCGCCGAACACGCATTGTCACCCAAAGTCCTCGGCAGTGGGGGAAGGGGGAGGGTTCCCGCCCGCCGTCGGGGGCAGTGCCCGGAGGCGCCCGCTCAGAACACTTGCTCAAAAACACGCTTGCAGAGGGCGCTTGTATTTGAACATAGTGGCGGAAAGCCGAACCGGTCAGGAAAGATGGTCGCAAAGAATCGTCAATTAGTCGAGCGTCTGGCGGTGTGCAGTTGGTCGCTGCAACCCGCCAACCCTCGGGATTTGGCCGCCAAACTCCAAACAACGGGCGTGGGGCGGATTCAACTGGCGCTGGACCCGTTGCGCGAACGTCCGGAGGTTTGGGGGGAGACGGGCCCCGTATGCCGAGAGCAGGGCATCGGGATTGTCTCCGGGATGTTCGGCTGCGTGGGGGAGGATTACACGACGCTGGAGAGCATCCGGCGCACGGGCGGCGTTGCCCCCGATGCGACGTGGGCGGAGAATTTGAAGAACATCCGGCTTGTGGCGACGCTGGCCGCGGACCTGGGGCTCAAGCTGGTGACGTTCCACGCCGGCTTTTTGCCGCACCAGGAGTCAGACCCGGATTTTGTGAAAATGCTCGAACGGTTGCGGGCCGTGGCCGACGTGTTTCAGGAGCGGAACATGGCCTTGGGACTGGAGACGGGCCAGGAGACCGCCCCGGTCTTGCTGGGCCTGCTGCAGAAACTGGAGCGGCCCAATGTGGGCGTCAACTTCGACCCGGCCAACATGATCCTTTATGACAAGGGCAATCCCATCGAGGCCCTGCGCCTGCTCGGGCCCTGGGTGCGGCAGGTGCATATCAAAGATGCCCGGCGGACCCGGACGCCCGGCGCCTGGGGCCAGGAGGTGGCCGCTGGGACGGGCCAAGTGGATTGGCCGGCGTTATTTGCAACGTTGCGAGAAATGAATTTCGAAGGTGACTGTGTGATTGAACGCGAAGCCGGCAACCAGCGGGCCGAGGATATCCGCGCGGCCAAAGCAACCGTTATCCGAGCGTCCGGCGTCGAGGGTCGAGGGTCGAGGGTCGAGGGTCGAGGGAACGAAGTGTCTCTCCTCGACACTCGACACTCGACACTCGCCCCTCGACACTTGGCGCCCACTCCCCCGACTGTAAATCGCAGACTCAACGTGGCCGTGGTGGGCCTGGGGTTCATGGGCGTCACGCACCTGCGCGCCTATCTGCCTGTCGGGTCGGCGCAGATTGTGGCCGTGTGCGACTCAGTGCGTCTGCCGGTCAACGGGGTGCTGGCCGGGGTCGCCGGCAATGTCAAAAAATCGGACGACATCGACCTTGGGCCGCGCGTAAAGGTGTACCGGCGTCTGGAAGAGGTGCTCGCCGATCCGGAGGTGGAGTTGGTGGACCTGTGCACGCCGACGCCGCTGCACCCGGAGCAAGCCGTCGCGGCGCTCAAGGCCGGCAAACATGTCCTGTGCGAGAAGCCGCTGGCCCGGACTGCGGCGGCGGCCCGCCAGATAGTCAAAGCGGCTGAGTCGGCGCCCGGATTTCTTATGCCGGCCATGTGCATGCGGTTCTGGCCCGGCTGGAGCTGGCTTAAACAAGTGGTGCAGGAGCAGACTTACGGCCAGGTCCTGGCGGCGCGCTTTGGACGCCTCTCCGAGCTGCCCGCCTGGAGCAAACAAGGCACCTACTCCGGCGGCCCCGACCTGGGAGGCGCCTTGTTCGACCTGCACATTCACGACACCGATTTCATCCAGTTCCTTTTCGGCCGCCCCGCGAGCGTCTTCTCGAGCGGCGTGGCGCGGCCCAGCGGCTCCATCGATCACGTGGTGACCCAGTACAACTACCCGGGCGGCCCAACGGTTTATGCCGAGGGTAGCTGGCTCCTGGCCAAGGGTTTCAATATGTCTTACACCCTCCACTGCGAACGGGCGACGCTGGACTTCGACCTGGGGCGTGGAGCCGAGGCCATGCAAGTAACCGAGCCGGGACAGCCTGCGCGCACCCTCAAGTACGACGGCCCGGACGGCTACGGCATCGAAGTCCGGTATTTCGTGGACTGTGTTTGCCAAGGCAAACCCCCAACGATCGTCACCGGACAGGACGGACTCAGCGCGCTGGAAATCTGCGAGGCCGAAGAACAGTCCGTCAGGACCGGCGCGCTGGTGAACGTGTAATAAGATTATGGCTGCCAAAACTACTGAAAAATCCGAGAAGGCCATCGAGGCCAAAGAGGGGTCGGCGGACGCCAAAGCGCGCGCGGCCGAGGCCAGCGCCGCCGAGGCCGCCAAAGCGGCGGCGGCCCGCCAGCGCGAGCTCGAGGCGGCGATTTCGACCATCACCAAGACCTACGGGGAGGGGAGCATCATGCGGCTGGGGGACGGGCGCGCCCTCAAGCGGATCGAAGTGATTCCCACGGGGGCGCTGGCGGTGGACCTCGCTCTGGGCGTGGGCGGTGTGCCGCGCGGGCGGGTGGTGGAGATTTTCGGGCCGGAATCTTCCGGCAAGACTACTTTGATGCTGCATGTCATCGCCAACGCGCAGAAGGCAGGCGGCCTGGCGGCGTTCATCGATGCGGAGCACGCGTTGGACCCGGCCTACGCCAAGCGGTTGGGGGTCAACCTGGCCGAGTTGCTCGTGTCGCAGCCGGACAGCGGGGAGGAGGCGCTTTCGATTTGCGAGACGCTGGCGCGCTCCAATGCGTTGGATGTCATTGTCATCGATTCAGTGGCGGCGCTGGTGCCCAAGGCGGAACTCGAGGGGGAGATGGGCATGGCGACGATGGGCATGCAGGCGCGCCTGATGAGCCAGGCCCTGCGCAAGCTCACGGCCTTGCTGGCCAAGGCCAAAACGACCTGCGTTTTCACCAACCAGATGCGCGAGAAGGTAGGGATCATGTTCGGCAACCCGGAAACCACGCCGGGGGGCAAGGCCCTTAAGTTCTACGCCAGCGTCCGCATCGATATCCGCCGCAAGGACACCATCAAGGACGCCGCCGGCAACGCCATCGGCAACCATGTCAAGGTCAAGATCGTCAAGAACAAGGTGGCCCCGCCCTTCGCGGAGGCCGAGTTCGACATCCTCTACAACCAGGGCATCAACAAGGAAGGCAGCATCCTGGACGTGGGCCTCGAGGACGGCGTGGTGGACAAGAAAGGGGCGTGGCTCCAGTTCGAGGGCGAACTGATCGGCCAAGGCAAAGATGCCGCGCAAAAGGCCCTGGTCGAAAAGCCGGAGCTGAAGGAAAGGATAAAGGCCGCGATCATGGCCAAGCGGGAGGCGCAGGTCCCATCGGCATGAAGAGCGCCCTGGCCAGGATGTTTCATGAGGTTTCGCGGACTGGGAGGCGCAGCGCAGACTTCCAGTCTGCTGTATCGCGGATTTCCAATCCGCAGATGCTGCCAAGCAGGTGCGGCTGGCCGACTGGAAGTCGGCGAAACAGCAGGCTTGGAAATCTGCGCTACGCAGCCTCGGGAGGCCGGGACCGTTCCTATGAAGTATTCGGGCCAGGACGCGTCAGAGAGAGTGCCTTTGGGAACCAACACCGATGACTGAGCAGATTGTCATTTTGGATTTTGGTTCGCAGTACACCCAGGTCATCGCCCGGCGCATTCGCGAGTGCAATGTCTATTCGGTGATTTTGCGCTACAACACCCCGGCCTCCGAAATTGCCGCCCTGGCGCCCCGGGGCCTCATCCTGTCTGGAAGTCCCTCCAGTGTGTATGCCCAGGACGCGCCGTTGCCGGACCCAGCGCTCCTCGAGTTGGGCCTGCCGGTGCTGGGGATTTGCTACGGCCTGCAGGTCCTGGCCCATTCTCTGGGCGGGCAGGTCGAACCGGGCCTGAAACGGGAGTACGGCAAAGGGACACTGCGGGTCAAGGACAGTTTCTGTCCGTTGTTTGCCAACCTGCCGGAGACCTTGCAGGTCTGGAACTCGCACGGGGACAAGCTGACCAGGATTCCGACCGGCTTCAAGTCGGTGGCCGTGACGGAGAATTCGAATTTTGCGGCCATCGAGGACCACGACCGGAAAATGTTCGGCCTGCAGTTTCACCCGGAAGTGGCGCACACGCCGCAAGGGCGCGAGATCATTGCCAACTTCGTGCACAACATTTGCGGCTGCGGCAAGAACTGGACGATGCGCAATTACATCGACGTGGCAGTCGAGGCGATTCGGGGGCAAGTGCTTCGGGAGAAGGTGATTCTGGGGCTGAGCGGCGGTGTGGATTCCAGCGTGGCGGCGGGGCTGCTGCACCGGGCGATTGGGGACCAGCTCACCTGCATTTTTGTGAACAACGGCCTGCTGCGCGGGCGGGAGGCCGAGGTGGTGCGGGAGGTCTTTGGCCGGCACTTCAAGATCAAGCTGCGCTATGTGAATGCCTCGCGGCTGTTCCTGGGCCGGCTCAAAGGCGTGCGGGAGCCGGAGCGGAAGCGAAAGCTCATCGGCAAGACGTTCATCGAGGTCTTCGAGGCGGCGGCCCGGCGCGTGGGCAAGGCGAAGTTTCTGGCCCAGGGCACGCTTTACCCGGACGTGATCGAGTCGGTGCCTATAGGGGGCAACCCCGCGGCGATGATCAAGAGCCATCACAACGTGGGGGGCCTGCCCAAGCGGATGCGCCTCCAGTTGGTCGAGCCGCTCAAGTGCCTCTTCAAGGATGAGGTGCGCAAGCTGGGGCTGGAGCTGGGATTGCCGCGCGAGATCGTCCTGCGCCAGCCGTTTCCCGGGCCCGGCCTGGCCGTCCGCATTCTGGGCGAGGTTACCCCGCGGCGGCTCGAGATCCTGCGCAATGCCGACCGCATCGTCGTGCGCGAGATGAAGGACAGCGGCTGGTATTACAAAATCTGGCAGAGCTTTGCGGCCCTCCTGCCGGTGCGCAGCGTAGGCGTCATGGGAGACGAGCGCACTTACGACTACACCATCGCCATCCGCGCCGTGGAATCCCAGGACGGCATGACCGCCGATTGGGTCAGGCTGCCTTACGACCTCCTCGAGCGGCTCTCCAACCGCATCATCAATGAGGTCAAAGGCGTCAACCGTGTCTGCTTCGACATCACCAGCAAGCCGCCGGGCACCATCGAGTGGGAGTGAAGAGCGTGCCGAGCGTCGGAGCGTGGGGAGCGTGGAGCGTGGGGAGCGTCTGGAGCGTAGAGCGTAGCGGCGTCGGGACGTTCTCCACGCTCCACACGCTCCACGCTCCACGCTCGACACGCTCCACACGCCGCCTTACCTCTCCGCCGAGAGCCTGATCACCTGCGCTTCCTGCGGTCCCAAACTGACCGGCCACGCCGCGGTTTTGTCCAGGGTGGCTCCGGAGACCAGTTCCTGCGCGCCGAGTGGCCCGGTCAGGCGCAGCGCTGGGGTGTCCGCGCGCAACGCGCCGGTTTGGCGCTCGGGAGTGTCGTTGAACAAGGTGAAATAAACCGCCCCGCCCGCGTCCGGTCCAAACCGCTCGACCCAGATGCTGTCATTATCGCAAGCGGCGTGGGGCACCGGTTGCCAGCCGGCCTCGGTTACGCGTCTGACCAAGGGCAGGTACTTTTTGAACAGCGACCGGTCACGGTTGTACCACTTGGGATTCTGCCAGTAGGGATTGTCGGCGGCATTGTGGCTGAACATGCCGGGCCAGAAGCCGTAAAAGAGGCTGCGCTGGAAATAGCGTTCGACCAGTTCCGGGGTGAAGGCGTTGTAATCGGTGTTCATCAAGAGCAGGTAAGGTTTTCGGCCCGCCATCGTCCGCCAGAGGCTCATCTCCCGGTCCGAGGCCGGACGGTATTTGCCCTGGTAAAGCCAGTCCGTTTCGGTGCCCAGCACGTCCAGCCATGGGCAAAGGAACGTGAAACGATACGGCACGCCGTTGGCGAAGGTGAGCTTGCCCAGGCGATGGACATCGTCGCAAAACCACTTGGTGAACTCAAAGACCGCCAGCCCTTTGCAGAGCGCGGGTTTCCTGGTCTCGCTCGAGAACGTGAGCGGCACGCTCGTATAACGAAAGTGCTCGCGGCGGAAATTGAGGTCCGCAGTGACGTATCCCTCGAGGGAATCGAGATACTCGCCGCCCAGTTGTCCCCGGACCCCTGGACCGTAAAGTCTCTGCTTGATTGACTCGTTCCAGTGCACGGTTGCCCCGTTGTATGCGGCCGGCTCGGCCCCCTCTTCTCCGGCCTTGCGCTCCGGCGCAGCAGCCCTCTCAGGAGAGGCTGGGAGGGCGGGATTGGGATTGAGACTCCAGACCGCCCCGTCGCACCACGGTTCGTTGCGGAAGAGCAAGCAGGGCTGGCCGGTCTCATCCCATACGCCGGCGACACGGCTGGCCAGCGCCATCTGTTGGTCGGACCCCTTGCCGGTCCGGGCCAATTCGTCGCGCGTCCTCAGAGCTTGGGCCATCGTCCGGGGCGCATCCTTGGCCAGCCGCATCCACCAGGTCATCGGTTCGGTATAGCGGAAGCTCAGGATGCCGTGCGCGTCATCCCAGGCGACATTATTGTTGCCCTCGTGGAATTTGAAGCCGAAGTCCTGCCAATCCTGCACCGTGCTCACGTCGGTGAAGGGCATCCATAGGCCCTGCTCGCGGGCGCGCGCGTAAAAATAGTCGGGGAAAATCGCCATCAGCTTCTCGAAGGCGGCCCGGAAGCCCCACCGCGGATCGAAGCGGAAGAGAACGAACCGGAAGTCGGCAGCGCCGGGAAAACGCTCGGTTTCGGGCGCCAACCCGAAATCGTAGGCGATATAGAGCTGGCGGGTGCCGGCGTGATAGCCGAGGCGGAACTGGGCCGGTTGGGCCATGTCCAGGGCCAGCGCGAGGCCCGCCTGGTCGTCGTAGATCGCTGCCAGCGGATAAAGCGACTCGGTTCCGGTGGCTCCGCCATGCACCGCCACGGCATTGGCATATTCGGCGCGTCCCCCGATGGGGCGGCTCCGCCGGATGTCATCTCCCCAATGCCAGCCGGCTGCATCGACGGGTAGGGCGAAGATCAAAGTGATCGCCCGATCCGCGCCGCGCAAGTCCGCAACCCGCCCCTGGACGACGATATGGCCGGCCTCGGCCCGAAAGGCGCTCCGGAGCTTCAACCCCAGCTCGGAACATTCTCCCCCGGCTAAAGAATAGAAGTCCGAATTTGCGGCCACATCCCGCGCCAGAAAGCCGGCGGGCGCTGCCCCGGCCAATTCCCGGCCATCGACCTGCAAGGAAGCGACCGCGCCGTCCCGCAACTGCATCTGCAAACCGTCCCGTGTGGCAAAGGTGGACGCCGGGCCTGCCGGTCTTCCAGGCCGTTCGGCGGGCCTGACCGCCACGCCTTGGAAAAGCACGGCCCCTTCTTCCGCCTTGATTTCCTCCACCGCAACGTCGTCGAACCAGGCCCTGCCCGAGTGCCCGCGCAGCAGGCAATGCAGCGTCAGCGCCTTGACCGGCTTCTCCGGCAGAATGACCATTTCACGCTCTTCCCAGTCATGCGTGCCGGCGTGGAAGTTGGCGGTTTGGCCCCAGAGCGTCGAGCCGTCCGCGTAAAGGATGTCCACGTAAAGCGAATAGTCATTGTCAGGACCGCCGCTGACGTTCTCGGCCTTGCTCCAGCCGCGGACCACCAGCGGCGCCACGTTGGCGCGATTCAGCTCGAGGCCCTGGCTGGCGCCGACCCAAACGCGCCCGTTTGGGTTTTCGCACCGCAGGGCCTGGGAGCCGTTGCGTCCCTCGCCCCTCGCCATGGAATAGCCTTGGGGCGCCGCCGTCCAGCCGGCCAGTTTGCCGCCTGCTGCCTGTTCGAAATCTCCGTTTTGCAGGAGCTTCGCGCCGGAGCCGCCGCTCTTGACGACGCGCAGGACCGGTTCGGCGCCCTCGACCCTGCCCGTAATCAGCAGCTCCAAACCAACGAAAAAGACCAGCCCGATTCTTGTTCTCATGATTCTGCCTCCAATGCTCCCCATTCAAAAAAGGACTTCAAGCTTGTTTTTCAGGTGTTGCCTGGGGATAGCCGGGTCCGAGTTTCCGAGTTCCGACGGAGCTTGCGGCGGATTTACGCGCGTGGTAATCCTGGGCCATGAGTCAGTTGTTCGTTCCCCGGCAGGCCGGGGCCTGCGTTCTTGCGGCTTGCCTGTGCTTTCTGGCCGGTTGCGCCTCCACGGGGCCCGGCGAGCGGGGCGATGAGACTCGATGGCAGCCGCAACTGCTCTATCTGAACCGGTCGCCACACTCCTCGCTCTATGTCGAGGTGGATGCCGTGGCGGGGACGGAGCCGAGTGATGCGGTGCTCGAGCAACTGCGGCAGTTCCTGGCAAAATACTGCGACAAGCCCGGCGGCATCCGCATCGAGCGCGACACCATCATCCCGCGAGAGAAAGCGCGGGGGATTCCGCACGAGGTGCTGGCCTGCCGCTATCTGAACGGTCCGCCGGCAAACAGCAGCAACTCCGCGCCTGCTTTCATTTACATTCTCTATTATGACAGCCGGTTATCGGCTAGTCCCGCCGCAGCCCCGCGCCGACCGGCTCCCAAGGACCTGAGCTTGCAACCGGAGTTCGGCTGGGTGAACCCGATCGAGCCGCACGTTCACCTTTTGCCTTTTCCGGGGGTTATTTTCATCGATCGCCGTTTCCTGGCTTGCTGCCCGCGTTCCTTGGAGGGTCTGCTCTTGATGCATGAGGCCGGCCACTTGCTTGGCCTGGCTCAGAACCCGAGCCATGGGGTGAACAATCACTGCACCAAGAATACGTGCCTGATGCAGCCGAAGCTCCTGGTGGACATCCCGCGCGCTCTTTTTAGCAAGCAGAAAACCCTGCAGACAAACCTGTGCAAACTGTGCGCGGCGGATTTAACCAAGGGCAGGACGGGCGCGCCGGCAACCAATCTTCTCTTTGTCGGGCCCGTCCTGGTTTGCTCGGAGGAGGGTTACTGCGTGGCCACACTCCCTGGCGAACTCAAGATTCTCTCGGGCCAAGCGGCCAAACTCGATGTGGCGGGCTTTGTCAGCCAGATGCGGCAGGATGGCGATCACCCGGAGGCCTTCCGAGAGCTCCATTGCTGGACACATAGTTGGGGGGACCTGCTCGAACCGCGGGAGGATTGGGCCAGGCAGTTAGCGGGCCTCGACAACGCGAAAACGGATAAGTTACGGACAGTTCGTCAAACGGGCACGAACGCCGTGGCCGCGTTGCAGCACGTGCTGGCGCAGGCCTATCTGGCCGGCGAGGGCTTGCCGGCGAACGAAACCGAGGCCGCCCGGTGGTTTCGCAAAGCCGCCGAATCAGGCCGCGCCGAATCGCAAAACAGTCTGGCCGGGTGCTATGCCCAGGGAAAGGGAGTGGCCAAAGACGGCCGCGAGGCTTTTAACTGGTATCGGAAGGCTGCCGAGCAAGGGTATGCCCGCGCCCAGTGCAGCTTCGGCGAATGCTACGCCAGCGGGAAGGGTGTGGAGCAGGACCCGGCGGAGGCGGCCAGGTGGTTCGCCAAAGCCGCCGCAGGGGGTGACCCGGACGGGCAGCGGAACCTTGGACAGGCCCTCTCGGAGGGCCGAGGCGTTCGGCGGGATGAGGTTGAAGCCTATAAATGGCTGAGCCTGGCCGCCGAAAAGGCAGACAAGGCAGCGGCGCAGTTGTTGGCGAAACTGGGGAGCAGGCTCAGCAAGGCGCAAGTTCGGCGAGGGCAAGCCCGAGCCGCCGCGTTCTCCCGGCAGGGCGCGGACAGGCTGAACGTGGAAAAATGACCGGCCACTCGGGGATGAACCCGAGGCCATGCGTGCGGATAAGGTTGACAATGAGGCTCATTCACATTATTGAGCACGGGACTTTTTACGTGAAAGGCACTTATGCAGATCGATCTAACGCCAGAAGAAGCTCAGCCTCTGCTTGTGTCGCTCGAATACTCAGTCCAGCGCAGGCGTGACGCCAAGGATACACCCCCGCCTGTGCGCCAGGAGAACGTGACACGCCTGAGAAGGCTGGAAACAAAGCTCCGAGAGCGGCAGCGGACGGCGGCTCGCCGTTGACGCCGCTCCGTCAGATGGCAACCACAAGAGAAACGAGCCCTGGTTTTGGGGGTCGCGCACGGCCGAGGGGCCACCTGCGAAAATGTTGGAGGTCGCCGTTCAGCGTTTTCGAGGCACTGTGGGCTCCTGGAAGTCGGAGTGTGGCCGAAATGCGTTCGTAACCTTATGCCCAGCCAAACATTTACTGTCGATACGCACCTTTTCCGCGAGCTCGGGGAAATGCTCGTCGGGCGCGAGTCAACAGCGCTGGTCGAACTGATCAAGAACGCCTACGATGCCGACGCCGAAGAGGTGATCGTCCACGGCGAGAACCTCGACAACCCCAACCTCGGAGTGATCAAGATTGTCGACGACGGCGTTGGGATGACCCCAGCGCATTTCAAGAGTGGATTCTTGAGAATTGCTTCGCGGATCAAAGAGGCAGGCCAAAGGCTATCAGTTCGATACCATCGTCGCTTTACCGGCGCGAAGGGCATCGGGAGATTGGCAGCTCACAAGCTCGCGAAACACCTGCGCGTCCACTCGATTCCGGGCCCCGAGATAACAGACGGTAGTGCCTTCGGTGTGGATGCCAGCATTGACTGGGATATTGTCGAACAGCAGGAGACCCTGGACGACCTTTTCGGGACGAACGCAGTCCAGGTCAATCCGGAACCAATCCCGACCAGTGGCAAAGGAGGCACGATGATCGAGCTCCGGCGGCTTCGCCGCAAGTGGACACCCGCCGAGCGAGCGAGATTTTTCGCTGAAGTCGGAGCCTACAAGCCGGCAGAAGCGCTCGTCGATCCACCGAACAGAGTAGTGACCCACCCACTTCTCTTTGAACGGCCGAACGTTGCCGACACGCGCCCAACCGACCCGGGATTCACCGTCAAACTCACCGGCGACTTCGAGGCAGGTGACGACTATTGGCCTGCCCTCGTGCAAGCTGCGCAGTGGATTATCGAGATCAAGAGCGACCTGTCCGACGGGAAAGTTCATATCAACGTAATTCCGACAAAAAGGGGCGAGACAGAATTCCCCAATGCCAAGCCGCTAAGGACCAGGATAGACCATCCAAATTCAAAGGGCGGCCCATTTTTCCAGGCGCGCATTCTGGTCCGAGAGGGCGGTGGCGGGACCCGGAGCGAAAAGGCCTGGTTGGGGCGCTCCAGTGGAATCCGTGTCTTTATGGAAGGCTTCAGAGTGTTGCCTTACGGTGAGCCAAATGATGACTGGCTTTCCATCGACGCGGATTACAAGAAGCGGCAAAAGACGCTCACTTATCTGAGCGCCTTGCCCATGGCCGAGAAGCCTGCGGATGAGAACGAGGGGCTTCTGTTCCTCGGTAATAGCGCGTATTTCGGCGCAGTCTTTCTGACCTTGGCCAAGGCGCCAAATCTCAAGATGCTGGTCAATCGCGAAGGGTTCGTGCCAGGCGCTGAGCTTGACGCCCTGGTGGATATCCTACGCACCACTATATACCTTTCCGTCCGCACTCGCGCCTCCGCCAAGCAACAGTCACGGCAGGAGCGAAGCGAGAAGCGGAAGCAGCAAACACTGGACGCGGTCGAACCATCGAAGCTCGAGCTTAGGAGGGCCGTCGAGGCATCGGTGAACCGAGCCAGTGAGCTGGCTCAGGAAGCACGCAGATGCGCAGCGGCAGGCGACATCGCGACCGCCCAAGGGCTAATCAGCAAGGCGGGGCATGAGTTCTCTGCGGCCAGCAGCACCTCTCAGCGGCTGATGACTGAGGGCTCAATGCTGAGGGTGCTGGCGTCCGTAGGGACACAGATGGCCGCATTTGTTCACGAGATTAACGGTCTGCTCGGTGCAGCCATCTCATTGGAAGAGGCCATTTTCCGCCTGAGGGAGGATCCAGACATCTCAGCTTCCGGGCGGAAGCAGATGGCGCAGCTCAACCTGGCCATAGGCGACTTGCGGCGGAGCGTCGAGCGCCAGGCTGTTTACCTGACCGACGTGATTTCACCAGACGCCCGTCGCCGACGCTCTCGCCAGAAGTTGGCAGAGCGCTTCGACGCTGGGAAGAGGCTTATCGAAGGTTCGTCCCAGAAGCGCGACATCGACATCACAAACAACATCCCTGTCGACCTCAAGTCCCCGCCGATGTTTCCCGCCGAGACGACCTTGATCTTTTCAAACCTCCTGACAAACGCCGTGAAGGCGGCAGGGGAACATGGCAGGATCAACGCCGACGCCAGAACCACCTCTAACGGTGGTGTCCAGCTTAGAATCGAAAACACCGGAGTGGCCGTTGACCTGGACGAGGCCGAGCGGTGGTTCAAGCCATTCGAGTCCACAACCGTCCAGACCGATCCAGCGCTGGGTCAAGGCATGGGAATGGGCCTGCCAATCACCCGGAGCATCCTCGAGGAGTATGGCGCGGACATTCGCTTTGTGCGCCCCAGCCACGGGTTTGCGACTGCAATAGAAATAACATTCCAGGAGTGATACCCGAGTGCCAAGGAAAATCAAACCTCTCATCCTGATAATAGACGACCAGGACGGTCAAACGGGGATAAAGTCTTCTCTGGAAAGCCGAGCCTTGGCGCACGTCAAGGTCCTTCACCCCAACGACCTACAGGATAGCGACCTCCAGGCCAGCGATCTCGTACTGGTGGACTTTGAATTAGACCATTGGCCCGAGCGTGACAACTTGGAAACGCCGTCCCTAAAACCCGCCGATGGCCTCGCCCTGGCAGCCGTCTTGCGGCGCCAGGTTAAGGACAAGCCCTCCCCAACTGCGATTGCACTATACACCGGGAAAATGGCCGAGCTCGCATCCCCCTTGCCTCCCGAAAACCGGCAGCACGCCTTGGCGCGCTTGAATAACCTCGAGTGGGTGTTTAGGAAGGCCATTCCGGGACAGGAAAGTTCATTAGCCGCACAACTCGTCAGCCTGGCCGCCGCCGTTCATGAACTCCCTGCATCCTGGAACACCCCACAGGGCGGTGATCCCTTTGAACGGCTCGGTCCCCTGTTAGGTCTCAGGCGATCCGGCCCAGAAACCGACTCCCTGTTCGACGATGTGGCTAACTGCCTTCCTCCGTTACACGAACTCTCCCAGTGGAGTCATGGTCTTGCCGTCCTGCGGTGGTTCCTGCATAGGATACTGCCATATCCCTGCTTCTTATGGGACACTTACCGCCTGGCCTCTCGCCTGCGGTTGAACATCACCGACCTGCGCGCCGAACTTCAGCCCTTGGCGCCCCTCAGAAAAGCGCTCGGCCACTGTGAATACAAAGGTATCCTCTCCGATTTTATTGGCCCGCGCTGGTGGCGCTCTAGGATCGAAACCTTTCTCTGGACCAAGACAAAAGGGAGATCATCCGACGTACGTTCGGTTCAGGGGTTGATCATGGACGCATCGAAAAACCGGCTCAAGACGGCGCTTGCTCCTGAACTTTCCGTAGTCTGCATTGACGAGAACTATCAGCCCCTCGGGGAGTTGTGCCGTATGCAGGATGCTGTGCGGATCAGACCGGACGATTGGCCCGCCTACGCCGACCAGCCCTGGACAACGCGCCGCCTTGCCGCAGAAAGCCCAACGTTGCGGGCCTTGGTAATCAGGGAGGACCGGGCCAGGCTCTCCGGGTCGGCAGCTTAGGACTTCGATGCCTCCCAACCCAAACTCATATCAGGGCCTCCGATTCTCTTTCGCCTGCATGGAGCGGGAGATCGAGAACATGAGGTTGCTGGCCAAACCGTTCATCCAGCGGGAGTCTTTCGAGGGGATCATCCCTCAGTGGAAGCAGCAACTGCTCAGTTTTAACGACAAACCAATCCACGGAACATTTTCTTGGAATCTGCCCGAGGGAAGCCCGATCAAAACGATCAACAGCAGTGGAGAGTACGAGCCGGAGGGCCGCAAAGGCAGACTAACCGTGTTCGGCACAATCTCAAGCAGATGGGACATTCGGGCCGAGCCGGGCGTCCGTGCAATGAGACCGAGGCCGCAGTGCTTCATCCTGCTTGGACTTGCCTCCACAAAAATCCGAATCTGGTCGCTGGGAATTACTGGCCAAACAAAGGAAATAGCGCGGTGGACTCTGGAAATAGGTGACTCCCGTTCTCCTGGCTGCCATTTCCACACTCAAATTGACCTGGAGGACGAGGATAACAAATTTCCGAAGGCTCTTTCGGTTCCGCGGTTTCCAGGTTTCTTGCACACGCCGATGGACGCCTTGGACTTTCTGCTCGGGGAGCTCTTCCAGGATGGCTGGTATCGCCGCACGTCAGAGCAGAGCGATTTCGTAACGAACTGGAGAGGTTGCCAGAAACCGCGGCTTGTCGCGGTTTTGGGCTGGCAACGGGAGAAGATCCAAGCAGCCACCGGATCGCCATGGACGAGCTTCAAGCGGGAAAAGCCTGAACTGGATTTGCTATCCGGCTAAACCCATGCTGCCGAGCGCCCCGAAGTCCTGCAAAGTTTATACGCCCGCCCCGCTGGCCGAAGCGATGGTTTCCCGGCTGGGTGGCGCCCCAAAGCTCAGGTGGCTCGAGCCCTGCGTTGGTTCCGGGGTCTTTCTAGAAAAACTCCTCGCGTTTGGTGTCCCTGCAGGGAGAATCACGGCGATTGATCTCGATAGGCAGCAACGACCTCAAGATAGTCTCGCCAGAACAGTCCGGGGGACCGACTTCCTCCGTTGGTGCTACCAAACGACAGACCGCTTCGACCGCATCGTCGGCAATCCTCCATTCGTTGGCCTCAGTCGGCTTCCTCCTCGTCTCCGGTCTTCCGCCCTCAAGGTCAGGGACCCTAACGGAATGAAAGTTCCCCTGGGCGCCAACTACTGGTACGCATTTCTCTGTGCTAGTTTACACCTCCTCAAATTGGAGGGCAGCCTAGCCTTTGTCCTGCCGGCAGCCTGGGACTACGCGTGCTACGCTGCACCGCTCCGCAACATCATACACACGCTCTTTCAGAACGTAGAAGTTCATCGCAGCCGCTCCCCTATTTTCCAGGAGGTTCAGGAGGGTGCAGTTGTAGTAGTCGCGGAGGGTTTTCATACTTTCCCAGGGGAACTTCGAAGGATTGAACACGTCATTCCCGAAGACTTAATTGCCCGGCTCGAGACGAAGTCCCGAAAGAAGCCACCAACTGTCCTCTCGGTAACGCACAATTATCATAAAGAGGTATTTCGGCTAGGGGACATCCTCGACATTCGGATTGGTGCAGTAACGGGTGACGTGCAGTTTTTCCTGCTTTCGGAGGAGCAGCGCCGGGCACGTGGGCTCCCTGTGGAAAGTCTAAAGCCCGTGGTTTCAAAAGCCCGCCACCTGATCTCAAGCGAACTCGCTAAACCAGAGTGGCAGGCTTTGCGCGACAACGGAGAGCGCATCTGGCTGTTTTATCCCGCGAAACGAACTCTTTCCCGGCCATCGGTCGCAGGGTATCTGAGCCGCACGCACGCAGAAGGCGGCTGCAACCGCCAGGCGTACAAGGTGAGGAACAGAAATCCCTGGTACCGCTCCGCACTTCCCGGTAAGTGTGACGGCTTCATCAGCGGCATGTCAACCGCCGGTCCATGGATCTGCTTTGCTGCGATGCCGAGATTGACTGCCACGAACACCGTTTACGTCGTTAAATTCCGGAAAGGTGTAACGAGACGCCGGAGCTACGCTTGGGCGCTGGCTATGCTCACTAGCACCGCCAGAAAATCTATGCGGCTGAAATGTCGCATCTACGCCGATGGACTGAGGAAATACGAGCCTGGGGACTTGGCGGACCTCCGCATTCCGGAACCTCCAGAAATCAAAGATGCCAAGATTCATTATGGAAGGGCGGTCAAGGCGCTACTGACGCATGGTCGCAAGGAGGCAGAGTTGATTGCCGATCGGTGCTTTGGCCTCACATAGCCGGTCGAGTGGAGTGGAGGCGCGACCGGTTTAGACCAATGGCTTCCTGCGTTTCTGCCCTTTCGAGCATCGTGGCAAATGGCCATCAGGTCCTGCCCACGTTTCCCCCACCCCCTCTCATCAT
>Ga0187889_10001124_pt1 | contig 29600 bp, 23 predicted proteins | sample June2016WEW_7_10_2_FD_132992 | JGI IMG/M metagenome (GOLD analysis project Ga0187889, IMG submission 132992) | Peatland microbial communities from SPRUCE experiment site at the Marcell Experimental Forest, Minnesota, USA - June2016WEW_7_100 | ecosystem: Environmental > Terrestrial > Soil >... | reverse complement strand
GCGCTCCTGCGCCGCCCACGGCTGCGGCCCCCGCCGCTCCTCCTCCGCCGCCACCCGCCGCGGCGCCGCCCGCGCCCCCGGCGGCACCGCCCTCGCAAAGCCTGCCCACCCCACCGCCACCGCCGCCCCCACCAACGCCCGGCAACATTCCCTGAACGGCCCCGGCGCGCATGATGCCAGGCTCCGATGGCCATGATGGTCTTGATGGCCATGATGGCCTTGATGGCCTTGACATGATGGCCGGACGCAGGCCAGGTCGGCCGCGCTCATCGCGCGGTTGCGGGTAGCGTGCGCTCGGGCGCGCTCCTGCGCTAGAGTAGCCCTGGCAAAAGATGAAACTGCGCCCCAGAATCGCCCTGGTATCATGCGTCGCGGCGCTGGCGTCGGTGGGCACCACGGGGTTCCTCCTCATTCGCCACTCCCACTCGTATGAAGAGCAAGAGCTGCTCAATCGCCAGCTCTTGCTCGCGCAAAACCGCGGCTTCGCGCTGAGCGACAGCATAGACGTCGTCGCGCGTGAGCTGACTCGGCTCTCCCACATGGCCGAGGTCGATCTCAGCGACAACGATCTGCGCCCCGAGGCCACCCTGCTCGCCCACGCCCATCGCAACTCCACCCTGTTCAACATCGGTCTGCAGATTGAAGACTCGACCGGACGCTGCTTGTGGTCGGAGCCCGCTTCCGTCGACTGCACCGGCAAGAGCTACGCGAGCGAGCCCTGGTTCATAGCCGGGAGAAGGGCCAACGGTCCGGTGGTGATGGGCGAGAGCGACGCGGAATCGCCGCTCATCAACCTGGTGGTGCCCATCGGGGGCAAGTCGGGCGCGGCCGACGGCGTACTGCGCGGCATCATCGACCCGCGCAGCGATCGCATCATCTCGCCCATCCTGTTCGCCTCCTTGTCACCCGGCACCCAGGCCGCTCTCATCGATCCAGCGGGTCGCTACCTCTTCCCCATCCCGGCCGACTCCGGATTGGGATGGCACAAGGTGCTCGAGGCGCACCCCACCGAGACCGCAGGGGCCTTTTCCGTCGACGAGGCCAACGGCCGCTTCCTCTACGCCCACGCCCCCATTCCCCACGTCGCTTGGGGCTTGGTCCTGCGCTGGCCTTACCGCGCCCTCGATTCTGCGCTCGAGCGCCAGCTGGGATTGCTCTTGCGCATTCTGGCCTTTGGCGGAGCCATGGCTGTGCTCCTGGGCTACCTGTCCTCGCGCTTCTTGACCCGTCCGCTCGAACAGCTCTTGGGTGCCGTGCGAGCGTTGACCGCGGCACGTGCCGGCGAGCCATCCCCCAAGGGCGAAGCCCCCGAGGCCACCCTGGTGGCACGCGCCGATGAGCTGGGCGAGCTCGCCCGCGCCTTCGCCGACCTGCGCGCCCAACTGGCACACGGCGACCAGGTGCACCGCGAAGACCTCGAACGCATTCGCGACCTGGCACGCTCGCTCGAAGAGCGTGTGCGCGCCCGTACCGCCGAGCTAGAGCAGGCCCAGCATTCCCTCCTCGCCCACGAGCGCCTCGCCGCCATGGGACGAGCGGCAGCGGTAATATCCCACGAGCTCAAGAACTCGCTCAACGCCCTTGGCATGGGCTTCGATCTGATGGCGCTCGAGGCGCAGAAGATTCCCCATCTCGGCCGCGTGAACGCCCAGGTGCGCGAAGAGGTAATCCGCCTGCGCGCCCTCACTGACGAGCTCTTGCTTTTCGCCCGCACGCCGCGCCTCAACGTCGAACCCAACGACATTCTCGCCCTGGCCCTCACCACGGCCGAGCTGTGCGCCGAGCAGGCAGCCGCCGCGCGCGTGACGCTCAGATCCCCGGCCGGTCACCAGCCAGCCATGATCGCCTGCGATGCTGATCTGATCCGCAGCGTCCTGGTCAACCTGCTACAAAACGCCATCGAATCAGTGGCATGGGCCACCCCGGTTGGCAAGATTCGCGAGGTGGCCATCGGGGTAGAGGCATCCCAGGGGGACCCGCCGGCTTTCATCGACGTGGTGGTGGACGACAGCGGCCCTGGCGTACCGGCCGAGGTGCGTGACCACCTCTTCGAGCCTTTCTTCACCACCAAACGCAACGGCACCGGGCTCGGCTTGGCGACGGCACAGCGCTTTGCCTCGGCGCACGGCGGGCTCATCGAGCTGCGGCCGTCGCCGCTGGGCGGCGCCCGCTTCGCCCTGCGCCTGCCCCTGCGGCCGACGCTGCGCAATCAGGAGGCGGCGTGACCACCTCCATCCTCGTCATCGATGATGAAAAGTCTTTCCGGGTCATCGCCGAAGCAGCGCTGGAGCGCGAGGGCTACGCCGTACGCTCCGCCGCGAGTGGCTCGGCCGGCGTGGCGGCGTGGCGCGAGTCTCCCGCCGACGTGGTATTGCTCGACCGCAACCTGCCCGATGCCGACGGAGTAGACCTTCTGGCTACCCTATCCCAGGAGAGCCGTGAACGGGGTGCCGATAGCCTGTTCCTGGTGATCACTGCCCATGCTGACGTCGACAACGCCGTGCGCGCACTGCGCCAGGGAGCGGAAGATTACCTCACCAAGCCGATCCAGCTCTCGGACCTGGTGGTCAAGATCCGCAAGGCCCTCGAAGCGCGGCGACTGCGCAATCGGGTGCGCGCTCTCCGCCGCGAGACCAGGCCACCGCAGGATGCGCTGCTCACCTCCGAAAGCACGGCCATGCGCGAAGTCTTCGAGCGGGCCCTCAAAGTCGCCCAGAGTCCCTCGACCTCCGTGCTCTTGCAAGGCGAGAGCGGCACCGGGAAGGAAATCATTGCCCGCTTCATTCATGAGCATACCCCCCTGCGCAGTGAGGAGTCGTTCGTGGACCTCAATTGCGCGGCCATTGCCGAGGGCCTCCTCGAATCCGAGCTGTTCGGCCACGAGCGAGGTGCCTTCACCGACGCCAAGACCGGCAAGCAGGGCCTGCTCGAATTGGCCTCGGGCGGCACCCTGTTCCTGGATGAGATCGGGGAGCTGGGCACACAGGTTCAGACCAAGCTCCTCCGCGCCCTCGAGACCACCTCTTTCCGTCGCGTGGGCGGAACTCGCGATCTGGTCGCCGACGTGCGCATCGTCGCGGCCAGCAACCGCAATCTCGAAGAAGACGTGACGGCCGGACGTTTTCGCCTCGACTTGTTCCACCGCCTTGACGTATTCCACTTGACCCTCCCCCCCCTGCGCGAACGCCGCGAGGACATAGCCATGCTGGCCCGCTGGATGATCGAGCGCATTGCGACTCGCCTGGGCCGCCCAACCCCACAGATCTCACCCGATGCCATGCAGATCCTCCTCGCCTACGACTATCCCGGCAACCTGCGCGAGCTGCGCAACATCTTGGAGCGCAGCCTGATCCTCGAAACCGGATCCGAGATGACAGCGGCCGCGCTGCTGGTGGGCAAGGGCAAACGCTTCGCGAGCAAGGAGCCGCCGGAGTTCTTCACCCTGCGCCAGCATGACGATGGCAGACCGCCCTCGCTGGCTGAGCTCGAGAAGCTCTATATCGAGCGATTGCTCGTCCACACGGGAGGCAACCGCGCCGAGGTTGCCCGTCTACTCAAGATCTCCTATCCCACCGTGGCCAAGAAGATAGCCGACTACGGCATCGTGGTCCCCGGGTAGGCCCAAGCATGCCAGATGCTACTGGCGGGCGAGAGCGCGCAAGCCAGCCCGGGCGGCGAGCAGCAACGACGGCGGCGCCGGCCACTGCTCCAGAATCAGCGATCCATGAAAGCGCCTTTGGCGCAAACGCCGCAGCAAGCCCGCCACCCCCGACGAATCGCGCCCCGCCGGTCCGGTGAAAAGCGGCAAGTGCCGGTCGCCATCGCCCCAATTCTCGTGAATGTGGGCGTGGACGATGGGGACGTGATCAGCCAGGCGATCCAGATAGGCCAGGTAATCGTTGTGGCAGGCCAGGTGGAGGTTGGCATGCCCCATGTCGAAGCAAAGACCGACACCTCGTGCCCCGGACGCAGCCGGCAATTGGGCGAAGACCTGGTTCACGTAGTCGGGTCCGACCTCGACGGTGTTCTCCAGGGCCAAGGTGATGCCGAGCGGACGCAGAATCTCGGCCACAGCCAAGGCCGCCCGGCCACAGCCCGCCGCATCGCCGGGAACGAGATGAAGATTGAGAACGCAGGCGCCCAGGTCACGCGCCAGCTCAACATCGCGCAGCAATTTCTCCCCTCCCTGTTCACCGAGCAAGGTCGCCTCCAGCGCCGCGTGAACACTGATGCGCATCCGGGCCGCCTCGGCGGCGCGGCGCAATTGGCAACGTTGCTCCGCCGATACGTCGTCCGCCGACCAGCCTCGCCCGGTCGGGCCACCGTCGGGAAAGAACTCGAACGCCGCGAAGCCGTGCTCTACGGCATAGGCGAACGGCTCCGTCGGCGCGGCGAAGAAGGCCGTCTGATTCCCGATCTTGAGGTCGCAATCATCATCTGTCGCGGCCCCGCTGCGGTCGCGATTATCGCCCATCGAGACCCACCTGCGGTCTGGCCTGCACGACAAAGAAGCGTCCGGCGCCGTAGGTGCCCTCGATGTCCTGGGCGACGCCGAACACCTGCTCGACCGCCATGCCCACCTCGGCAATGCCACGCAGGATGCGCTCGCGGGCATCCCGGTCCCACAGCCAGTCTACGTTCTGGTAATCGAGCGTGACCGCGCGGGCCGGCGGCAGCGTGACGGTGTCATAAAGTCCTGCCCCCGCGAACCCTACCAGGTCCTCGCCGCTAAAATCCGAGCGCAAGGCCAGCCCCTGGCCGAAGAGCCCTCTGCTCTTGCTCGGCAGCGAAGTCAGGTGCAAGGCCCCCCGGTTGCGCGCATAAGTGAATCCTAGCGCTCGGCCGGGGTGATTGCCGACGAGGGTCTCGCCTAAACCGAGCACGACCTCGGCCGCCAGCTCGTCGCGGTCCAGGGTGATGGGATGGGTGGTGTGAATGACGAAGGACAGCTCGGCCGGCGCCAGCGGTTCGAGCAAGACCGCCATCTGCAGGCTCGCATCCGGGAGCCCAAACGCCCGACGACTGGCAAATGCGCGCTCGTTCCATTTGGAAGCCCACACCCGCTTGACCCCTGACCAAACCTCGGGGAAGGAAGATGAGCAGGGAATACCAGCCTGGCTCATCAGCCCGCGCAGCACGACTTCGAGTCCCTCGGGCAGCTCCAGCGCCATGGTCAGCCGGCGCAATTCTCCCAGAATCGACGCAGTATCCGTGACAGCCCCGGCATCACCAACGTCCCTGCCTTCACCAGTAGCCCCGCCTTCGCCCGCGGCACCGCCTTCGCCAACACCTCCGCCAAGAGAAGCGCCTCCGCCAAGAGAACCGCCCCCACCCTCCTCCCCCTTCGCCAAGCGTTCGAGCAAATGCTGTTGGCGCTCGGCCAAGGCCTGGTTGGCCGGCTGGCCGAGCACACGCTCGCACACCCCGTAGGGCAAGGCCACTCCAGCCGGCACACTGATCCAGCCGGGCAAGCGCGCACGCAGCTCCTTGAGGTTGCGGGACTTGCTCCCTACCTTCTCGGGCGTGAACGCTTCCTCGCCGATTGCGTATTCGCGAGCAGCCGATCCGGGCGAGCCGGCCGGGCGCGCGCGCACCGGGCGTCTGGGCGCAGCCTCCGATGCCGGCGCGGGCTCGGCCGCGGCGATCGCGACATCTCCTTCTCTGCTCACCGTCACCCGCACCCACTTGCCCTGCTGAGCACGCAAGTCATCCAGCGCTCCCCTATCCCGAGCAGTTGCCAGCTGCACCTGGGCATTGCGCGCCCGCACCGCCACGTGCGCCAGCAGGTCGACCGAGGCTTCGGTCAAGACCGCGACGACGCCGGGGGGAATCTCCTCCTCGCCCCCAACTCGTCCGACCACCAGGACGGTAGCGCCGCCGAAATGCTGTTCCTGAGCCTCGGCCAGCGACCCGCGCAGCACGACGATTCCGGCCGCGTCGCCGGAGCCCCGGCTGATGATACGCCAACGCCCCGTCCCTGTATGTTCGCGCAGCCCTTCGTCCAGCTTGCGCAACAAAGCCGAGACCACAAATTCGAGGCGACCGCGCAGCACCTCTTCCGCAAACCCGGCGATGGTAAAACTCGGAGCCGCCAGGGGCGGGCCGAGAGCATCGGCTATGGGCTGTAGCAAAGCCACGTCGCTGTCGGCCATCTCGACGAGCACGCGCCCAACTCGCTCCAGAGCGGCTTGGGCATGGAGCGCCCACTCGGGCTCGCTCTGCGCCAGACCTGCGACACGATGCCAATAGCCCAGACATGATGGCAGCTCCTCCTGTGGGCGAGTCAAGAGAAGATTACGCAGCGCCAGCTCGGTACCCGCGACTAACTCGGCGAGACCGAGCCGCACGTGCAGACTGCGCTCCACCAGCACCCGGAAGAAGTCTTCCAAGGCCAGGTCGAGATAGAAGAGGTCGCGCAGCCCCCCCTGCCCCGGGCGTGACCGGGCCGCCACTATCTCTCGGGCACGGGTTACCGACTCGAGCAGCCATACCCGAGCCCCGGGCTCTTCCCGCCGCCGCCAGATGCCGTCGAGCAGTTGCCGGGCCGGCTCGTCCAGCCAGGTGCGCGCCCCCGCCAAGGCACTCCCAAGGTCGGTCGCGGCATGAAGCGAGCGCAGGACGGCGAGAAAGGCCGTGAAATCTGCCAGCAGGGCGTCACGGAGCTCCGGTATGTACTCGGGGTGACTGCGGATGGGCCGCTCGAAGCTCAGCAAACGCTCCGCCGTGACCCCGCCCGCCGCCAGCGTGCCATAGAAAGACTCCTCGCGCCCCCGCCCGCGCAGAAACTCCAGGTAGGCCTCGCAGATCACGACATCGTCCGGGGTGGTATTGTTGTGCAGCTTCTGGTGCCATTCCTCCAGGAAATGTCCCGCCACCTCCTTGATGTGATGGCGGTGCATAATCTCGAGGATGCCGTCGCGCACCCGTTGCCCATCGCCGCCCCTGCCGACCGTGCTCGCGATCATGCGCAGGAGAGCGGGTGGCTCGCCCGCCGCCGCCCGCTCACTGAGCTTGACGGTCAACCGATCCTGGGCATGGGCAAGCTCACGCGGCTTGGTGTTGTAATTGCGCTGCCAGTCGAGCGCGCGCAAGGCCGAGAAGCGCAGCCAGACAAAGATTAACCCTAGTCCGGGGGCGTTGCCCCTAGGCACCCGGTCGAGGAGGTCGTGCGCGAGATTGAACCGGTGCATCAGGCTGAAGGAGCTGGAGCCTTCACGTGCTACGATCTCATCGGCCAGTGCACGCAGGTCACCATCGACCAGGGAGGCCGGAAGAGCGGCCAGAGCGAGGCCAGGCGCGGTGGGCAGGTAAAGGTCCCCTCCCGCCACCTTCCACCACGTCTCCTGCTCCGGCTGCCGGAGCACGAAGGCCAGTGCAGGCGGGAGCTCGGGCCCTGGCAAATCCAGGCGCAGGACCCGCAAGCCACTGCCGTCACTACCACCATCGTCTTCGTTGTCATGATTATCATGGTCGCCAAGTGGCGTCTCGACCGCGGTCGCGCTCACCGCCCGCGTGCCCGGCGGCCACATGGCGACGGGCGGAACCTGCCAAGCGCGACGCCGTGTGGCCACCCCCCAGTGCAGATAGAGTGGCCCTTCCACGTCGCAGGCCAGCCCAACTCGCACCCCGGACCCCGAGCGCAACAGCGCAACCCCGAGCTGGTAGCCTTCGCCGAGAGCATACTCGGCCAGGCTCACCGGGTCGCCACCCCCAGCGATGGCCTGGGCGAGCGCGGCCGGGCTCTGCGCGAGAGGCGGGGGCTCTGGCAAGGTCACGCGATAGTCGCGGCCCTGGTTGTTGTCCCAGCGCCTACGGTTGGGCTCAAGCAACACGAAGCGCAGCTCGGAAAATCGCCAGGCCCGCTTGAGCCTCACACGAAGCACGTCGCGGTCGAGCGGCGTTTCCACTGCTCGCAAGGCCGGGGCAGAGCCGGGTGGCCAGGTCGAGCCCGGCGGTCTTTGCCAGGCCGAGCCCCCCGCGTGAATCACCCCCCAGTGCACCATGCACGCGGCCCCGCTGAGCTTGGCCAGCTCGATCTCGACCCAGGGGCCAGGGCAACGAGCGGCCGCACGCAGGGTGATGCCGCTTGCGGCACGAATCTCTTGCGAAGCTCCATCGGCAGCCATCACTGGGCGTAGAGGCGATAGTCTACCCGGGGCAGGATGGCGTCCATTATTTCGAGAGCCCCCAGCTTCTCGAGGTCGATGTGCCCCTGCTCGCAATCGTCGAGCAGAGCGTGAAAACGCGCCAGATGATCGAGAAATCTGCGCTTGGCGTACTCTTCGGTGGTCCCGTTGGTGATGGCGAAAGGCCAGTCGGAGCCTTGCGCCAACATAAGCTCGCGCGCCGCCTGACACATGATACGCCCTTCGAGCGAGCCCGGCGCCAGCTCGCCCGCCCGAGCAACCGCTCGGCTCATGCGCGCCGAAGCCTCGAGGATGGGCCCCCAAAGCCATGCCGTCTTGGCATTCATCCAGTGCTCGCTGTAGCCGTTCTTGCCCCAGCTCGATGGGCTAGGCATGGCGCGCTGCTGAACTGGATGCGCGGCCAGGTATTCACTGGGAGTGATGAGTGTAACCTCGCCCCCTGCGCCGCCCAGGCTGCGCAAGACGTGGTAGAGCCACTGCGGCCCCTCGAACCACCAGTGTCCGAACAGCTCGGCATCGTAAGGCGACACCAGCACCGGCGGCATGGGCATGCGCTGGGAAGAGCGCTGAGCCTGGTCGCGGCAACGGGCTACGAAATCCTGGGCATGGCGCAGGGCACGCTCACTGCCGCGCTCGGGTCGGTAAAGGTGCTTGTCCCCGCCCGGTCCAGTTATGCGGTGGTATTTGATGCCGGTTGGCGTGCGCACCCCATCGGCGTATGCGTAGGGCGCCAGGTAACCCTCGTCCAGGTCGAAACCGATATCGCGGTAGTACTCCCGGTACTCAGGATCCGAGGGATAGCCCACCATACTGCTCCATACCAATTTCGAAGTCGCAGGCGAGCGGGCGAACACCGCCAGGCCCGACGGGCAATATACCGGGGCGCAGGCGCCGAAGAGCGGTTTGGGCACGGCATTTTCCAGGGCATGCCCATCAACGAAGGTGTAGCGCAATCCCGCCGCGGTCAGCATCTCGTCGACCCCGGGGAAGAACCCGCACTCGGGCAGCCAAAGCCCCTTCGGCTTGCTCCCGAAGATGCGTTCGTGCTCCTCGACCGCCGATACCACCTGGGCGCGAATCGAGCCGGGATAGGCGGCAAGACCGGGCAGGAAAGGGTGGGTGCTGGCGCAGGTCATCAGCTCGAGCAGCCCTTGCTGAGCAAATTCCCGCCACACCTGCAAAATGCGTCTGCCCGATCTCTCGACGAAGACCTGGCGCGCCTCTTCGAAGAGCCTGCGATACATGATTGCCAGCCGATTCACCTCGGGCCAGGCTTGCGTGCGTCCGATCTCGGCGTCGGCGAGTCGCATCGACATCTCCAGGTGGCGCTCGCAGCGCTGGGTCAAGGTAGGGTCTTCCAGCATGGCGGCGAGCGACGGCGACACGGAAAGCGTCAGGCGCCCCCCCACGCCTTCCTCACGCAGCCGATCGATGAACTTTATCAAGGGGATGTAGGTTTCGGTCACCGCCTCGAATAGCCACCTCTCCTCCAGAAAGCGCTCGTATTCGGGATGGTGCACGTAGGGCAGATGGGCGTGCAGCACGAGCATGAGGTAGCCCTTGGGCGTGGTAGGGCTCCCGGGGGGGGACGCGGGTCGGCGTTCGCTTGCGCTCATGACTAAGCTAGACCTGCTTCAGCACAGGGCCCGCCAAACTCCCGCCGCACTTTGCGATGCCCGCTCTCGCCCAGGCGACGGGCCAGCTCCGGGTCCGCGAGGACGTGGCCAAGGGCAGCCAACAAAGATGCGGCTTCGGGCTCGATGAGCAGGCTATCCTCGCCCTCGCGGCACAGCCCGTCGGCCGCCACCCGAGCCGCCACCACGGGGCGTCGCGCCGACCAGGCCGAGAGAATCTGCCAGTCCTCGGTGCTGGCCCGACTGGGCACGGCCATGATATCCGCCGCCGCAACCAGCTCGCGCACTTCCCGTCCACCGATATGCCCGGTCACACGTACGGCGTAGTCGAGCAGCATGTAGCGCGACATGACCCGTAAGGGCCACAGCAAAGGCCCGTCGCCCACCACCACTAGCCTGGCCTGAGCGTGCCCTTTCAGCAGGGCGGGCATGACCCGCATCAGCAGGTCGGGGCCGTGTCGCTCGTCCAGATCCCCGACGAACAAAATGGTGGGGTCGGTGGGACCGATCTGGTAGCGCGCCTTGACCACCGCGGGATCCAGGTCCGACACGAACTCGCGCCAAGGGAATGAGCGGGCCGGGGCCGGGGAAACCTCCGTGGGCAGGGGCGCCTCCGCATCATTGGCGGGCCGTATGGCTAAGGACGCCGCCTCGGTGAGAACGGAAATAATGTGGTGACCGTCGGGCGCCGCCTCGCGCTCGAAGCACACGGACGCGCTCGCAGCCGCGGCCAATTTGGCCGGAATCTGCTCGTGCTCCTCGGTCAATCGCCGATGAATCGCCTGAGACCGTTTCATGATGGCCAAGTCCTCCTTTCCAAGGGGCAAGTCAGGACGGCTCGCGCAGCTCGGCGAAAGTGCGGGCGCACAGGTCGGCGTACGCGCGCGCAACTTCGGTCCAGCTCGCACCCTGGCCCTGGCGCAGGCCATTGCGCCCCATCTCTTCCGCGTGCCGGCGATCCTCGAGCAGACGGCCCATGCCCCAAACCAGGGACGGAGGATTGTCGTAGACCACCACGCCGTCGTGCTCGTGGCACACCAGGTGAGCAGGTCCCCCGTGCGTCGTCAGCACCGGCCGACCAGCCCGGCGCGCAAGAGCCACCACGTCCTCATCCTGGGCCACCCGTTGGCGCGCCGGCACGAGCAGCCCTTCCGCGGCACGCAAGAGAGGAATGAGCTGATGCAACTCGACGTGCCCGAGCAGGCGCACGGCGTGGCCCACTCCGCTGCGCTGGGCGCGCTCGGCGATGCCGTCGCGCATGGCCCCGCACCCAACGAACACCATGCGCACGTCAGCGGTACGCGGCACGACCGTGGTCAGCGCATCGACGATCAAGTCCGGCCCAGCTGCCCATTCCAGCGGGCCCACGAAGAGCAACATTCGATCTGAGGCCCCCAGCCCGATCTCCACCTTCGCCCGAGCGAGGTCACAGGGCATCTCCCACTCGTCGAGGGGCCGCCCTTCCATGGGAAACCCGTGCACCCGGGCACCATCGAGACCAAGGACCGTCAACGCCTTTTCGCGCAGTCCGGGCGGAACGATCACACATTCCGCCCCCCGTGCCACATCCATCTCCAGCTTCTCGATCTGAAGCGATAGCGGGGTCACAGGCGTTCCGTTCCGCCGGGTCGCCTCGACCGACGTCAACGCGACCGTCGCCGGCCGAGTTCCCAGCCAGGGCACCAGCCCGGTCATCCACTCCTGCACGTGGAAGTAGTCGAACGAAGGCAAGCCGGCCAGGCGCTCCTCCAAGGCTCGCGCGAACGCCAGCGCTCCGGCTACCGGGTCCTGCCCATTGCCCGGGTCCACCGCGAGGGGGTGATAGCTAACCCCGCTGGCATCGACATCTCCGGCCCACCCCTCGCGCCGGGGAACGAAAGCGTGCACCTCTAGCCCCAGTGCCGCCAGCTCTTCGCCCACGCTGCCGAGAAAGGTCCCAATCGGATCAGCCACGGCCGCTGGCCCGGCCTGGAAGCTCAGCATGGCTATGCGTAAGCCGGACCGCAAGCGAGGCTTACTGCGCTCGCGCAAAAAGCTCGCCCCCTCCCAAGGGCTCGCAACCGGTTCGGGCACCAGACGGTCATCAACGTAGAGCGCGGCGGCGTCATGATTCGCCGAGACGCTCGCGGAGGGGAAGGCCACCGCCTGGCTCCGCGCGGCCGGCACAAACTCGCCGGTGCGCAAGAGATAGCCGATCTCCGCGATCTGCGTGCTACCCGCCAGCGCCAAGTCCTGCAGACGCTCGCCGGCTAGCTTGTCGATCGTGAGGTCGCGCACGCGGTGCGCATTAAAACCATTGAATTGAATGAATGAGACGTCGTAAAGGCGGATGATCAATCGGTGGCCCGGCCAGATCTCCCGCTTGCGCTCGGCCAGCGCCGCCACCCACCCTTCCCGTAACCGCCACACCAGGAACAGCTCTCCAGGTGCCACTGCGCACAGGTTGACGTAGCTGTCGGGGCAGACATACTTCGCATGGGCTCGCCCGGCGCCAATCTCCCACGCTTGGCGGCGCAACGTTTCCGCCGCAATGCCGTCCGGCACCCGCACCACGGCACCATCGCCCACCCGCACGCCGCCACCCACCCTCCCGACTCCCTCGAACCTCCGGGCGCCCTCCACCGTACGCTCCAGGTCAAGGGCCGCAACCTCGCGCACCCGCTCAGGTGCGCTAACAGCCACGCTCGCCTCGCTCATCACTCCCACGTCCTCCTTTCAGCAGATATCAGCATAAACCGCCTCGGTCTGTTCCGCGATACAGTCCCAGGTAAACACGGTATCCACCGCCACCCGACCGTTCCGCCCCATCCAACATCCGGTCTGATAATCAGCCAGCAGGGTGCCGAGTCCCCATGCCACCGACTCCGGAGTATCATCGACCTGCAAGCCATTCACCCCGTGCCAGACGAACTCTGACGGCCCGCCCCGCTTGGTGCTCACCACTGGCCGACCCGCGCTCCACGCCTCCAGGATCACGATGCCGAACGGCTCGTTGCGACTGGGCACTGCCACCACGTCGGCGGCCTTGAACAGATCCGCCAGGGCTCGACCACCTACCTGCCCGAGCATGCGCAGAGCCTGGCCCACGCCGAGCTGGTGGGCAAGAGCACACAGATCCCCGCGCATATGGCCATCACCCGCGAAGACATACTTCGCATTGGGGTAGTAGCGCATGACCCATGGCATGGTCCGGACCAGGATGTCGGGGCCCTTCTGTACCGTGAGTCGCCCAGCGAAGAGGACCATCGGATCCAGCGGTCCGATCGCATACTGTCGTTTCACCTGACCAGGGTCGACCTGGTAGTCGAAGACCTGGGCGTTGACCCCGTTGTAGACAACCCGAGTCTTGCTCTCGGGGACCTGATAGAGACCTTTGAGCTCACTTTTGAGCTGGTTCGAGACGGCGATGATGCGGCTGGCGCAATAGGTGCCGTGCCGCTCGTGGTCGGCAATCCGCTGCGCCATGCCCCCGTACATGCGATTGCCATTGCGCCCAAACTCCGTCGAATGCATGGTCAGAACGGTCTGGCGGCCCCGTCCTTCCTTGACCCAAACCGCCGCGTTGGAGGCCAGCCAGTCGTGAGCGTGCACGATGTCGAAGGGCCCGATGCGATCTTCGACGGCGAAGCACTCGCGCACGAACGCGCGGCACATGTTGTTGATCTCGTCGACGAAGTTGGCGTTAAGCGCAAATGGGCAGCGATGGTAGTGCACGCCGTCGATGAGCTGCACCAGCGTCTGGCCCTCGCCCTGGCGGGTGAACACGTGCACGTCGTGACCCCGCCGCGCCAGTCCGGCGGCCAACTCGGTCACGTGCACACCGACGCCGCCCACTGCAATCGAGTGCAGCGACTCCCAGGCGAAAAGCGCTACGCGCATGAAGCGCCCCCGTCCTTCCCGCCCGGTAGCGGTCCGGTTTGTCTCGCCAATCGAGCACCTCGCCTGTCCACCATGAAACTCTTCCCGTCGCCCATCGCCCCCAATAGATGCTTCCGGGAGCGCGGCGGTTATGGAAAATCACGCGCGCGCCTTAGCCGCTCTGGGCGTTGTCCGCGCCGTGGCCGCAGACGTGCCCGGAGCCGTGGTGATGGCCGGGGCCGGGGCCGTGGTGATGGCCGGGGCCGGGGCCGTGGTCATCACCGCTGCCGTGGCCTCCCACCCCTAAGCCTTGCCAGTCTCGCCCTTGCTGATGGCGATCTTCTTGGCCTGCAGGTCGGGCTTTTTCTTGAGCTCGATAGTGAGCACCCCGTCTTTGAGGTTAGCCTTTATGCTGGCGGGCTCGGCGCTTTCGGGCACAGCAAAGCTCCGGTTGAACTCGCCGTACGAGCGCTCCATGGCGAAATACTTCTCGTCCTCGTGCTTCTTCTCCTCTTCGCGTGTACCCGAGACGTTGAGCACGTTACCGGTCAGGGACACGTCCAGTGCATCTTCTTTGACGCCGGGCAAGTCGGCGTGGATGATGTAGCTCTCGTGCGTCTCCTTCACGTCGAATCTTGGCACGAAGGACTCGAGGCGGCGAAAACTGCCGCTTTGCCCTTCGCCGAAGGGATCCCACCTGACCAGACTGTCCATGAGTCGAAACGGATCCCACCATTCCTGGGTCCGCGGCCAAGCCAGCTCTCGGTTTTCACGTCTAACGATATTGGCCATTTTCCTAGGCCTCCTTTCCTCGCTTGCCCTGCAAACGTTGGTATCTGGCTAAGTGGCAAGCTCCATACCAGAACGCTGGCTGGCACCGCCACGAGTACGAGAGGCACGGCCTGTATCCGCTGCACAGAGGCCGTGCATCGATACCACGGCCTTGTCGGTGGTCGACATTCCGGGTAAGACTGGGGCTCGCCATGGGCACGACCATCATCGCGGGATTGTCGCTAATAAACTCGACGGGGCTGGCCATACTGGCCACCACTGTCGCAACTCTTCTGCTGGGCATTGCTCTCAACCTCTGGCTGCGCGCCCACTACCGGGCCCTGGAGCGCGACCTACATGGGTCCTCGGAAAGGGGATTCGCGCATGCGGTCCTGCGCAACATCGTGCGTGACGCGACCCTGGCGCGCGAGCGCACGGGTGACCCGAATACCCAAGCGATCATCGAGGAGCGCTGGCAGGCCGATCTTCGTCCCGCGCTGCTGGCCGAGCGCTTCGTGCGCTCGGCGACCGGGCTGGCCATCATCCTCGGTCTGCTAGGCACATTTTACGGGCTCACGCTGTCGATTGGCCGCATCGTCCAGCTGGTTTCTTCCGACAATGCTGCCGTTGCCGACATCACCCAGGGAGTCAGTCAAGGATTGAGCCGAGCGCTGGCCGGCATGGCCGTGGCATTCTCCAACTCGCTCGTGGGCGTGCTGTCGGCCGTGATTCTGACGGTTTTCGGCATACTGTCGAGCGCCGCCGACCGGCGAGCCGAGTTGATGGTCCAGATAGAGACCTATATCGAGCGCACCTTGCCAGTCTCGCCGGTCAGCGCGTCTACCACCTTGCCCGCGGGCAATCTGGCCGCTGCGGTAGCGCGACTCGACGGCGTGGTGTCGCGCTTCGAGCTTGCCCTGCAGGGATTCGCCGCCACCACACGAGATTTCCGCGAGTTCAATGCCCACCTGAAAGACAACGTACAGCGTTTGAGCCTGGCCTTCGGCGACCTCTCCGACACCCTCAAGGCTCACACCACCGCGTTGCGCCCAGGGACCAAAGTCTGAGCCATGCCCATACGCAACCGCCGCCCCATGATCGCCCACGACGAGGGCATTCGTGAGATCTGGCCGGCCTTCACCGACGTCATGTCGACCATGGCTCTCATCATGTTCGCCCTGGTGCTGCTCGCCTATGTGCGCAACCTGGTGAGCGAAAAGCGGGTGCAGGCCTACCTGCACCAGATCACCCTGTCCGAGCGCCAACTCCGCCTGGTGCAAGCCGACGTGGCGCAGAGTCGCGCCCAACTCGCGGCCTCGACGGCCAAGCTCGCGGAGCAACAGGCCTTGGCGGTCGAGAGCAACCGGCAGGTCGACAACCTGCGCGCGCAGCTCCAGAGCATTGCCGTCCTCCGCGTCGCGGTACTGAGCAAGCTCAAGGCTGCCATCGAAGCCGAGCTGGGCACTGCGACCGGGGGCGCTCCCCGAGTTGCCACCATCGGCGACAACGGCGACATCGCGGTAAACGAGAGCCTGGTCTTCGAATACAACTCCTACGCCATAAAGAGGCAAGCCCGACCGGTGCTCGACGCATTGGCCAAGGCGCTGGGCAACCTGCTGGCCGACGACGAGGTGCGGAGCAACATCGATACCATCGTCATCCAGGGGCACACCGACGAACGAGGTTCCACCGCCTTCAACTGGGACTTATCCGCCAAACGCGCAACCGCGGTGCTGGACTACATGTTCCGAAGCAATGAGTCGCTCGCCGACCAGTACGGGAGCTACTTTGCGGCTAGCGCCTATTCCAAGTTCCGTCCCATCAATCGTGACAAGACGGAGGCTGCCTACCAGCAGAACCGACGCATCGAAATCTCGGTGGTGCCCAGGGATAGCAATGTGCGCAAGGTGATCGACGAGTACGTGCAGAAGACGGCACCCTGAGTCGGTGACCCTTGCCGGCCAGCTGTCACCAACGCTGGCTTTCGGCATCATACGCCCACGAACGCAACCAGACGCGAAAGGTGATCATACGATGAGAAATGCGACTTTGTGGGTACTTGCCTGGGCGACGGCCTTGCTTCCCGGCCTGGCCAAAGCTACCACTTGGGAGATCGATCCAGCCCACAGCAGCCTGGAGTTCAGCGTTCGCCACATGATGGCGACAACGGTGAAGGGGCAATTCGAAAAATTCCACGGCTCCGTCAATATCGACGACAAGGATCCAGCCCGTTCGACCGTCGCAGTGACCGTGGATATCGCGTCGCTCAACACCCATGACCCGAAGCGCGATGCGCATCTTAAGTCGCCTGACTTCTTTGAAGTCGCGAAGTACCCGACCGCCACCTTCAAGTCCACCAAGGTGCAAAAAACGGGCAAGGATAAGCTCAAGGTGACGGGCGAGCTGACACTGCACGGCGTCACCAAGCCGGTGGTGCTGGAGGTAGAAGGCCCGTCCAAAGCTTATCAGACGCCGTTTGGCACGACCGTTCGTGGCGTGCACAGCACGGCCAAGCTCGACCGCAAGGATTTCAACATCAGCTGGAACAAGGCGCTCGACAATGGCGGCGTGCTGGTGGGCAACGAGGTCAGCCTCGACATCAACACCGAGCTCTCGGAGCAAAAACCGCCTGCCGCCGAGGCCGCCCCGGCCAAGTGACATCAACACCGAGCTCTCGGAGCAAAAACTGCCTGTCGCCGAGGCCGCCACGGCCAAGAGCCAGGCGTTAAGCCCGCCGAGTAGCCTCCGGTCGGGCAATTAGGGAAGTTGTCTGCTCCGGCCAACTAGCCTACCCTGCAATGCCCCTGAGGCCGGGACCCCGTTTGCTCAACCGCTGGATGGCGGGCTGGGGATCCCGGAGTGCGTATCCACCGCATGAAGCCTCTCGTGCAGTACGTTGCCACTTGATTCCTGTGCGAACCTGTCATAATCCCGTGCCCAGGCTCGCCCTAAGGCGCAGTGCTCCCCTCCACAGGATTCAAGCCATGCCCGAGATGAACATCATCCAGGCCATCAACGATTGTCTGCGCTTCGAGATGCAGCGTGACAGTCGGGTGGTCGTGCTCGGCGAGGACGTGGGTCGCTTCGGTGGCGTGTTTCGCGCCACCGTCGGGCTAGAGCAAGAGTTTGGCCCCGATCGCTGCATGGATACCCCTCTGGCCGAGAACGGCATCGTCGGCGCGGCCATCGGCATGGCACTCTACGGCCTCCGGCCCGTGGCCGAAATCCAGTTCGCCGACTACGTGTATCCGGCCTTCGATCAAATCGTGAACGAGCTGGCCAAGATGCGCTACCGTTCCGGGGGCGAGTATAGCGCGCCGGTGGTGATCCGGATGCCCGCGGGTGGAGGCGTGCGCGGCGGCCACTATCATTCGCAATCGCCCGAGGCGATCTTCATCCACACCCCCGGGCTACAGGTGGTCTATCCCTCGAATCCAGCCGATACCAAGGGTCTGCTGGCCTCCGCGATCCGCGGTGAAGACCCGGTCATATTTCTCGAGCCCAAGCGCCTCTACCGTACGGTCAAGGGCGAAGTGCCGGCGGGCGAGTACACCGTGCCCATCGGCCAGGCCAGAGTCGTTCGTCGGGCCGCTGCTCGCTCCGAGCGCTCGGTCACTTTGCTAGCCTGGGGCGGCATGGTGCCAACTGCCATGGAGGCGGCAGACCGGGCCGCGAGCTTGGGCTACGATATCGAGATCGTCGACCTCCGCACCCTGCTACCATTCGACGTGGAGACTATACTGCAATCGGCCAAGAAGACTGGCCGCGTGGTCATCGTGCACGAAGCACCACGCACCTGTGGCTTCGGTGCCGAATTGGCCGCCACTATCCAGGAGCGCGCTCTCCTGCACCTCGAAGCTCCCATCCTACGCGTGACGGGCTACGACACGCCTTTCCCCTACACCCTCGAGCCTGAATACCTGCCCGACAAAGACCGCGTGCTCGCCGCCCTCGAGAAGGTCACGGCCGGTTAGCGCTGTCAGGAGAAGAGAGCAAGCGATGGCGTATGAATTCAAGTTGCCCGACATTGGTGAAGGCATGGCCGAGGGCGAGGTCGTGCGCTGGCTCGTCAAGGAAGGCGAGACCCTGAGGCAAGATCAACCCATGGTCGAGATCATGACCGACAAGGCCACGGTCGAGATCGCCAGCCCGCACGCCGGGCGGGTGCTCGAGCGACGGTACCAAGAGGGGGCACGCTGTCCGGTAGGTGAGACTCTGATCGTCATAGAGCTTGCCCCTGGGTCCCCACTGGTGGCCTCCCCAGCGCCAGTGCCGCCCGCGTCCAGCGCGGGGCCCGACCATCCCGACCAACCCAACCCGAACGTGCTGGCCACGCCGGCCACCCGACGGATGGCGCGTGAGCTGGGCGTGGATTTGAGCCGGCTGCGGGGCAGCGGACCGGGCGGCCAAGTCACGGCCGCCGATGTGCGCGCCGCTGGTGCCACCGGGCCCTCGAGCTCCGGCGACGCACCGGCACCCGCAACCGCGGGCGCCCAGGTCGCGGGCGACGTACGCATCCCCTTCCGTGGCGTCCGGCGCATGATCGCCGAGCACATGGTGCTTACCCAGCGCCAGACCGCGCAGTTTACCTACGTCGAAGAGGTGGATTGCACCGAGCTGGTAGAGTTGCGCGACAAGGCCGAGGCCCGTCTCGCTAATGTCGGCAGCAAGCTGACTTACCTGCCCTTCTTCGTCAAGGCGGCGGTCGAGGCTTTGAAGAAGCACCCCCAGCTTAACGCCACCCTCGACGAGCCCGCCGGGGAGATCGTACAGCGGCGCGCGTATCACATCGGTATTGCAGCCCAGACACCCGAGGGGCTGATGGTGCCCGTGATCCGGAATGCGGATCGGCGCTCGCTTCTCGACCTCGTGCGCGAGGTGGACCGCTTGGCCGTTGCCGCCCGCAACGGGCGAGTTGCCCCGAGCGATCTGGGCGGATCGACCTTTACCATCACCAGCTTGGGCATCCTGGGTGGCATCGTCGCCACCCCGATTGTGAACTTTCCCGAGGTAGCCATTCTGGCCATTCACAAGATCGCCAAGCGTCCCGTCGTCGTCGACGGCAAGATCGTGGTCCGCGACATGATGAATGTATCGCTGACGGTCGACCACCGTCTGGTCGACGGCTACGATGCCGCCACCTTCGTCGCCGAGATGAAGGCCTCGCTGGAAACCCCGGGCCTTATCTTCCTCGATCAGACCTGATGTCAGCACCAGGAAGCAAACGGCGCTCGGGCCAGCTCGTCTGCCCCAGCGTGGAAGCGTGGTCGGACGACGACTACGCCCGGGCCACGGGATTCTTGCAGGTCCTCGACGAAGCTGGCCAGGCCAGCCCCCAGGCGCCCCGCTTACCCCACCCTGAACTGGTGCGCATCTTCACCGGCATGCTGACGAGCAGGTTGCTCGACGATCACTTCCTGCCCATGCAACGTCAGGGTCGGATCAGCCACTACTTCGAGGCACGGGGACAGGAAGCCGGTCCCATCGCCGGGGCACACGCGCTGGAGGCCGGCGACTACTTCGTGCCGGGCCTGCGCGAAGGCGCCGCGGCGCTTTACCGCGGGCTGCCCCTCGCCCAGTATGTCGCGCAGATCCTGGGCAACTCCCACGACCTGGGGCACGGGCGGCAGATGCCCGGTCACGTCGGCTGCAAGGCCATTCGCCACCTGAGCAGCTCGTCGTGCGTGGCCTCGCAGATTCCCCATGCCACCGGGCTGGCCATGGCGGCCAAGGTGCTGAGAGAACGCTCCATGGCGCTATGCTTCTTCGGCGATGGCGCGACTAGCGAGGATGACTTTCACGCTGGTCTCAATTTCGCCGGTCTGTACCGAGCACCGGTGGTGTTCGTTTGTCAGAACAACCAATGGGCCGGATCCACCCCGGTTGCGCTCCAGACCCACTCCGCCAGCCTGGCGGTCAAGGGTTTGGCCTATGCGATCCCTTCGCTACGGGTGGACGGCAACGACGTACTGGCCATGTTCGCCACCATTCGCGGCGCGGTTGAGCGCGCGCGCGAAGGCGGCGGTCCCACCTTTATCGAGGCGGTAACCTATCGCCTGGGCGCGCATTCCAGCGCCGATGATCCAGGACTCTACCGCGCGGCGGACGAGCACAAGGCGTGGCAAGCGCGCGATCCGTTGTTGCGTTTCGGACGTTACCTGGAGGCGTGCGGCGCGCTTGCGGCCGAGGCACAGGCGGCGGTACGATTGCGCGTCGCCACCCAGATTCGCACCGCCGTCGCCAGTGAGGAGGCCGCTAGCCCTCCTCCCCTGTCCTCGCTGTTCGACGACGTCTACGCCACAGCACCCCTTCTCCTCGCCGAGCAGAGAGCCGAGTTATTGAGGTCGCGTTAGCGCTCTGCCAAATAGATGCTAAGAATCGGCTGTGACCACGGAAATCGTCAAAGTTGAAGCAACCGTCATCGGCGCGGGCCCGGGCGGCTACGTGGCTGGCATTCGTCTGGGCCAACTGGGCAAGAAGACCCTAGTGATCGAGAAGGCGGCCGTGGGCGGTGTCTGCCTCAACGTGGGCTGCATTCCCTCGAAAGCTCTGATCCACGCCGCCAAGCTGTACGCCGAAATCGGACAGAGTGCCGACATCGGTATCCAGGTCGACAACCTGCGCCTCGATCTCTTGCGGCTGCAGAAGTGGAAAGAGGGTCTGGTGGGTAAGCTCACCTCCGGAGTTAAGCAGCTCTTGCGCGGCAACGGCTGCGACTATCGCCCAGGCAGCGCCACCCTGCTCTCGTCCCATACCATCCGCCTCCTGCCCCCTGACGGAGCAGATGAAGTCGTGATCGAGACCGAGAACGTGGTGCTGGCCACGGGCGCCCGCCCGGTGACCATTCCCAGCTTGCCTTACGACGGCAATCGCATCGTGGACTCTACCGGCGCCCTCGCCTTCGCGGAAGTCCCGCGTCACTTGGTCGTGGTGGGCGCGGGCTACATCGGCATGGAGATCGGAACCTTGTATGCCAAGCTCGGCAGCAAGGTGACCTTCGTCGAGGCCCTGCCGAACATCCTATCGGGCAGCGAGCCCGAGTGCGTGCAAGTCGTCGCGCGCAAGGCGAGCAAGCTGGGCATGACCATCATGCTGGGCGCGCGCGCGCGCGGGCTGCGGGAGGCGGGGCAGGCCAGCCTGGCCGTCGAGACGCCCGACGGCGTGGTCGACTTGCCCGCCGACAAGGTGTTGGTCGCGGTGGGACGGCGGCCCAACATCGAGGACCTCGGCCTGGAAATCGCGGGGGTGCAAACCTCGGGCGGGTTCATCACCGTCGACCGCCAGATGCGCACCAATGTGCCCAATATCTATGCCATCGGCGACGTAGCCGGCCCGCCGATGCTCGCCCACAAGGCCTCGCACGAGGCTGAAGTGGTGGCCGAGGTGATAGCGGGCAAGAACGCCGCCATGGATGCGCGCGTGATCCCCGCAGTGGTCTTCACCGATCCGGAAATCGCCAGCGCGGGCCTGACCGCGGAGGAGGCACAGAAGCGCGGCCACGAGGTCAAGATCGGAAAATTCCCGTTCGCCGCCTTGGGCAGAGCCCTGGCCAACCACGACAGCGACGGCTTCTGCAAAGTCGTCATCGACAAGGAAAGCGGCGACGTACTGGGCATCCACGTGGTCGGCCAGGGGGCTGGCGATCTGATCAGCGAGGCGGCGCTGGCCATCGAGATGGGCGCGGTGGCCGAGGACGTGGGCCTCACCGTGCATCCCCACCCCACTCTGCCCGAAGCGATCATGGAGGCCGCCAAGGCAGCTCGCGGCACGGCCATCCACGTTCTCAATCGCTGACCATGCGTATTCTCGTCACCGGCGGGGCCGGCTACATTGGCTCGCACACCACGGCCTATCTGCGCGCCCGCGGCGATTTCGTGGTCGTGCTCGACAGTCTCGAGCTTGGCTTCCGGGAGGCCATCGGCGATTGCCCCTTGGTGGTCGGCAGCACCCACGACCACAAGCTCGTAGGGCAGGTGCTGAGCGACTACCAGCTCGAGGCCGTCATCCACTTCGCGGCCTACAAGGCCGCCGGCGAGTCGATGGCCAACCCGGCGAAGTACTTCACCAACAACGTGGTCGGCAGCTTGCGTCTGCTCGAAGCAGCATGCCAGGCGGGCGTGAACAAATTCGTTTTCTCCTCTACGGCAGCGGTCTACGGCACGCCAGCCCACCTGCCGGTGTGCGAGACCGACGCCCTGCGCCCCGAAAATCCGTACGGCGAAAGCAAGCTCATGGTGGAGCAGATGTTGCGCTGGTTCGACGCTCGCCACGGCCTGCACAGCGCGATTTTGCGCTATTTCAACGCCGCGGGAGCGGCCCAGGATGGCGATAACGGCGAAGATCCGCGCTTCGTGCAGAATCTCATCCCTCTGGTCATGAAGACCGCGGTGGGGCGCGCCCCCGCCGTGCGTATCTTCGGCGACGACTACCCCACCCGGGATGGCACGGGTATCCGCGACTACGTGCACGTGCTGGACTTGGCCTCGGCTCACGCGCGCGCTCTCGATTTTCTCGTGCGTTGTCCGCGCTCCGAGGTCTTCAACCTGGGCACCGGAGTCGGCGCCTCGGTGCTAGAGGTGCTGGAGTGCGCACGCCGGGTGAGCGGCCGGCCCATCGCCGCGGAGCGCGTCGGCCGCCGCGCCGGCGATCCGCCCGCGGTATTCGCCGACCACAGCAAGGCCAGCCAGCTTCTCGACTGGCACCCGTGCTACCAGCTCGAGGATATCGTACGTACGGCCTGGCGCTGGCATCAGCGCCACCCCGATGGATTCAGCAAGCCCGCTGCTTGAGCTCGTGGGCGAATTTCACATGATCGAGCGCCGGCTTGGCGACGAGGGTGTCGCCGACTAGCACTAAAGCTTGGCGCGGGCAAGTCGATGGATCCGATCGAGCATCTCAGATGCCACGCGAGGTCAGCGAGCGCCGTGTCTACCCTCGATATCGATTGCGCGCCGCGGTGCTATGGCGCAACCGCCACCACGAGACCATGCCCGCGGAGATTTGCGATATCTCGGCGCAGGGATTGTTCATCGTCTCCACCTCCGCCCTGCCCGACGAGGTTGGAGTCGGAGACAACACCGAGATCAGCTTGCTTTTGCAAGGCCGCGCCCAAATCCTGACCGGCATGGTGCGCTGGCGTGGCTTTCACCCGGTACACCAGGCCATAGGCTGCGGGGTCATGCTTGACCAAGCCAGCGCCGCCGTCATGACCAAGCTCATCGCCGACCTGCGCGCGACCCGGCCCGGCGAGGCTACCTCTTCTTGATCTCGAGCAGCTCGATGTCGAACACCAACATTCCGTAGGGGCGGCCGGGCGCGCCCGGCTTGTCGCCGTAGGCCAGCGGGCCGGGAATCCAAAAGCGCGTCTTTTCGCCTTCGACCATGAGCTGCACCCCCTCGGTCCACCCCTTTATGACCCCGCTCAGGGGAAACTCGGTGGGTTGTCCGCGCACCACCGAGCTGTCGAAGCGCTTGCCATCGGTGGTCCAGCCCGTGTAGTGCACCCGTACCACATCACTGGCGGCAGGGTGGACCTTGCCCTTGCCCTTGGTCAGCACACGGTAGGCCAGGCCCGAGGCCGTCTTCTTCGCATTCTTCGGCACCCCTGCCACGTCGGTCGGCACGGCCGGGGCGGGCGGGGCCTTCTTGATCCCCAGAAGCTCGATATCGAATACCAGCGTGCCGAATGGACCTCCCGGCCGTCGCGGAGTATCGCCGTAGGCCAGGCTGGCGGGAATCCAGAAGCGCCGCTTCTCGCCCTCGACCATGAGCGCTACCCCTTCCGTCCAACCTTTGATCACGTGATCGAGAGGAAATTCCGCGGGCTGCCCCCGCACCACCGAGCTGTCGAACATCTTGCCGTCGGTCATCCAGCCCGTGTAATGGACCTTCACGGTGTCTTCGGCGCCCGGGTGCTCCTTGCCGGTACCTGGCGCCAGCACCTTCCACGCCAGACCAGAGGCGGTCTTCTCGGCATCGGCAGGAGCCGCGGCGACGTCAGGCGGCGCCGGCAGCCCCTTGGGCGCCTCGGGGGCCTTGATGACCTGCGCCGGAGCTGCCGGCGCGGGTGCGGTTTTAGCTTCCTCTTTCTTGCAGGCACACGCCAGAAGGGCTATTGCGATCGCGGCCGAGACTTTTGCCATGGGCTGGAATTTCCGCGCTTCCCTCGCTCCTGTCAAGCCCATGCGCAAGCGGGCTTTCAAGCCTCGGGTTATGTGTCAAGATGAAGCTGGGAAGTCATGGCCAGACTGTCAGTCAACGTAAACAAGATCGCAACCTTGCGTAACACGCGGGCGAACGGCATCCCGGACCTCGTCCGCCTATGCGCGGATGCTCTCGACGCCGGCGCTGACGGCATCACCGTGCACCCACGCCCCGACCAACGCCACATCCGTCCCGCCGACGTCGACGCCATCGCCAGCTTGCTCGATGACTATCCGCGCGCTGAATACAATATCGAGGGTAATCCCTTCCTGGGCTTGGTCGAGCACTGCGAGCGCGTGCAGCCCGACCAGGCCACGCTGGTGCCCGACGCGCCCGACGCCCAGACCAGCAACCTGGGTTGGGACCTGGCGCGGCTAACCGGCGAGGAACGCGGCAAGCTCACTCGCGCTATCCAGCGCCTGCGCGACTGTGGCTGCCGGGTCAGTTTGTTCGTCGACCCCAGCCCCCTTGTGCCCAAGCTTGCGCAAGAGCTGGGAGCCGATCGCGTCGAGCTCTATACCGAGCCCTATGCCATCGCCTACGAGCAGGGCAAAGGCGAGGCGGCGGTAGCGAGCTTTGCCGCAGCTGCCAGCGCAGCCCACACCATCGGGCTGGGCGTCAACGCCGGCCATGACCTCAGCCTGGTAAACTTGCGCCTCTTTCTTACCCGGGTCTGGCCGGTCGACGAGGTTTCCATCGGACACGCGCTCATCGCCGACGCGATCGCGCTGGGCCTAGCCGAGACCATAAGGCGCTACCATATACTGTGCGCATGTGGGCACTGAGCTTACATGAGCAGCGGTGGAAAATCTTAGCGGCACGCGCACGAGTCACCCGCCAGTCTCGACTGCCTCGGCTTTCTCGCCATTGTCCTCGAGGCTTACACCGTGACTCTTGCAGATCGACCGCACCAGCTTTTGCTTGTGCGCGTCCAGATGCAGCGCGGCCGCCTTGGCTTCGGCTGCGGCGCCCGTCGCGCAGGAACAGACGGCGATGATCTGATAGGCATCGAGACGATCGGGGGCGAGTTGCAACACCGCGCGCGCCTTCTCCAGAGCCCCGGCCCAGTACTTGCGCGACCAAGCCAGCTGAGCCTCGCGCAGCAATCCCTCGACATCCGCTGGCGTTGCCGCCCGGCCGGGCGGAGGGGGCGCCGGCTCCGCCGCCACTGTCTCCGGGGCGGGTTGCGGTGGCATGGCCGCCTCGGGTGGCACGGGAATCGGCGCCGACAGCCCAGCGCCGCCCGCCGCGCCGAGGTGCGGCCGCGCCTCGTGCTTGCCAGACCAGGCCGCCGGGGTCGAGGCGCTTCTTCCCGCGGGCTGGAGTACCGGAGAAGCGGCCGACGGGGATAGCCGGGCGGCCGGAGGCGCCGGAGCCAGAAAGGTATCCGGACGTGCCGGCGCCGGCGGTGAAGGGGCACTCGCCGCCGGTGGCTGCGCAGTGGCCCCCGGGGCCAGCGCAGGTCCGCCAGCCCCAGGCAAAGATGCAGCCGGGGGCGGAGGTGAACCGGGACCCGGGGGTAGAGCAGGTCCACCCGTGATCGCTGAAGTAGGCAATACCCACGCGGCCGCGGCGGAACTGGCGCCCGGGCGCGCGCTCGGCAGGCCGAGCTTGGCGCGCAGGGACCATAGTCCCCAACCCACGCCACCCAGGAGCAACGCAACCATCACATACGCAGGGCGACGATCGTGGAGTCTGATCCGCGCCGTCTCGCGATGCACGCGGGCCCGACCGCCCCTCTCCTCGAGGTCGGCCCAGTCGCCGCCGCCCTCCACCGCTGAAAAGCCCTCCTCGATCTGGCCGACAGAGCTCGCCTCGCTGACCACGCCGCCCGAGTCGCCGGGGACTTCAGACCCGCGCGCCGCGGGGGTGGCCTGGGATAGATCGAGACCCGAATGCTGAATTCCGGGCAAGCGGTGGGCATCGCGAAGAAAGGCGCGGTCGCACACGCACTCGGACAGTGCAGCACAGAGAGCCTCGGCACTAGCAAAGCGTCGGTCCGGCTCCTTCGCGAGGCAGCATCCGATAAGCGCGTCCAGATCGGGACCAATGCCCACGCCCGGTGCCTGGCGGCTGGGTGGGGTGAGCTCACCCGCCACGTGCCCCCTCAAAATCTCGAACATCGAGCTGCCGTCGAACGGCACGCCACCCGTGACCATCTCGTAAAATACCGCCCCCAAAGCATAGATGTCGCTGCGCTCGGTGGCGGGTTGTTCCTTAGCCTGTTCAGGCGAAAGGTAGTGCGGAGTCCCGCACAAGAAGCCGGCGCGCGTCGCGGCACTCGGGCCCAAATTCATGAACTTCGCCACGCCAAAATCGAGCAGCTTCACGAAATCGAATTTGTCCTCCGGCTCGACGACAAAGCGTGGATCCGATGCGCCGCCGGTACGCCGGACGACGCGCCGCCGCCCCTCACGCTGGCACAAATAGATGTTGGCCGGCTTGAGGTCGCGGTGGATGATGCCCTGCTCGTGAGCGGCGCCCAAGCCGCGTGCGACTTGCCGGATAATGTTGACCGCCTCGAATACCGGGACGCGCCCAACCCGCAGCAGGCGATCCTCCAGGCTCTCCCCTTCGAGATACTCCATGACGAGGAAAACCAGCCCGTCCCCGGTCGTGCCGAAATCGGTGACGTCGATGATATTGGGGTGACGGATGCGACTTGCGGCCTTAGCCTCGATGATGAACTGCTCGACCATCTCTTTCTGGCGGGCGAAGTGATCGTGCAGCACCTTGATGGCCACCGGCTTCTCGATCACGACATGCTGCGCTCGGTACACCACGCCCATACCACCCTCGCCGATGACAGCCTCGATCTTGTGATCGTGCAGCACCATGCCCACACGCGCCATGACGGCCGGAGGAAAGAACGGCGTGCCGTCCGCGGGACAGTGATCCTGGCCCGCCGGGGCCGGTTCACCACAGGTCGAGCATATACGCGCGGCGCCCATGCGAGGGGATTCTCTCGCCAGTGTCCCACGGCGGCTCAAGTGCTGCAAGAATACCCGGGAACAAAGGGGGGTAGGCACCTCGTCCACTTCATCCACCTCATCCACCTCATCCCACCTCGTCCACTTCATCCACCTCATCCACCTCATCCACCTCATCCACCTCACGGCGCCCATCGCGTTCATCGCGCCAGGGCCCGGTGCCAGGGCGCCAAGCTCGGGAGCGAGCAAGGATCGCATGGTCGGCCGGCGGACCCGCGTATGACGCGTCGCCCGCATGAGGATTACCATTTACAAACGGACGCATAAGATCATGATTATCCTGCTGACATGAGGAACCTTGCCGCGCTTGGGACGATAGCTGGCCTGGCGATCACGGCCCTCGGCGGCTCAGGGTGCGTCGACCTGAGCAAGCCGGCTGCGGTCCAGAGCTGCTCCGCCAACCCCAGCGCCCCTTGCGTCGACCGGCAGGGATTGAGTGCGGTCGATGCCGCGGGACCAGCATCGAGCACAGGCGCTAGCCCGGGGATGGGCGGTGGACCAGGAGCGGGCGGAGCAACATCCGCGGCCGACGCAACGCCAGGCCATGACACCGCGGTAGCCTCGGGTGGCCTGACCGGCAGCGACGGCGCCAATCTACCTGAATCCGCACCCGAGGCTGGGCAGCCCGACGGACCACTGGCAGCGACCGACGGACCGGCCCTGCTCGCTCCGGATGGCCCCGGTCAGCGGTTCAGCGACGCTCCCGTGCTCGGCACGGACGCACCCATCACGCCCTCCCCCGACGCATCCGTCGCCGACAGCGCCGTCCCGGTGTCCGACAAGCCCGCCAGCCCGCCGCCCGACGCGGGTATCCTCGATCAGGCGCCCGGGACCAGCACCACCGTGACCTTTGCCAACGGGCTCGGCGTAGGAGTAGTCAGCGGATACGGCTGGGTCGCCATGGGCACGGACGACACGGTCAGCTCACCAACCTGCGGTTCAGGCCATCTGCCCATCAGCGGCGCCAGCCCCTGCGAGAACTCGACCATCTGGGACGAGGGCAACGCCCTGTGCGCCACCGGATCAGTGCCGGCCTTGCCGACTCCGACCACGAGCGCCGTCTACGCCGCCTACTGGGGCCTGCAGATCGGCGTCAATGTCAAACCCGCCAGCACCAGCGGCCCCATCGGCGTGGCCTACCGAACCATCACCGTCAACCTCACCGGCTCGCCCACTTCCGGCTTGCGCATCGAGCTCCATCGCTACGGCGATTCGGCAGGCTCCGACTACTGCGCCAGTCTCCCGGTACCGGCTGCGCCGGTCCCGCTGACCTCCTTCAACACGTCCTGCTGGGACAACAGCGGTACCTTCCTCACCACCGCCGACGCGCCCAACATCGACCAGATCAGCGTGCAGGTCACCTCCGGCTCGTCGGCCATCACCGTGGATGAGCTGTGCCTGGACAGCATCGTCCTGGCTGAATGAGAGGCCCCGGTAGGGTCCTTTAGATCCCTTACAGACCGTTGGGCAAGGTGCAGTTCCACACGGCGCCCGCGGTGGCGAAGGTCAGGTGAAAGATCGATACCCAGCGCTCCAGCCGGTGATGACCCGTGCGGTGAAGAGCATAGGATACCCCTACGGACAGCGCGGTGCCGGCGGCTTCGATGGCCACGAACAGAGGCCGGTTATCCACGATCTCGTCGCTCAGCAGCCACTCCTTGAGGTGCTTGTCCCTGAACTTGCGCGTCGAGTAGTAGTCGAAGGCACGCGCACCCGCCACCCCCAAGAACAAGGCATCATTTTGCCAGTCCCAGAAGTCGTGCACCGTCCCCGCCGACGAAGCCGCCCGCGGCGCGATCGCCAACACCTCTTGCGGCGGCGAGGAGGTGGGAGCCACGACTACTGCCTCGGCGGCCGCATCGGCGTAGGCGGGACCGAGCGAGAGCACTATGGCGAGCGTCGCTAGCAGGGGAGGTCTCATGGCGGGGCGGGCGAGTGAGCGTACACCGAGATCCGCCGCGCGGCATCCCGTGGTCAAGCTGTCGGCGCGGGAAGGC
>Ga0187889_10001110_pt1 | contig 29895 bp, 31 predicted proteins | sample June2016WEW_7_10_2_FD_132992 | JGI IMG/M metagenome (GOLD analysis project Ga0187889, IMG submission 132992) | Peatland microbial communities from SPRUCE experiment site at the Marcell Experimental Forest, Minnesota, USA - June2016WEW_7_100 | ecosystem: Environmental > Terrestrial > Soil >... | reverse complement strand
GCTGCCAACTGTCCGACCAGCGGCTTGGTATCGATGCCGCGCAGTTCCTCCTCGCCCACCGAGAACGCCACCACCGGGATGTCCTCGGCCTTGATCCCTTGGTTGCCCAATTCCTTGTAAAAGGGCACGTTCGAGTCGCCGTTGATGGTCGAAACAACGGCCGTGCGTTTGCCCGCGGCGAACTTCTTCACATCTGCGACGATGGTTTGGTAGTCGCTATAGGAGAATGGAGTGTACTTCTCCATGATATCGTCGTCGGTGACGCCCTTCGAATGGAGGAAATAGCGCAAGATCTTGTTCGTCGTCCGTGGATAAACGTAGTCGGTGCCGAGCAAGACCCAGCGTTTCGCCCCGCCGCCCTTCTTGCTCATCAGGTACTCGACGGCAGGTATCGCTTGCTGGTTCGGCGCGGCGCCGGTGTAGAAGACGTTAAACGACGATTCTTCGCCCTCGTATTGGACCGGGTAGAAGAGAAGCCCGTTCAGCTCCTCGAACACGGGCAAAACGGATTTGCGCGACACGGACGTCCAGCAACCGAACACGACCGCCACCTTCTGATTCTGGAGGAGATCGCGCGCCTTTTCCGCGAAGAGAGGCCAATTGGACGCAGGATCCACCACGACCGGCTCGATCTTACGCCCGAGAAGCCCGCCCGAGGCGTTGATCTCCTCCAGGGCCATCAGCGCGACGTCCTTCAGTGAAGTCTCGCTTATGGCCATGGTTCCCGAAAGGGAGTGAAGGATGCCGACCTTGATCGGACCGGTATCCGAGGCTGCAGGGCTGGGAGCCGTGGGCGTTGCTGTAGGCTTGGCTTCTTCCGTCTTCGTACATCCGCTCGCCGAAGCGAGGGAGAGGCTCAGTACCATGGCTGCCGAATAGATTCGCATTGGAAATCCTCCCGAGAAGTTTCGAACCAGATCGCTAGGAAATCATTGGGCCTATTCTTGCATCTGAAACCCGACCTGAATGGCGTTGCCCACGACTGAATTGCCCAAATCCGTGCGCTGGTACCCGCCCGTCAGCTTCAGATTGTAGCCGTAGATGACGTAGGTCAGGAATGCGTCGAGCATGGTCCACCTCGTACCGCCGGCTTGAGGTGATGTTTGTTGCCACCGTACGAGGGGCTGCAGCTTCCCAACGCCGATGTAGTCCGCGGTCAAGAAGCTTGCCAACAGGTAGAACGCTTGCTTGGCCGGCTGGCCATTGTCGAAATGGTAGTACGTACCTTCAAGCGAGATGGTTCCCACGCCGGGCACGTTCTTCTCCGCCAAGAGATCCCCCATAACGATGTTGAGATTGACATTGCCGTTCAGCGTTGCTGGATCAATCGTCCCCGAGCCGCTCTTCTGATACTGGTAACCGCCGCCGATGGCGACGACGTCTTTGTCGCCATAGTAGGTGCTGCTGCCCCAGAAGCCGGGCTCGGCACCGAGCAGGGCAATATTCACGCGACCGGAGTAGAGCGGACTCTGTTTGACGTTGTCGAGGTTGAATGCTCCCAAGAAATACTTGGCCTTTCCCCCGACGAACTGGCCCCAGACCACAGCGCCGTCGTCGCGCCCAGTGGCTCCGGTCTTCGGGCCAATGAAGCCGCCGGCCGCGCCAACCGAGTAGACCCCAGGGTAGTTCCACGGGCTTATGAAGAATGGACCGCTGAAGTTAGAACGATCGGAAGGAACGAGCAAGCGTCCCGCCCATACGTGGAACGCGTCGTCCGCATCCGCCTTCACGATTAGGTCCATAATGCTGGCGGGACCGCTCGTAGCCGCAGGCTTGGCATTGCCGTTAAAATTGGCCTGCCACGCGAAGTATTTGTTCAGCGCACCGCTGAAGCGCGCTTCGAGGTAAAGGGTATCAAGACTGATGTCGTTGAGCTTGCTGGGATCGCCGGAGCCCTGGATTCGGCCTCCAACTCTCAGACCGAAGACAGTCTTGATGGGCGTTGGCTCAAGCTTCAAAGGCATGTCCGGGGCGGGAGCGGGCGGCATCGTGGCTACCATCGCAGGAGGCATCGCTGGCGGCGGCGGTGAGGCCGTCGGCTGGGGCATCGTCGCTTGCGCGGCCACGGCCGGCTCTTGACCGCCGCCTCCGGCCGGCGGAGGTGCCGGTTGGGGATTCGATGCCGCCTCCTCGGCGCTAGCCCAGGACGGGACAAGTGTTGCCGCAAATAGACAACCGGCAACCATACGCTTGCGTAAAGGGCCTCGTTTCGATGATGATCGCATGTGGCTTTGGCCTCCTTGCGTTTACAAGCCGCCGCGTGTTTCCTGTGGTGGCTCCATGCGGGGAAGCTGGTCAACGCCTGGGGTGTGGTGTCGCAGTTTCTCAAAAGCGGACCGGCGCGGTCCGAGATACAAACGGTTCAAAGCGGGAATATACACGAGGCATGTTAACGATGTATTGCGCCGGAAGAAAAGGTGCGTAACATGTGCAGAGGGGCGAAAGAAAATGCAATGGGAGGGGCTTACGACGTAGTCGCCAGGAACCTTCGGTAAGGCCGCCAGCCCCCGAAGCTGGAGATGTCCTTGGCCTGCAGAAGGGCGTAATGTTCACAGAGAAATCCCTGGACCCGTTGGCCGTCCTCGAGCTCGATGCTTCCGACACAAAGAGGGGGAGGTATCCTCGAGATGAACAGACCAAAGCGATCAGGTGGTAGGCGCCAAATCTCGAGCTCGATGGCGGTTCCTTGTCCGGTAGCGGAGCAGACGAGTCCGGGTCTCGTCGGAGTCATGCCTTGCAGCTCGAAGAGATGGTAACGAGATGCCGTTCGCGTGCTTCTGACGAAGGTCGCGCCTGCGTCCACGAGCTGGTAATTTAAGGGCTCTCCCGATAGATGTGCCCCCAGGACGCCAAGGGAGATCCCAGTTGAGTCGACTTCAAAGGAGAGTCGTTCGCTGCTCCGCTCCGGCCGCGCAAAAAGCCCGACTGTCGAGCTTGCGAGCTCGAGAAAGCGAACGCCCAGGGCGACCAGGCTGGCATCGCGTCCGCGCGGCGCCATGAGGGTGATACCGAACGGTAGTCTGTCGGAGCGAAACCCGGCGGGGACGGCCAGCGCGCACAAGTCGAGGAGGTTAACGAAATTCGTGTAGAGGCCTAGGTTTGCGTTCAGGCGAATAGGGTCGGCTTGCACCTGGGTGACGGTGTAGACGGTTGGGACCGTGGGCGTGACGAGAACGTCGACTTCACTCCAGACAGACTGCGTGCAGCGCCGAATCAGAGACAGGTCCTCTTGAGCGCGGAAGGCGTCCTCGGCACTGAAACCCTGAGCGCCTGCCAGAATGGCCTTCACGTTGGGGTCCAATGCCTCGGGGTCTTCACGGAAGAGTTTTCCGGCGGCAACAAGGCGCTGCGCTACCCATGGGCCCTCATAGAGCAAGTGGGCGGCGTCACAGAAGGGAGCGAAGTCGATAGCGATGGGTTGCCCACCCAAGGCCTGCAACCCAGCCACGGCTTCTGCAAAGGCGCGATGAGCCATTTCGTCGTCGAGGAAGCTGAGGTGCTCGGTATCTGGCACGCCAAATCGGAACCCAGGCCCCGCCAGGGAGTGCCCTGCCGACAAGGCGATGGCGTCCCAGTGCCGAGAAAATGGGTCCTGCGAGTCGAAATGGCGGGCGATTTCGAAGACACGCCAGGCATCCTCGCAGCAGAGGGCGAATATCGAGAGACAGTCGAGAGAACGGCAGGCGGGTACGACACCCGTGGTGCTGATGAGGCCCCGACTCGGCTTCAAGCCGACGATATTGTTGAAGGCGGCGGGAACTCGGCCGGAGCCCGCCGTGTCAGTGCCCAGGGCGAAGGCCGCCATGCCGGTGGCGACGGCGACCGCCGAGCCGGAACTGGAGCCGCCCGGGATGTAACGGCGGTCGAACGGGTTGGGTGGAATCCCGAAGGGCGAGCGGGTACCGACTAGGCCGGTGGCGAACTGGTCCAGGTTAGTCTTGCCGAGGAAGATGGCTCCGGCGTCGATCAATCGCTCGACCGCAACCGCAGAGCGCTTTGGTGTATAGGCGAACGCCGGACATGCCGCGGTGGTGGGAACACCCGCGACGTCGATATTGTCTTTGACGGCGAAGGGGATACCGAACAGCGGAAGAGGTGCGCCGTCGACTCTTCGCTTTTCCACGGCCTTGGCGCTTCGGACAAGGTTGTCCTTGGACACGCGGTGAATCCAAACCGCCGAGAAGTCTTCCTGGGATGCGCGATCGTAGATTGCAGACATCAGTTCGGCCGGTGAAAACTGGCCGCTGCCATAGCCGCATTCCAGCGATCGCAAATTCGGACGAAATCCCTCCGCCTGCGCACTATGCTGGGACATGAGCTCGGCAAGCATGGCCGGCCGATGGGACTCTACGCAAGGGCCAGGGGCTGGCGTGAGGAAAAGTTACGACAAGTTTAGTCCTTAGACAACTGGAGGAAACCTGAAATGCACCATAACTGATGGGCAGGCCGCGCCAGACGCGGCGATAGAACATGGGAAGGAAGGAAGAGGACTTGGCAATGAAAGAATCGTTCGTCGCTGCTGATCCGTATCCGTGGCCGTGGAACGGCGATTTCAGACGCGAGAACACCGCCCTCTTGGTCATCGACATGCAGACGGACTTTTGTGGCAAGGGTGGCTACATCGATTTGCTCGGCTACGACATCTCTCTCACGCGCGCTTGCATCGAGCCCATCGGCAAGGTCCTGGCCTCGATGCGGCAGAAGCGGTTCCCGATTCTGCACACGCGGGAAGGGCACCGGCCCGACCTTTCCGATTTGCCCGCTAACAAACGCTGGCGCTCGCAACGGACGTCTAATGGTTCGGGCGTGGGCATTGGCGATCCCGGTCCGTGCGGGCGCGTGTTGGTACGCGGCGAGCCGGGCTGGGACATCATCGCCGACCTCTATCCCCAGGTCGGCGAGACCGTGATTGACAAGCCTGGCAAGGGCTCATTCTGCGCAACCGATCTCGACCTCATTCTTCGCCAACGCGGCATCAGCAATCTCATTCTTACCGGTATCACTACGGACGTGTGTGTGCACACCACCATGCGCGAGGCCAATGATCGCGGATACGAGTGCTTGCTGCTCGGCGACTGCTGCGCCGCGACCGACGTCGGCAACCATTTGGCCGCATTGAAGATGGTGAAGATGCAAAACGGCGTATTCGGTGCCGTTTCCGACTCCAACGCCTTGCTGGAAGCTCTGCAAGGCATGTGAAGGGAGGAGATCTATTGCTTGCCGAGGCCGCGCTGCGAGCTCTCGAACCCGACATCGAAGAGGAGCACTTTCCGGCGCCGTTGGCCAGCTTTGCATCGTGGAAGGCATCGCTGGCGCTGGCCTTCTCCGCCAGCGCAGGTACTACCCGGCTGGTACGTCGCGGCCAGCACGGGCCGCTCCTCGTACAGCGGCCATTTTTCCCGGAGGGCGGCAAAGTCTGTCACGCGTACATCCTTCACCCGCCCGGCGGCATCGTTGCGGGAGATGCTCTCAACTTGGAGATAGAGGTGGAAGAAGGGGCGCATGCGCTTGTCACAGCGCCCGCGGCGAGCAAGATTTATCGAAGCGATGGGCGTGTATCGAGCCAGATGCAAACCGTGCGGGTGGCTGCCGGAGGGGTCATGGAGTGGCTGCCTCCCGAAGCGATCTTTTTCGATGGCGCGCGTTCGCATTGGAAAACCCGCATTGAGCTGTCCGGAAACGCCGTATTCATGGGCTGGGAAATCCTGTGCCTGGGCCGGCCTGCCTGCGGCGAGCGTTTTCGCACAGGGTTTTGCCGCCAGCACTTCGAGTTGTGGCGTGATGGACGGCCCCTGGTCCTTGAACGGGCCAGGCTGGGACCGGGAGTCTTCGAGGCGACCTGGGGGCTGCGGGGGGCATCCATCAGTGCAGCGCTTTTTGCCACCTCGCCCGCACTGACCCCAGGGAGTGCCCCGGCTTTGCTCCAGGAATTACGCGGCCTCCCCGTGCGCGAGGGAACTTTCGCTTCGGCCAGCGTGGTCAGCGACGTCCTGGTATTTCGCTTCCTCGGAAACGCCGTGGAGAGCGCTCGCATCTTATTCGAACAAGCTTGGAGGATTTTGCGCCCGGTGATCGCGGGGAGGCCGGCATGCGCTCCTCGCATTTGGTCGACCTGACTATCGGAGGCCCATGGAGTTACTTCCTCGTGAAAAGGACAAACTGCTACTGTTCGCCGCGGGACTTCTGGCGGAACGCCGGAAAGCCCGCGGCCTGAAGCTGAATTATCCCGAGGCCGTCGCCTATCTCTCCGCGGCGATTCTCGAGGCCGCGCGTGACGGGCGAACCGTTGCCGACCTGATGACCTACGGGACGCAACTGCTCACCGCCGACGAGGTGATGGAGGGCGTGCCCGAGATGATCCCAGAGGTCCAAGTAGAGGCGACCTTCCCCGATGGCACCAAGTTGGTCACGGTCCACCAGCCGATTCCGTCATCCAGCCTGGTTCCGGGGGAGGTTGTCGCTGCGCCGGGCGAGATCTCCATCAACGAAGGCAGAGCCACCGTGGTAGTCGAAGTCGCCAATGCCGGCGACCGCCCGATTCAAGTCGGGTCGCACTACCACTTCTTCGAGACCAATCCCGCTCTGCGCTTCGATCGACCGAAGACCCGCGGGTTCCGTTTGAACGTTCCCGCCGGTACCGCCGTGAGGTTCGAACCTGGGCAAACCCGCACGGTCGAGTTATGCGCATTCGCCGGCGACCGGGTGGTCTACGGTTTCCGCGGCGAGGTGATGGGACCGCTCGACAAAGGGGCACCGTGAGAGGCATCGATCGGCGCGCATACGCCGATATGTACGGACCCACGGTCGGCGATCATGTGCGTCTCGGCGATACCAACTTGGTGGTCGAGATCGAACACGACCATGCGGTCTACGGGGAAGAGGTGAAATTCGGCGGCGGCAAAGTGATTCGCGATGGCATGGGGCAAGGCCAGCGCTTTGGCGCCCATGTTGCCGACACCGTCATCACCAACGCCGTCATCATCGACCACTGGGGAATCGTGAAGGCCGACATCGGCATGAAGGAAGGCCGCATTTCCGGCATTGGCAAAGCCGGCAATCCTGACGTGCAATCTGGTGTTACCATCGTCATTGGCCCCGGCACGGAAATCATTGCCGGCGAGGGGTGCCTGGCCACGGCAGGAGGCATCGATTCGCACATCCACTTCATTTGCCCGCAGCAGATAGACGAGGCTATGATGTCGGGAGTGACGACGATGATCGGTGGTGGCACCGGTCCTGCTGCCGGCACCCATGCAACCACGTGCACGCCAGGACCATGGAACACGGCACGGATGCTGGAAGCGGCCGACGCGCTTCCGATGAACATGGGTTTTCTCGGCAAAGGTAATGCCAGCCAACCGGGTGGCTTGGTCGAGCAGATCGTGGCCGGGTGCATGGGGCTCAAACTGCACGAGGATTGGGGCTCCACGCCGGCGACCATCGACAACTGCCTGTCCGTAGCCGAGGCGCACGATGTGCAGGTTGCCATCCATACCGACACCTTGAACGAATCGGGGTTCGTAGAAGACACCATCGCCGCGTTTCGAGGACGCGCCATTCACACATACCACACGGAAGGCGCGGGAGGCGGACATGCGCCGGACATCATCAAGGTGTGCGGTGCCGCCAATGTCTTGCCCTCTTCCACGAACCCGACCAGGCCCTACACCGCGAACACCATCGACGAGCATTTGGACATGCTGATGGTCTGCCACCATCTGGATCCGAGCATTCCCGAGGACGTCGCCTTCGCCGAGTCGCGCATTCGTCGCGAGACCATCGCCGCCGAGGACATTCTGCACGACCTGGGCGCCTTGAGCATGATGTCAAGCGATTCGCAGGCCATGGGACGCGTGGGAGAAACCATCACCCGCACCTGGCAAACCGCACACAAGATGAAAGAGCAACGGGGCCCCTTACCCCCCGACAGCGCCGGCGGCGGCAAGAACGACAACTTCCGCGTCAAGCGCTTCATCGCCAAGTACACCATAAACCCTGCCATCACCCACGGAATCGCTCAGGAAGTGGGATCGATCGAACCGGGGAAATTGGCCGACATAGTGTTGTGGAAGCCAGCCTTCTTCGGCGCCAAGCCGGCGCTGGTCATCAAAGGCGGATTCATCGTGGCCGCGCCCATGGGCGACGCCAACGCTTCTATTCCGACGCCGCAACCGGTGCACTTTCGTCCCATGTTCGGCGCCCTGGACGGTACGCGCCACAAGACCAGCGTGACCTTCGTTTCGGCCGCGGCGCTCGCGGCCGGCGTGCGCGACCGGCTTGGACTTCGTAAGCGGGTGGTCGCGGTCCGAGGAACAAGAAGCATCCGCAAGAAGGATCTCGTGCACAACGATTACCAGCCGATTATAGAGGTCGATCCACAAACCTACCAAGTGCGCGCTGACGGACTTCCGCTCATCTGCGGACCGGCCGGTAGGCTGCCCCTCGCGCAACGGTACTTCCTGTTTTGAGCTGGGGGACGATCGATGTTGCATCTACGAGCAAAGCTAGACATTAGGCTTGCGGCGATCGCGGACGGGCGGCGCGAGACGTCGCTCACTCTTTCCTCCGAGGACCGGCGAAAGAGTCGCCTGCGCGCTTGCCTGGACGATGGGCAAGAAGCGACCCTGCTCTTGCCGCGGGGCACGGTGCTCCGCCAGGGAGACTATCTGCTCGACGACGAAGAGCGCGTGCTGGTCGTGGTCAAGGCCAGCGTGGAGACCTTGTCGGTGGCGCGTACCGCGGATCGTCTTCTCTTGACCCGCGCGGCCTACCACCTAGGCAACCGCCACATCCCTTTGCAGATCGGCCCGGACTGGCTCGCCTACGAGCACGACCACGTGCTTGACGGCATGGTCGGCGCATTGGGCTTGATCGTGGCCCTTGAACGGAGACCTTTCGAACCCGAAGTCGGTGGATACGGCCACGGGCACGACGAGGATGACGACCCCCCGGGCGCCGACCACGTTGGCCGGAGTCGGGCAGGAACAACATGATCGCTAGCGAGACTGTACCGTCCCAGTCCTTACCACCGTCGACCGCGGTCCATGGCGCGGTCGGCGTGCCTCTTCTCCGACTGATGCAATTGGCGAGCCCCGCACTTCCCATCGGGGCCTTTGCTTACTCGCAAGGACTCGAACAAGCCATCGCACTCGATTGGGTGAAGGACGAGGCATCGGCGGCGGCGTGGATTATTGGTCTGCTGGCGAACGGTCTCGCGCGATTGGATCTTCCGATATTGGCTCGCCTCTATCGCGCATTTGCGCTCGGCGACGATTACTCGGCCCATCGCTGGAGCGACTTTCTTGTTGCGTCGCGAGGAAGCTCCGAGCTGCAGGCAGAAGAGCGACACCTGGGCGGGGCACTGGCGCGCCTTCTCGACGGTTTGCAGGTGGTGGGTGCTCATGCATGGGCGATCGAGGCAGCCGTCAGCTATGCCGCCATGTTTGCTTTGGCCGCGGTTAGTTGGGCGATTCCCCTGCCGGAGGCCGCTGCCGGATACGCCTTCGCCTGGACCGAGGCCCAGGTGGGCGCCGCCACCCGACTCTGCCCCCTGGGACAACAAGCGGCTCAGCGCATCCTTTCGCTATCCTTGCCCGACATCGACCGGGCAGTCGCCGGGGCTCTGGTCCTGGCCGACGATGAAATCGGCGGTAGCACGCCCGCGCACGCTATCGCCAGCGCTCTTCACGAAACGCTCTATTCGAGACTTTGCCGATCCTGAGGATCTCTTGACATGCACGAACAACAACCCTTGCGCATAGGTGTGGCGGGCCCAGTCGGTTCGGGGAAGACCGCGTTGGTCGACGCTCTTTGCAAGGATATGCGCGAGCGCTTCGAGATCGCCGTGGTCACCAACGATATCTACACGAAGGAGGATGCCGAATTCCTCGTGCGCAGTGGCTCCCTGCCCGCCGAACGGATTCTGGGCGTCGAGACTGGCGGATGTCCGCACACCGCGATCCGCGAAGATGCGTCCATCAACCTGGCCGCCATCGACGATCTCATCCGACGCTTTCCCAGGCTGGACGTCGTTCTTGTCGAAAGCGGCGGCGACAATCTGGCCGCCACGTTCAGTCCTGAGTTAGCCGACATCACCATCTACGTCATCGACGTTGCCGGCGGCGACAAGATCCCGCGCAAGGGCGGACCTGGCATCACCAAGTCGGACCTTCTCGTGATCAACAAGGTCGACCTGGCCCCCTTTGTCGGCGCCTCCCTCGATGTCATGGACCGCGACGCTCGCCTACAAAGAGGAGCCAAGCCGTTCGTCTTCACGAGCATCAGACAAGGAGTGGGAATCGCCGAGGTGGTTGACTTCGTCGTTCGGGAGGGGCTCCTGGCGTCAGGCGCGCAGCCAGGGGCGTGAATTTCCCCCCTTGCCAACCCGCGATCTGGGTTATGGGATGTCGATACTGGGTGGGTCGGGAAATGGGCTGGGGCAGGGTGGTCCCACGCCTTCTCGTGCCCATTGTCGCGCGTGCGCGCGACGCGGCATTCCCTGGTTTCGCGGAACGTGGCCAGACAGTGAGCATCAAACCCGGCACATGCCAACCAACAGGGCAGGTCACGCCACTGCCGAACGTGGCGCACGTCACCATGTCTTCACGTTCCTGGAGGGTCCAATGAAGAAGGTTGCTTTCGGTCTGGTGCTTCTGGGTGGTTCTCTTGTCGTCACCGCGCGCGCAGCCGAGCCGACGGCGGGACATGCCATGAGCGGCGAGGCCGCCGAGCAGTCTACCTGCGGGCAGATGGTAGCCGGTATGTCGTCGATCCCGGCCAAGCTCGCCGAGGGCGCAGAGTCCGTGGCCGAAATGTGGGAAGCACATGCCGCGCTTATGGGCAAGGACAAGGACTCGCAGGCGGAGGCCAAGGGCTTGCGCGCTCTCGCCAAGGAACACAAGGCCATCGCCGCCAGCCTGAAGAAGGCGAGCGAGAACATGAAGAAGGCCGCAAGCTGGCCAGCTGCGCCCCACGACATGCAGAAAATGATGTCTGACCCGAAGCTCACCGCCGCCAGTCAGAAGCTCATCGCGATCCGCAAGGAGCTTGTCGCGATGTTCCAGAAGTCCATCGCCGACATGGAGGCCATGCAGAAGGCGAAGTAGGGGTTCTCGTCCCCTCGTCCCCGCGCGGAATTTCGCACGGGGCGAACCGGCAGTGCTAGGGGCACGTCGGGCTGAGGGCGGACGGTGCCAACGTGGTGGTCACGTTGGTCTGCAGGTATGACGGAGTCGCGGTGGTGATGTTCGCGGCCACGACGCCTTCCGCGATGCGCGCATTGATGGTCCCCGCCGTCTGGTTGGCCCAGGTATCGCTCTGGGCAGAAAGACCAAAGCTCTCGTCGACCAGGATGGATTTGCCTGTCATGTTTAGATTGGCATAGGACGAGGTTCCCGCGCCTGTGGTCCAGATCATGTCGTAGCTCGTGCCCAAAGCGGCCATGGCGGTATCGATCCCTCCGATGAAGGAGGTCAGTTGGGCGGAGGTGATCCAGGTCGAGTAGTCGATGGCCACCACGGCCGGGGGATCGTTGCACTTGATGGCCAGCGTGATCTGGGCGGCCAGCTGGCCAAGCTGCGCGTAGGAGAGACCCGAAGACGAGCCCTCGATCGAGTATTGGATGAAGTCTCCTTCGAGCAGCCAGATGACCGGCTTCTGGAACACGGCGTAGGTCTGCGCGGCGTACCAGGCGTAGGCCTTTACCATCAGATTCTGGTCGCAAATCGTGCCCGATGGACACCCGGCATTGTCGACGCCGAGAAGCAGCGGTCCCATGCTGTTGGACAGATTGGGTCCATTGGGATTCACGTTGCCGTCCGGGAAACCGTTGGCATGTCCGTAGTACCCGATGATGTACGCGTAGTACGCGGGAACGCCCGTGGTGAAGGACGCGAGCCAGCTGCCCGAGTCGAAGCCGTTGGCAGGGAAGGTACCATCGGCCTGGATGTTGTAGCCGGCCCAGGTGGACGCAAACTGGAGGTAGCTCGCCGGATTCCCTTCCACTCCCCAAGCGAACGCACAGCCAAATGGATTCGCCGCCGGAGTTGTCCCTTTGCCGCAGGTGGATGATATGTCCGCATCGGAGCTGGACCCACCCTTGCCCGTGACGCCTCCCGATCCGATGACACCTCCTGATGAGTAGGCGCCTGCCGAGTTGGCGGCACCTCCGGACAATGTGCCGCCCGCAGGTGAAGCTCCGCCCGTGGCGGCTCCGCTGCCGCCACCTGATCTGGCGCCGACTCCGATCGCGCCGCCCGGCGCGGCCGTGCTCCCGCCGGTAGCGGCGACTCCGCCCGAAGGGCTGGCCCCGCTCGAAGGTGGTGCACCTCCGGTGGCCCATGTTCCCCCGGCGCCTGGCCCACCGCCTGCGGCCGTGGCCCCTCCCGATCCGGCATTGCCACCCCGGGCGGTAGCTGCGCCGGTGGCCGTCGTCCCGCCCGAGCTGGCCGCGCCACCCGTGGCTACCGATCCGTCCGAGCCCGATTTTGCCGAGCCCGATTTTCCGCCGGAGGTCCCTCCTTGCGAGCACCCGAGCACCGCCGCAGAAGCGGAAAGCAGAAGAAAGGTGAACGACGGGCGGCGAATTAGACGCATGGGACTCCTTCCAACGGGACTGTTGCCAGGGAACAAGCGCGCATAATCGCTCCCCCAAAAGTCCAGTTGCCCTATTATATGCCAGGCGGCTCGACGAAACTGGGTAATGACCTTGCGCTCGCGCCTCGGTCGCCGTCTGTCTGGGAGTCGCGTTGGCTAGCCCCGAGGCCGCGCGCCGCGATGATGCGGACGCTCCGGCCGGTTGCGTGGTCGCACACGGGGAGGCCGCGTCGAGCATGGCCTTCGCCTGGCGGCCAAGGTCCGCTGGCAGATTCTCCCACCCATCATCTAGCGCACCTGACGGACCGTCCTCGTTCGACCATTACGCATCCGGGGGAGTCATGTTAACATTCCGCCTCGAGATGTTGAAGTATGTGGGAGCCGCGCCCGCGGTCGATCGAGGGAGCCTGCTGCGGGACTGCTGGCCCCTCCTGCTGGTGATTGCCACTGGATGTGGCTCTGCACGAACTCCTCTCAACCAGTCGGCCAACGCTGAGGGGCCTTTGTCCACAGGAGGAATCCCTGACCAGGCCGTGGGAGGGAGTGCCGGAGGAACGGAGGTCACGGGGGGCGTGGCTGGCTCGGGGGGAGTCGCGGAAACTGGCGGATTGGCGGGCTATGGTGGAACTGTTGGAGGCAGGGGCGGTGTCACTGGTCTCATTGGCTCAGGGGGTGTAACTCCAACCGGCGGGGTCACAGACACCGGCGGTATTGTGAGCGCGGGTGGTACGGCGGGCAAGGGTGGAGCGCCTGTTTCCGGGGGAAGGCCTGTCTCCGGTGGAACAACTGCGGCAAGTGGAGGAGTCGTAGGCCCCAGGGGGGGAACGCTTGGCTCGGGCGGAACGGTTGCAGCCGGTGGCAGTCTGCTTGGCTCCGGTGGCGCAACGCATGCAGGTGGGGCCAAAGGGCTGGGTGGTGTTGTTGGCGCCGGCGGCATGTTTTCGATGGGCGGAGCGTCCGGCGCTGGTGGCACGAGTGGAGCAGCCGGCACGACTGGCAGCGCGAGCTTCGTGCACCACGGACAGCGCTCACCTGACCTGCACTCAGGCCGAGGCCGAAGCCTATTGCAGTGGTCTCTCGCTCGATGGCTCCTCCGATTGGCGCTTGCCAGCCGAGCATGAGCTGCACACCCTGGTTGACTTGACCCAGTATGATCCGGCCATCGATGGGACCAAGCTTCCGAACACGGCCGCAGCTTCCTACTGGACGTCATCACCGTATGCTCTCGCGTCCGGTCAGGCGTGGGTCGTCGACTTCGAATACGGCGGCTCATCCTCCGACACTGTGGGTAGCCTGCACAATGTGCGCTGCGTCCGGGGGTCGCGGTGCTATCCCACGTCCCGCTTTGTGGTCTCGGGCGGCTTCGTTACTGATACTCTCACAAACCTCGGGTGGCAGCAGCAGTCGAGCCCCGGGGATACGCCGCTCGTGGATTGGGCAGCCGCCGGGTGGTACTGTTCGGATGCCGGGTCGGGGCTTCGATCACCCACTCTGAAGGAGTTGGAGTCCCTCGTGGACCTTACGGTGGCTTCGCCACCGACTATTAACCAGACGGTGTTCCCCAATACGCGCGTGGACTCCTACTACTGGACGTCCTCGCCGTCCGCGTCTTCGTATGGCGGAGTTGACGCTGGCTATTCCGGCGACGCGTGGTACGTCAACTTCGACAGCGGCTCCTCGAACTTCGACTGGGTGGAGGTTGACATCACAGTGCGCTGCGTTCGTTGAGCTGCTACCTCCGACACGCGAGCCTGGCGCAAATGTGAAATCCCCGGCGGCAACGCAGCCGCCCGATGGTGATGACGGGACGCGAGCCACGGCCCACCAGGTTACAGGTAACCGCTTAGCGCTGGTGGAATCGAAGAGAGCAATGGCTTTCGCCAGGGTGCTCCAACGCATGCGGTCTCGTTCCCCTTCTCCGGCATCCACCTTCTCGCCCTACCAGAGGTTCGTGGTGGCCGTGCTCGCATTCCTGCAGTTCACCATCATCCTCGACTTCATGATGATGGGCCCGCTCGGTGCCCTGCTGCTCCGCGACCTGCACATCACCACGACGCAGTTCGGTTTCGCGGTCTCGGTGTACGCCTGGAGCGCTGGGGTTTCGGGGCTGCTCGCCGCCGGCTTCGCCGACAAGTTCGACCGCAAGAAGCTGCTGCTATTCTTCTACTGTGGTTTTCTGGCGGGCACACTTCTGTGCGGGCTCGCCAGGAGCTACGGACTATTGCTATTCGCCCGCATCGTAACCGGGGTGTTCGGTGGCGTGGTCGCTTCGATTACCATGGCCATCATCGCCGATCTTTTCCCGCTCGCCGTGCGCGGCCGGGTGATGGGGACCGTCCAGACGGCGTTCGCGGCCAGCCAGGTGCTGGGCCTCCCATTTGCCCTGTACTTGTCCAACCGTTGGGACTGGCAGGCGCCGTTCATCATGGTCTTCGCAGTGAGCAGCGTGGTCGGCGCTGTTATCGCGGTCAAGCTCAAGCCCATCGACGCACACCTCAAGCTCCGCTCGGAGCGTAACGCGTTCGCGCACCTGCTCAAGACCTTCAAGCAGGGCCTATACCTGCGCACGTTCGCGGCTACCATGTTGCTTGTCACCGGTGGGTACATGCTGATGCCGTTCGGCAGCACGTTCGTCGTGAACAACTTGGAAATCCCGCTGGCAAGGCTGCCGCTCTTATTCATGATGACTGGCGTCGTCGCCTTTGTTGCCGGGTCGCTGTTGGGCCGTCTCGCCGACCGGATCGGGAAGTACCGTGTGTTCTGCATAGGCTCGGCTCTGGCGGCGACCATTGTCGCAATCTACTGCAACCTGGGCGTGTCGCCGTTCGGCCTGGTCGTGGTCATCAACTCGGCGCTGTTCGTGGCCATCACCGCTCGCATGATCACGGCGATGGCGCTGACTTCCGCCGTCCCCGATATTCAGGACCGTGGCGCCTTCATGTCCGTGAACTCCTCGCTACAGCAGTTCGCTGGCGGTCTTGCCTCCTCCGTGGCCGGGATAGTCGTCGTCCAGCGGGCCGACGGCCACCTCGCGCATTACGACTTGCTCGGCTACGTGGTCGCGGTCGTCATCGGCGCCACGGTCGCGCTCATGTACCCCATCCAAAAGGCCGTGATGGCCAAGGCGGCCTCTACTGCGCCCCCGCGCCCCCTCGCCGTGGGGCCGGTCCCCGATGCGGGGGATATGCCGGGCTTGGCTGCGAACGACGGCGCCCCCGCTTTGGCCGCTGTCGACCGCTCCTGATCTCGGGGTCGACGAGGTATCAGTTTCGAGCGTTCGGCTGGCGTGGGTCAGGGGGGTGGAGACAGGTACACCGAGGTGTTCAGCCGCCAACGCGAGCAAGAAATTGCTGACGCCGCTCTTCCGACCATCGAGCGCAGTACGCAGGCTTTTGCTCGATGATGCGGCGGTTGCACAAGATACAGCCAGGCTGGCAGGGCTCGATGGGCTCGGCAATATCCCCTCTCGCCTTGCGCGGCCATAGTGGATCAGCAAAGAGAACCCGGCCCAGGCCCACCAGGTCCGCTGCACCTTCGCGCAACACGGCCTCCGCAGTTGCTGGTGCTTGGAGTCGACCAGCGGCGATCACGGGTAGACCTGGGACAGCTTGCTTGATGGCGCGGGCAAAGGGAACCATGAAGCCTTCCTTCCGGTCATCTTCGAGATACGCGGGAAGAGGGAACGCATCGTAGCCCCCGGCCATCACGGAGAGGTAGGCCGCGCCCGCATCCGCCAGTCTTTGCGCGAAGGGGACCGTGCTCGCCAGGGTGAGCCCGTCCGGCAAGCACTCGTGCGCCAGGAAACGGTAGCCCACCGGGAAATCCGACCCCACCGCGGCACGAACCGCTGCCACGACTTCCAGGGGAAATCGCATCCGGCGCTGCGCGTCGCCACCATATTCGTCGTTGCGAGAGTTGGTCCGAGCGGCAAGAAACTGCGACAGCAGATAGCCCGTACCACCGTGCAGCTCGACGGCATCAAACCCGGCCAACTGTGCTCGGCGGGCCCCATCAGAGAAGGCGGCAATGGTGCGTTCGATGTCGGTCTGGTCCATCGCCTTGGGGAGGAAACCCCAAGTCTTGACCGCTGAGGGGGCGACGCTGTCAGGTCGCTTGGCGAAGCGTCCGGCATGGTGAATCTGCAGGACCGCCTTGGCGCCACCATGCTTGATGGCCGCCGCCAATCTGGCCAGCCCGGGCAGGAAGCGGTCGTCACCGCTGTCATCGCCGGTCAGCAGCGTCCTAGGGTTGCACAAGCCACGCGGCTCGACCGTGGCGTTCTCGACCACCACCATGCCAGCGCCGGAAGCACCGATTTCGGCGTAGTAGTCCAGGACCAGCTGGTTCACGAAATGGTCAGGGTCCGGATAGGCCAGGTACATGGGAAGGGCAACGACGCGATTGTCGAGCAGGAGTGCTCCGATGCGGAAGGGTTCGAACAGCAGCCTTGTCATGGTGGTTTTGGCGCCTTGCGGTCGCTTTTCTCCGGAAAGAGATGGGCCAATGGTCGTACAAATTGCGAGGCCACACCACATGAAAGATGAGGCGAGCTTAGCGGCACAGGGGAAACCGCGCTTGGGCGGTTACGGGAACTGGGCACCCGGCCTGATGACGCAAGGTTTTCGCGCCATGAAGAGGGGTGGTGCCAGTCAATTTGAAGGAGACCTGGAACCACATCGATTTGAAAGCGCGTAAGTGGTGGCGTTCGCACCGTTGGGGCGGCGTCGAACGAGCAATCGGAGCAGTCGGACAAGCTACAAAATCCCGCCGCCTGCAATGGAGAGCGTCACCGCGACGTCCCGTACGTCGACACCATAGCCCACGTCGACCTTTAGTGCTGGAATCACCACTCCTGGCAGAATAACGCGCACGCCTCCGCCGAAGCTGGCGTGGATGTCGGCTAGCTTGGAGCGCACCGGAGGCGGCGTGGTGTCTGGGACGGTGACCGTAGTGCCGCCGGGAAAACGCTCCAGGAGGGTCGCGGCATCAACGAAAAGCGCCCCCGCGACGTTGAAGCGCACCGGTGTCCAGGGGAGATGCAAACGCAGCAGCACCGCTTGATCCTCAGCCTGCACGAGAGCCAGAGTGTCGCCGTGGAACTCGTTGGTGAGGTATCCACGCAGGCTAGGCCCGCCGATGCGGAGCATCTCGGTCACCGGAACCCCGTGGTCCGAAGTTGGGTAGTTGAATACGGTTTTCAGCAGAAGAGATGGGTAGTTCCATCCGTGATGGCCATACAACTCCACCCGCCACTCGAACTTGGAGTAGTCGAAGTCAGATGCCCAATAGCGATCAGATACCTCATTCTTGATGAACACAAGAATGCCTTGCCGGAGCCCCTCCTCGGCCCGAGTGTTATCGTACTGGAACTGGAACTGAATCAGAAAAATGCGACCAGCTCGCGAATTGTACGGCAAAGGCGTTGCGCCAGGCGCCAGATCTTCGACGGGGCTGACCGACTGGTGACGAGCCGACAACCCAAGGAAGGCGCGGGTGTGCGGAGAGAGCACCCAACCGATCTGGCAGTCGCCCCCCACCACCGTAGTCGGCACCTGCATCAACAGGTTCTGGTTGGTGAAGAAGCGAATATCCTCCTGTCGGTAGAGGCCGCTAAACGAGTAGGTGAGCGGGGCGCCCACCACGAGCGGGTCGCGATATCCGGCGAAGACGTAGCTGAGGGACTCACCTATTTGCCCCGCGCTGACGAGCTGCACGTCGCGACCGAGGAGGTTCTGATTCGCGTAGACAACGCCACCGGCCCAATCGCCACTGCCGAGGCTGGCCGTGGGAAAGACGAACCAGGCCTGCTTGGTGACAGCCTCCACGACAACATCGACTGGGTAACTGCCGTCGTCCAGGTACATGTGCCGCACCGCTTCTGGCGTGGGCAGGTCGATGAACACGTGCACCTTGGCGAACAGGTCGCTTTCGACCAGGCGTTGCTCCGCCGCGCTGAGAATCGAGAAGTCCACAGGGTCCCCTGGCCGGAGGTTCATACGCGTCATCAGCACTCGCGTTGTGACCTGGGTTGGGCCACGCAACACTACGTGGTCGACGACCATGCGGGCCGCGGCTGTCGCAGGCAAGGCGAGACCACCAACTACGACCAAGCCAGCAAAGGGGAGTCGACCATGAATCATGAGCGCGCTTGTGTAGGGTCCGGCCGGGTGGTGCTCGAAGCGCGAAAAGCGGGGAGAGGAGCGGGCGCACGCCCCAGGTCGTCCACGTGCTCATTGGTAATGGTTGCGTTCATGCTCTCTCCTCGTGCTCGGGTGGGCTGGTATCGATCGCTGGTCTCGAGCTCAGCGCTTTCTTCCAAGAAGCAGGCCGACCCCGAAGGCCAAGACCATCGCCAGCGAGAACCTGCGTCTCACCCATGCACGCCAGTCGAGCGCATGAGTGATTTCACACTCGAGCGTGGTGATGGTAACGACGAACCTGTCGCGGGTGTCGGCGAGCGCTTCGGCCGCTCGCGCAAGTCTAAAATCGCTCTCCCGTTGCTCAGCCGTGGGCATGCGCATTCCCCGGGGTGGGAGGCGTGGAGGGCGCCGTCGCTTCGGCCAGGGCGACCAGGCTGGTGTTCATGGCAGATTGGGAGCTGTCCATGAGGTGCGAGCCATGCGGGCGGAGCGGCACCAGGAGCAAAACCGTGCCAGCGCCCACCATGTGGGCCAGCCCGATGACCACGAACGGATAGCCCACGGCGGCGTGGCCGCCAACCAGGATCGCCAGACCTGTCATCGCCAACCCGTAGCCAAGCGCGACGAAGGTCGCTAGCACCGCGAAGAGGCAGGCGCGCCGGCCCATGGAATGAATCTCGCAGGTGAGCTCGAGTTGTGCGACTTTCACGTGTTGGCCAAGCAGGTGGACGAAGCCCAGTACCGCCTCGTGAGCGAGGCCCGCAATGCCGGGGGTGGGTGAACGATTCATTTACTGGCTCCCTCCAGGCGATGTCATGCCTTCGGACGCGTGCTTCTCACCGTGGAGCACGCTGTCGCCAGCAAGATGCCAGTGGCACGGAGTGTTCGCATCCCGCCGTCATTTGGCAATTTAGCAAGTAGCATGCCCGCGGCATGTCTGGCGCCATCGACGTCCCAAGCTCGTCACTCATATCCAATTCGATGGTGACGGCACATCATTTTGGCCGAGGACGGAGCAGACAGCCACTGGAACTGCGCGAGCTCGCAGGCGCGTTGAGTCATCATGGTGCTATCGAGCTCGGAAGAATTGGTAGGATATGACCCGCTGCGATGGTTGGTTTCCCGGGAGATACCGAATCCCGAGATCGAGCATCGATTGCCATTGTTACGCGCGATGGACTTCCAGAAGCTGGGTATCCGCTGGCTCTTGGCCTCACGGGCCTGACCGTGCCAACTCAATAGGCGTTCCGCCCCTTCTTCCTTCCGAATACCGTCAAGAAGAGGATCTTCATGTCAAGCAGAAGATTCCAATTCCGGATGTATTCCATATCGTGGCGGACGCGCTCTTCCATCTTCTCGATTTCGGCAGTTTCCCCGCGCCATCCGTTGACCTGCGCCCAGCCTGTGATGCCCGGCTTGACGATGTGACGGAGCATGTAGCCATGAATGATGGCCCGGTACTTCTCATTGTGTGCGACCGCATGGGGCCTGGGACCGACCAAGGATAGCTCACCGGTGAGAACCTGGAAGAACTGGGGAAACTCGTCGAGCGAAGTGCGCCGCAGGAACCGGCCGAGCGCGGTCACGCGCGAGTCGTCCTTGCCGACCTGGGCCACGTCGGAGCCATCCTCGCAGACGGTCATAGTCCGAAACTTGAGAATGCGGATCTGCCTTCCGCACAATCCGTAACGCCTCTGTCGGAAGAGTATCGGTCCAGGGGTCTTGATCTTGATCGCTAAGGCGATACAGAGCATCGGAATCAGAGCCAGCGCGGTGATAAGGCCGCCAAGCGCCAGATCCTCGGCGCGCTTGAGCCAGCCTACCATACCCCCGAAGGGAGAATCGTGCAGGCTCACAACCGGAACGTTGCCTATCTGGCTCCATTGTGCGTGTAGAAGCGAGTAGTATTGAAGGTCGGCGACCAGATAGACGCTAACGGTCGTGTCGGCCAGGGCCGCCAGTATCTGCCCAGTGCGGCGCTCAGCGCGGAGCGGGAGCGCTATGTAGACTGCGTCTAGGTCGTCTCGGCGACAAGCTCGAACCAAGTCCTTGGCTCCGCCGACGACAGCGCAGCCCGGGTGGACGGGAAGATGTCGCCTGTCTTCGGACCGGTCGTCGTAGATGCCAGACAGCCTGATGCCGAGCGAGGGCTGAGAGTCGAAAGCGTCGGCCAAGCGCTCTGCATCCTCGTTGTAGGCGAAGACCGCGACGCGGCGAATGTTGCGGCCTTGAATGCGCACGAGACGCAGGGCGATACGGACACCGATGCGCACGGCGGAAAGCAGCAGGGGAGTTAGAGCGAACCACGCGGACGAAGCAACCCGGGAATAGTCCGCGGTCGTCTTGGAAAGGAACCAGAGGGCGAACAGTGCAGGTGGAACGGTCATCCAGGCGAGCAATGCGTTCTTCGTCTCGTGCAGGATGGTTCCCGTCCGCCAAGGACGGTAAAGGCCGCCGACTTCGGCGGCGAAGCCAAACACGAGGAGCGCAATCAGAGTCATGATCGTCGTCTCTGCGTCCCAGGGTCGGCCGATGACAGCATGCGCTAGGGCCTGGGCGCTAATGACGATGACGATATCGACGAGTCGTTGCAGAGCGCACATCCAAGTTTCGAGTCGGTGTAGCGGTCCATTGGTCGGTGCCATGAGAGCTCCTAGGCTAGAGGGGAAGTGGCGTTTGCCACAAAGCCAGAGCAGCTTGCGGGCCACGGACGCGATGCCAGTAAATTCAGGGACTTGCAACGCACGCGAAGCGAGTCGACTGGCGCTGGCACACAAGATGACCTGTTCCTACGGTCAATCTGGAGGCGTCATTTGCCGAGGAGGTTGGGGCGTATGGCGTGCGATGGTGGGATGCCGCTAGGGCGGAAGGCAACCGCCGCCGGAAAGACGAGGGCAGCCATAGCCCGGCTACCCCGGTCATCGCGGCGGGAATGGATTCACGAAGAAGCACCATGCTAGCGGGGGCCGCCAACCGCCGCTCTATGGCGAAGCGCCTGGAACTTCAGTCTATGGATTCGATGCGTGCGGCTCGTGTGTAATGACAATTTCGACCCGGCGGTTGTTGGCGCGTCCCTCGGCACTGGCGTTGTCAGCGACCGGGCTCACCTTGCCGAGCCCATGGGCCTGGATCAGGTCACCCTGGTAGCCTCGCTCTATTAGGTAGCTGCGAACTGCATCGGCCCGGCGCTGCGACAGGTCTAGGTTGTAGCTCGCCGAACCTTGGGAGTCAGTGTATCCTTCAACCGTGAGGTTGCGTTCCCGGTTTGTCAGCAGCACCTCGGTCACCTGGTCAAGTCGGGTTCTCGCCTCAGGCAGCAATACCGCCCGATTGGATGCGAAGAGAACGCTGCCCGAGAGCGTGATGACCGTGCCGCGTGGCTCATCCTTGACTGCCGCCAACTTGGCCAGGGCCGCCTGCGCATCGGCGGCGCGCTGATCGGCGTCCGCCCGCGCCTTTTGCTCGGTGGATAGCTTCTCAGCCGTCGCTTCGCCGGTGCGTTGGGAGGCCGCCAGCTCCGAGCGCGTCTGACTCAGATCCTGCTTGGTCTTCGCGACAACCGTTCCTTGCGTTGTCTGGAAGTCATTCTTAGCTTGCGCCTCACTCTTCTGCTGGATGGCGATAGAAGCGGCCGCATCAGCCAGCTGCGTCTTGCGCCAGGCGACATAGGCGAGGTCGCGGGTTCGAAACGAGTCGGGAGCGGTCTTGAAGGATTGCTCGGCCTGGGCGAGCGCCACGCTGGCTACGTGGAGCTCCGCCGGCGCAACTCGCGCCGTATTCCCGACGCTTGCGCGCTGGTATGCGTCCCGGGCGTTGGCCAGCTCCACCGGTACAGTGCTCGCGCAGGCACTGAGGACACCGGCAATAACGATAGCGGTCAAGAGACTACTGGTTTTCATAGGAAGTTCCTTTCAATTCGCAAATTCTGAAATACTCGGACCTACTTGTTGTCTTGCCGCAGTTGGCGCACGCGGTCTATTGCCCCCTGGGCTTCCGCCCGCTCGGTGCTTTCGCGGGAAAGCGCGACCGCCAGCTCGGCGTCGACCTCAGCTCGCGACAACATCGACACGGCCCTCTCCTTCTCGTCGCTTGCAGCTAATCGCTTGGCGCTCTCCAGCTCTTCCTTCGCCAACTGCAAGTGCAACGAGGCTTGGGGCACTTTGGCCGCCCCTACTTCCTCTGCGGCACGAATTCCCGAGGTTGACGCCTCCGTCCGCAGGGGCGGGGAGCTTGCGCAACCGATAGCGGCGATTGCGGCAGTGGCGGCGGCCACGGCGAACGTCATGATTGCGGTCTTTGATATGTGTCTCATCTAATCCTCCTCCTTGTATCGGAACGCTGGTTTCATACTCATCCCAATCAGGGTGGTTTTCGCTCGCAGTCATCAGCAACGTTGGTGCCAATCTTTGCCCGTCCCTCGCAAAGTCCGCAACTACGGCCGTCCGGGCACGCTCGATGCGGCTCTCTCTCGGGCGGGCGAAGGAACGGAGTCAATCAAGATGAAGAGACTTCTCGGTCACTTCGGGAACGATTCTTGGAGCAGCGCTTTCCCGGTGGAGTAGCCCATCGGCCACAATAGTGGCTGCTCCTACGGGGGCCCGGGGTCAAGTGCGGGGGACGGCTAGCGCGCAGTGGCCCTTGACGCGCGCTAGTAGGCCCGCATTGCTTGTCCGCCCTGGCACAGTTAGTGCATTGGCCGAAGATGCAACAAGGACTCATGCCGCTCTAGGAAACGGGAGGAACAGCAATGTCAATTATCGCGTGGATCATTCTCGGCCTCGTCGCAGGCTTTATTGCGAGCAGAATCGTCAATGGAGCAGGCGAGGGGGTTGCCTTCGACATGGTTTTGGGAATTGTGGGTGCAGTTGCCGGCGGCTTTCTCTTCCATTTGGTCGGAAGGGCGGGCGTGACAGGCTTGAATCTCTGGAGCATCTTCGTGGCTGTGGTGGGCGCCGTGGTGGTGTTGGGTGTCAAACACGCTCTCACCCGTCACGGCCATCACGCCTAGGTGATGGTCCGGGCAAGACCGGGCCCCTCGGCGTCATCGGCGGCTGAGGGGCCCATCCAAGGGGATCGCAAAGTGATGGACCCCGACCGTCGCCTTGATGGATCAGGCCGTTGCTTCGCACCCCGAAGGAGAGGAGCTACTCGAACATCACCGGTATTCGTGGTGCTCGTGGTGCTCGCCTGGACCTCCGAACGGCCGGCATCCGCAGCCACGTCCTCCGACATAACACCCACCCATTTCAATCACACCAATAAGCAGTAGCAGCAAGAGTCTCTTCATTTCTTTGCGCTCCTCCTTTCGTCGGACCTGCACGAGCGGTGCCAGCTCTGATCTGGGAGCGGGGCCAGCACCGGTGCCCGGGGTTGTGCGGCGTAGTGGCTCCTTTGGGATGGTGATTACGATGGCGGTCAGTGTCGCATGGCCGAGGGGAGAGGGGGCCTGGTGGCTCCGGAAGGGGCATCCCGTCATCCCACGGCAATCACGAGCATCTGGATGGCGCTCGCGATGTCCTGAAGAGTGACATTCCAGTCTCCTAAGTGCACTCCAGAATATTCAATCGCGACCACGACAGACTTGGCCCGCAAGGCAATGGTGGGCGGCAGCGACTTCTGAAGGGTCACCTCCTGGGTCACCTCGGGCGCCGACCGCCTGCCTCCCCGGCACACCGCTCTGCCCATCGTGACGCGGATGAGATCGCTGCCTTGTGCGTCGAGGAGAAGGGCGGTGAGCTTTCCACAGGGCCCAGCCGTCTTTGAATACGTCGTCAACTGAATGGTGAAGGTGAGAACTCCAGTTGAAGTATCGAGCGCCGCGGATCCTCGGACCCAGCTCTCGGGCCTCGAGCGGTGAATGAAGCCGCACTGCCCGCCCGCGTATTGGTCAAGCGATGGTGGACACCTGATAGTGTCGGCTGCGGCTGTCGTGGCGAAAATGGTTGCGCTCGCAGCCAACAGCATTGATAGGGTTCGCATCTTCTGGCTTCCTTGGGTGTCTCGCGCGGCGTGAGCCGCAGCGCGGAGACCTTCTGGTCCTGCAGTTTGCGGGCCAAACGGGTGGGAGGAGGTCTGGGTGCGGCCCTTTCGTGGGAGCCTGCGACAATCGGCCGCGATCCGGCTGGTCGGTGTCCCAAGACGAGTCGCGGCGCTCCTGGCTTTTCGAACTGATGGAAGACGTACTTCACGTTGATGGAGGCCAGCGAGAGCACTGGTCCGCAGGAGATGGGGCCCTAGATTGCCTGGGGTGGGAGGGATGGCGCGGAATTTGCTCGACGCACGTGGAGGTGGGCCCAGGCCCGCTACGCGTGGGTGTGACGGTGCGCCCATCGGGAAAGGGGAGAAGCATGAACACCAACGTCAACGAAGACCTGCGGCTGCTAAGGGACGGAATCATGAGATACTCGAAGCTGGTCACGGCGCTATCTTTCGTCGGGGTCCTGGCGACGTGTAAATCGAGGACAGAGAAAGAAGCGGCGGGGCCGAAACCGGGCGAAAGCGCGGCTCTTGAGCTCGCCAAGGCCAAGGGGGAGACGAGGAAAATGGCAGCCGCGATGGAGAGCTACGCTTACAAGCGGAAGGCGGAATTTGTCGCCGAAATGACCAAGGAGCTGGCATCGACCAGGAGCGACTTGGATGGGCTAGCCGCCAAGGTTGAAAGCTCCGGCGGTACTGCAAGAGCAGAAGCCAGGGCGGCACTGGCCACGGCTCGCGAGAGAATGGCGCAGACAACGAAGCAACTGGACCTGGCCGAACGTGCTACGGAGTCCACTTGGGACGCCGTGAAAAGTGGCTTCAGCGAGTCTTACGCCGGTCTGAAGGACTCCGTGGTGGCGACCCGACAGTGGCTGAGCGAAAAGGTCGCTCCCTGACCCGCGACGAGAACCCTAGAGGGGGAGGCCATGAGCCCGCTCCAAGTTACGCCGGCAGCCCAAACTGGGCACCGCGATATCGACGGTCAAGTCCGTACGCTCTTCTCGCTCGCGAATGAGGTCCTCTTCGCGAAGGAGCTCGAGGAATCGCCCGATCGGTTCCAGCGCGGGCTGAGGCTATTCGTCGCCTATCTCTACTATCATTTCGCATCGGAAGAGCTGGTTATGGCCGAATGCCACTACCCGGCCCGGCTCGTCCACTCGGACGTTCACGCGCGGATCCTTAATGAAGCCACTACGATAGAGGATCGAACCAGCAGGGGAGGCTCATTGGTAGAAGCCAGACATGCGCTGTTGCATATGGTCGAAGACTGGCTCTACTACCACGTCATCGAGGCCGACCGGCAACTCGCCGACTTTCTGCGGGAAACCCGTGTGATTGACAAGCCCGGCCGACTTCCTGGAATCGGCGATCTGAGAGCGTCCGGCTTCCTGCCGCACGACTTTGACGACCAGATGCTGGCTAGCCTCCTTGAACACCATAGCATCACATCATGAGTCATCGCCTTGAGTCCTATCCATCGAAATGAAGGAGAGGGCCGGTCGAAGTGATGAGGGTGGCCCTCCATCGTGGTCGACGGAGCGGGATATGTCTGTGCCTTCGGCTGCAGCTTCGCGGCGTCTGGAGGGTGGCCCGAAAGCTGCTGTGGCTGAGATTGCAGAGGTGGTGCCATGAAGACCAACCGGATTGTGTCTCTTTGCTTCGTGCTCCTAAGCCAAGGGGTGGCTCGTGCTCAGGAGACGGGCGTGATCAACAACTCCATGGGTGCCAGCGTAGCTGTGCAACCCAGGCCGACATCGGAAGAGGTGCAACCTACGACTGCCGCGCCAGGTCAGGCGCCTCCGGCACCGCCACAACAGCCACCACCACCACCGAGCCAAAGCCAAGGCCAAGTTCAGGCAGCGACGCAGCAGACCCCAGTCCCGGTCCAGACAGCGGGCGCCGGTCAGTGGGTGGACACCGGGGAGTATGGATGGATTTGGATGCCCTATGGGGAACAATACACCTACGAGGGCACGGCCGGGGACGCCAGCCCCTATTCCTACGCATACTACCCAGCGTACGGCTGGATGTGGCTGGCAGCACCCTGGGTTTGGGGCTGGGGTGCTTACCCATACTTTGGGCCGCTGGGCGCGGGTGGGTTCGGATGGTATCGCGGCCTCTACAAGGCAGGTTACGGTTGGGGTGGATATCGCGGGGGTAGTCGAGGAAACTATGGCCTGGGTGGCGGTAATCGTGGCGCGAGTGTCTACGGCGGCGGACCTCGAGGTGCCGCCAGCTATCGCTCCATCGGAGGGAATCGCTCCACCGGAGGGAATCGCGCCGTCGGCGGAGCTCGAGGCGGATTCGGCGGTGGCTCTCGGGGTGGCATCGGCGGGCACGGCAGCTTCGGCGGGGGCCACGGGGGTGGACATCGCTGAAGCAACCCGCTCAAGCGGCGTGTGCCACCAGCAGCGACGCGCCAGTCGTGCCGAGAACGACGTGAGCATGCGCTATCATCTCTGGGGTGCCGTGTGCAAGCACGAGAAACTTCCCGGCTTTCACGTCGAGCTCGTACTTCACGACGCTTTCCTTGGGAATCCCGATGCTAGCCAATGCGGCGGCGAGGACTCCGGCCGTGGCGCCCACGGCCGCGCCCTCCAGCGCTCCGACGATCCAGCCGACCAGCGGCCCCATGACCATCAGCGGGCCAATGACGGGAATGAAGAAGAACGCGCCTCCGAAGAGGATGCCCCAAAGACTTCCCCAAAATGCCCCGCGCACGCCCCAGAACTTCATGCGGTCGCCCGAGGTGTAGAAGCCGAGCGCGTGTTCCTCGGTGTGGAAGTCCTTGCCGATAATTGACAGTCGCTTCATGTCGAGTCCAGCCTTCTGCAGCTCCTTGAGGGCGGCTTCCGCGCCAGTATGCGAGTCATAGATGGCGACAACGGAGTGTTCCTGTGCAGTCGGAGTCATGGAGGCTTCTCGCTTTCTTCGGTTTCTCGACAGTTGCGATGATGCTGCGAGGAAGGTGCATGCGGCATGCCGACGCTGGCGTGACCACGTCGAGGCCGATCTGCCGCGGCGTAAGATCCGCCATAGGCCGCGGCATTCGTGGCGAGGGACGATCAAGTAGCGGTTGGGCCGCGAGCTGGCGCAAGACCAACAGCAGCCGCCTAGCCCGGCGTCTCGCTCGTGTTGGCCGGCAGTCGCGCGAGGATCGCTTCTCCTGTCTTTTTCAGCTTCTCGAGCACCGGCAGTTGCCCGGACAGCAGGTGGCGGAGGTCGGTGTCCCGGCTCTCCCGAATCGTGCTCGTGAGCGCGTCGATCATCTTGCCGTGTTCCCGCACCATCGCCAGGATGAACGCGCGATCGAAGTTCGGCAACTGCCGCATGCGCAGCCTCTCCAATGGACCGTCGGCCACCTCTGGTGTCCCGTCCTCGAGGCTCCGATGGTCGAATTGCTTCTGGTCCGCGTAATCCATGAGCTGCTTGTCGCAGCGCCGGTGCTCTTTGGTCAGCAGCCGAGCGTAGTCCTTCACCCGCTCGGCCTGCCCCCTCTCCAGTGCCAGCGTGGCGCCCGCGATCTCGATCCGGTTGCCCTCGTGAAGCAGGGCGATCATGTCCTCCGCTCGGTCCACTCGACTTGATTGAACGCCGGTCTCGCTCTGACGCTCCTTCGGCAGCGTTTCGCCGCCTACGGAGCCCGGCTCACTGGTCAAACCGGGGGTCGCGTCGAGGAACCACGTGCCACCGGCCAGCACCGCTGTTCCGAGCACGATGTGCCGCAACCGATTACAACATGCCGCGTTCTGCATTGCTACCTCTGTCCTTCCCGACCTGCTCTTGTTCGCCGCTGGCTACTCCTCCGTCGGCGCCAACGCGTAGCTGCATACGGGATGCCAAGGTCGCGAAGTTGGCTTCGGTAGCCACTGCCAGACTGAGTCTACACGCGGTGCGCGACCTTCGTAGACGCGTCCCCAGGCGCAAGATATGACGCGGTTTCATGCTCGAGACCGGCTCCGAGGTAAAAGATCCGCCCACTTCACCTCTGAGTACGCACTAGGGCATAAGGACCATGCGAGTGCTGATTTCGGGCTTAAGAGCTGCGGCCATCGGCGCCGCTTTCCGCAGGGCGGGCAAGGACCGGACGTCCGGTAATCCCGGCGTACCTCTGGGATGTCGGCCGATGAATTGGTGGCGAGCTCGGCCGATGAATTGGTGGCGAGCTTCGTGGCGGCAGCCTCGGCTTGGCAGCGAGACCAACCATGCTCATACTCCATTCAGATCATCGTTCTCCGCCGTTCACCGTCTCCGCCACGACGCCACTCCCTGCGGCCATTGTCAGGCTTGCTGCCAGACTGGTCTCGGGGCTCGCGCTCGTTCTTTTTGTGGCCTGTAGCCCCGGCGGGGCCGGCAATTCCAACCAGGGCGGTTCGGGTGGCCGCGCCGAGGGCACTGCCTCGGGCGGCATCTCGGCAACCGGTGGGATGTTGCCGGTCGGTGGTAAAAGCGGAACGGGCGTAAGCGTCGGCTTCGGTGGCAGCTCGGTCATCGGCAGCGCGGGCGGGCAGCCCGGCAGTGGCGGAATTTCGATGGCCGCCCAAGGGGGTGGACAGCCCGGCAGAGGCGGCCAGTCCGTGACGGGGGGAGCCGATGCCTCGGCCAGCCAGCTTGGAACGGGCGGCAACGCAACTGGAGATCATGGAGGATCCACCGGTACCCGCGATGGGGGAGCAGGTAGCACTGCGGGGGTGAATGGCAGCGGCAGCCTAGACGGTGGCACGGGCAACACCGGGCCGTGCGACATCTACGCTGCCGGGAATACCCCCTGCGCGGCCGCCCACAGCACCGTGCGGGCGCTCTACGGCGCGTACAACGGACCGCTTTACCAGGTCAGGCGCGCATCAGACGGGAGCACCAGCGACATCCCGGTCCTGGCCGCAGGAAGCTATGCCGATGCGGCGGTGCAAGACACCTTCTGCGCCAACACCACCTGCACCATTTCGGTCGTATACGACCAGTCGCCGAGCGGCAACGACTTGACCAAGTCTCCGCCGGGAGGTTGGTTGACCAATGGCGGGCTCGAGGCGAACGCGACCGCGGCCAAGATCAGCGTGAGCGCCCACACGGTCTATGGCGTCTACACCACGTCCAGCTTCGACAACAACGCGGGCTCCGTCGGCTACCGCAACAACAAGACGAAGGGTGTCGCCACCGGTGACAACCCCGAGGCCATCTACATGGT
>Ga0187889_10001099_pt1 | contig 30067 bp, 33 predicted proteins | sample June2016WEW_7_10_2_FD_132992 | JGI IMG/M metagenome (GOLD analysis project Ga0187889, IMG submission 132992) | Peatland microbial communities from SPRUCE experiment site at the Marcell Experimental Forest, Minnesota, USA - June2016WEW_7_100 | ecosystem: Environmental > Terrestrial > Soil >... | reverse complement strand
TCTGACCCCGGCCGGGGGTGTCGGACACCGGGGTTGTCCTCACGTCATCCTCGGCGGACGACCCGTCCGCGTTGAGTCGAGAGGGACCCTTCGTCGGTACCCGGGCGCAGCGGTGCCGCGCCGTGAAGGATACCGGTCGCCTCCCCATTAGCTTCACGCCTCTTCCCGGTCGAAGGCCGTCGGGCGCCCTACGAGGAGGGCGACGGCGGCGAGCGTGAGCGCGAGGAGACCTCCGGCGACCCCGAGCGGGACCGCGCCCGCGGGGAGGAGGAGCGCGCTCGACCAGGCGATCCCGAGGGCGAGCGCCGGCACGGTGACCGTCGGAAGGCTCCGGACGGACCCCCTCGCCGGGCGGGACGGGTCGTCCGCGAGCCAGACGAGGAACGCGAGGCCCGCGAGCCCCGCGACGAGCTCGGTGCCGAGCCCGACCGGGGCCGGGATGGCTTCGAGAGCGAGGGCGGCGAGAGCCGGTACGGGAGCATACGCGGCGACGCGGTTCCGGGAACTCATGCGAAGCGCGGCGGCGACGGCGATGGCGGCCGCCGCCAGGAGGGGTCCGAATCCGTCGGGAACACCGGAGAGGAAGCCGAGGTAGGTGGCGGAGACCAGCAGGAGGGCGAGCGATACCGGTCGGAGGGACCGAAGCCGGACCCGCGCCGTCGGGGCGCTCATCAGGCCCTCCGGACGCGCGGGCGACGGACGAACTCCACGAACTTCCCGAGCGACCAGTAGTCGTCCCAGTCGATCGTCGGGGACTCCTGCCAGGCCCGCGCGATCCGATCCCGGCGCACGAGGCGGGCGATCCGACTCGCGAGCTCCTCGTCCGCTCCGGTGAGTTGCGACGCGGCTGCGATGAGCGGGAGGGGCGACGGACTGAGGACCACGGCCGGGAAGCCCCGCCGTCGCAGGTACGGGCTCAGGTCCTCCGACGAATCGTCCGCGAGGCTGGAGAAGACGACTGTCGTGAGCCCCGGCGGGAAATGGCGCCGGGCGGAGACCGCGCACCGCTCGGCCGGGGCGGAGACCGAGGAGAGATGGGCCCGCTTCAGGGCCATCTCGATGCGGATGCGCTGGGTCCGGCCCGTGGAGAGCGGGACGACGTCCAGGAACTCTCCGAACACCCCGACCCCGACCCTCGACTTCACTCGGAGGAAGGAGTCGCTGAGGCCGACCGCGGCCGCGCGGGCGACCGAGAAGAGGCGCTCGTCGACCGCCCGTCCGAGCGGCGTCGGCCGGGCATCGAGGAGGATCAGGAGGTCCCCCGTCTTGTCGAGGTCGTACTCGTTCGCGAGCGGTCGTCCGGCGCGGGCGGTGGCGCGCCAATTGATCTGCCGGGGAGGGTCGTCCGGCCGCGCGGGACGGATCCCGTGGAACTCGCCACTCTCCCCGACCCGTCGGGAGTGGGTCTCCCCCGGAAGAGGGGTCGTACGCTCGAGTCGGACGGCCCCGATGCGAAGGAGCTCGGGCGGATACCGAGAGACCACGACGGGGGAGGCCGAGGAGACGGTCTCCCGTTCCACGATCCCCATCGGGTCCCGCCATAGGACCGTCGGGACGGTGACCTCGGTGATGGTGGGCTCGGGAGCGGTCCAGTTCGCGGCGAACCGGATCTGCGATGGCGAGTAATCGAACTGGGCGGGGTCCCCGACCAGGCTCGGGGGTCGCTCGAGCTCGACGACGAGGTCTCGAGCGTCCACCCCCGGTTCCGGTACGACGGCGCCCCGGAGCCGCACCTCGGCCGCCGCGCCCTCGACCGAAAGGTCGATCCGGACCGGTGGGGAGCTCCGGGGACCGGCGAGGCCGGCCGCGACGGGCGCGAGGAGGAGGGGAAGCGCAAGGAACAGCGGGGTCGGGTTGCGGGTGAGGACCGCGGCGAGCAGCAACGCGGCCCCCGTCGACAAGAGGAACGGGGCGAGCGGTCGCCATCGAAGCGGGCGCGACCGGGGGTCGCTCACGTCTGCCTCTCGAGGTAGCTCACGCGCTCGCCGAGGTACTCCCGGAACTCCTCCGGGCTCAGGGCCTGGAGACGACCGAGCTCCTCCATGGAGGTGTTCGGTCGATTCGAGCTACCTCCGGTCCGCTCGAGGTTGTCGAGCAACCAGACGAGCGCGGAACGGCCGTGCGCTCCGGCTCGGAGCGAGGAGCGGACCCGCGCCGGGTCGGCCGGCAGGGTCGGAAGAGGTCGGCCGGGGGGCCAGCGGGTCTGCGCGACGACCCCGACCAAGAGGAGCGCTGCCGCCGTGACCGCGACGGCGGCGGCCGGAAGGGCCGTCGCCTCGTTCGTCCCGGCCGCGATCGCCAGCCCGCTCGCGAGGACCGCCACGACGCACAGGAGCACCGTCGCGGCGGCGTTCATTCGTGGAAGGTCCGTCGGGCGAGGTCATCGAGCGTCGCCCGGACCGCTTCCTGCGCTCGAACGCTCTCCGCCAGGCCCATCGGGTGGGTCGAGTACCGGGCCTCCTCGAAGAGGCGCGTGAGCGTTCTCGCCGCCTCCGGCCGGACGCCGAGGCGGACGAGATGGGCCGCGCGGATCTCCTCGGGCGTGCTCGTCCCGAGGTCGGCGACCATCGGTTGTAGGTGCGTCAGCATCGCCGCGTAGGGGGCGAGGATGACGACACGAGGGTCCCCCCCGAGGTCGAGGTCGGTGGACGCCCGGGTCAGGGCCTCGCGCATGCCCGCGGGCACGGTCACCTCCGTTCTGCGACGCATGACGCCCCCCTCGCGCCGTTCGGCAAGGTACCGACGGGTCTGGGGAACCCCGACGACGACAACGAGCAGCACGACGATCCCGAGGACCGCGAGCGGGACCCACCCCGGCAGGCTTGGGAAGAGGACAATCTGACCGCCCGTGCCGTTGAGTTGCCCGGTGATCACCGTGCTGTTGTTCGGGGGGGTGCCGGAGTTGCCGTCGGCTACGCCGCCGGAACCTCCCGGGCCGACCATTCCGCCAACGCCGAGGAAGCGCGCCCCGACCACGAAGAGGACTCCCAGAAGGACCACCGCGAGGATGGAAACGGCCACCCGGGTCAGCGCCGAGCTCGGACCGGACGTGAGGCGCCAGACCACCAGGCTCCCCACGACCAAGGCCACTATCCCCCACGAGATGGCGGCGATCGTCCACTCGGGTAGGATGACCAGGGACGCCGTGCCGGAGGACGGCGGGGGTGCTGTCGATGCGGCGACGAGGATGCTCGCCGCGGCACCGGTCGCGAGGGCGACGACCAGGACGACGAGGAGGACCCAGGAGATGCGAGGCGCGGGCTTGTTCGTCACGTTCGGCCGACGGCCCGACCGATGAGAATGCCGGGGGCGGCCTTATACGCTTGGGGCGGCGGGGGCGGCGCTCCCCGGGGTCTCCTTCGGGGCCGGCGAGAGGAAGTAGAAGCTGCGCCGCTCGTGGTCCGCCGTGATCACCGCGAAGTCGTCGACCCGGTACCCCGTGTCGAACGCGGCCCGGAACCCGTCCCGGACGGCGTGCCGCCACTGCCGGAGCGCCTCCGGTTCGTGCTCTCGGACGGTCTCGAGGTCGAACGGTATTTCTAGATGGGCCGGTTCCCCGCTCGGCTCCGCGACCGCAGTCGGCCGACGCAAGCCTTGGTCGCCCACTTCGGTCTCCACGATCGCGACCGAACGCTTCCAACGGGCGAGATCCTCCTCCGCGGTCGGGAACGACCCTCCGATCCTTTCTTCGACATGGGGCGTCGCGATCTCCCAGCGCAGGCGGAGACGGTCGGTCTCCACGTCGCGATTGAGGTTGTCGGGCATCTGCCCGTAGTAGTGGATGAAGTAGCGGTCCGGGACGCCGCCCAGGCGGCGGACGTTGAGCCAGGCGTTGCGGCTCTGGAGCGGGTCGAACGTCCAGCGGATCTCGGGAAGGCCGAGCTTGAGCACCTCGTCCCGTTGGAACGCTTTCAGACGGAATCCGAGGTGGTGGTTCTGGTACTCGGGGCGGACGGCCGTGACATGCGAGTAGTGGAAGAGTGTCGTTCCGTCCCAACCGAGGAACGAGAGAGCGAACCCGGCGAGGTAGATGTCGACGAACGCCCCGAGGACGAGGCCTCCGTTGTCCTGGAGGGCCCGCTGAAGAGGGGCGGGCACCCCCTCGTCGCCCCAGACCGCGCGGTGCACTTCCAGCACCTGACGGAACTCCTCGGGCTTCTCGAGCTTCCGGAACCGGAACTCGCGCCCACCGCTACTGACGCCGGCGGCCCCCACGGTCCGAGGACCGGCCGTCGATACTTAACCCGTACTCACCCGGATCTCGGCGAGCGAACCGAAGGCGGTCCCTCTATCGACGGACCCGGAGCGCCGCGCGCTTCGCCTCGTACCGTTCCTCATCGCGGGGAGTGAGGTCCCAGAGGAGGTCCTCGAGCTCGGTGATGTTCCGGAGGAACTCCGCCTTGCTCTTCGTGAGCATCAGGTGCTCGAACTTGTGCCGGGCGGTGAAGTACGCCCCGACCATGTACGCTCCCACGATCGCGATGATCGGTCCGAGGATCACGAACAGAAGGTCGTAGTTCCAGCCGGCCTGCGTGGCCGTATTGATGGAGGGGAACGGACCGACGTACTGGAGTGGGGTGAAGGCCCCGACCGCGAGGACCGTGAGCAGGACGCCCACCGCAAGGACGAAGATCGAGATCCACGCGCGGTACGTCCTCATCCCGTGGCGCAGGCGTCGCCCGAGCGGGACCTTCTCCGGGGTTGCCATTCCGCCGGTGGGAGACGGTTTTCCTTAAGAGGCTATCCGGGGCGTTGTCGGCGAGGGGCGCCGGCGCCCGACCCGACCGCGCCCTACCCGCTACCGCGCGGCGGCTTCCCGCCGGGCAACGACTCGGAACGGGTGGTCCGGCCATAGGCCAGAGGACCTTCGGGCACCAGCGGTTTCGGCCCTGCCGAGGGGGCGGGCACGCGCGCGAGGGCCGGCCGAAGGCGACGGTAGACGAGGACGGCGCCGAACAGGGCGACGAGGGCTCCCCCGAACCCCGTCGCCTCTCCGCCGAGGTAGCCGAGGCCCAGCAGGAAGAACCCCACGGCGCTGAACAGCGCCCCCGCCACCACGCCGCCTCCGACCCGTTCGCCCGGTGCCGAGGGAGGAAGCGACAGGAAGCTCCCCGACACCTGAAGGGCGACGATGGCGAGCGACTCGAGGAGAACGAGCGCGGTGCCGTCCACCGAGATCGTCGGGTTGCTCAGGTACTGGGAGACGACGGCGAGCGAGATGATCCCTCCGATCGCCGCGCGATAGCCGAGGGCGTAGAACGGCCGGGCCGGCTCCCGGCCCCAGTACTGGGTACGGAGGAGCGCCCACTGGGCCACCTCGTCCCCTCCGACCAGCAGCGCGAGGAACACCAGGGCGCTGATCAACGCGCCGCTCCCCATCGAGACCTGGAACAGGATGAAGGCGATCGCGAGCGGGATTCCGACGAACAGGCCGGCGGTGTAGGCGAACAGCTCCTTCCGCTCGTCGAAGAGCGTGACCGGCACCTGGGGTTCCGCGTACCGGCCGACCTCGATATAGAGGAACGCGCCCGAGAGCAGTACTCCCACGACGGCGCCGAGGGTGAGCGACGCGACGACCATCGTCAGTCGACCCGGCGCCCGGCCGCCAGGAATCCCGTGTGCCCGAGCATCTCGAAGGCGGGACGGGTGCCTCCCTCGCCGACGTGCAGGCCGCGTTCGAGGAGCTCGACCGCGCGGACCTCGTCGAACCCGAGGTCCCGGAGCGTGCGGACCGTGCGCTCCAACTGGTTGTAGGTCGGAGTGTAGGTCGCGACGTACCCGCCCGGCACGAGCGAGGAATGCGCCGAGGGGAGCACCGCCCACGGCTCGGGCAGGTCGAGCACGACGCTCGAAAGGTCCGTGGCGTCCAGCCCGTCCGCCGCCACGTCCCTCAGGCGGAAGGAGACCCGCGCTTCGAGCCCCGACCGCCGCACGTTCGCCCGGGCGGCCTCGAGGAAGTCCTCGCGGCGGTCGTAGGAGATGACCTGACCGTGCGGTCCCACGCTGTACGCGAGCGCCACGGTCAGGGCGCCGCTCCCGGCCCCGGCTTCGGCGACGGTGGCGCCCGGGCCGACCCCCGCCAGGTAGAGGAGGTGGGCCGCGTCCTTCGCGGTGACGATCTGCGCGCCCCGTCGCAACGAGCCCAATAGGTCCGAGAGCGACGGCCGGACGGCCCGATACGCCGTTCCCAGCCAGATGACCGCGGTCCCCGGGACCTGCCCGATCAGGTCCGTGAGGTCGAGGACCCCCTCGTCGCCGACCTTCTGGGGCCCGCGGGCCAACCGAACGAGGAGCGCGGGAGCGCCGGCGCGCTTCAGGGCCACCGTATCGCCCTCGGTCCACGGCTCGCTCATCGGTCCTCCGCCCTCCACGGCTCCCCCCGCGTAATAACCCGGCGCTTCGAAGCCCGACCGACGTGCTCCTCGCGGGGGATCCGGGAGGGTCGATGGGTCACGCCCCGAGCGCGGTCCTTCCGGTCCGGGCGGGGCAGCGGTCGTTCGGGGCCAGCTTTCCCGGGCCCGGACGAAGCAAGATCCCCGCCCGAGAACCATCTTAAGGGCTCGGTCGCTCGGGCCGACCGTCCTCATTCATGGTCGCGTACGAAGACGAGGACCTCATCGCGGAGCCCCGGCACATCGTCTGGAAGCTCCTCGGCGACCACCTCGACGATACGAAGATTCTGACGATTCACCCCCTCATCCAATCCCAGAAGACGGTGAGTCGCACGGACTCCGAGATCGTGGTCGACCGAGTGATTGACGTGCGACGGAAGCTGTTGAAGTCGCGTTGGAAGATCACCTACCACCCTCCCGAACGGTCGCGCTGGGAGCTCCTCGAGAGCGAGGGGCCGTGGACGCCGGGAAGCTACCTGGACGTCCGCTACGAGGATGTTCCCGGGGGGACGCGCGTCCTCGCCCGGGGGGAACTTTCGATCGGCGTCCTGCCGTTCTTCCTGTCGCAGAAGCGGACGGTCGCGCGGGTCCTGAACGACATCAATATCGAGGACCTATCGTTCATCAACCGCTACCGCTTTTAGTAGCGTCCGCAAGGAGCGACTTTAGATAGAACGAGCGATGGCCCCGAACGCTGCGGGCATAGTGTAGTCTGGTTATCACATAGGCTTGCCAAGCCTATAACTCGGGTTCAAATCCCGGTGCCCGCACCTCCTCTGCCTGGTCCCGACCTGGGGTTCGACGGGACGCATCCCTCAGAAAGCCTGAAGGCGGACCGAATCCCCTCCGGACCGATGGCCGCCCCTTCGCTACCGCCATTGCCACCGCCCCACACTCGGCTCGGCGTCGGCGGGGTCCTCCTGCGGAACGGACGAGCGCTGGTGAACCGGGCGGTCTATCGGACGCAGTTCACGATCCCGAGCGGATACGTGAACCCCGGGGAGTCCCTCGAGGCCGCGCTGGTCCGGGAGCTCGAGGAAGAGACCGGAGTGACCGCCCGGGTCGGCCGACTGCTCCTGACCCGTCACAAGGTCCTCACCGCACACGAGAGCGACGCCTACTTCGCCTTCGCCCTCGAGCATCTGGCGGGGGAGCCGACCGCTCGCCCCCCGGAGATCGCCGAGGTGCGCGAGGTCATGGTCGCGGAGGCGGTTCACGCCGTATGGATCTCGGAGCTCTCTCGGATCGCGATCCGACTCGCGGCGGAGACGGCGGACGGCTGGCCCCGGTCCGCCTGGAAGGGCGGCGAAGTTCCGGGGCTTTCGTCGGAAGCGTACCATCCCTGAGCGGCCCAGGACGGAGACGCCGCGGTGGCTCTGGGGGTCGGGACGAGCGGGAAACCAACCGTCTACGGGCCGGCGAGCAGGGAATCGAGGAACCCGATCGGCGGCGTGCCGAATCCCAGCAACGTGTCGTGGAACGCCTTCAGGGAGCCGTGGAACTTCGTCGCCAGGTACTTCGACCGCGCGTCGAGGATGGCGAGCTTGCCGAGCGTGTAGCAGAAGTACTCGGGGTTGTAGGTGCCGCGGATCGCCTCCCGTTGCGCGTGCACTTCCTCGAGGTGCGCCTCGGTGCGGAGCAACCGGGCCGCGTCGGCGACCGACATCGCCTGGGTGTGCATGCCGATCGATACGATGAGCCGGCAGTCCCGGAGCAGCGCGTCGTGCAGCTGGGTCACCTCGGCCGACGTCGACCGGCCGTCGAACCCGGCCTCGAGCGCGGCCTGCTCGCAGTAGTGGGCCCAGCCCTCGATGAACGAGTACGAGAACCAGACCTTGCGGGCGAGCGTCTGGCTGGTCTTCCGGAAGTGGAGGGACTGAAGATAGTGCCCCGGCCAGACCTCGTGGACGGTCGTGTTCTTCAGCATCGCGTGGTTCAGGGTGCGCATCCACTCCTCGGCCTGCGCGGGGGTCCACGCCGGGTCCACCGCCGTCACCCAGTAGATCCCGTCCACCGGTTTCTCGAACGGACCGGGCGAGCTCATCGCGGCGGTCCAGAGGTCCCGGGCCCAGGCCGGTGTCTCCCTTACATGGACGACCTCGGGCTCGGGGATGGTGACGATCCCCTGCGTGCGGACGAACTCCCGGATCTCGTCCGTGAGGCGGCGGGCGAGCGGCAGGAGCTCCTCCGGCGAGGGGTGCTTGTCGTTCAGGCGGGCGACGAGCTGGTCGACGGAGACCCCCTCCCGTCGGGCGATCTCCGCAAAGCGGTCCCGGTTGCGCTTCAGGTCCTCGCGGCCGCGGCGCAGCACCTCGTCGATGGGCAGGGTCAGCCCTTCCCGGACCCAGAGGAGGCGCTGGAACCGCTCGCGTCCGAGCGCGAAATCGTCGGTGGCCTGGGGCAACCGTTGGGTCCGCAGCCATTCGGCGAACGCCCGGACCGCGCCGTCGGCGCCTTCCCGCGCCTTCTGCACCTCGTCCCGGAGCGAGGCGGAGCCGGTCGCCGCGAACGATTCGCCCTCCTCGAAGTGGGAGGGCAGTCCGCCGGCGATCTGGATCGAGAGGGTGACGAACGGGCGAGGAAGGACCGGTTCGAGCCGGTGCTTCGCGGTCTCGAGCAGGGATGGGACCGAGGTCAGGATCCGCACGATCGCCGCCACGCGGTCGGCGATGGGCGCGTAGTCCCGGGAGATGTAGTTCGTGAGGTCCGGCTGGAAGAGATAGCTCATCGGGTTCCGGTCGAGCTCGCGCGTTTCCTCGAGGTCGAAGAGGTTCCCTTCGAGGAGGAGCCGTAGGAGGCTCCGGTCGAGCCGACGGGGGACGGGGAGGTCGGAATCGGGGACCTCCCCCAGCTGACGCAGGAACCCCTTCGCGGTCGCCCGCCACCGTTCGGTGCTCTCGGCGGAAAGGTCGGGGAGGAGGCCATCGTACTCGTGGAGGCCAAGGTAGGCCGCCATGGTGGGTCGGGCCACGAACAGGTGGGCGATGATCTCCTTCTCGAGAAACGACAGCCGGTCGGTGGACTCTTCGACCATGAGCAGGGTCCGGTGGGTCGACCCCACAGATAGGGCTTGCGGGGGCGGGCGGCACTCTCGGGGCGATGGGGCCGTCGCTCCTTCCTCCCGGAGGGGGACGTTCTCGAGAGAACGCGGACCGGAAGCGCGAGTGCGAGTCTAGGCCGGCCAGGGCGCGACGAGGGACCGGTCGACGTCGGAGAGAGCGCTCCGACCGGCGAGCACCATCGCCGACGCGAGGTCGGAGGTGAGGAGCGAAAGGTAGTGGTCCACTCCGGCTTCGCCGTTCGCGGCGAGCGCCCACAAGACCGGGCGCCCGACCCCCACGGCCCGCGCCCCGAGCGCGAGCGCGATCAGGACGTCACTCCCACGCCGGACCCCTCCGTCGAGGTAGACCTCGGCCCGGTCCCCGACCGCGGAGACCACCTCGGGGAGCATGGCGAGGGAGGCGGGAGCTCGGTCGAGCTGCCGACCTCCGTGGTTCGAGACGACGATCGCTCGGGCCCCGTGCCGGACCGACAAGCGAGCGTCGGCCGCGCAGAGCACCCCCTTCACGACGATCGGGAGATGGGTCGTCTCTCGAAGGCGGTCAACGACCTCCCAGGTCTCGCCGGAAGCTCTCCCCACGGAGTACTTCTCGCCGACCGGCTCGGGTCCTCGGGACGGAGGGAGGACCCCCGGCCCGCTTCCGAGCGGGATGGACGAGTCGATCGCGAAGCCGGTCCGGAGCTGAGCGTCGCGCACCCCCAGCACCGGAACGTCCGCGGTAAGGACCACGGCGGTGAATCCCGCCCGCTCGACCCGTTGGACGAGGCGCTCGGTCGCCTTCCACTCGGGTTGCAGGTAGAGCTGGAACCAACGAGGTCCGCGCGGGCGAGCGCTCGCGATCTTCTCGAGGGACCACGAGGAGAGCGTGCTGAACACCGCGAGGAGGCCGGCCCGGCTGGCCGCGCGGGCGATGCCTCCCTCCCCGTCCGGATGGACCAGGCCCTGGTAGGCCGTCGGGGCGACGTAGACCGGCGCGCGGACCGCCTCGCCGAGGAGGTGGGTCCTCAGGTCGACCTCCCGGATCCCGGCGAGAATGCGCGGCTTCACCACCCAGCGATCGAACGCCTGCCGGTTCGCGCGGTCGGTCCAGCCCGTGGCCGCAGCGGCTTCGATGTACGACCAGATCTTCGGGGTGACCTTCCGGGCCGCCGCCTCCTCCACTTCGCTCAGTGAGGTGAATCCGACCCTCGAGCGTTTCGTCACGATGGCGCGCACCCCAGGGCCCGACGCGGACGGGGATTAAAGTCCGGTCTCTTCCGCCCGTCCGCGGCCCGCCGAGCAGGGAGGTGGGAAAAGGGGGTTTCCTCGCGGTTCGCGCACCGAGGCCGGGAACGTATCGCTTTTGTGAGGGATGCGCTACGTCTTTCCATGGCTCGCGTGAGGCGTGTGACCGTATCGGGACACCGGTCGTTCGAGTACGTTTCTCAAGGGCAGGGTCCGGCGACCCTCCTCGTCCACCCCGGCGGCCCGGGCTGGACGTACCACTACCTACGGGGACTTCTTCGCCTCGCGAGCGCCAACCTCCGCGTCGTCCTCTTCAACCCCCGCGGGGTCGGCCACAGCTGGGCCCCCAAGCGTCCGAGCGGCTACTCGATCCCCGACATGGCCGAGGACGTGGAGGCCATACGACGCGCGCTCAAGATCACCGAGCTCCATCTTCTCGGGTATTCGACCGGCGGGTTCGTGGCGCTCGAGTACGCCCACCGGTTCGAACGCCCCCTCACGTCGCTCCTCCTCTGCGCGACCGCCGGTAGCGCGGAAGAGATCCACGCCGCCTTCCGATTGATGCTTGGCTGCGCGAGCCCCCACCAGCGCCACCGCCTGAGGGACCTCGCCAAGGCAAAGGCGTTCGACACCACCGAGTACCAACAGCTCGCGGAGCAGGTCTACCAGCCGTTCCAGACCCGCTTCGTGAGGGAGACCTCCAAGGACTGGAAGGCGACCAAGGTGAGCCAGACCGTCTATCGGGCCATGCTGACCCGGACCGGGGACGAGTTCGCGTGCGACGGTACGATCGCGGGCTGGGACGGCCGCAAGTACTACTCCAAGATCGAGGTCCCCGTGGTCGTCGTCGCCGGCCGGTACGACTATTTCCTCGGGCCGTCGGTCGAGATGGCGGACCGGATCGAGCCCGCGCACCTCCGCGTGCTCGCGCGGAGCAGCCACATGGCGATTCTCGAACAGCCCAAGGAGTTCCTCGGCACGATCCGGGAGTTCCTGAGCGACGTCACGGGCGGCTAGCCGCCGGGCGCGGGCCGATACAGGTAAACCCCTTCAGGGCCCCTGTCGGTGGCCCGAGGCACTCAATGACCCCCGACCCTCCCCACCGCGGCAGCTCGGCTCCCGAGACCCCACCGGTCCGGCTCAAGGTCACGGCTGAGGCCCGAGTGGCCCTCGCCGCGGCGCTCGTCGGCCGTCCTTCGGGCTCTGGCATCCGGCTCTGGGTTGAGCGGGGCATGCGCCCTCACGCCCAGATGATGATCGACCATCCGTCCGTCCGCGACGTACCGGTCGTGGTCGACGGGCTTCCGCTCCTCCTCGATGAGAGCAGCTTGAAGTTCCTCCTGGACGCCGAGGTCCGCTACCACTCCGACGCGACCCGCACCGGCTTCGAGGTCGTCGGTCCGTTCCTTCCTTCGGCCCCTCCGGCGGCCTCGGCCGCGCCACCTCCGGCCTCCCCTCCCTCAGCGACCACCTCCGCCGCCCCCGGCCCGGGCAAGGGCCCGGCACGACCTGAGATCGAGCAGAGGATCCACGAGGCGCTGCGGAACATCTACGACCCCGAGATCCCGATGAACATCATCGACCTCGGTCTCATCTACGGAATGGACTGGGACGCGTCGGGCGGCCTCACGATCCGCATGACGATGACCAGCCCCGGGTGTCCCGCGGTCGAGTCGCTCACCCAGGAGGTCGCCACGACCGCCCGGACCGCGAGCGGGGTCGAGAAGGTCCAGGTCGAGGTCGTCTGGGAGCCTCCGTGGGGCCCGGAGCGGATGACGGACTTCGCCCGGCGCCAGTTCGGCTACGCGTAGCGGCCGGGGGACGTACGTTCCGCCGTAGATCCTCCGGCCGGCCCGGTGGGCGGCGACCCAATCATCGGTCAGCGGCGGGCGAATAGGGTCCGGTTCTCGAAATCCTGCCAGACCACGTCTACGTCCCGGAACCCCGCGCGTCGGAGGGCATCCTCGTGGACCTCGAGCGGGAGGGTGCCGTGCCGGGGGTGATGCGCCGCCCGCCGCTTCCGCTCGACGAAGTACGGGCGAAGGGCCGGGATCCTCTCGGCCGCCTTCCACCACCGGCTCCACGCGATCCACTCCTCGCCGGGCGGGGCGCCGTGGAACCGCTGCCGAAGGACCTTCTCGGCGAGTCGGGAGAGCCCCTTCGACCGTCTTCCCCAAGGGAGGTAGTCGCCGTTCAGGAAGACTCCTCCGCGCGGGAGAATGCGCCCGAGGTCCCGATAGAGCGACCGCAGGTCGGCCTCGGGGAGCCAGTGAAGGGCGGTCGTGCTGACCGCGGCATCGATCCGGCGACGCGGAAGTCGGTCGGTCCATCCTCGGTCGCCGAGCTTCGCATCGACCCAGGTCAACCGGCCGCCGAAACTCCCGAGCGCGCCCTGACCGATCCGCAGCGTCACGGGGTCGTGGTCGACGGCGATGGCGCGAGCGGAGGGAAATCGACGAAGAAGACGGACGCTCAACGACCCGGGTCCGGACCCTAGGTCGAGCGCCGTGAACCGCTTCGGGACGGCCGCCCCGACCGCGTCGAGCATCGCGGCGAAGCGACGCTCCCGGTCCGGGTTGAAGCTCTCCTGCTGGGCATCCCAGCTCTTCAGCAGGGCTCCCCAGTTCGGCTCCCGCGGACCTCGTTCCATCGGTCGATCCGGGCCAGCGCCGGTGCGTCGACCCAAAGCCCGCACCGGGGCAAATGGTAAATAGGGTGCCCTAGGTGGCCGAGCCCTTGACGGCCGCCGCGCTATCGGTGGCCGGGAGAAGCGAGCGCGTGACCGATCATCCGACGCACCGCCCCTTCGGTGCTGAGGAATACACTCGCTTTGAGCGGGCGCGTATCCTCGGTGCCCGCGCGCTCCAGATCTCGCTCGGGGCCCCGATCCTGACCGATGTGCCCCCCTCGCTCGTCGACCCGGTCGAGATCGCGGAGCTCGAGTTCGCCGCCGGTCGGATCCCGATCACCGTTCGGCGCGGCCCGGCAGCCTAGGCGTCCGGGCTAGACTCCCGCGTCGTCCAGTGCGTGGGCGCAGCCGCACGTTGGCGGCGCCGCGACGCGGGGGAGGAGCGCGGCCAGCACCCGGTGCATCCGGTCGGCGTTCCGGTGCATCGTCTCGAGGATCTCCTTCGTCTCGACGGGACGGTCGGCCCACACGTCGTAGTCGGTGACCATCGCGAGGCAGGCGTAGCAGAGCGCCCGCTCGCGGGCGAGCGTCACCTCGGGGACGAGGGTCATGCCGATGATGTCGGCGAACGACCGAAAGAACTTCGACTCCGCGCGCGTGCTGAACCGGGGTCCCTCGACGCAGACGTACGTCGTCCCCTCCACAAACGGGCTCCCCAGCTCTCGACCGGTCGCCGCGGCGGCCTTCGTGAGGTCGGGGCAGAACGGGTCCGCGAGGGAGACGTGGAAGACCCGACCGCCGTCGTAGAAGGTGGTGGGGCGCTGCTTCGTGAGGTCGACGAACTGGTTCGGGAGAACGAACGTCCCCGGAGCGAGCTCCTCTCGGAGCGACCCGACCGAGCTCACGGTAAGGACCGCGTCCGCGCCGAGGGACCGGAGGGCGTCGACGTTCGCGCGGTAGTTCACCCGGTGCGGGGGGATCGTGTGGCCCGGTCCGTGACGGGCCAGGAAGAGGGTCCGGACCCCGCCCACCTGGCCCTCTTCGATGGGTCCCGAAGGGGCGCCCCAGGGCGTCGCGACCTTGTGGCTCTTCGTCGTGCCGGGGTCGAAGATCCCCGAGATCCCCGACCCCCCGATGACCGCAATCGTCCGTCGGGGTGCGCTCATCGACCCTCCCGGGCCGGCCCGACGCTCGGGACGTGAGCGCGGAGGTGGAGGCGGGCCATGACGACCTCGCCTCGGGTCCGCTCGAGCAGCGAGCGGGCGGTGTCCTGCTTCGGCTTGAGCTGCACGATCGCTCGCGTCGTGTCGAACCGGAGGAGGTCGCGGGCGAGCGCGTCCATGAGGGCGAGGTGGGCCTCGGCTCCCGCGAGGTCGTCGTGCGCGAGACGGTCGAGGACCAGACGGCGGACCTCGCCGACCACGTCCCCGAGGCCGAGCAGGTACGGCTCGGGGTCGACCCCGAGGTCGGACGGGCCGGGAGCGGGCTTCCCGCCACGATCGCGGCGAGCAGGACCCCCTCGACGCCCTCCTGGAGCGCGTCGAACGCGAGCCCCTCGTCGCCTCGCCCCTCCCGGCGCAGCCAGTCCGCGAGCTCGGCGAGCTCTCGGCGGACGTCCGCGACCGCCGGCGGGACGGTGCGCTCGGCGTGGAGGCGGGACATGGTCGATTGGGCGAGGCGGCGGAGGCGGCGGGCGCGCTGGTAGAGCTCCTCGCGCCGTAGCTCGCGCTGCCGGAGGTGGGCCTCGATGCCCGCAAGTGCCGGCTCGGGGACCCCCGCCGGGACCGGCGAAGGGTCGCTATCGGAAGAGGGTGAACCGTTGGTCATCGTTCCCTCCGTCGAGCAGTCCGAGCCGCACGCCCGCGTCGAGCCAGCCATGGGCGTAGCTCGCGGCGGCCAGGGCCCGGTCCCGGTCCCCGGCGGCCGAAAAGTGCTCCGCGTCGGCGAGGTAGGAGCGGGCCATCGCGAGGAAGTCGTCCGAGGCGCCGCGGAGGAACGACCGCTCGGGCGCGGCGGGCGTCACCTTCGCGAGGGCCTCGCGGGTGAGGCGGAGGTACTTCTCGAGGAGCGGGGGTTCGGTCGTCACGGGCCACCCGAGGTAGCGAACCGTCCGATATAATCCGGAGGTCCGCGTCCGGGGCGCTCAGCCTTTCGGGACCTTCTCCCAATCCTTGAGGAATCGGGCGAGCCCGAGGTCCGTAAGGGGATGCTGGACGAGCTTCTCCATCACGGCGTACGGCATCGTCACGATGTCGGCCCCGATCTTCGCCGCCTCCAGCACGTGGACGGGGTGCCGGACGCTCGCGACCAGGACCTTCGTCGCGAATGAGTAGTTCCGGTAGATCTGGACGATGTCGCGGATCAGGTCCATCCCCAGCTCGCCCTGATCGTCGAGCCGGCCGATGAACGGGCTCACGTACGCCGCGCCGACCTTCGCGGCGAGGAGCGCCTGGTTGGCGCTGAACACGAGGGTCATGTTGACGCGGGTGCCCTCCTTCGCGAGGACCTTCGTCGCCTTGAGCCCGGGGGCCGTCATGGGGACCTTGACGTAGATCGCGGGATGGATCTCGCGCAGGTGGCGGCCCTCGCGGAGCATCCCCTCGGTGTCGGTCGCGACGACCTCGGCGGAGACGGAGGGCACCCCGAGGGCGCAGACCTCGCGGAGGAGCTCCTCGAACTTCCGACCCTCCTTCGCGACCAGGGTCGGGTTGGTCGTGACCCCGTCCAGGATCCCGACCTCCCACATCGTCCGGATCTCGGTCACGCTCGCGGTATCGAGGAACAGCTGCATCGTCCTACCTCCCAACGCGCGCGGGCTACTGAACCTTGCCCCGGCCTCGCAGGAGCTCCCAGGCCTCGTTCCGGATCCGCTCCTTCGACATCCCGAACCGGTCCAGGAGCGCCCACGGCTCGCCGGATTCGCCGAACACGTCCGGTACGCCGACGCGGCGGACGGGCACCGGATAGTTCTCCGAGGTGGTCGAGGCCACGAGCGCTCCGACCCCGGTGAGCACGCTGTGCTCCTCCAGGACCAGGACCGCCCCGGTCTCCCGCGCCGCCCGTAGGAGCGCGGGCTCGTCGAACGGCTTCACGGACGCGAAGTCGAGCACGCGCGTCGACACGCCGACCTTCCCCAGCTCCTCGGCGACCTCGAGCGCGCGGGCGACGAGGGCGCCGACGGCGACGATCGTGAGGTCGCTCCCGCTCCTCAGCTCGGCGGCCTTCCCGATCCGGAAGGAGCCGTCGGTCACCGTAGGGAGGTTCTCGCGCGTGAGGCGGACGTAGGCCGGGCCGTCCCGCTCGGCGACCGCGAACGTCGCGGCGCGGGTGGTCGGAGCGTCGGCGGGGACGATGACCGTCATGCCGGGGAGCCCCCGCATCAGCCCGATGTCCTCGACGATCTGGTGCGTTCCTCCGTCGGCACCGACCAGCAGGCCGCCGTGGGTCGCGACGATCTTCACGTTGGCGCGGTTGTAGCAGACCGATTGGCGAACGAAGTTGTACGCCTGACCGGCGGCGAAGACCGCAAAGGTGCTCGCGTACACGGTCCGACCCTGGAGCGCGAGCCCCGCGGCGATCGACATCATCGTCGGTTCCATCACCCCGACGTCAAAGAACCGTTCCGGGAACCGCTGGCCGAAGAGGATGGTCCGGGTGGACCCGGAGAGGTCGGCGTCCATCACGACCAGGTTCGGGTCCTTCTCCCCGAGCTCGAGTAGGGCCTGGCCGTAGGCGTCCCGGAGGCTCTCCGCCTTGCCGATGACCGCGGTCACGTTCGCGCCTCGCCGGCGTGCTCGAGCTCCGCGAGCGCCCGCTCGGCCTCGGCCTTGTTGGGAGGCTTCCCGTGGTACTGGTGCTTCCCTTCCATGAAGGAGACGCCCTTCCCTTTCACCGTCCGCGCGACGATCGCCGTCGGGCCATCGGTCGTCCGGCGCGCCTCTGCGAGCGCGCCCAGGATCTGGGGGAAGTCGTGACCGTCGATCTCGATGGTGTGGTAGCGGAAGGCGCGAAACTTCTCCGCGATCGGCTCGATCCCCATGATCGACTCGGTCGAGCCGTCGGTCTCGAGCCCGTTGCGGTCGAGGATCACAACGAGGCTGGACAGCCGGTAGTGTCCGCCGGCCATCAGCGCCTCCCACGTCGGGCCGGCTTGGCATTCGCCGTCCCCAAGGATGGCGTACGTCCGGTACCCGGCCCCGCGGAGGCGGGCGTCCAGCGCCATGCCGACCGCCATCCCGATCCCTTGGCCGAGGCAACCGGTCGAGGCCTCGACGCACGGGAGCGTCGTACGGTCGACGTGCCCCTGGAGGCGGCTTCCGAGCTGGCGGAACGAGGAGAGCTCCTCGCGCGGCAAGAACCCCCGGAGCGCCAGCGCCGCGTAGAGCGCCGGGGACGCGTGCCCCTTCGACAGGACGAGGCGGTCACGGTCCGGCCAGTCGACCCGCGCGGGGTCGAGCGTGAGCTCGTGGAAGATGAGCGCGGTGACGAGGTCGGTGACGGAGAGACTTCCGCCGGGGTGGCCGCTCTGGGCCGCGTAGGTCATCCGGATGACCTCTTTCCGGATCTCCCGGGCCGTCGACTCCAGCGAACGGACGAGTTCGACCGGGGTGTCTTCGGGCATGTACGGCGCGCGGAGGTGGGGCGCGCTATTTGACTGTTGACCCGCGCGCGACGCCCCGCCGGGCCGTCGGGCGAATCCTCGGGGCCGCGGCCGAAGGTTCGGTGAGGGCGCGGAGCGTGCGGAGGTCCGCCGCATAGAGCGCGTACCCTCGGTCGTCGAGCGGGGTCTCGAGATAGCCGGGAGTCTCCTCCCAGCGTCGGTCGGTGACGAGGTGGCGGAACCCCTCCGCTCCGATCTCGCCCTTCCCGATATTCTCGTGCCGGTCGAGATGCGAGCCGAGCTCGGCCTTCGCGTCGTTGAGGTGGAACGCTCGGACGGCCTCGCGTCCGAGGATACGCTCGACCCGGTCCATCAGCTCCCCGTACCCGCGCTCGTCCCGAAAGTCGAACCCGGCCGCGAAGAGGTGGCAGGTATCGAGCGTCACGCCGAGCCGGTCCCGTCGGTCGACCTGGGCGAGGACCGAGGCGAGCTCCTCGAACTTCGACCCCAGGGTCGTTCCCTGCCCGGCCGCGTTCTCGAGCAGGAGGCGGACGCGGCTCTCGGGCACTTCTTCGAGGGCGAACCGCAGGCTCTCGGCGAGCGTCCGGAGGCCGGCGTCGACCCCGCTCTTGAGATGCGCCCCCGGATGGAAGATGAGCGCGTCCACGTCGAGCAGGTCCGCGCGGTGCAGTTCGTCCACGAACGCGGCGCGGGAGCGCTTCAACACGAACGCCTTCGGGCTCCCGAGATTCGCCAGGTAGCCGTGGTGGACCGCGGTCGCCCGGAGGCCGTCCGAGCGCACTGCGGCGCGGAACGCTTCGGCGGCGGCCGGGGCGATCGGAGGGCCGCTCCACATCTGGGGGCTCTTCGAGAAGATCTGCAGGGACTCGCAGCCGATCCTCCGGCTCTCGTGGACGGCCTCGGCGAGCCCATCCGAGATCCCGAGGTGGGCCCCGAGCCGCATCTTCCCGGGGACGGGCGACCGGGGATTAAGCTATCCCGGGCGGGGCCGGAAAGGAAGGAGGCTGACAGCTTTCCGCGTTTCCCGTAGGCTCGCGCACTTCAGTACTGCGCGGAACGCCAGTGGGCTTAACTTCCGGGTTCGGAATGGGACCGGGTGTTTCCCCACCGCTTTGGCCGTCAGCCAAGCGGTCCGACCGAAACCTCGTATTTAACGTTGAGCGGGACGCTCGGGCGCGGCTCCCGATCGTCGGCGCTTCGGTGAGCGCCTCGGGGCTTGGGCGCTCGGTTCCGTGGCCCAGATGTACCACGTACCGCGCGCCTGACTGAGGCGGCGACCGTCCTCGCCGTACAGGTCCCCCTCGGCGAACACGAAGTGGCGGCCGCGTCGCAGCACCTCCCCCCGGGCCGTGAGCGTGTCGCCCTCCCGGGCCGCGCGCAGGAACTCGACGTAGAGCGAGGTGGTCGCGGCGGTCTCGCCCGGCCGGAGCATCGAGATCACGGCCGCGCCCATCGCGGTGTCGAGGATTGTCGCGTAGACCCCGCCGTGCACGACCGAGTTGATGTTCAAATGACGCGACTCGACCCGGCCCGTGACCGTGCACGTCCCGCGGCCGCTGCGCGCGAGGTCGATCTTGAACCCCACTTCGTGGTGGAACCCGTGGCGCACGGCGTGGAGGAGGTCCGGTAGCGGCGGCGTGGGGCGGGGCTCCGGGAGGTTCTTGGCGCGGGGCACGTCCGGGGCGAGCGGCCGTCGCGGATAAGTACTCCGCGGAGCCGTGCCGACCCCACCCGATGGCGCGGAGACCCCGGCGCGAAGCCACCTACGAGGCCCCGCCGAACATCGCGCTCGTGAAGTACTGGGGGGACCGCGACCGCGAGCGAGCACTCCCGTACAACTCCTCGATCTCCGTGACCCTCGACCGGCTCCGGTCGCGTACGACCGTGCGCTTCGACCCGGACCTCTCGGACGACCGGGTCGAGCTGAACGGAGAGGTCGCGACCGGCGGTCCTCGGGACGGAGTGGTCCTCTTCCTCGACCGGGTACGCGACCTAGCCCAGGTGACCGACCGCGCGGAGGTCCGGTCGCGCAACAACTTTCCGACCGCGAGCGGGCTCGCCTCGAGCGCGAGCGGCTTTGCGGCCCTCGCGGGAGCGGCGACGGCCGCCCTCGGCCTCGGTCTTTCCGGTCGCGAGCTGTCGCGACTGGCCCGGTTCGGTTCCGGCAGCGCCTGCCGCTCGGTGTTCGGCGGGTTCGTGGAGTGGCGGGCCGGCGTTCGGCCCGACGGGCGCGATTGCGACACCCGGCCTCTCTACGGTCCGGACCACTGGCCGGCGCTCACGGACCTCGTGCTGATCGTCAAGGCCGCGCCGGTGAAGACGGTCCGCTCGGCGGACGCGATGCAGGCCACGGTCGCGACGAGCCCCACCTACGCACGCCGGCTCGCGGAGCTCCCGGGCCGGATCCGGGGGATCCGGGCCGCGATCGGGGCCCGGGACCCGCGCCGCCTCTTCCCACTCGTCATGGAGGAATGCGATAGCTTCCGCGAGGTCTGCGAGACGACCCGGCCGTCGCTCGACTACCTCACGACGACCTCGCGGGCCCTCCTCGCCGAGGTCCGCACGATCAACCGGGAGGCCGGACGTCCCGTCGCGGCGTACACCCACGACGCCGGGGCCCACCTCCACATCTTCACCTTGGCCCGGGACGCCGCGAAGGTCCGCCGCCGCCTCTCCCGATTACCGGGAGTGGAACGGACGCTGCTGCTCCATCCGGGCCCCGGCGGACGGCTCGTCGGGTAGACGGGACCGGTCGGTCAGGCCCGACGGGCGACGCTCGGTCGACGCTCTTCGACACGACCGTCCGGGTACCCGACGACGACGAGGCTCGCCAGACCCGCGAAAATGCCGGTCTCGACCACCCCGGTGTGGCGGCGGATCGCCTCGGCCGCCGCGGCCGGCTCGCGGATCGGTTCCCGCGGGGAAAGGTCGAGGACCTCGTTCCCGTTGTCCGTGACGAACGGACGACCGTCGGGACCCACCCGAAGGCGCACGCGGTAGCCCTCGGCGGCGAGCTCCCGCTCGAGGATGGGGCGGCCGAACGGTACCACCTCGACGGGGATCGACGCCCGCTCCCCGAGAGCCCCGACGAGCTTGGAGGGGTCCACCATGATCACCACCGAGCTCGACAGGTGCGCGAGGAGTTTCTCGCGGAAGAGCGCCCCCCCTCCGCCCTTCGTCATGTCGAGGGCCGGGGAGACCTCGTCCGCGCCGTCCAGCATGAGGTCGAACCGGTCGTCGCCGCGCAGGGGACGGACCGGGATCCGGAGCTCCCGGGCGAGCTCTTCGGTGGCGCGCGAGCTCGCGACGCAATCGAACTTCCCGTGGGAGAACCGCTCGGCGATCGCCCGGACCGCTTGCGCGGCCGTGGAACCCGTCCCGAGAGCGAGGCGGAGGCCCGGGCGCACGTGATGCTCGACCGCGTGGCGGGCGGCGACCCCCTTGGCCCGTTCGAGGTCCTCTGGCACGTTCCCCCGAACCCGCTCCCCCTTTTCAACCCGGCGCCGCCGCGGGCCCATGAGTCATAAACCCGAGGAGCCCTCCCGGGCCCGAATGGCTCCCCCTCCCCCGTCCGACCGTACCCCCGTCGTCATCTCGATCGGAGGCTCCGTCCTCCTCACCGGGGACGGGGACCCGGAGTACTTCGAGCGGCTGGCCGACCTTCTCCGGCGGCTCGGGGCCGAGCGACCGCTCGTCGTCACGACCGGCGGGGGCCGGACCGCCCGAGAGTACATCCGCCTCGGGCGGACGCTCGGGCTCACCGAGGTCGAGCTGGATGAGGTGGGGATCGAGGTCACTCGGCTCCACGCTCGGCTCTTGGCCGCTCGCGTCGGCCCGCCGGCCCCCGCGCACCCCCCGACCACGGTCGCGTCCGTGGTCGAACAGCTCCGGACCGGTTCCCCCGTCATCCTGGGCGGGACCGAGCCGGGGCACACGACCGACGCCGTGGCGGCGCTCGTCGCGGTCCGGGTACGCGCCGCGCGCGTCGTGAACGCCACCGACGTCGACGGGGTCTACGACCGGAACCCGCGGACGAACCCCGATGCCCGTCGCATCGAGCGCCTGACCTGGCCGGAGTTCCGGGCGATGGTCCATGCGGGAACCTCGGGAGAGGCGGGGCAGAACTTCCTCTTCGACCGGCTCGGCGCCGACGCGCTCGCCCGGGCCGGCATCCCGCTCCTCATCGTTCCGGGCCGCGACCTTCCGAACCTCGAGGACGCGATCGCGGGGCGACCGTGCCGGGGAAGCCGGATCGGGGAGACAGGACCTGAGAAAACCCCTTAGTAGCCGGGCGCGACTCGGGCGGGCATGATGCACCGCATCGTCTTCCTGGGCCCGCCCGGCGCCGGTAAGGGAACCCAAGCCGCTCAGCTCGCCCGCGACCTCGGCGTCCCTCACCTCTCGACGGGGGACCTGCTCCGGGCCGCGGTGGCCGCTCGGACCCCCCTCGGCCTCGAGGCCGAGGGCCACATGAAGGCCGGACGCCTCGTGCCGGACGACCTCGTCCTCAAGATCCTCCACGAACGCCTCGAACAGCCCGACGCTCGGTCGGGCTACCTGCTCGACGGGTTCCCCCGCAACCTCGCGCAGGCCGAGGCGCTCGGTACGTTCGCCGAGGTCGACCGGGTGGTCGCGCTCGACGTCACTCCGGACCGCCTGGTGCGCCGCCTCTCGGACCGGAGGGTCTGCCCGAAGTGCCAATCGGTCTACAACCTCTCGACGAAGCCTCCGACGACCCCGGAGAAGTGCGACCACGACGGGACCCCGCTCGTCCAGCGCCCGGACGACCGGCCCGAGGCCGTCACGATGCGTCTCAAGGTGTACGCCGAGCAGACCGCGCCCCTGCTCGAGTACTACCGGAAGCGCAAGCTCCTCCGGCCCGTCGACGCGAGCGGCACTCCGGACGAGGTGGTGGCCCGGGTGCGCCGGGTCTTGGCGTAGACGTTCCCGCCGACGTTCCTGACGTTCACTTCGGGACCCGCAGGATCTCTCCCCGGACCCACTCTCCTTGGTCAAGGAAGAGACGGACCCCTTCGAGGTACCCGGCCGGCGGACCCCAGGAGACGGCGTCCTGGGGGCGGGACGCCGCGGCCCCGAACTCGATGACCCCCCCGTGGGAGACCATGAGCAGTCGGCCCCCCTCCGGGAGCCGCTCGAGCTCCTCACGCATCAGCGTGGACTGTCGGAGGGCGTACTCCGCCATCGCCTCGCTCCGCTCCGTGACGCGAACGTAGTCCGCGAACGAGCGTGGGGTCCGCGGGTCGACGGCGAGCCCGACGTCGTCGGGCATCACTCCGAGGTCGGGGAGGACCGCATCGAGCGGCAACCCGAGCGCCTGGGCGGTCTCGACGGCACGGGGCTTGGGGGACGCCACTACCCGGTCGAACCGACCGAGCGTCGGGGCAACGCGGCGGGCGAGCTCGACCCCGTCCCGACTGAGGTGCATGTCGGCCGGGTCTCGACGACTGTGGCGGCGATGCTCGACGACGCGCATGACGTGACGGCGCTCCGGTGAGCCGACGGAGAGTTTATAGGTCGTCCGCCGCTCCTCGACTCGTCCCGGCTTAGCTCAGTGGTAGAGCGGGGGACTGTAGGTGAGACTGCCGGAACTCCGGCGGCCCCCGTGGATATCCTCAGGTCGCCTGTTCGAGTCAGGCAGCCGGGACCTGAGGAGGTGCCGGGACGGTGCGTCCCGGGGTCCCGGAGCTTCCCGAACCTCGAACGGTCGAAGCCGCTCTCGTGGGGTCGGGCATGGGGCGCGCCCGACCCGGGAGAGGAGAGTGCGGTTGTCGGGATTTGAACCCGAGTAGGTAGCTTGGGAAGCTACCGTCCTAACCGCTAGACCACAACCGCGCGGCTTTTCCCGGAGGGTCGAGCCCTCATACGGTTTGTGCGAAGGGGGTCCGAGGAGATGACCGACCGACTCGGAGAGGATCGTCGGCGGCGTCCCGAGGGAGGGGGGGTTTCGAGACGATACGCTCCACGGCCCGGCGAACGCCCCCGGCCCGGGGGAAGCGGGGGCGAAGAGGGCCGGTACCGCGACGGTTTCCCTCCGGCGTGCGCCGCGCACTTATTTATACACGAATCGGGCCTAATTCACGCTGCTCGGGGGTTGTGCTCCGGGCCGCGGTCCGTCTGATGGGGGGAATTGGGGCAGTTCGGTCGGGGCGACGCTATCGCCGGGCGCGACGCCTGCGCTCCGGGAAGCGGGGAGTCGTCGCCGTCATCGGCACCCTGCTGGCCCTACTGGTCTTCTTCGCGCTCTTCGGGATCTTCCTCACCCAGTACGTGCCCCTCTGGATGACCGACAACGAGGCCCAGTTCACGAACGCGGCGGCGACGTCGTTCGCCCAGTTCAAGGGGGGCGTCGACACCCAGTACGCCCTCGGCATTCCTCAGATCCTGGGAACTCCCTTCACGGTCAGCTCGGGCGCGGTCCCCCTGATCGCGCAACCGACGGAGGGAATCCTCGACTTCCTTCCGCAGACGTGCCCGGGCGGATTCTACGCCTTCGGAATCTCCGGGGCTTCGGTGGCGAATTACGGTCAACCGGTGAACCCCTCCTTCTGCGTGTTCGAGAACCAGACCATGTCGATGGGCCCGGGCGGCTCCGGTCCGTTCTACCAAGTGGCCGCCACCGGGGTCCTCAATATGGTCCTTCCGAACCGCTACTACCCGAGCGAGATGTTCTCCTTCGAGAACGATGGAGTGGTCCAGATCCAGTCCGGGAGCCATCAGATCATGGCGGTCTCGCCCCCGTTCAACGTGACCCGGCTCGCCGGCAACGTGTCCGTCACTTCGAGTTTCCTGCAACAGTACGGCAACACCACGAGCGTGATCGCTCAGGGCAGCGAAGAGGTCTACAGCCACCTGCGCTACTCCCAGCAGGTCACGTCGAACGGTAAGGCGGGCGCGTCGTTCAACTACCTCTTCGAGGTGGGCACGCAGTACCCGTGCGCCTGGTCGACGTTCCTTCAGGCCCAGATGAACGCGACCGGTCTGCCGAAGATGCTGTCCCCGGGGGTCGGTGTGCAGAGCTACAACTTTACGAATCCGGTCACCCATTTCGCGACCATTCCGGTCACGGGTGGTTGCTATAGCCCCACGAGCGCCACGACCTTGCTCGTCGTTAACCTCCACGCGATTAACTATGTGAATCTGTTCTATGCCGGCGTGGAAGTGGTCGTCGGCATAGGAGGGGTTTGACGCGATGGCCGCGGGAACGTTCCGAGTCCGGATCCCACGAACCCCGTCGACGGGTGCCGAGACCACACCGCTCGCGCCAGCGCCGTCGGTCGAAGCCCCGGCCGCGCTCCCCGGGACGTTCATCACCGCGATGCCGCCCCTGCTCGAACCCACGATGAAGGAGCTCGAGGTAAGCGCGGTCAACCCTCCCTACTCCTACTCCCGCGTGACCTACAACGACCGGAACAAGGAGTACCTCTACGAGGTCATCGAGCCGCAGCTCTCCGCGCACGAGAAGCAGCTCGTCGAGCACCTCAAGGCGACGCTGACCCGGATCTTGGGGAGTGACGTAGGCGGCCTCAGTCTCTCCGACCGGCGGGCGTACCTGCGCGAGGAGGCTCGGGAGTACTTCCGTAGCCGCAAGATCACGCTGAGCCCGATCTCGATGGAGCGGATCATCTACTATACGCTCCGGGACTTCGTGGGCTACGGACCCGTAGACGCCCTCATCCTCGACCCCGAGGTCGAGGACATCTCGTGCGACGGCGTCGACGTCCCGCTGTTCATCTTCCACCAAAAGTACGAGTCGGTGAAGACGAACGTCACCTTCGCCGACGAGGAGGCGCTCGACTCGTTCATCGTGATGCTCGGGCAGCGCTGCGTGAAGGCCGTCAGCGTCTCCGCGCCCATCCTGGACGGAACGACCCCCGAGGGCCATCGTATCCAGGCGACCTACGGTCGGGAGGTCACGACCCGAGGGGCGAGCTTCACCATCCGTCGGTTCAAGGAACGACCGTTCACCCCGGTCGACCTCGTCGCCATGGGGACCGCGAACGAGGAGATGGTCGCCTACTTCTGGCTCGCGGCGGAGCAGGGAGAGTCGGTCATCGTCTGCGGCGGCCCGGCCGCCGGCAAGACGAGCACCCTCAACGCGATCGCGCTCTTCATCCCGCCGACCGCGAAGATCGTCTCGATCGAGGACACGCGGGAGGTGAACCTGCCCCACGAGAACTGGATCCCCGGAGCGACCCGGAGCGGGACCGGCGACCGGGGGTCGGACGGGAAAGCGGCTGGGGAGGTCGACATGTTCGACCTCGTCCGCGCCGCCCTTCGGCAGCGGCCGAACTACATCATCGTCGGCGAGGTCCGCGGCAAGGAGACGTACACGATGTTCCAGGCGATGGCGACGGGCCACACGACCTACTCGACCATGCACGCCGACAGCGTGAAGTCGATGGTGAACCGTCTCGAGAACCCGCCGATCAACACCCCACGGATCCTGCTCTCGGCGCTCAACAATGTCGTCATCGAGATCCAGACCCGGATCGACAAGGGGGTCGTCCGACGGCTGAAGCAGGTCCTCGAGATCGTCGGGTTCGAGCCCGAGACGAACGAGCTCATCACGAACACCGTCTACGAATGGGATCCCGCGACCGACACGTTCGTCTTCAAGGGCCACTCGTTCTTGTTTGACAAGATCATGGAACTCAAGAACCTCACGACGGACGAGATGGACGCGGAGTTCCAGCGTCGCACGGAGGTCATCCGGTGGCTCGTGGAGAGCAAGACGACCGACTACCGCCAACTCTGGCGGACCATCGCGCAGTACTACAAGGATCCGGCCGAGGTCATGGGGCGCGTTCAGGCGGCGCAGGCGGCGAGGGCGGCCGCTTCGCCCGGGAAGGGGTGAACGCCGTGCCGGCGACTCCGACGACGGTCCGAGCGGCCGTGACCAGTCCTCCGACGAGCGCCCCGAGCCGCGCGGTGCGACTGAAGCGCGGCGCGCAGCCGACGCACTCCAGCATGACGGGGTTCCAGCGGTGGGCCTGGAGTACCTTCCGCTCGCGCGTCCTGGCCCGCCCTCCCGACCCGGTCCTCGATGAGAACCTCGTCAAGGCCCATATCCGGATCCGGTCTGACGAGTACCTGGCCGTGGTCTATGCGACCACGCTGGTCGTCGGCATCGCGACCGCGGTCGCCGGGGTCGTCGTGGGCTTCCTCTTCGTGTCCGCGGGGGTCGCCTTCCTCGGCATCCTCATCGGGGTCCTGCTCCCGGTCTTCGGCACGATCGGGACGTTCTTCGTGCTCAAGGGTACCCCGGCCTCGAAAGCGAAGGACCGGGGCCGCAAGATCGACCGGAAGATCTCCCCCTCGATGAGCTTCATCTCGGCGATGAGCTCGGCCGACGTGAACATCGACCAGATCTTCCGGGAGCTCGGCCGCCAGAAGGTCTACGGGGAGGTCGCCGAGGAAGCGGCGTGGATCACCCGTGACACCGAGCTCCTCGGGGTCGACATCCTGACCGCCATCCGCAACGGCGCGCAACGGACCCCGTCGAAGCGGTTCCAGGACTTCCTCCAGGGAGTCGTGACGACCGCCACGAGCGGCGGGCAGCTGAAGCCGTACTTCCTGCTCAAGGCCGAGCAGTTCGAGCGCGAGAACAAGCTCGAGCAGCTCCAGCGCGTGGAGACGATGGGGCTCCTGGCCGAGACGTTCGTGACGGTCGTCGTCGCGTTCCCGCTCTTCCTCATCATCATCATCGCCATCTTCGCGGTCATCGGCGGGGGCGGGGCGTTCATGATCGACATGCTCTGGGGGATCGTCCTGGCGATGATCCCGCTCGCCCAGTTCGGGTTCATTTTCTTCATGTATTCGATCGCGCAGGAGATGGTCTAGCATGGCGACCGCGCTTCCGTCGGCGCCGGCCCGTACCGTGCGGGCGAGTGCGGTCGTCTCGACCACCACGTCCGAGGGGCTCCCCCGCGAGACGTGGCTCCTGATCGTGGGCGGCATCGTCGCCGCCGTGTTCTGGGTCATCGCGGGGCTCAACTATGTTGGCACGATGAACATCACGCTCGCTCCGGGCGAAGCCACGGGGGCCAACCCCGCGGTCGACTTCTTCGTCCTCGGATTGATCTGCCTCATCGCACCGTACGGCTTCGCGATGACCGCGAAGCTCCGGAGGATCTCGAAGGTCGAGGAGCGTCTCCCGGACTTCCTGCGCGACGTCGCCGAGGCGGGACGGTTCGGCATGACGCTCCCGGACGCGATCGTGGTCGCGAGCACCGGACGCTACGGTCTCCTCACCGACGAGATCAAGAAGATGGCGAGCCAGATCGAGTGGGGGGTCCCCGTCGCCCAGGCGCTCGACCTCTTCGAACAGCGGGTCCCGACCCCGCTCGTCCAGCGCGTCGTGTCGATCGTCACGCGGGCGAACGAGGCGGGCGGGAACGTCGCGGACGTGCTGTCGATGGTGGCGCACGACACTCGCGAGGCCCAGCTCGCGCAGCAGGCGCGCCAGATCTCGATGATGACGTACGTGACGGTGATCTACATCTCGTTCTTCGTGTTCCTCGTCACGATCTACATCATGTGCGCGACCTTCCTGCCGCAGATGGTGAAGGCGGGCTCGGGCATCGCGACGTCGGGGCTCGGGACCGGGGGAGGCGTCAGTCTCGCGTACGGGTTCGTGCCGGCCCTCTTCCTTGCGTTCCTGGTGGCAATCATCGTCCACGCGGTCGGGGACGGCATCATGGCGGGCGTCCTGGTCAACGGGCGCATCGCGGAAGGCCTCCAGCACGCGACGATCATGCTCGCGGTCGGCTGGCTCATCATGCGGTTCGTCGTCCCCCCGCTCAACGCGGGGTAGGGGACGGAGGAAGGTCATGGCCGGCGAAGCGATTCAAGCACCCACCCCCGAGGAAGAAGGGACCGAGATCCCGATCGCCGGAGCGCGGAAGAAGCGGTTCTCCCCGTTCCTGCGCATGGGGGCCTCGCTCCGCAAGGGCTCAGCCGAGCCGCGGCCGGTGAAGCTCGCGCGTCTCGGGATCTCGGGTCAGGGCTCCGAGCGCGAGGTGACGGTGGTCCCTCCGCTCTCCGACCCGGCGCTCAAGGAGCTCGACCTCGCGCCGATACGGCCCGGTCTTTCCTACATCCGCATCACGTTCCACAACATCCGCAACGAGTACAACTACGAGGTCATCGAGCCACCCCTCTCCCGGATCGAGCGGGACCTCCTCGAACGTCTCCGGGTCGTCCTCGTGGACCGGTTCGAGCCGCTCCCCGAGCACGACCCCGAAACGAAGCGCCGCGAGCTCCGCCTCATGGTCGACCGCCAGCTCCAGGAGTGGATGCTCGCCCCGAGCCCGGTCACGAAGGGACGGATCCTCTACTACCTCGAGCGGGACTTCATCGGCTACGGGGTCATCGAGGTCCCGATGACCGACGTCGAGGTCGAGGACATCTCGTGCGACGGTCAGGGGATCCCGCTCTACATCTACCACCGCAAGTACGGCTCCATTCGCTCGAACCTGAAGTTCCAGACCGCGGAGCAGCTCGACGATTTCGTCGTCTGGCTCGCCCAGCGCTCGGGAAAGCACATCTCGGTCGCGAGCCCGGTCCTGGACGCGACGGTGCCGGACGGCTCCCGGCTCCAGGCGACGCTGGGAAAGCACGTCACGAAGCACGGCAGCACGTTCACGGTCCGTCGGTTCCGCGACAACCCGTTCACGCCCGTCGACCTGCTCAAGTTCCGGACGATGAGCCCGGAGATGATGGCGTACCTCTGGATCGCTATCGAGAACGGCCAGTCGATGATGGTCTGCGGGGGCACGGCGAGCGGGAAGACGACCACCCTCAACGCGACGCTCCTGTTCATCCCGCCCCAGATGAAGATCGTCTCGATCGAGGACACCCGGGAGCTCAACCTCCCGCACGAGAACTGGGTCCCGTCGCTCACGAAGGCTGGATTCGGGGCGAAGAACCTCGTGAGCGGAAAGGCCGCGGGCGAGATCGACATGTTCGACCTGCTCGCCGCGGCGCTCCGCCAGCGCCCGCAGTACCTGATGGTCGGAGAGGTGCGTGGGGCGGAGGCGTTCATCGTCTTCCAGGCGATGGCGACCGGGAAGACCTGCTACACGACGTTCCACGCGGAGAGCGTGAGCGCGATGGTGCAC
>Ga0187889_10001091_pt1 | contig 30272 bp, 24 predicted proteins | sample June2016WEW_7_10_2_FD_132992 | JGI IMG/M metagenome (GOLD analysis project Ga0187889, IMG submission 132992) | Peatland microbial communities from SPRUCE experiment site at the Marcell Experimental Forest, Minnesota, USA - June2016WEW_7_100 | ecosystem: Environmental > Terrestrial > Soil >... | reverse complement strand
TTCGGTCTTGCTCCAGGTGGGGTTTGCCGTGCCCCTCCTGTCACCAGGAGAGCGGTGTGCTCTTACCACGCCGTTTCACCCTTGCCGATGGCACGGTTGCCCGCGCACCGGCGGTTGCTTTTCTGTTGCACTTTCCTTCGAGTCGCCTCGACTGGCCGTTAGCCAGCACCCTGCCCGACGGAGCCCGGACTTTCCTCGGCGATCCCCGAAGGGCGCCGCGACCACCCACCGGCTCCAGCGAGAAGCGGCTAGACTATAGCGCAGCCAGCGACAGACGGGCGAAATTTCCCCGTCGGGCGATCAGGAATTGGCCGCGCCCCCGCTACCCGAAGTCGGGGTGGGAGCTTCTTTCATGAGGTTTTCCCAGTAGACGATGCGGTGGCAGTATGGGCAAGTCTCGATGGTGTTGCCGCGCTGGAGGACGTTGTAGAGCTGAGGCGGCACGTTCATGTTGCAACCTTGGCAGGTGCCGTTACGAACCGTGGTGACGGCCAGGCCGCGGCGCATGCGAATGGCGCCGTAGCGCTTGAGCACGTCGGGGCGGATGCCGGTAGCGACCTTGTCGCGCTCCACCTTGATCTCCGCGATCTTGGCGTCGAACTCGGCCATCTTCTTGCGCCCGGCTTCGCGGTCCTTATCGATGGACTTGCGCAGAGCCTCGAGCTCGACGGCGCGTTCGGAGAGCAGCTTCTCCTTGACCTCGACGGCCTCGATCAGCTTAGCCATCTCCTGCTCGCGATTCTGCACGCTCTCGCGCGTCTGCTCGATCTCCCGCTGGGCCGCTACGTACTCCTTCGAATTGCGCGCTGCCGATAGCTTGCTCTTGGCTCCGGTGGCCGAGCTCTCTTCGGTCTGGAGCTGGCTCTTCTGCTCGGTGTAGTAGCGCTGAGATTCGGCCAGCTGGGCGCGCTCGTTTGCGAGCAACGATTCCACTCGGGCGAAGTCGGTTTGGGAGGCTTCGAGCTTGGCGGGGATCGCCTTTAGCGCGTTGGTCAGTTCTTGAATCTGGGCGTCGTAGCGTTGAAGTTCCTCGAGACGCTTAAGCTGATCGCGCAACTCTTCCTCCTGGCCTTTGGTGGGGGCGGTTTTTCCTGCGAGAGACGAAGGACCATCCGGCAGGCGTAACTCGAGTGGGCCCACCTGGATTCGAACCAGGGACCGAGCGGTTATGAGCCGCCAGCTCTGACCGCTGAGCTATGGGCCCAGCCTTGCCTAGAATATTCGTCAACAAGCCGGCGAAGCATACTCAGCATGCCCCGCGGTGGCAAGGATTGTGGGCGAGAAAGGGCGAGAAAGGAAGCCACGGATGGCGGGCGAGCGGTGCTTGTGCAATGGGTGCCGGGACTTGGGCTTCTCACCCGTGCCCGCCAGGCAAAGGCACGGGACAATGAGAGCGATTGACGTCTTTACAGCTTGCCCGCCAGCAGGGCAAGCCCGAGCCCGAGCCCGAGCAGGATGCGGTAGGCGACGAATACATAGGTGGTGCGCGTGCGCAGAAAGCGCAAGAGCCACGCCACGCTGAGGTAGCCTGAGATCAGGGCGGTGGTCAGCCCGACCAAGAGGGCCGTGGTGCCCACCTCGCGGTCGTGCAGCAGCTTGGGCAGCTCGAAGATGCCCGCGGCGGCGACGGCCGGGATCGAGAGCAGGAAGGAGAAGCGAGCGGCAGCATCGCGGCGAAATCCCAGCAGCATGGCCGCCACCAGAGTGGTCCCCGAGCGTGACGCGCCAGGGATGAGAGCCAGCGTCTGGGCCAGGCCCACTATAATCGCGTCGCGTAGGGTGAAGCTCTCGAAAGAGCGCTGGTGACGCGCGTTGCGCTCGACTACCGCCATCAGCACGGCGACCACGACCAGCGAACAGGCGATGACGGCGATGGAACGTAGAGGGCCTTCGACGGCGTGCCGAGCGAGCAGGCCGACGCATCCGATGGGGATGGTGCCGGCCACCAGATAGAGCAGCAGGCGCGCATCGAAATCGCGCCGGCGCGCTGGATCGGCGAGGGCGGCCAGCATGCGCGCGAGGTCGCGCAGGAAGAAGCCGATGACGGCGATCAAGGTTCCCAGTTGAATCACCGCGGCAAATGCGGCTCCGCCATCTGACCAGCCCAAGATGGCCGGCACCAGGCGCAGGTGGGCCGTGGACGAGATGGGGAGAAACTCCGTGATGCCCTGGACAAGACCGAGGACGGCAGCCTGGAAGATAGTCAAAGCCGGACCACTATAGCACTGCCCTGGACATGCTCCAGCTGACATCGCCCGCGTGGATGGGCAGCAAGGTTCCGCCGCCAGTGCGCACCAGCAAGGCCCCGGTTTCGTCCACCCCCTCTGCGATGCCATCACAATCGTCGCCGTCGAGCTCGATCCGGCAGGGTTGGCCGAACCGGGCGAAGCGGCGCCAAAGCTCGAGCGCCGCGCCTGGCCCGTGGGCCACGAACTCCTGGTAAAGCGGTTCGAAGGCGGCAAGAAAGCTGGTCAGGACGGATAGGCGATCCAGAGACTTACCCCCTACCAGCGCCAGCGAGGTGGCCTGGCCGGCGAGATCGGCGGCAAACTCGCGTGAGTTGACGTTGATCCCGACGCCCAGCACGAGGTGGCGGACCTGGCCGCGCTGGCTGGCCATTTCGGCCAAGATGCCCGCGACCTTGCGCGGGCCTTCTACCCCATCCAGCAAGACATCGTTTGGCCATTTGAGTAGCGGGCGGAACCCGAGCCCCAGCCCCTCCAGGGCACGAGCCAGCGCCGATCCGGCCGCCAGAGCGAGCGGCGCCACTTGCTCCGCGGCGAGGGCGGGACGCAGGAGCAGCGAGAAGCAGAGGTTCTCCCCCGCCGGTGAATGCCAGGCCCGCCCTCGGCGTCCGCGGCCGCGGGTCTGCTGGTCGGCGGCCAGCAAGAGACCTTCTGGGGCGCCCGCCGCAGCGCGCGCGGCCACCTCGTCGTTGGTCGACCCGCATGAGGCCAGGAACAGGTAGGGGCGGCCTAGGCGTCGGGTGGTGAGAGTGCCGGCCAAGCGCTCTGGATCGAGGTCGCCTCTGGTCACCAACATCAACCCTAGCTCATTGCTATATCGAGGGCTAGATCGACGGCGGGTGCCGAATGGGTAAGCGCACCGATGGAAATGACGTCGATTCCGGTCCGGACGAGGTCGGGCATGCGCGAAAGTGTCACGCCGCCCGAAACCTCGAGCAACGGGCGGGGTTGTCTCGCCCGAGTGCGCGCCACCGCCTGCTCGATGTCGGGCAAGCTGAAGTTGTCGAGCAGAATGATGTCAGCCCCCGCTGCCCAGGCCTCGTCGAGCTGGGTGAGCGAGTCCACCTCCACCTCGATCTTCAGCCCGTGCGGCACCCGGCCGCGCACCTCGGCCACTACCGGGCCGATGCCGCCCATGATGGCTACGTGGTTGTCTTTGATGAGAACGCCAGAGCCGAGATCGTGGCGGTGATTGCTCCCACCCCCGGCGCGGACGGCGTACTTGTCGAGCGGGCGAAAGCCAGGCGTGGTCTTGCGAGTGTCGGCGATGCGCGGTCCTTCCGGGCCGGCGGCCTCGACGAATGCCCGGGTCAAGGTGGCGATTCCGGAAAGGTGCTGAACGAAGTTGAGTGCCGTGCGCTCGGCGGCCAAGATGGAGAGCGCGCGACCCGAGATGCTGGCTATCTCGGCGCCGGCGGGAAGCTTCTCCCCATCCTTGGCCAGCTCCGTCACCGCGAGCGTGTTATCGACGCGGGTGAAGACCGCCGAACCTATGCCAAGGCCGGCCAGAACCAGGGGTTCACGCGCCACCAGTCGGGCAGTAGCCACCGCCCGTGGCCCGATCACCGCCTGCGAGGTGACGTCGCCTCGGCCCAAGTCCTCCTCCAGGGCGAGCTCGATCAGACGACGAACTGCGTAGGTATCGAGGCACGCATCTAGCATTGGGCGAAGTGTAGCTCGGCGGCACTGATTCGGGAATGCTCGCGGGGGTTGCATCCGCGTACCGTGGTTGCGTTGCGCGGACGGTCGTTGACTCCCACGGTGGGGCGCGGTAGGTAGTCCTCGAAAGATGCGGGTTACAGCAGGTGCCGACCGCGGGCGAAAGTTGCGTGCGCCACGCGGTGCAACGACGCGCCCGACCGGGGCCAAGGTACGCGAGGCCATCTTCAATATACTCGGGCCACTGCCGCCGAGCCCGGTGCTCGATCTGTTCGCGGGCACGGGCGCTCTCGGCATCGAGGCGTTGTCGCGGGGAGCCAGTCGGGCCACTTTCGTCGAGCGTGATCACCGGGCTCTCGCCTCATTGCAGCGCAACCTGCGCCTGGTGGAAATGTCCGGACGTGCGCGCGTCATGGACTCGTCCGTCGAGCTGGCGCTTCATAGACTTTCGTCGGAAAAGGGCGAGAGGTTCTCCTGGGTGTTCGTTGATCCACCCTATGCGGCGGGAGAGGTCGAGTCAGTTCTCGTCCTGCTCTCGGGGGGGGGGCTATTGGATAATGGGGCTGTGGTCGTCGTCGAGCACGACCGGCACAGCATTCCGCCCGACAAGGTCGGCGTCTTGGACATGGTCGACCGTCGCTATTACGGGGATACCGGCATATCGTTTTATCGTCGCCAGCGGGAGCTGGACTAGTGCCGCCTGGCCGCCCCCTGGTGGGGGTATATCCCGGCACCTTCGATCCGATCACGAATGGGCACTGCGATATCATGCGACGCGCCCTGGGCCTGTTCGACAAGGTTATCGTTGCCCTGGCCGTGAACATGCGCAAACGGCCCCTCTTCTCGCTGCGGGTCCGCATGAGCATGATTCGTGCCGCGGTCGGGCAGGAGCCCCGGCTGGAGGTCGATGCGTTCCAAGGGTTGCTGGTGGATTATGCTCGCGCGCACCAGGCGCGCTTCTTGATCCGCGGTTTGCGCGCCGTGGCCGACTTTGAATACGAGTTTCAGTTTGCCCACATGAATCGTCAGCTCGCCCCGGACATCGAGACCATATTCCTGCCCACCAACGAAGAGAATTTCTACGTTTCTTCGTCGCTGGTACGCGAGGTCAGCGCCATGGGCGGCGACGTCGCGCGCTTGGTCCCGCCCGCGGTCTTGCCCGAGCTGAGAAAGAAGCTCAAGAAATTGGGCCGACCCTGACATGGCCTTACCGCTAGCCCAGAGACTCGATCTGGTGAAGCCATCCGCGACCATGGCAGTCACGGCCAAGGCGGCGCGCCTGCGCGAGCAGGGTGTGGATGTGATCAGCCTGAGCGCGGGCGAGCCCGATTTCGCCACGCCGGAGCACATAAGGACTGCGGCCAAGCTGGCGCTTGACCACGGCGCAACGAAGTACACGCCGGTACCCGGGACGCCCGAGCTGCGGCACGCAGTGGCGGCGTGGTTCGCAAGAGCCCACGGGCTCTCGGTGTCGCCCGACGAGGTGATGGTCAGTGCGGGAGCCAAGCAGGCGGTTTTCAATGCCTTTCACGCCCTGCTCGGCCCCGGAGACCAGGTCGTGCTGCCGACCCCATGTTGGGTCAGCTACGCGGAAATCGCCAAGTTGGCTGGTGCCCTACCGGTGCCCGTCGCTACTCGGGCCGAGCACGGCTTCGTGGTGACTCCGGAGGCAATTGCCCGCGCTCTTACTCCGGCAACGCGCATGATCGTGCTTTGCTCGCCTTCCAATCCAACCGGTGCGGTATACGACGAAGCCACCCTGCGCGACGTGGCAGACCTGGCAGTGCGCCACGATCTCTGGCTCTTGACCGACGACATATACCGCCGCTTTTGCTACGACGACGCATGCTTCGTGCAGCCGGCGACATTTGGACCTGCGGTGCGGCAGCGCACGGTCGTGGTGGATGGTCTGTCCAAGTCCCATGCCATGACCGGTTGGCGTATTGGGTTTACCCTGGCCCGGCCCGACCTGATCACGGCCATGTCGACGCTGCAGGGTCAGTCGACCAGTAACGCGGCGGCGGTCAGCCAGGCCGCCGCCCTGGCCGCGGTCACCGGCCCCGACGACGAGGTCGAACGCATGCGTGGCGAGCTCGATCTTCGCCGGCGGGTGATGGTGGAGGGCTTGCGCGCTATTCCGGGGGTAGTCTGCGCCGCGCCCAAGGGTGCCTTCTACGCTTTTCCCGACGTAGCCGCCTACCTGGGTAGCACGGCCCCGGGTGGTCGGGCGATCGATGACGATCTGGCCTTGGCCGAGTACCTGCTCGACGAGGCAAGGGTGGCAGTGGTGCCCGGATCGGCGTTTCTCGCGCCCGGCCATATCCGGCTCTCCTACGCGACTGCGCAAGCGAAAATCGAACAAGCTCTAGCGCGCATCGGAGCGGCCCTGGCCGAGCTATTGTGAAAAGGACCCTGGGAGGGTCCTTTACATCTCCCGCGAAGAGCTCAGTCGGGCAAAGCCCGCCTGAGCTCACGCGATCTGTGAAAAGGACCCTGGGAGGGTCCTTTACATCTCCCGCGAAGAGCTCAGTCGGGCAAAGCCCGCCTGAGCTCACGCGCTATGAGGAAGGCACCGCTGCGCTCCGCTTGCGCCGCAGCTTCTCCACCAGCGTGGTACGGTTGAGCCCGAGCAATTCGGCGGCGCGGTTCTTGTTGCCGCCGGTACGCTCGAGCGCCTCGGAGATCATGCGATCCTCTACCGACTCCAGGATGGCGCGCAGATCGGTGCCGTCGCTGGGAAGGTCGGGAATAGGCGTAAGCTGTTGCGCCCGAGCTTGCACGGCTTGGTGCAGGTTAGCGGGCAAGTCCGCGAGGGCTATGCTCCCGCTGCCCTTCAGGATGACCATGCGCTCGAGCAGGTTCTCCAGCTCCCGTATGTTGCCGGGCCAAGAATAGCGGCGCAAGGCCGCCATGGCGTCGGGTTGCAGCCCGACCACGGTACGGCGGTTTTTGTCGTTGAAGCGCTTGATGAAATGCTCGCACAGGAGCGGAATGTCGTTGGGGCGGTGGCGCAAAGGCGGCACTTCGATCGGGATCACGTTCAGGCGCCAGAACAAGTCGGCGCGAAACCTGCCAGAGGCCACGTCGGAGTCCAGCTTGCGGTTGGTCGCCGCCAAGATGCGCACGTCGATGCGCTGATCGGTCTCGTCCCCCACCGGGCGGAGCAGCCCATCCTGGATCAAGCGGAGGAGCTTGGCCTGGATGGCCAGCTCCATTTCGCCGATCTCGTCGAGCAAGATGGTACCTCCGTCAGCTTCGGCAAAGCGGCCGATGCGCGACGACGTCGCGCCGGTGAAGGCCCCGCGGGCATGCCCGAAGAGCTCGGATTCGACCAGGTTGACGGGAATGGCCGCGCAGTTGACCGCGACGAATGCCTTCTTGGCGCGGGCCGAGCCCGCGACCAGCGAGCGCGCGACCAACTCCTTGCCGGTCCCCGACTCCCCAGTGATGAGGACGGTGCAGTTGGTATCCGCGACCTGGGCCAAGAGCGACAATACGCTGATCATCGCGGGATCGTTGCCCAGCAGCCAGGGCGCGGTCCGGTCCCGCCAGGAGACGGGGTCAACCAGAGTGGAGGGGGTGAGCGAGCTGGAGAAACCCAGAGCGCTGGCCAGGGTCTCCTCGATGCTCCGGAGCTCGACGGGCTTGACCAAAAAGTCACGCGCGCCCGCCCGCATGGCCCGCACCGCGTCCGTGACCTCGGCGCTTCCGCTCATGACAATCACGGGGGTCATCGGCGATTTCGCGCGTACCGCGCTCAGAATGCCGAAACCGTCCACACCGGGCATGCGCAGGTCGGTGACAACCGCGTCGAATGCCTCGTGGCGCAGCCGCTCTATCCCCCCGGGACCGTCGCTGGTCACTACATCGTAGGAAGCGGAACGAAGCAGTCTGGCCATGGCCCGGCACAGGGCTTCTTCATCGTCGCAAAGCAATACCTTCGCCATGTTAGATGTTAGCGCTCGTGGCAGGCAGGTAAAACCCTACGCGCTCGAAGATGCAGTCGGCTGGGTGAGGCGTAAAGCGTTCATGCTACGAGCGGGCTCAGTATGACGCGGCGTCGTTTACAGGTCAAGCATTATCGAGACCTCTTGATTGCACCGGCGGTGCTGCGTATACCCGGTCCATGGCCGACCCAGTACGCACACTCTTACTCGAGATCGAACAACAGTGTGGGGCAATGTCGGGGTGCGTTCTTCAAACCTCACCGGGCGGCGACATGCGTATCGCCAAGCTCAAAGCCATGTTCAGCAGCAGCCAGGTGTCTCCGGGCTATGCCGCATTTGTATTGCGCTACGACGGGGGCAAGCTCGCTCGGCCGCCTACACAGGGCGGGCAGGCTGGAGGCGAGGACGGGCCGGGCGCTGACGAGCACACCTACCTCGAGCTGCTCAGCTTCGATGAGGGACAGCGTGTGCTGCGCGATGCCGTTCAGCCCGCGGACTGGAAAGGGCTCTGGCCGGTCGCGCGCAGGGGGGCGCGGGTCTTCGCCCTCGATTTTGATACCGGCGCGGACAGCGAGCAACCGGTGGTGGAGGTCGCTGATCACAGCGTCGATCGGGTAGGGAGCAGCTTCTTGCGCTTCGTATCTGCTTGTCTGGGCGAGATTGCCATGGGCGAGGACGCCGATGCGCTCGATGATTCGCTCGACAGCTCGCTGGGTCTAGCGCGTGAGCTGTGTCGCCGCGACCCTGGGCTGGCCGAGCACTGGGTACATCTCATCGACTTGCTCGAAGACGGCGCCCGCAAGAGCGAGATCGACGCGGTGCTAGAGGAAGCCTTGCGCTGTGCCAGCCCGCCTGGACCGGCTCTGGTGATCCAGGTGGCGCTGCGCGCGCTCGATAAGGGCGATTCCGGTCGCGCCTGGGCGGCCATAGAGGATGCGCTCGGCCTCGAGGCCATGACCGCCCGCGATGACGACGCGCGACTCGACGCGGCTGCCATCTTGCTCGTGTTGGCGGGCGAGCGCGGCGATGGCAAGGCCAAGCAACGGGCTCTCGACGCTCTTGGGGGTGCCGCAGCCTCGACTGGTGCCTACTGGCGGGGCGAAGCTCTGCGTGCCTACGTGCTCGGCGACTCCGTTCGCGCCGCGCTCGCGAGCAAGGTCGTCGAGGAGCTGGTCGGCGGCGATGAAGATCTGCGGCGTATGCGCGATGCGAACCCCAACGCGGTGCTGGCGCTCAAGTCTCTGCTCAAGGCACGCGACATGCTCGAACAAGGGGATCTGGATGATGCTATACGGCACGCGCGTGCCGCGGTGGCGGAGAGGTCTGATCTTGGTGTCTGTCATGCGGCCTTGGCCGAGACTCTCAATGCTGCGCGTGATCGAGGCGCTCTTGACGCTGCTCGCCGGGCGACCGAGCTCAATCCGGCGTTGGTTGACGGGTGGCGGGAGCTGGGTGACGCCTACATGGAGGCCCGGCAGCCGGGCAAGGCCGAGGCTGCCTATCGTGAGGCCCTGGCGCGCGACGAAAGCTATGCTCTGGCCAGGGCCAAGCTGGCCCAGGCTCTGCTCGACCAAGGCCGGTCGCGGGAGGCACTGGACATGGCCATGTCGGCCGAGGATCGGGGTGGCGACGCCTTCATGGTAGCCGCTATTCGCGGCGATATCCTGGCGGAGATGAGTAGGCACGGCGATGCGGCCGAGGCCTACGACCGCGCCTTGCGCATGGAGCCGGAGGATCATTGGATTTTGCATCAGGCCGCCATCGCGCACAGTCGGGCCGGGAACGACGATCGCGCCGTTGTCCTGTTCGAGCAGGCATTACGTCACGATCGCGACGGCTGCCATCAGACCTTGGTCGACTATGGGGATCTGTTGCGCAGGGTGGGGCGCATCGGCGATGCCGTCCGCATGTATCGCAAGGCCGTCGCCGCCGTTCCGACCGATCCGGACTGGCGCCGTATGCTGCGCGAAGCGGAACGCGAGCTAATGTCCGCCCCCAACTGATCTGGGCAGGCGTATCACATCGTGAGGCAACGTCCCGCCCGGGGCGTTGCCGTACTAGCTGTCATCGAGGCCTTTGCCCTGGAGGATGCGCGGGATATGTCTTTCGATGCGCGGTGCGGGACTGCTGGGCACGCGCCAAAGTGCAAGAGGCATCCTCTTTGCCGGTCGGGTCACCAACGGTAGTGGACTAGGGCGCGCAGCTTAGCATCGTAGATTTTGCGTATGGCCGCCATGGTGGCATCGGACAGCGGGTCCAGATCTGCACTCTTGAAGTTTTCTTCAACCTGATCGGGACGCTTGGCACCCGGGATGGCGCAGGTCACAGCATCGTTCATGAGAATCCAACGCAAGGCAAAGGCCGCCATGCTCGCGCCCGCGGGTACCAGCGGGCGTAATTCGTCGACGCTGTGCAAGCCGGTTGCAAAGTCAATGCCTGAAAAGGTCTCGCCGCGGTCGAAGGCCTCACCGTTGCGGTTGAAGGTGCGGTGATCATCGTGCGCGAATGTGGACTTCGCCGACATCTTGCCCGCCAGCAGGCCCGAGGACAGGGGCAGGCGTGCCACGATGGCGGTCTGACGGCGTTTGGCCTCCACGAAGAGCAACTCGGCGGGACGCTGCCGGAACATGTTGTAGATGATCTGGACGCTCTGCACGTTCGGATACTCGATGGCTTGCAGACCCTCTTCCACGCGCTCTACGCTTACCCCATAAAAGCGCAGCTTGCCCGCCGCGACCAGATCATCCATCACGCCAAAGACCTCGGGGCGGTAGTAAACGTCGGTGGGCGGACAGTGGAGCTGGACCAGGTCCAAGGCTTCGGTGCGCAGATTCTGCAAGCTACGCTCGACAAAGGCGGTCAGGTTCTTGCGGTTGTAGCCGTCGGCAAGGTGGGGATTGAGCCGGCGCCCGGCCTTGGTCGCGATGATGATCGGCTCGCGACGTTCGTGGCGCAAACGTGCCAGGAGCTGTTCGCTGCGTCCGTCGCCGTACACGTCGGCGGTGTCGAAGAAATTGACGCCAAGATCCACGGCGCGGTGAAGTGCCCGGAGCGAATCGGTGTCGTCCACCTGCCCCCAGGTGCCGCCGATGGCCCAAGCGCCAAAGCCGATCGGGGAGACATTCCAGCCCGTCCTTCCCAGGGGTCGCAGCTTCATGGCGCCAGCTTGGCAGAATGCGCGGGGGCGGTGCAACCGAAAACCAGGCGGGCAGGCGAGTATCTCCCAATCAGAGCCACCAGCAACGACCTCACGTGCATGGCTCGCCCTCCCGCGGTTCGCCTTCGCTCTCGTAAGGGGCATCTGCGCCGGCCTGGTGCCACGGAACAATTTTCAGATCCAGGACGAACACCGCGTACATCACAGGCACCAGGAGCAAAGTGATGAAGGTCGCAAGGGAAAGCCCACCGATCTGCGCGTAGCACAGCGGCTCCCACAGTGGCCCCCCGTGCAAGGCGAGGGGAAAGAGACCGAGGACGGTCGCTGCTACCGTGATCAGCACCGGACGCAGACGCACGATACCGGCCTCGACCAAGGCTTCGCGCAGGGGCTTGCCTTGCTCGTGGGCGACTTCGATGAAATCGAAAAGGACCACGACGTGGCTGACGATGACCCCCACGAGACTTGCGATGCCCAAGAACGCCATGAAGCCGAAGGGCACTCCTACGCCGATGAGAGTGAGCAGGGCGCCGCAGGCACCGAAGGGGATGGCCGCGAAGACGATGAGCGGCTTGATGGCACTCCGAAATTCGAAGACCAGCACGAGGTAGATCAGTGCGATGGAGATGAGCAGGGCCGTTGCGACTTGTTTGAAGCCCCGAACTTGCGCCTCCTGTTCGCCGGCGATCTCCATGCGATAGCCGGGCGGCAATTCCTTCTCCAGCGCCCGGAGCCGTGGCATCGCCTGCGCCAGCACCTCTGACGCCATCTTGCCGTCGGCCGGAAAGGCGGAAACGGTGATGGTGCGGAAGTGATTGCGGCGCTTGATCTTCTCGGGTTGCATGGCCAGCCCGATCGACGCCAGCTGCTCGAGTGGTAGCCTCTGGGTGTCGAGCGCGGAGAACACGTACAGGTTCTGCAAGTCCGCCACGGTCGAGCGCTCGCTGGCCCGCAGGCGGAGCTGAACCGGGATTTCGTGGTCTTGGTCGCGCAGGGTCGTTACCTGCACTCCGTTGGTGGCCGCGGCGGTGGAAATCGCGACGTCAAAGTTGGTCACCCCCGAGAGGTTGGCCCGATCGGGCTCCACGCGGACAGGCAGGGCGAGGGTCTCGGCCCCCCAGTCGTCGCGCACCCGCCTGGCCTCGGGAACCGCGCGCAGAATGGCTTTGGCGCGTTCACCGGTATCGCGGAGCTTGGCCAGCTCCAATCCGCTGAAGCGTATGGAAACCGGGACACCGATCGGCTCGCCGGTTTCGAGCTGCTGGACGTCGACCTGTGCGCCCACCATGGACCGGTCGAGGGCAGCCTGCAAGAGTGGCACGAGCTTGGCAGTATCGTGCTTGTCGGCGACCTGAACCAGGAGCTGGGCGTAGTTGAGCTGCGCCTGCTCCGGCGTCACCGAAAACCAGAAGCGCGGGCTCCCGCCACCCACGAAGGAGGCGATGGAGGTGATCACGTCGGGCGGCTGGTCGGAGTCGGCGGGGTGCTGGCGTCGGTATTCCTCGGCCACCCGCCCGATGACCTTTTCGACCTGCATGGCAGCTCGTTCGGTGGTGGCGAAGGTCGAGTCTTCGGGTGTCCAGACATCGACATAGAAGAAGTGGGACAGATCCTTCGGAAAGAAGCTGGTTCTGAGCGAGCGCAAGGCGGGCAGCGCTCCCGCGAGGGCCAGGCAAGCCACGAGCAGGGCGGCCTTGCGATGGTCGAGCAGCCAACCGGAGAGCCGGCGATAGCCGGTGCTGAAGCGGCCCCCGGAGCCGGCCCGCTGCGTCTTGCCCGGGAGCAAGAGATAGCGGCCGATGAGTGGCACGAAGGTCATGGAGGCGATGCGGGAAGCGATCAGGGAACAGGTCAGGACTACCGGCAGGGAATAGATGAAGTCGCCGGTGCTATCCTTCACGGTGAGGAAGGGCAGGTAGGCGGCGATGTTGGTGATGGTGGCGAACACGATGGCGTTGGCCAGCTTGGTCGGTCCCAGCCAGGCGGCGATGCGCGCCGCGTGTCCTGCTGCCAGCTCGCGTCGGATGGCGTCATTGGCTACCACGGGATCGTCGACCAGCAGGCCCAGCGCGAGGATCAGCGAGGCGATGGAGACCTGCTGCAAATCGATGTGGAGGGTCTGCAGCATTCCGAAGGTCAGGGCCAGGGTGAGGGGAATCGAGAGCGCGATTAGCACCGCGGACCGCCATTCCCAGAACCCGACCAGCGCCGCCAACACCACCAGCGCGATCGCCTCCACCAGGCTGCGCATGAACAGGCTTATGGTTTCCTTCACCTGCAGGGGCTGATCCGAAGTGCGCGCGATGACGAGATCGCTCGGGAGCAAGGAGCGCGCCTGGTCGAGGATCCGGTCCACCTCGGATCCGAAGTCGAAGACTTGCTCTCCGACGGGCATGATCACGGACAAGGTGACGGCGCGCAAACGTTGCATCTTGCCGTCGGGACCTGCCACGGTCAGGGCGTTGAGGAAGCGGGGCGGGCTCTGGTAGTCGCGGGATATCTCGAACAGATCGCGCAGGTAGACCGGGCTGCCCTGGGCCGAACCCGCCAGCATCACCTCGCCTAGCTCGCTTGCGCCCGAGAATTCGCCGGTGGGAGCGAGGGGCAGGTTTCGCCCGCCGCTCTGAAAGATGCCGCCCGGCAGCTCGATGTTGCGCGCCCGCAGTGCGTCGCGTACCGACACGGGTGACAGGCCGTAAGCCGCCATCCGTTGTTGCGAGTAGGTCAGGTTGACCACCTCGGGCAGCACGCCCGCCCGGGAAACCCGGGAAACCTTGGGCGAGGTCAGCAGGATGCGGCGCAACAGATCCGAGTATTCGTCCAGGTCGCGATAGGAGTAGCGGGGACCGGCCGCCTCGGCCAACCTGACCTCGGCTTCGCTGGGATCGTGGATGAGGACAGGCGGCCAGACGTCGGGCGACAGGTCGGAGGTCTGCATCTGGTCGCGGGCGAACTGGTGAGCGGCCTCGATAATGCTGGGCTCGTCGCCCAGCATGACGGCGTCGAGGCCAAGGAAGGTCGGTCGATCGAGGAGACGCACGTCGATCGCGCGATGCGAGCTCTCGAGAAATTGCCCCAGGGCGGCGACATCGTCGCGCAGGGCCTGCGTTAGGGCCGACTGGGGGAAGCTGATGATGAGGGACGTGCGTGCTGTGCCGCTGGTGCTGCCCGCCCGGACGGCCTGGATGGCCTCGCTCACCGAGTGGGCGCGTAGCCCGATTTCGGCGGCGTCGGCCTTGGGGCTGGCGACGGTGAGCATGAGGGTCGCGGTGTCTTTGAAGTCCTTCATGAAGACGGCGGGGCCGGCATTTTGGGGCAAGTCCCTGATCGAATCGACCTTACCGCGCAGGTCTTCGAGCTCGCGCTCCAGGTCGGGAACCGAACGGAGCCGCACGATCGTCACACTCACATTGGTGCGCACCGTCGACTCGATGTACTTGATGTTGGGATTTTGGGCGAGACGATCCTCGATCTTCTCGGTCACCAGACGCTCAATCTTTTCCGCGGAGATCCCTGGCCATGGACACACGACGGCGGCGATGCCGATGGGAATGTCGGGGTCCTTCCGCTTCGGCATCTTCAGGTAGGCGAAGATGCCCCACAGCAAGGTGGCCACCAGGACGACCCAGGCAATCTGCGGGTTTTCCACAAAGAAGCGGGCGGTGTTGCGATCGTGCTTGATGCGCTGCTGGTCCGAGCGATGAGCCATGACGAATCCTAAGGAGCGAACGCGACTCTTTCACCGTCGAAGGACTGCGCTGCCCCTTCCACCACGACGCGATCGTGGCTGGTGAGACCTGCCCTGATCTCGACCGTCCCGCCGCACAGCTCGCCGGGCTCGATGGCCTTGACCCTGAGGATGTCTGCTTCGGCGACGAACACGGCAAAGCCTGAGGCTTTGCCGGGCGGGCGTACTACCGCGGACAGCGGAAGCGAGAGCTGGGCTCGGGGCGCAGCCTCGTCGAGGAGGAGGGAGGCGATCATGCCGGCGCGCAGTCGGTCGTCGTCGCTCGGCAGCACAACCTCGACCTCGAATAGTCGGGTCCTCGCGTCGGCCGCCGCAGCTACGCGATTCACCTTCCCGCTCAGGGCGGTACCCTGGAGGGCTTCCACCGCAACTTTGAGCTGGGTCCCCACTCGCACCCGATCGAGCATCACGTCCGGCACGCCGAAGGTGACCTTCATGTGGGAATCGTCGGCCAGGATGAAGCCAGGGGTCCCGGGTCCGACCAGGCTCCCCGGCTCCACCATTCGCCTAATGACCACCCCGTCGAGCGGTGCGGCGAGGGTGCAGTCGGCGAGGGCAAGCTCGGCCTCCTGCACTTGCAGCTCGGCTGCCCGCTGCTGGGCCGAGGCGGCATCCGCCTTGTTCTGGGCGCCGTCCAGCGTCGACTGGGCCGTGGCACTGGCGGCGAACATTTTGCGGGCACGCTCCAGGTCCTGCGCGGCCTGAGTCGCGGCGGCCCTGGCCTGACTCAACTGTGCTCTCGCCTGCTCCAACTTGACGCGGTAGTCGGCATCCCGCAGGCGGGCCAGCACCGTTCCGCGCTTGACGTGGTCGCCCTCGTCGAGCAGGCCGCCCGGGCGATGGGAGACGCGGTGGACGTCCGCCACATACCCGCCGCGCTTGAAGGCCAGCTCGACGCGTGCCAGCGGCTCCACGTTGCCCGAGAACCGCGGCGCGGCCGAGCATGCCGCGGCCTGGGGCATGCGCACCCGCACCGGTCGCAGGTTGCTCGTAACCTCGGCCGAGCGTACGCATCCGGCCGACAGCGTGACGACAGCTAACGCAAGCCAAGTCCTGATGGTCATGCCTTCCTCCCGATCCCGTTGACGAGAAGCTCCATGAGCTCGTCCGCGCACGCCTCCGCACTGCGGGGTCGCCGCACGAGCAGCTGGTATTGGGTAGCGTGGATGAAAAATCCCGTCGCAAGAGCGGCGAGCAGCCCGGCATCGGCGGGCGCGAGCTGACCGGCATCGATGCCCGCCGCGATGGTATCGCGCAGGCCGTCCGCGACCTGCCGGAGCCCGCGGCGAACCGGATCGGCAAGGTGAGAGCCGAAGTCCCAGTCGGCTTCGATCTTCTGGCTCAGGAAGAGCGGAAAAAACCGTGGCCGCTCCATGAAGAAGGCCGAGTACGTCACCGCCAGATGACGCAGACGCGCGATAGGGTTGGCGACTTGCTGGGCGGCCTTGATGCGCTCGTTGATCTCGCCCAGGCGAAATGCGACGACGGCGGACAGCAGCTCCTCTTTCGAGGCAAACTGCTGGTAGAGCCCCTTCATGCCGATGCCTGCCTCTTCGGCGACTGCCTGCATCGATGCCTGGTCATAGGGCAGACGCCCGAATACCATTTCAGCCGCCATGAGGAGGTGCTGGCGGCGATGCTGCTGCTCGCTCTCGCGCCGACGCTCGGCGTTGGTCTTGGGGGTGGTGGCGGTTCGTCCGCCGACTCTGGGCTTGGGCATAAAGGGAAATTTAGCGTTGCTGCATCGGGGTGGAAGTATGGGGACGCAATATTCTTTCAGGAGAATGTACATTCCCTGCGAGCAAGGATCAAGGGGTTGGTTGCCGGCCGGCAGGATTGCTAGCCAGATTCTTCGGGGGCGGCGAGTAGTCGATGTGGGGTGACGAGCCGATGCGAGGTGGTGACGGGGGCCGACCGGGCCAGCTTTGCCGGGTAACTGATGGGACCAGCCGGGACGGCGCTCGGCGAGCGACATTCCCGTCGGCGTGGGTGCGAGCGGGGCGTCCGTCCGGAGCGGCCAGGGCAGTGGGCGGGGCGGGCGTGCGCGGAAGGCCAGGTCACAGCTAGGGAACGAAGCCGCCATCGGGGATCGGACAGCTGGCAGCGGCGGTACCCGAGTACCAAATCTGGTCCCAGGTATGACCGCCTGGGCCAATCTGGAAGTAGTAGTAGCCAGCGGAGGTTTGTGCAGGAAGGGTGCCTCCGCACTTGACCGCCACGCCGTTGACCGTGACGGATCGCTCGGTCTGGTCGAACGACGAACAGCCCCAGCCGAATTGCATGCTATCGCAAGTGACGAAGCAGAACGCCGCCGTGGTGTCGAGGGTAACGGAGCCTCCCGTAACGGGGCTGGAGCTCGCGCATGCGCCCGCGCTGGCGGCGCCATCGATCGGCGCCTCGGGCGTAGTTTCGGGGGAATCGCGGCCGCTATCCGCTCGGGGCGCGGCTCCCACGTCCGGTTGCCACGAGGGCTCGGGTACGGGCTCCGGTAGGGGTTCTGGCCGTGGCGACGGTTCGGGGCCGTTTGGCTCGGCAACGGGTTCGGCGGCCGGGTTTGCGTCGGGTGCCGGGTCGGGCGGTCGGTCGGCGGGTCCAGCCACGGCGGCCTCGGGCTTGGCTGGGATCACGGAATCCGCGGCCGAGTCGGGGCTATCGGGCTTTGGGGCATAACCCGCGTCCGGGCTTGCGGGGGGGCTGTTGATGTCGTCGTTATTCGCGTCCGCGCGCGGGTCTTGGCTCGGATTGTCCAGACAGCTCAGGGCCGCCGAGCACAGTTGCAGCTCGCTTGGCTTGTTCAGATCCACGCAGCCGACGAGCATCAGGGCCGGAGCCAAGAGCGAGAGGAGGCGAAGAGGCATACCAACCCGGGCACGCCGGCCTATTGGAGCAGATGCTTTCATATCGGAGCAAGGAGCCCAAGAGTGACATCGACCGTGACGCCACGCTCCTTTATGCCGCGGGCGAATGACAGCGATGAGTAGTGGCCACGCGCCGTCACCGGATTGTCCCAGGCCGGTCTTGGCACTGGTCGATCGGCGCTGTCCTACGTCGCCGCCCCGCCTGGTGATTGGGGAATGCCAGTAGTCGGAGGGGGTGAAGCGGGTGATGGCGGTGATGCCCGGGCCGCGATCTCGACCCAGGGGTGCGGTGGCCCGTGGTTTGCCGCTGGAAGGCGCGATTCGTGGGGCATACTGGTGCATGGAGGTATCCATGGCAAAGACGCGAAGCCTACAGAGCCTGCTGCAAGCCAGTCGAGCTTTTCAGGAAAGCCGCGTGCTGCTAACGGGCCTGGAGTTGGACGTATTCACGCTGCTAGGCCCTGGCGCTACCGCGGTCGAGTTGGCCGGGAGGTTGGGTACGGATGCGCGCGCCACCGAAATGCTGCTCAACGCCCTCGTGGCGGTGGGCGCGTTGCTCAAGCAGGGCGGCGTGTTTCGCTGCAGTGAGGAAGCCAAAGCTCTGGGACCCGCCCGTGCGGGTCTCTTGCACACGGTGCATCTCTGGGACACATGGTCCACCCTCACCGCCTGTGTGCGGTCGGGCAAGGCGGATGCTACGCGCGGACCGGCAAGCTTTCCCGAGGCGCGCACCCGCGCCTTTATCGCCGCGATGCACGCGCGGGCCCGCGACAACGCCGAGCAGACCGTGCAGATCTCCGGGGTTCGCAACGCTCGCCGCATGCTTGATGTGGGCGGGGGTTCGGGAGCCTACGCCATCGCCTTCGCCAAGGCTTGCCCGGCGCTGCACGCGGACATTCTCGACCTTGGCGCCGTGGTGCCTCTGGCCGAGGAATACATTCGTGAAGCGGGCCTGCAGGGGCGGGTGCGGGTCCGCCCCGGTGATATGCGCACGGCCGACTTCGGTGAGGGGTACGATCTGGTGTTGCTCTCCGCCGTTTGTCACATGTGGGGCGAAGACGACAACCGTGCTCTCATCCAGCGCAGTGCCCGGGCTCTGGTTTCCGGAGGCCATCTCGTCATTCGCGAATTCATCCTCGATGAAGATCGCACTGCGCCGGCCTTCGCGGCCCTGTTTGCCCTCAACATGCTGGTGGGCACCGAGCACGGCAACAGCTACACCGAGGGTGAATACCGCGCCTGGATGGCCGCGGCTGGCCTTGCCGCCATCGCTCGCCCCGACCCGGAGGGAGAGGTGCTGGTCGCCGCGAAGCCCTGAGGCGCCAATGAAGAAGCCCTGAGGCGCCAATGAAGCCCTGAGGCGCCAACGAAGCCCTGAGGCGCCAACGAAGCTAGCTCCATACATGCCGGCGAACATGCTACGCTGCATCCCCCCATGACTGACCCGCTGATTCCGCTTCGTTCTTGTGTCGACGCCGCAATGCAGGCTGCCTACGGCGAGTTGGCCGCCGGGGTGGACGCCGGTTTGCGCCGCTCACAGCACGCCGACTACCAGGCCGATGTGGCGCTGGCGCTGGCGCGCAAGCTGAAGAAGAACCCGCGTGAGGTGGCCATGGCGATTGTGGCCAAGTTGCCCGTCGACGGTCTTGTCGCCAAGGCCGAGGTCTCGGGCCCGGGCTTCATCAACCTCACGCTCGGCAACCAGTACCTGGGCGCGACGCTTGCCGCCATGGCCGCCGATCCGCGCCTGGGCGTGCCCCAGCCGGTTCCGCGCACCGTGGTCATCGACTACTCGGCCCCCAATGTGGCCAAGCAGATGCACGTTGGTCACCTGCGCAGCACTATTATCGGCGATGCGTTGGCGCGCGTGCTCGAGTTGCTCGGTCACCGGGTCATTCGCCAGAACCATATCGGCGACTGGGGTACGCCCTTCGGGATGTTGATCGAGCAGTTGCTCGACGAGCAGGCCTCGGGTGCCGAGGCGGGCGTGCGCGAGTTGGCTGCCTTCTACCAGGCGGCGCGGGCCAAGTTCGACCGTGATCCGGCTTTCGCCGAACGCGCGCGCAAGCGGGTGGTGATGCTGCAGAGCGGGGACGCCGAGACGCTGGCGCTGTGGCACCGGCTCGTAGACATCTCGATGGAGCACTTCTCCGGTCACTATCGCCGCCTCGATATCACCCTGCGGCCCGAGCACGTGGTGGGCGAGAGCGCGTACAACGAGGATCTGCCGGGCCTGGTCGAGGACATGGTCAAGCGAGGCCTCGCCCGGGAGAGCGAGGGCGCGATGTGCGTTTTCCTGCCCGGCTTTACTGGGCGGGAGGGCGAGTTGGTCCCGCTCATCGTGCGCAAGCAGGACGGTGGCTACGGTTATGCCACGACCGACCTGGCCGCTCTGCGCCGCCGGGTGCAGAAGCTTGGCGCGAGCTGGATCATCTACGTGGTGGGCGCGCCGCAAGCGCAGCACCTGAGCATGGTCTTTGCCGCCGCGCAGGCCGCAGGCTACGCCGGCCCCGAAGTCCGTCTCGACCACGTGGCCTTTGGCGCCATTCTGGGCTCGGACAAGAAGATGCTGAAGTCGCGAGCGGGCGAAGCGCTCAGTCTGGGCGCGCTACTCGACGAAGCCGTAGAGCGAGCGACCAAGATCGTGGCGGAGAAGGCCACTGATCTCGACGAGGCGGCCAAGGCGCGGGTGGCCGAGGCGGTCGGCATCGGTGCGGTCAAGTACGCGGATCTGGCCAACGATCGCATCAAGGACTACGTGCTGGAGTGGGGGCGGATGCTGGCTTTCGACGGCAACACCGCGCCTTACCTCATGTACGCGCACGCGCGCATCCGCTCGATCGTGCGCAAGGCCGGCGGCAGCGACAGTACGGCAGCATCCAGCAGGCCGCGGGTCGAGGCGCCCGAGGAGCGCGTCCTGGCGCTGGCGCTGCTGCCCTTCGGATCGACGATCGAGCGCACTGCGGATACCCTGCAGCCGCATCGTCTGTGCGCGTATCTTTATGACGTGGCTACCGCGTTCACCGCTTTTTACGAGAAGTGCCCAGTGCTGAGGAGCGAGGGCGCCACCCGCGAGGCGCGCTTGGCGCTTTCGTTGCTCGCCGCACGCGTGCTCGCCCGCGGCTTGAATGCTCTGGGCATTGCCGCGCCCGAGCAGATGTAGGGCGATCGTAAACTTTGGCCGGAGTGGTGGGGCGATCGGCGCGGTTGGCGAGCCGATCAGGGCGCTCCGCCGAGAAAGCATTCTGCGCCAAGGGCGGCGGCCTATCGCGCGTGCGCCAGAGGGAGCACGGGTGCCACGGGCCGATCCTCGGCCGCGCGCTGGCGCGCTCCTTCGCGCTGCAATTCGGCCGCGCGGCCAGGGCGGGCCAGCAGGTAGTAGAGCAGGGGAACTGCGAGCCGCGACAGGAGGGTCGCGGCCACCTGGCCGGCCATGAGGGCTATGGCGAGACCCTGAAAGATCGGATCGGCGAGCATGACTGCGCTGCCGACGAGCACTGCCGCAGCGGTCAGGAGCATGGGGCGGAAGCGCACCACGCCCGCTTCTTCCACCGCGAGCGCCAGCGGCATGCCCTCGCGCAGCTTGAGCTCTATGAAGTCGACCAGGATGATGCTGTTGCGGAGTATGATGCCGGCGCCCGCGATGAAGCCGATCATGCTGGTCGCGGTGAAGAAGCTGCCCATGGCCCAGTGGGCGGGGATGATGCCGATAAGCGACAGCGGGATCGGCACCAGGATCACGAGCGGCACCGAGAAGCTTTGGAACCATCCGACCACCAGCACGTAGATGAGGATGAGCACCGCTGCGAAGGCGAGCCCGAGGTCGCGGAACACCTCGAGGGTGATGTGCCACTCGCCGTCCCACTTGATGGAGGGATGCTCGGTTTGGCTGGGCAGGTCGAGGCCGAAGCGCGGAACGACTTGTCCGGTCGAGCTGCGCAGCAGATCGAGCTTCTGGTTGAGCGCCGCGAGGGCGTAGACGGGGCTCTCGATAGAGCCTGCCAGATCGCCGAACACGTATGACACGGGCATGAGATTCTTGTGGAAGATGTCGGCGTCGGCGCGGCCCTCGGCGACCTGCACCAGCTCGGACAGCGGCACGGCGCCCTTCTGGCCTGGCACCGTCAGTTGCAGGAGCTGGTCTATGCGGGTTAGCTGTGCCGGAGCGAGCTGCAGGATCACCGGAATCTGATGGGCACCGCGGCTGGCGTGGAAGGTGCCGAGCTGAACGCCGTAGCCGGCGGCAGCCAGGGTCTGCACAACCGCAGCCGGTGCGATGCCGTGGAGGGCGGCCTTCTCCCGGTCGACCTGCAGGGACAGCTTGGGCGCCGTTGGATTAAGGGTGGAATCGACATCCACGACACCGTTGGTGGTGCGGAACGCATCCAGCGTCTGGGCGGCCAACCGATCGCGCTCGGCCGGGCTGGGGCCGTAGACCTCGGCGACCAGGGTGTCGAGCACCGGCGGGCCGGGCGGAATCTCGACCAGCTTGAGCCGCCCTCCTTGCGCAGACGCGATGGCCTCGAGCGCCGGGCGCAGGCGCATGACGATAGCGTGGCTCTGTGCTTTGCGGGCGTGCTTGGGCAGCAGGTTAACTTGCAGATCCACCTGTTCCGGTGCGTCGCGAAAGAAGCTGTGACGAACCATGCCGACGAAGGTGAACGGTGCGGCGACACCCGCGTAGACCTGAACGTCGTGTGTCTCCGGCTCTGCCAGCGCTCGGCGGGCCAGATCCTGTCCGACCGCGAAGGCCGTCTGGCGAGGCGTGCCGGCCGGCATGTCGAGCTGAACCTGGAACTCCGCTTTGTTGTCGAAGGGCAACATCTTCACCTTCACCGCACCTCGCCCGACCATGGCCATGGCCCCAGCCAACATGGCGATGAGACCGGCCATGAAAGCCCAGCGCACCCACGCCTTGCCGAGCAGCCAGCGTGTGATGGTACGGTGCATGCGAGTCCACATGGTCTCGGGATGCGACTCGGGGTGTGCGCTCTCGTCGTCGGTCTCGGGAGACGGTGGATCGAAGCTCGGATCAGCTGGGTGCAGCCCGGTCTCGTCGGTCCCGCCAATGTGCACTTTTTTGCGGAAGACCTTCATGGCGGCCCACGGGCTGACGATGAAGGCTATGGCCAGCGAAAAGATCATGGCCACGCTCGCGCCAATCGGGATGGGCCGCATGTACGGGCCCATCAGTCCGCGCACGAGGGCGAGCGGCAGAATGGCTGCCACGACCGCGAAGGTAGCCAGGATGGTCGGATTGCCGACCTCGTCGACGGCGTCGACCACGGTGCGAGCGAAGCTGCGCGGAGGGCCGGGCAGGTACAGGTGTCGGTGTACGTTCTCGACCACCACGATGGCGTCGTCGACCAGGATGCCGATGGAGAAGATCAGGGCGAACAAGGTAACGCGATTGAGGGTGTGGCCGAACAGGTAGGTCAAAAGCAGGGTAAGCGCGAGTGTCACCGGCACCGCCACCGCAACCACGACCGCCGAACGCCAGCCCATGGCGAGGAAGATGAGCGCGATGACCGAGAGGGTGGCGATGAGCAGGTGCAAAATGAGCTCGTTCGACTTCTCGCCCGCGGTCTCGCCATAGTTGCGCGTGACATCGACGGTGATCGTCGAGGGGATGAGACCACCCTTGAGCGCGTCGACTTTGCCGAGCACGCGCGCGGCCAGGGCGGTGGCGTTGGTGCCGGGGCGCTTGGCGAGTGCGATCGATACAGCCTGCTCGAAGCCCGGCTTGCCCTTCTCGGCGGTAACCGCGATGGCAGGCTCGGGCTCGGGACCGTCAGTGACTTGTGCGACGTCTTCCAGGTAGACCGGTCGATCGCCGCGCGTGGCAACGATCACCCGGCGCAACTGTGCCGCTGACAAGACATAGCCTTGCGCTTCCAGCTCCAGGCGCCGACCGTTTTCCACCAGGGCCCCGGCTGGCAATTGCGCCTGCGCGGCACGAATGGCCGGATCCAGCTCGGCCAAGGATACCTGCAGCGCACGCAGGCGCTCGGGATCGGGCTCGATGCGCAAGGTGCGCTTCGCTCCTCCGAGAACTGTCACTTGCGCGGTCTGGGGGACGTCGGCCAGCTCGCGGGCGACCTCATCGGCTACGGCCCGCAGCACGCCGGGCGCCGCGTCTTGGGTGTGCAGGGTGAGGTTCAGGAAGGGAACGTCGTCGATGGTCAGCAGCCGAACCACCGGAGGCATGGCCCCCGCGGGCAGCAGCTCGGGATGCGCTGCCAATTCCTGATGGACCTTGACCAGGCTCGGCTCGAGCGGCTCGTTGACCTTGAAGCGAATGGTGAGCAAGGCGGCGCCGGGGCGGCTCGTGCTGTAGAGATACTCGACTCCCGGCAGACCCCACATGCGGCGTTCGAGCGGGGTAGTGAGCTGGCTCTCCACCTCGGCCGGGGAGGCGCCCGGCATGGGGACGATCACGTCCACCATGGGCACCACAATCTGCGGCTCTTCTTCGCGTGGGGTCAGCAGGACCGCCGCCACGCCAAGAAGAAGGGAAGCGATGACGATGAGCGGGGTGAGCTTGCTGCGCAGAAAGGTCTGGGCGACCCGGCCGGAAAAGCCAATGGCGTGTCCGTCGGTCATTGGCGCGCTCCAGGCGCGATCTCGATGGGATCGTCATCGCGCAGCGCGCCAGGGCTGTCGATGACGGCCTCGCCGCTCGCCAGACCGGCGCGAACCAGGACGTCGTTACCGAGGACGTCTCCGACGGAAAGCCAGCGCAGGCGGGCGCGGCCATCTGTGGCAATGAAGACGCCGGTCAAGTCGCCGCGCTGGACGATCGCGCTCTGCGGGACGCGCATGGTGTGGGTGGCGGCACCGCCGGCCAGCATAATGCGGGCGAACGCGCCGGACCGCAGGTTGGGGGAGGCGGCCGTGACTTTCGCTCGCAACGTGCGTCGATGGGAAAGGGCATCGGCGCCGGTGGTGAGCGCGGTGACCACCGCCTCGCCGCGCTGATCGTTCGTCTCGAACATGACCGGCTGTCCGATGGCGAGCCCGGCGGCTTCATCCTGGGAGAGCGTCGCCTGCAGCTCGAGCTGTGCTCCCTCCACGTCGACCAGGGGCTGTCCGGGGCCCACGAAGTCTCCCGCGCTCACTCTTCGCGCTTGCACGGTTCCGTCGAACGGCGCGAGCAACTGCGTATACGCCATGGTCGTTTGGGTGGCGGCAACCGCGGCGGTGGCCTGGGCCCGTTGCGCTTGTGCGGCCTCCAGCTCGACCGGGGTGGCAGCATGGCTGCGCACGAGCTCGGCGATGCGCCGCTCATAGGCCTCGGCATTGGCCAGGGCCGTAGCCGCGGCCGCGAGCTGGGCGCGCACATCGCTGGCGGAGAGCACCACCAGGAGCTGGCCGCGCTTGACCTTGGCGCCCTCGTTCGCCAGCACCCTCTGCACCGACGCCGCCAGGCGCGTCGAGATAGTGGCGCGGTTTACCGGGGCCACGGTCGCGGCGATGAGGCGGCCCTCCGGCGCGGCTGCGCTCTTTACCAAGCGCACGCGCGCGGGGGCGGCCGGGGACGAGGAATCGGCGAGCGCGTCGCCAGACGGCAGGGCCAGTGCCACGAGCAAGCCGACTCCCAACATGATAGGGCGGGTCATTCAGTTCACTCCTTCGATGGGTTGACCAAGTGCGAGCTGCAGCTCGGCGGCGGCAATGCGCACGTCGTATTGGGTGCGCAGCAGAAGGGCACGCGCCCCGGCCAGGGCGGCCTCGGCGTCGAGCACATCGGTGAGCTGGAGCAAGCCCTGGCGATGGCGTTGGATGCGTAGACCTCGGGCTGACTCGGACGCCGAAACGGCCTCCTGAGCCGATATGAGCTTGGCCTCGGAGGTCTGCAGCGAGCGTCGGGCCTCTTCGACCTCGTGGTGGGCTTGCTCCTCCTGCCAGGCTTGGGCTTCGCTCGCGGCGCTGGCGCGACTTTCGGCCGCTTGCGCGGCTCGCCAATCGGAGAGGCAGAGCTTCCAGCGGGCGAATACGCCAACGGTGAACCAAGTCGCGCCTTGATCGAGCGCCGGCCGCAACGTCTCCACCGATGCCTGGGCCATGATCTCGGGCCTCGACGAGGCCCGGGCGACCTTGACCATCTCGCGAGCGGCTTCGGCCCGCATGCGGGCAGATTCGAGATCGGGGCGCTGGCCGAGGGCGGCCGAGCTTGGCGCCGGCACTCTCGCCGACGGGTGAGCCTCCGTCTGAACCGGCGTGGTCAGGTCGGCCGCGAGGGCTACCCTGCCCGCCAGGAGAACCAGGAGGGCCCGGGTCGAAGCCAGGCGCTCTCCGGCCGATACCGTATCGGCCTCGGCTTGCGCTCGGAATGCCGTGGCGCGCGCGACGTCTGCGTCGAGGGCGAGCCCTTGCTGATTGCGTGCCTTGGTAAAGGTCTCGGTGGCGCGCGCTTGGGCCAGCAAGTCGTCGGCGTAGCGCACGCCTTCCGCCGCGACCTGCGCCCCGAAATAGGCCTGTGCCACCTGGAAGGCAAGCTCCTGCCGACGGCGGTCGTGTTGTCTGGCCTCGGCATCGGCCTGGGTAGCGGCGGCCCGTGCACCAGCGCTGAGCCGCCCTCCCATGTAGATCGGCTGTACGATGGTGGCACCCACCCCGACGCCACCTACCACATCGGGTGAGCTCAAGCGGGCGGGGGCGAAGTCTGCAGCGGTTATACGTTGCTCGTCGAGCTTGAGCCCGAATGCGGCGACGGGCTCGTTGGTGAGTATGCCCTTGGCGGAAAGGATCAGGGACGGCAGGCCATTGTCGCGCGCGACTTGTGCGTCGGTGCGAGCGGCAGTAACCATGCTACCGCTGCTAGCGATGCCGAGATTGGTCTTCCAGGCCGAGCGAATCGCCTCCTCGAGGGAGAGTGGCGCCGCGACGGCCGAGGCAGGGAGGGCGCCGAGGAGCAACGCGACGAGCCTCCGGCCGTGGTGCCGGGCGAATGGCGTGGTTGGAAAAGCTGGGGTACTCATCACCCTGGCTCAGAGCCGGCCGTGTCGGCAAAGGATTCGCGGAATCATTGACGTAGGCGCTGGCTAGACTGCGCCCGCTCGCCAACGATGGATCGAGATGAAGCCCCCCGACGGCAACCCACCTGGCGGAGGTGATCGCGCCCACGAGCCCGCGGCTGCCGCGGCCGAATGTGCAGTCGCTAGATTAGGCAGCCGCCGACGAGCGCGGGGTGTGGAGCTCTCCATGGGGAGTACACCGGCCAGTTCTTTCGTCTTGGCGCTGGGCGATGACCGCTGTCTGCGTGGGGCAAGCGACCGGACCGGGGCGTCGATGATGATGTTCTGCGCGTCGGCGCTGCTGCTGGTAGTCGTACTTCGGAGCAAAATGACGGATGCCCAGGCGCAGCTGAAGACGCACTCGCCTTGACACTTATAAAGTGCACACGTAAGCTGTGTGCACTATGAATGTGACAATTGCGCTTGCAGATGAGCTGGTTGCACGAGCACGCGAGATTGCGCAGAGCCAGGGAACGACCCTCAACGATCTGGTGCGCCGTCAGCTTGAGATGGTCGCCGGACGCCCAACTGGGCAGGCGCTCGCTGACGAGATGCGCAGGCTATGGACGCAGTCGCCCGGTCGTTCAGGTGGCAAGCGCATCCACCGGTCGGACGCCTACGATGGGCGTCGTTCGTAATGGCTCGCGCCTTTCTCGATACCAACGTCCTGGTCTACGCCGACGACGTCGACTCGGGGGCGAAGCGAGGCAAGTCCCAGGCGCTGGTCGTGGCGGCGCTGGCGAACGGCGATGCGGTGATCTCGACGCAGGTGCTGCAGGAGTACTTCGTGGTCGCGACACGAAAGCTCGCCGTGCCTGCCGAGGTCGCGCAGAAGAAAGTCGAGGTCTTGTCCACGCTGGTCGCCGTCACGATCGATGCCGATCACATTGTCGAGAGCATCAAGCTGCACCGGCTCTACAACCTGAGCTTTTGGGACGCACTCATCGTCCACGCTGCACGGAGAGCCGGCTGTGACCGTTTGATGACCGAGGATTTGCAAGCAGGTCAACGAATCGAGGGCGTCGCCATCGTCAACCCATTTGCCTAGGCGTGGGGCAGTCGCCCAGCACCAGCGCCGCGTGGACGAGCTCGCCGCGGCAGGCCTTGAGCGGCACTGCATTTCGGACCCCCACGAGCGGCGCGCACGGCATGGCCACATTGAGGGCCCGCAGGAAGGGGCGCTCAGGTACTCTAGGGTCTCTCGGGCGCGGCAAAATCCTGGCGCATGGTCAAGCTGCCTACTCGGTGCACCCGGTTGGGCCCGAACAGCCTTTCAATGATGAGGGACACGTGCTCGAGGGTCTCCAGGTTGCCGAAGGCTCGAAGGGTTTGGTCGTTCCAACGCTCGACAAGAATTTCCAGATCGAACGGCATCGCCCTGTGCATCTCGGCAACGACCTCCATGTCGCGGCGGCTGGCACGAACGGCCATCATCAACAGGAGTCGGTAGCGGTCAGGAACCCAGACCTGGAGATTGCACAAGGGAAGATCGAGCCGCGTGCGGTTGTCTTCGTATCCAGTCGGGACTACGGGCCTTGCACAGTTGATCGGGATCTTGCTGGTGGTGAGGTGCCCGGCCAGGCCGATCCTTTCGTCCACACTCGTGAGAGTGGCGATGTCGTTTGTCGGAGTCTGCGCACCGTAGGCGAGAAGCGCCGCCGCGCCCCCGACTATCTCGATGCCTGTCCGTTGGTCCAGATGCCGGTCTATTTCGCCGAGAAATCCCAGAATCTCGTCGCGCCCGAAAGTTCTGGCTGCCCCCAGGGACCCGTGCCGATCGGAGCGCGAGCGCTTGAGCGCCTCGCTGCTGGCCGCGACGTTTCCGCGCGCCAGCTCGAGCTGCGACAAGACCTCGGCCATGGACCCTTGCCGATCTGCCGGCGCCTTGGCGAGTGCCTGCAGAATGATGCTCTCGATCAGGCCTGGCAGATCGGGCCGATACTGCGACGGCGGTACGGGTGGATCATGGATGTGCATGCTCAGCAGGGGATACACACCATCTGCGTCAAATGGCCGCCTGCCCGCAGCCATTTCGTACAGGATCACGCCGAACGAGTAGATATCGCTGCGGGCATCGAGGTCCTTGAGGCTCATGCACTGTTCGGGGGACATGTACGGGGGCGTACCGAGCAGGGTGCCGGTCTGGGTTCGGTAGTCACGCTCGCCAGTGTGTTGCAGCTTCGCGATGCCGAAATCCGTCACCTTCACTTGCTTCTTCCCCGGGCGCTTCCTGTCCGCGATTAGGAATAGGTTGTCCGGCTTGAGATCGCGGTGGATGACGTAGTTGTCATGGGCCGTGGTCAGGGCATCTGCGACCTGACAACCCCAGTCGATGATTTCCGTCAGGCCGACACGCTCTCGACGCAACACTTGGGTGAGGGTTTCGCCCTCCAGGTACTCCATGATGATGTAGGGCCTGACCTCCTCGATGGTGCCCGAGTCGTAGATGTCCACGATGTTCTCGTGGCGGATTGCATTTGCGGCTCGGGCCTCGGTGAGGAAGCGGGCCACGGCTTCGGAATCAGCACGATCATGTGAGAGTAGGACCTTGACCGCCGCCATGCGTCCGAGCGTAGGATGCACGGCCAGGTAGACCTTGCCCATCCCACCCTGCCCAATTAGACGCTGGATCTTGTAGTTCCCAATCGTCGCTCCAATCACGGCTGTAACGCGCATTCTTACCAGGAAGCGACGATTGCGCAACATCGTCGCCAGCTCGGACGAGCTCAGCACAATGCTCCGCGGGCGCTCGCCCCGTCCGCTCCAAGCCCTCAAAATCGACAGAAGTGCGATCGCTCGTTTGTGCGCGGATCCAGTCGCCCTGCCAACCCGGAACCGTTCTCTCGCCCAGACCGTGGTTACGGGGGCACCAAGGCGCGATAGGTCTTCAGAACATTACACCCCCACGAGCATCGGCCACACATGCAACTGAATGCACTGTAGTCACACTCCAAACCGAATTCATCGCATGGCTTTCCCGACAGCGCTTCGAACCCGTCCGCGCATGGGCATGCCCCGGTTCCTGCGTCGCTATTGGAAGAATATGCTAAGCCGCCGTCTAAACACACCGGCGGGCTCGAGGCGTCTCCGCCGTTGCTCGACGGGCATGCAGGAGCGGGTGGCACACTTATCGTTGTCCCTATGACGCCGCTACCCTGGCCCCCCTGAGCGGGCGTGCCCGTGTGGACGCCGAGGGCGCCGCCTGCCTGGGGAGCCGTGGCCACTTGGGCGCCCCCAGCGCCGCTCGTCGCAGCTGCGGCCGAGTTCGGCCCCTCGCCGATCGGGGACGAGCACGCCACGGGACACACCGCTAAAATCGTAGCGAGGATCTTAGCACCACCAGCTGCAAGCCCTCGATTCATACGTTGTTGAGACTACCACGGCGAGGCAATCTTGATCCGTGACTAGGCCATAGGTACAATAGGTAGCAGGGGTGCCCAGAAGTTCGTGGCGGCAGACCACCGCGAGCTTCCGAGTGGGACGGATGCGTCAGATGGGCAATGAGGCCCCTTTCCCCGTCGGGATGGGTGTGGTGGCACACCTCGGGAAGGTCTGGCATCCCTTCCGCAGACCAAACCAGAGCGTCGCGTACCCAGTCTCGTAGCTGCTGCCACGCGGCCTTCCTCGCTGTCTTGGAGCG
>Ga0187889_10001087_pt1 | contig 30348 bp, 26 predicted proteins | sample June2016WEW_7_10_2_FD_132992 | JGI IMG/M metagenome (GOLD analysis project Ga0187889, IMG submission 132992) | Peatland microbial communities from SPRUCE experiment site at the Marcell Experimental Forest, Minnesota, USA - June2016WEW_7_100 | ecosystem: Environmental > Terrestrial > Soil >... | reverse complement strand
GGCCACCGCTAGTGGTCCCCTCCCGCGGTCGCCGTGCGGAGTGTCTCGATCAGGCCCATGCTCTCGTCGGCGCTGTCGCGCGTGCGACGAGCCCCTCGAGAGCGCCCGCGCTGACAACGCCCCCTCCGACGTCCGATGCCGAGTCGGGGCCAAAGGACGTCGCGGTGCAGCCCTTCCGCGGCGCCGCGCCCGGCCGTAGTTCGGTACAGAGGCTCTAGCACAGAGGCTCCTCGCATGACGCTCGATCTTGACACCCTGGTCCTCCGCTCCGGTACCCATACCTCATCCTCGGACGGCGTCTCGCTCATGGAGGCGGTCAGCGCCCTCGCGGGCGAACCCTGGTCGAATAGCCCGAGCTGCACGAGCCCGGTGATCGCCGCCTATGCGCGCAGTCTCAACGACTGGCTCCCCGACGACGCGCGCCAGCGGCTCAAGGCGTACATCCCGAGGCTCGTCGGGACGGCCGAGCCCGAGCTCGAGCTGCGCCGCGCGTTTGCCTGCGCGGATGCCGCGGTCCGGATCTTCGCCCCGCTCGCGTTCGCGGCCGCGGGCCTCGTCGAGGAGGTCGCCAAGCTGGGCGCGCTCGCGCCGGTCGACCGCGAGTCGGCAGAGTCGGCGCGGTCGGCGGCGGAGTCGGCGGAGTCGGCGGCGCGGTCGGCGGCGGCGTCGTCGGCGTGGTCGGCGGCGCTGTCGATGCGCTCGGCGGCGGAGTCGGCGCGCTCGGCGGCGCTATCGGCGCGATCGGCGGCGCGATCGGCGGAGTCGGTGCCGGCGGCGGCCCAGGCGGCAGCGGAGTCGGCGGCGCGGTTGGCGGCGCGAGCGGCGGAGTCGGCACAGGCGGCGGCGGAATCGGCGACGCAGTCGGCGTGGTCGGCGGCGCTGTCGATGCGCTCGGCGGCGTTTGAGCTCCTTGATCGCCTCATCGCGGCCGCCTCATGACCGACGGGCACCAGGTCGGACGGGTCCGCGACTATCAGGTCATGGTGCCGACACACCGTTGTCGCACCCGCGCCGCCCGTCGCCGGCGATGCCGGCTGGTGCCGGCCAGCTCGGGCAAGTGCGTCGGGGCCATTAGCACGGGTGGGAGAATGTGCTGAGCACGGGAGGCTTGGACACGCGGCCCACACACAGGCCGCCGGGACCGCGCCGAGCCACTGGCGAAACCGACCCGCGTAGATGCGTCTAAGGGGGAATGCAACATGCGCTGGCACCTCGCGATGGGACGGTTCCTCGTCGGTCTGACCATCGTTGTCGTGTTGGGTGGATGCACCTCAAGCGCGACCTCGTCGCCCTCGGTGACAGCGACTCCGACGAGCGTCTCTTCGGCGGCGGCCGCCACGCAGACACCTGCACCCACGCCTGCCACCGCAATCACTGCTTCCGCGTTACCGGTTGCGTCGAGCGTTGATGTCGGCGACCAGGCCGCGGCGAGTGCCGGTGCCTCGTTCGTCGCCACCGCCACCGGGATACTGCCCCCGTCGAGCGGGGGATCGTCAGCTGATCGTCTGCCAGGTGAACCCAATCCGAGCCTTACTCCCGGCGCCCTCAATCCTGCTGTCACACAGGCCACCATCGGGTCGACCATCTGTGTCTCCGGTTGGACCGCCACGATCCGACCTTCCGAGTCCTTCACCTATGCCCTCAAGGTCAAGCAGATCGTCGAGTACGGCTACAGCGACACGAGGACATCCTCGTACGAGGAGGACCACCTCATCTCGCTCGAACTAGGCGGCGCTCCAGCAGATGCGCGCAACCTGTGGCCTGAGCCGTACACCGACTCGCTGCCCGACGGCAGACCGACCGGGGCTTACACCAAGGACGCCTTCGAGACCAAACTCAAGACTGAGGTTTGCGCTGGATCGATCACTCTCGCCCAGGCCCAGAGCGACATCGGAGACCAGTGGGTCCACGCCTACTACGTCATCCCGCTTGGTGTTTCACCCACGAACCCGGCCGCGACCGTGGCACCGACGGCACGAGTCACCTCAGCCCCAACAACGCCAATTCTCACCGCGCCGCCGGTCGCCTCGCTCTCGGTCAGCATCACGAGCCTGCCCGCGTCGGTGAGCCCCGGGGCCAATGCGACACTGTCGGCCCTCACTTCGCCCGGAGCCACGTGCAGCGCCAGCGTCACTTACGCCTCCGGGACGGTCTCGAGCGCGACGGGACTCAAGTCGGCGTTGGTTGCCGACTCGTCGGGCAAGGTTTCATGGACGTGGAAGGTGGGCTCGAGCACCGGGTCAGGCACTTCCACTGCTGAGGTGACGTGCACGCTGGGCAGCGACTCCGCTAGCGACAGCAAGACCTTCGAGGTCACGTGACGCGTTCGGAAATACCCCGGAGCTAAGCGACCCCGGCTAGTCTCCCAGCGGCCCCCGCTCCGCCAGTCGCCGACGATCCCGGCGCTGAGGCGACATAAAGAGCGGGCCGCGCACCCGGCGCGGCCCGTCTCGTGTCCCAGCTGGTCGGTTAGATCTTGTCGCCGACCGTGCTCAGGATGCTCTGGATCTGGCCGCCGAGGAACAGCACCGCCGCAATGCAGAGGACGGCGATGAGTGCGAGGATCAGGGCATATTCGGCAAGGCCCTGGCCCTTTACGGAGCGGATGGCCATAGATGGCCTCCTGACAAGAGCACCCTCCAATTGGAGGATGGTCACCATTCAGCCTGTCGCCCCCACCGGGCGCAACTAGCCCGATGTAACGGGACCGCTCGTCAGTCCAGCTAGCCACACCTCGTAGATCCGACCTCCCTGCAGTTTCCGTTGCGCCAAGGCACCGGTAGGTCCGCTGATGATGCAACCCCGCTCGGCCAGTCGCCGACGATCCCGCCCTGTCCGACCAGTCGAGCGGCCTTCGGGGGTCAGCACGATGCAGCCATAGCGTGGGGAACTGGAGCCGTTCGAGCCGCGTCAGAGAAGCGCAAACTCTGTAGCGTTGAGGCAGAGGTGAGGACGATGAACCGGCCGCTTACCAACCCTATCGCCAGGTTCCGCGCCGTCCCAGGCGTCCTGTGGAGCCTTGGAGTGCTGGCTCTCGCCGGCGCGATCGTCACCGGCTGTGCCGGCCAGGCGGCGGCCATAGCAGAGGCCACCTCCCAGGCGGCGCGTATTCCAGGTTCGGCGACCGGCGCCGCCCAGGCCGCCGCGGCGATCGACGCCTTCGGGTTCGACCTCTATGCCGCGGCCCTGAAGTCGGACGGCAACGCCGTCATATCGCCCGCCAGCGTCGCCCTGGCACTGTCGATGGCGCAGGCCGGAGCCGCCGGCGGGACGGCCTCGCAGATGGACGCCGTGCTCCACGCGGCGGCGGAAACCGGGGGCGGCAACGGGATCAACTCGCTGGATCAGAGCCTGGACGGCCTCTCGGGCTCGTTCAAGGGCCCCGACGGCACGGCCTACCAGTTGACTCTCCGCATCGCCAACGCCCCGTTCGCCCAGCGCGGCCTGGCCCTGCAGACACCCTTCCTCGACACGCTCGCCTCGAAGTACGGAGCGGGCTTGCGACTCGTGGACTTCCAGGCCGACCCGGCCGGCGCCTGCAAACTGATCGACGGCTGGGTCAGCGACCAGACCGAGGGAAGGATCCCCAAGCTACTAGCAAGCCTCGACCCGACGACGCGGCTGGTCCTGGTGAACGCGATCTACCTCAAGGCGCCCTGGCAGACACCCTTCGACCCCAGCGCCACGAAGAACGCGCCGTTCACCCGCTCCGACGGGTCGGAGATAAGCGTTCCGACCATGACCCTGGACATGACCGAAGCCCGCTACGCCTCCGGCTCGGGCTGGCAGGCGGTGGAGATTCCGTATGTGGGCGGATCGCTCGCCATGACCATCGTCGTGCCCGACGACCTGGCTGCCTTCGAGGGAGGCCTCGACGCAGCTCGTTTCGCCCAGGTAACGACCGCCCTCCAGACCGCGAACGTCAACCTGACGCTTCCGCGCTTCTCGATCGAGACGAAGACGGACCTGGCGTCGGCGCTGAGCGGCATGGGCATGCCACTCGCATTCGATCCCGACCGGGCGGACTTTTCCGGGATCACGACGCAGGAGAAGCTGTTCATATCGGCCGTCATCCATCAGGCCAACATCTCCGTCGACGAGAAGGGAACGGAAGCCTCAGCGGCGACGGCGGTCGTCATGGTGGCATCCTTGGTGCCGGCCCACAGCGTGACGTTGAACGTTAACCGGCCGTTCCTCTATGCCGTCCGGGACACCAGCACCGGTGCGATCCTCTTCCTCGGCCGGGTCGTCGATCCATCCGTGTAACGGGCCGCGTCGCTATTCAGCTATCGTGCGGATTGTCGTGTGCGCCGTTTCGTGGCGGATGACCCGACTGACCCTGTTGTAAGCCACCGGGGCAGGCCCCGCCCGGCTCGGCTCGGTCGGAGAGCAGGCGCACGACCAGGACCATTGTCGGGGTTCCGCGACCGACAGACGTACGGGACCATTGGTCACCGACGTGGAGAGAGAGCAGCGACCAACATCAACGGGAGACGAGGAGCAGGCCGCCCGCGCCGGCGCTCCGGGCATCGAGCGAATGACCCACGGGGTGGCATCAACCGCAGGGCATCGCGCAGCCGAACGGGGCAGACGCGCCCTCCTGGGGGTCGCTCCACTCGCAGATCCGCTCTTCCCGATGGCATTGCTTCGGGCCCGTGGCCGGGACCCCGTGGGCCAGAGCCGGCTCGTCGCGTTGTGGCGCAGCAGGTCGCACAGCGGCTCGTCCGAGGCCCCAACCCGGTACCCGTGGGCGCTGACCTCCCGCCACATCGGGGCGCTGCCGCCTTGGGTCCCGCCACGCGAAGACTGGAGGCCCTGGCGACCCGCGGAAGCCCCCGAGTACGGGCGCGACCCGGACACGTTCGAGGCGCGCCTGCTCGTCCCCATCGTGCTGGCGGAGGCCACGGACTGGCTCGCGACGGTCGCCGACAGCAGGCTGCCCGAGCGTGATGACGCGATCGCGTTGCTCAACGACTGCATGCCTGCGCTGCGTCGTGACTACGCCTTCTACGTCTCGGGCAGGCATGCATGGGGGGACACGTTCGCGCTATGGTGCCTGGCCCGCCGGCCACGTGCGCTCCGACGGTTTCATCCGTTCGCTCTCGCTATCGCAGACGGATACGGCGAGGCGGCTCGCGCGGCCGGCGGCGTGGGCCTCGGCACGCGGTTCCCGTTCTACGATCGTCCGCTCGTCTCGGTCAGCGCGCAGCTGGCGAGCGGGCTCCTCGCTCTGGGTCTGCAGCCGGACCTCATCGGCGCGCTCGCGAGCTTCGTCACCGCAGCGCAATCGCCATCTGGGGGATGGGGCGATGCCGATGGCCCGGTCGACCCGCTCACCACCCTCGTGGCGCTCGAACTCCTCATCGGGCTAGACCCGTCGTTCGATCCCACTCCGGCCCTCGATGCCCTCGAGCGCATACAGGGAGCCGACGGATGGTGGCGGATCTTGGGTCCGGAAACAGCGTGGCTCACGAGTGAGCTGGTCGTAGTGGTGGAGCGGTGCGACCTGGCGTTCGCCGAGCGCTTTACGTGGCCGCACCTCGCCCTCGAGCATCTGGACCGAAGGACCGGCCTCCCATTCCTCTCGTACCTGCAGGGAGTCGTCGCGCTTGGCGCCACATTGCCACGGCTCGGGCGCGAGGAGGTCGACGTCGCCTTTCTAGATCTGGTCGACTTCGGCGCCTGGAACAACGTCCTCGGTATGGAGCGCGGGGATGCCCTCCTGGCGGCCCTCGCCGCCGAGCTCCGAACGATCCCGGGCGCGCTCGCCATCCGCGACGGCGGCGACGAGTTCCTGGTCGTCGGGCGACCGACGGCACACGGCCTTGTAGAGCAGCTCGAGACCTTCCGGCGTGCATGGCCGGGCCGGCTCCGCGCGACCCTCGGCGACGTGCCGGACGCGGCTCTCCGGATCGTCGTCACTCACGCCCCGATGGCCGGCCTCATCGCGGCCCGCGACGAGCTTGGACGTGCCATGGGACCCCTGAAGGAGCGCCTTGGATCGCTGCCCGCCGAGGGAGCGCTGTCACGGCTTGACGCCGATGGCTGAGCCTCCGACAAGAGGTGGAGGATAAGGGACAGGAAGACCAACTTCCCACGACGCCCCGGCCGAACCCGAGGCGAAGCCTGGCGTGCGCGATGGAGTCATAGCGTCGGCTCAAGAAGGCACGAAGGGGCATTCTCGCAGAGGCTCCCAGCCTTCGAACCGACGCCGCTCGGAGGGCATCGATCGGGGACCACCTCAGGACTCGATCGCCTCGATAGTCACCCGGATGCGCGTCGGGTTGCCGAGCCGCTTGCTGGCCGCCTTCTTGACGTACAGCGTCCCGACCTTTGGGTCCTCGTCGGGGTCCTGCTCCTGGAACCGGATCGTGCCGGGCGTCTCCTTCTCCCGCGTCAGCTCGATCACCAGCTTCTCGGCCATCCCCGATCTCCTTCCCGCCGTCCAGGGCGCTGTGTCGCACGGACGCTGCGGTCGTCCGTGCGACTCCTCCTGAGTATGAGCGCGACGAGACCCGCCGCGAAGTCGCCGGCGCGGACCCACGATGCGGATGGGCATGCGACGGTTCACCCGCCTGACGAACGGCTTCTCAAAGAAGGCCGCGAACCACGTCGCAGCGGTCGCCCTGCACTTCTTCTACGTCAACTTCGCCCGGCCCCACAAGACCCTTGCGAAGCCGTACCCGCGCGCCTCCGCTATGGCCGCTGGCACCGCGGATCACATCTGGACTTGCGAGGAGATCGCTGCACTGCTGGACTAGGCGCGGTCAGATCGAAGAGATGATCTGAACGATCTCCTGCGCGGGATCGAAAATCTCATCCTTGATCTCATGAACGAGGCCGTAAGGTATGGCCTCAGCAGCCGTCAGAATCACCTCATCAAGCATGTTCTGCTTGACTGTTTCGAGGGGGGTCCCTGTCCGCGATGCCAAGATCGACGCGATCGTGTCGCGGTTCTGCGCGAGGCCGGTAAGGGCGGAGCTTAGGGCTCGCTCAGGGACATTGACATCGGTCCCTGGAAACATCTGGCTCACACCGTGGATGAGGAACCTAGCCTGCGTGACGCTGAGGCGTCGGTCCCCCGCGCAGAAGATCACACCAGAAATCGAATCGACCTGACCGAAGTTGTGGGTAATGATCTCAATCCCCAGTCCGCGCAGGAAGTTGTACGCGGTCACACCCCAGTAGATGTTGCCGCCCGGCGATGAGATCGCCAGCAGGAGGGAACGGGCTCCCTTAGACACCCGCTCTGTGACAGCCTGCATAAGAGGCGGGATAGTCAGGTTGCTGACGGGTCCCGCTAGGTAGATCTGAAGGTCAGCCATACGTCGCGCGAGTATAGTCCGGCGCACCTCAGTTCGAGGGGCCTCAGCGACAGCCACCATGCACCTCAAACTGATGCACTAACGCTTTGCGGCCAACGACCAGGCTCGGAGCGGCCTCAGTCGCGCGCCGCTCGACCGCCGGCACGTCCCTCACAGCTCTCTCTCCGTGACTGACTCGCCACCGGCGATCGCCTTCGGCGCCAGCTTCATCCGCACCCAGTCGCTGGCGATGCCTAACGCCTTGTGGCCCTCGCCGAGCTTCTCAAGCGCGTCGGACTTCGCCGGCTCGACCAAGTCGGCCACAAGCTCGGCCGTCCTTCGGGAGACGGCGTCGGCGTCTGGCGGAAGGGCAGCTGGGACGCCGTCGAAGTCGGCCAGGCGGACCGCCATGTCCGCGATGATCTGTGTGTTCTTGAGCTGCTGCTCCCAGGCTGCCACTAAGTCGGGGAAGAGGGCGGCGTGGCCATCGAGGTAGCGGCTCTCGACGATAGCGCGAGCTTCCTGCGCGGCTTGCAGCTCGCTGATCCGGAAGGCGAGGAGATCACGATAGGTAGCGAAGCGCTCGGTGTACGTCGGGTCTCGTCTGCGCTCCACTCGACCCTCCGTCGTCAGCAGGGCGACGTGGGCTGACAGGGCTGCGTCGATCAGGGCCTCGCGATCCAGAAGCTCGTGTGCCATCACGTAGATCCGCAGCACGAGCTCGTAGCGAAAGAGGGTCTCTCGCAGAGCGCTCCGGACCGCGGCTTCGACCAGCTCGGGCCGCTTGCCCCGCATGGCTGTCCGGGCTCCATGGGCTGTCTCCCGAGCCAGACGGTCGAGGGGTGCCACAGGCGGGTCTTGCGCCAGCAGCGAGGCGACGTAGGACTCCACGTCGCCAAAGACATGAGCCTCCGCCAGCCAGCGTAGGACGAGCTGGGTGGGAGAGAGCGATGCTTCGATGGCAGCCACCCGGCGCGAGAGGGTCATCCGAGGGCCTCCATCGGGAATGGAGTGTCCCCTTCGTCCGAGTGCCCCTGGCCAACCGCTGCCTCGAGAGCGACGAGGCGTTCCTCGAACTCTCCGACCTTGAGGAGGTTCATCGCAGCCACGGCGGTCGATATCAGCACCCTCAGGCGGGGGATGCCGTTGTCCAGACCAACGCCGTCGGTGACCACGATGTCGAGTAGCCGTCGGATACCCGCCACGCTGTCGATACCCGGCAGGTCGTAGGCGACTGCGATCGTGCCTTCCTTGCGCCGGCGCAGACCGCCAAGCTTGCGGGCCTCGGCCGCTTCGGCCGCGCGCTCGGGATCATGGGCGAAGCAGTAGAGCCGGTCGAGCTGCGGTCCGGCGCGACACTGCCGGCTATCGGGCATTACGAATACGCAGGTCCGCCGGGCTACCATCGGGCTACCTTTGGTTGCTCAACGCCGGTTGCTAGCCCTGCTAGCCCTGGCCCCTTCGTCACGATCTCGCCATCGTGTCGCTCGATCACAGCGGCGACCAGCCTTCCGCAGAGGCCGCTTTGAGAGCCTCCATGGCGATGTCGATGCCCCGCACAAAGTCGGCGTCAGATAGGTTGAGCTCATCGAGGACCTTCGTGGTGACGCCCACCATGAGCTCCGCCTGGGCATAGGACATCTTGGCTTGGTCGGCCGGACTCAGGGGCGCCGGGGCCGGCCCGAGCCCACGGCTCGACTGCAGATAGCGAAAGGCCAGCTGATCGGTTTCGGGGTTCCTCGCCAGCCCGGGCAGATGAGCCAGGACTTCGTCGACGTGGTGGAGGAGTTCGGCCCGGGCATCGCGCCGCTCCCGGCCCACACGGGTGCTCGTGGCGCCGGACGGTGGCACGTGGGCCGGGGTCCTAGCCATCGACCCGCTCCGCCTGCAGGCTGCTGAACCGCTCAAAGCGGGCCAAGATCACGTCGGCATAACGGGGGTCGAGCTCGAGAGCGGCGCAGCGCCGGCCGGTCCGCTCGCAGGCGATCAGAGTCGAGCCAGATCCGGCGAACAGGTCCAGAACGAGATCTCCAGGCTTCGAGCTGTTGGAGATCGCGCATTCCATCAGGCCGAGTGGCTTCATCGTGGGGTGCAGCGGCGCATCCGCTGGCCGGTTGATCTCCCATACGTCGTCCTGGTCGCGGTCGCCGCACCAGTGATGGGTCGCACCCTCTCGCCAGCCATACCAGATCGGCTCGTATGCCCGCTGGTAGTCGGCACGTCCGAGGACGAAGCGGTCCTTGTGCCAGATGATCGTGTCGCTCCAGTGGCCGCCTTCCTCTGCGAGGACCCGCGACACGAGCGGCAGCTCCTTGCTGCTCATGCAGCAGTAGATCGCGCCATTCACCGAGGCCAGGAGCGGCTGGGCCCACGCCCGGACGAAGACTTCCCAGGCGATCGGGTCGAGGGAGTCGTTCGCGATCCTTCTCCGGCGGCTGCCTCGTGGCTGACCTCCGTGGTCGCCGAGGCTGACGTTGTATGGCGGGTCGGTGAACGCCATAGCTACTTGGACGCCACCGAGCAACCGCTCGACGTCCGCGGGCTTGGTCGCATCGCCGACCAGGAGCCGATGCTCACCAAGGGCCCACAGATCGCCGGCCTTGGATCGTGGAGCCCGAGTCGCCTCTTCGAGCTCTGCGTCGAGATCGAAGTTCTCGACCCGCTCGCGCTTCTCCCGGGTCTCTATGCTCCGGAGCAGGTCGCGCAGCTCGTCGTCGCCGAAACCGGAGAGAGTCAGGTCAACACCCGGGTTGGTCTGGAGATCGGCCAGCAGCCGCGCCAGTAGCTGCTCATCCCAGGAGCCACTGATCTTATTGAGGGCGAGATTGAGCAGACGCGCTTGCTCTATAGATAGATCGAGGTATGTGACCGGTACCTTCTTCATGCCGAGCCGTCGGGCGGCGACCAGGCGCTGGTGGCCACCGATGACGACTCGGTCTTCTCTGCGGGCCAGGACGGGGGAGACGAACCCGAACTGGCGAATGCTCCGTTCGAGGGCGTCGAGTTCCTCCTCGGAGATCCGGCGAGGGTTGGCTGGATCTGGACGCAGGAGATCGATTGGGACTTCCTCGACGGACAGAGAGGGCAGGGGAGTGGTGAGCGTCATTGGACAACCTCGGTCGGAAAGCACACCTCGCAACGCCAGCCGAAGCCGTCGCGGAAGTGGTGCAGCTGGTGAGCTGAGAAGTCGGAACATCGAACGGAGTCAGCCGGGACCACCGAAGAACCGACCGCCGAACCTATAGGTTCGGTTCGGCGTTCGGCGGTTGGTTCCTCGCTCGTCGGTCCTGATCGCCGAACGACCGCCGAAGACGCTCCATCGGTGGTGTTCGTCGGTTCGGCGGTCGAGCCCGCCCCATATACATGCTTCTGGCGTCTGGCGCCGACGGAAACGCTGATCAGGAGGCCCGCTGCCTCGGCCTCGGCCACGTAGTTGGACGCTGTGTCCTTGGACACTCCGAGGGTCTGGCCCAGCTCGGCGAGAGTCATGCCCGGCTTGGCTTCGATAGCCGCGACGACTTCGGAAAGGGGGACCTTGGCGCCCTTGCCCGCGTCGGCGTCGGTCGGCTCGACGAGCAGCCCGTCGCGCTTTGTGACGATGATCCGGCGCTCCCGGCGGACCCTCTTGCGAACCGTCAGGCGGCAGCGTTCGAGGCTCTTGCCGTCGTTCTCCTGGAGCACGACCACATCGCACCAGCGACCCCATTCGCCCAGGACATCGGAGATGCGCCGATCGCCTCGTCCGGTCGGCTTGCGGCAGTGGACGACCAGTACGACCGAAAGAGCCGGATATGTCCCGATCATTGCTCGCAAGCCACCATAGACCTCCTGGATGGCCGCGCCCCAGGGATCGACCTGGGTGGCGCCGGTGGCGGTGTCGACCACCATCGCTAGCGCTCGATGCTCAGTCAGCCACTCGGTGATCCAGGTCCGCCACTCGGGCACCGTGAGCGCCGGCTGGCCCCCGGCCGCGGTCATCAGCGGCAACCTGAAGTAACGATCGGTCAGAGACGTGCGCTCGAGTCCGAGTGAGCCCAGCACGGTCTGCTCGCGCAGGAAGTCGTCGTCGGAGTGCATCTCGGAGAGCACGAGTACCGGGCCGGTTTGGGCGACCGGCCAGGTTCCGGCGAACGAGCCGCCCGCGACGGCCATGCGGATGGCGAGTTCGCCATCGACCGCGAACGACTTACCCGAGCCCTCCTCTGCGGCCCAGACGATGATCCGACCGGGCCGAATGAGATCCTCTACGTACTCAATGTTGCCAAGGTCCGACAGCACGGCGACGCCGCGGTCCTCTGGCAACGGCCAGGTGTTGGCCGCCGCGGAGTCCGCCTTGGCGCGCGCCGGTATTGCCGCGTTGATGAGGGCCTCGGGGTCGCCACCTGCGGCGAGGTAGTCAACCGCGTCACCATGTTCAGGAGCGTCGGCCCAATCGATCCGCCGCACGTCGGCAGCGATGCCCGCGAGACCTGCCTCGATCCGCTCCATGTGGGCTCGACCGACCTCGTCGGCATCTGGCCAGAGCACGACGTAACGGCCCGTCAGCTCCGCCAGAGCCGCTCGGCCAGGAGTGGCGGCTGCGCCGGTGACTGTGCCGAGCGCGGGAATTCCGAAGTCCTGTAGGGCCGCCGCTGCCTTCTCGCCTTCGCAGACGACGACGATCGCGCGACCGTCGAGGCGCTCGATCCCATACAGTGGAAGATCGGCGAGAGGCTGGCCTCCGAGCCCCTTTGCCCCGTCGGGCTGCTCCCACCACATCTGCTTGCCATCACGGTTGTCCACACGGCAGTGGACGGCCACAAGGTCGCCTGTGGCGTCACGTATCTCGTACCGAGTGGTTCGGAAGGGCGAAGCGACGGGAGCCAGGGTCATGGCGTAGCCAGCTCCCGTGATCGCCGTCCGACCGGCAGCTCGATCACACGGCGGACGGTGGTGTAGTTCCCCCATGAACCCGTGCCCGTGCGGACACGCCGGCGAGGGCGACGGGCGATGCCATTGCCAGCCCGGCGTCGTTGCCAGGTATGCCGGCCGAATATCGGGCCCGCTTCGGGACCGAATCGATCTGTGGGTGCACATGCCGCGGGTAGATCCGGCCGAGTACGTGAAATCGGCGGCGTCGGAGGGATCGGCCCTGGTGGCGGCCCGCATCGCCGCGTCCCGGCGGCGCCAGATGTGCCGGGGCGGTTGCCCCAACTCCAGGCTCAGCGGCCGTGCCCTTCGCGCTGCTTGTGCGCTCGGGCCCTTCGAACAGGCGCACGCAATTCGACTGGCCGAATTGGAAGGCTGGAGCGCGCGCGGCATCGAGAGGCTCCTGCGGGTGGCCCGGACGGCCGCCGATCTCGCAGGTTCCGACGCCGTTGACGGATCGCATCTCGACGAAGCCGCGCGCTTCCGCTCTCCCTCGGGCTGGCGGATTGGATTCCAGGCGGTGAGCTGAGAGCCATGCTCGGAGTGCAGAGTCATGGGCCGATCGCGTTGCGTTGCGTTGCTGAGAACGCACCGGCGCCACGCTCCGCAGTTGTGCCGGCAGGGACGTCGACGTCCCTGCCGGCCCCGGCGGACGTCACCGCAGAGTTGGAGCGCGAGGCCTGGGTCGTACTGCTCTCGGTCTCAGGCCTGGGGCCGGTCAGTTTCGGGGCCCTGCTGGCAGCTTTCGGGTCGGCCCGGGCAGTGCTGCGCGCCGCGACCGGGCCGACCGGGCCAACCCGGTTGCTGGAGGCCCTGGCCAATGCCGCAAGCGAACCGGATGACTGCGCGAACGGAGTCCTCTTCGATGCCTGTGTTAGGACTAAGGACGCTGGCGCCGCCGCGACGCAGGGCCCGAATGCCGGCGCATCTCGTCGCCGACCGGCCATCGGTAACGACCTGGCTACGCGGATCTGCGACGCGGCGTCGAACGGCGGAAGAGCCGTCGAAGAGGTTCGGGCGCTAGGTCTGACCGTCGTGACGCTGGAAGAGCCGTCCTACCCGGACCGGCTACGCCGTGTCGAGTTGCCCCCACCGCTCCTGTTCGTTCGTGGCTCGGTCGAGGCTATGCGCGCGAAAGATGCCGTGGCCGTGGTGGGCACGCGCTGCCCAACCGACAAGGGTCGTCTGATCGCAGGCTGGATCGGCTCGGCAGTGGCCCGGACTGGGGCCGCGGTCGTCTCGGGCCTGGCAGTTGGCATCGACGGCGCCGCCCATGCCTCGGTTGTCGCCGAGGGTGGCAGAACCGTCGCCGTGCTTGGTGGCGGACACGCACGCCTCTTCCCGAAGGCGCACGAGCGCCTCGCGGAAGCGATCGTCGAAAGTGGCGGAGCGATCGTGTCCGAGTTCGCCCCCGAGACGAGCCCGACTCGGGGGACGTTCCCGCGGCGCAACCGGCTCGTGAGCGGCCTGTCGGATGCGACGATCGTAGTGGAAGCCGGTCGTCGAAGCGGGGCGTTGATCACGGCCGGCTGGGCGCTTGAGCAGGGTAGGGAGTGTTTTCTCGTGCCAGGTGCGTTCGATTCGCCCGCAAGCGCGGGCTGTCATGCTTTCCTCAGGAACTTCCCGGGCCAGGCCCGTGTCGTTTCGGGCATCCCCGAGTTGATCGAGGATCTGGGGCTGGATCGTGGTTCCCATGCCGCGGCGGGCGCCCCGAACACCGCGGCATTCGCGGGCGCGTCGCGTCCGAAGGGCTCCCCACCGGCCTCAGCGCCCCACGCCGGTCGGGCCGCAGTTCTGGCCTCGCTCGGGCCCGTCGAGCGCGCTCTCGCCGAAGAACTGGCAAGGGGTCCGGCGACCGCCGACCAGCTTGCCCTTCGTACTTCGCTGGCCGCGGCTGCCGTTCTGAGTGCCCTCACGCTGCTCGAGCTGAGGGGCCTGGCCGCCAGTGCATACGGTCGCTACTCGCCGTCGGGCTCCCTCGGAAGCTGGTCCGGGCCCGGTCGGGACTGACCAGCCAGAGCAGTCCGACCCGTGGGAGACGACTGTGTAAACATCCTGGATCCTGCGACATGAGGGCTCCGCCGGGACGCGGAGGTCATTTGCCGGATTCTCCGGGGCGGTGTTACCCTCCCGAAAGCGACGCCAACCGGGACTGTGCTCCCGCCAGAGGAGACGACCCAGTGCGTAAGATCGCGGCTGCTGCGGTGGCCGTCCCCTTCATCGCCTTCATCTTCTTGACGTCGTTGATTCGGCGAACGTCCCCTGGTCGCGTTATTACGGCCGGGCCCGCTCAGCTCATCCTGGTCGGCGCGGCGGTTCTGGTCCTGGTGAGTGGGCTGCTGCTGGGTTTACCGGCTAAGCAGGTCGTCGGCGGCGCCCCGCCCACTTTCGCCCCGCTGGCGCCGCAGGCGCAGGCCTCCCGAGGGGATAGCAGCCTGCCGCTGGACGTGCCGTTCCAGGTTCAGTTCACCAAGCCGATGAACGAGGCTACGGTTGAGAGTGCACTGTCAATCACCCCGCAGGTGAATTTCACATTCCAATGGGATGCGACAGCTCAAGAACTCTCGATCGCGCCGGACCCGCATTGGGCGCCCTACACGACGTACAGCGTTGACATAACCGGTGCGGCGACCGACCAGGAGGGGTTGAGCCTGGCGACCGAGATTGACACCTCCTTCCAGTCGGGCGCGCCGACGGCGGGCACGATCACCGCGACTCAGACGAGCGCCGGCCTGGTCTCGCCTTTGACCACCTTCCAGCTCACTTTCACACGGCCGGTGAAGCTGTCGACGGTCCTGCTCCGCTTCGCGATCAGCCCGCAAGTACCCGTCACCATAGTCGGCGATGACCCCACGGACGCTGCCTCCCAGGTCTTCACCATGACGCCGAAGTCGCAGCTCGCGTCGAACACTGCTTACGTGATCACCATAGCCGCCGGTGGAACGGACTCGGCGGGCGCCACTCTGCAGCCTGTCGCTGGGCTTCAGGTCACCACGATGGCGACTCCGTCGGTGGTCCGGTTCCGGCCGCAGGACGGCACCATCACCTACGACAGCAACCAGCCGGTATCGGTCAGATTCACCATGGCAATGGACGAGAAGTCCACGGCGGCGGCGTTCTCGGTGACGGTCAATGGGCGGGCCGTGGCGGGCAGCACCTACTGGGCCGAGGGTGACAGCGTGCTCGTGCTCACGCCGCGGTACTCGTTCGCGATCGGCTCGACGGTAGTGGCCAAGGTGAGCACCGCCGCACGTTCGGCCACCGGGTTGCATCTCTCGGCGGCGGCCAGCGCCACGTTCAAGGTTTCCAAGCCGCGATCTTCGAGCATCTCTTACGGCGGCATCGCCTCGGCAAGCTCGCCGTGGTATGCGTCCGAGGTGTACTACCTGAAGCTGATGAATTGCACCCGAACCGGGGGCTGGGTTACGAGCAGCGGAGCTTGCAGCACGGAAACCCATCACACGTTGCCCGCCCAGAGCCCTCTGGTCCTCGACGCCGGCATATCCAACAAGGTCAGCCGGCCCTACGCCAAGTACATGGCCGACTACAGGCTCCTCGACCATTACCTGCGGGGCACTACGCCGCATTCGCGTCTGTGCGCGGCAGGCTATTGCGGCGGCTCATGGGGCGAGAACATCGCCTCGCCCGGCTCATCCGGGAAGGCCGGGATGATCGCCGTCGAGATCTTCTATCAGAACGAATACTGGTGCCGGTGCGAGCACTACTACAACATCATGGACCCGTACTTCCACAGGGCTGGCGTCGGCGTCTGGGTGTCGAAGGGCGTCGTCAGAGTCTCCATCGACTTCTACGGCTGACGCCGCTTCACCTGGACGAGTTCGAAGCTGGCCTCCTGTAGGGCGTCAATGAGACACGACCGAACGCGGCCGTGGCCGGCGAGGCGCGTTGCGAGGTATGAGGCCGCAGTCGTCCGCGGGAGCGTCATCCGGTCGGGTGGATCGCCAGATGGATGGCTGATGCTAGACTCCCGCGGATGAGCGGCAACCTTGTGATCGTCGAGTCGCCTGCGAAGGCGAAAACGATCGAGCGATATCTCGGTCCGGGCTACACAGTGCTCGCTTCCTACGGTCACGTTCGGGACCTGCCCGAAAACCCCGGGAAGAATCAGCTAGGTGTGGACGTAGATCACGACTTCGAGCCCGTGTACGAGGTCGTGGCCGACCGCAAGAGGCAGCTGTCGGCAATCCAGAGGGCCGCGTCGAAGGCTGACCTCGTATACCTCGCCACAGACCTCGACCGTGAGGGAGAGGCCATCGCCTGGCACGTAGCCGAGGCAGCGCACCTGGTGCCGGATCGGACGCGCCGGGTCACCTTCTCCGAGATCACGGAATCGGCTATCAAGCGAGCGTTTGCCGAGCCCCGCTCGATCGACCGCAACCTGGTCGATGCGCAGCAGGCTCGCCGCGTCGTCGATCGTCTGGTCGGCTACACCTTGAGCCCGCTGCTCTGGCGGAAGGTTCGAGCCGGCCTTTCGGCCGGGCGCGTTCAGTCGGTCGCCGTGCGGCTCGTGGTCGACCGCGAGCGCGAGATCCGCGCCTTTACCGCCCGCGAGTACTGGACGCTGAAGGCCGTTCTGGTCGCGCCCAACGGGGAGACCTTCGAGGCGGACCTGGTTCGCATCGGAGGCAAGAAGCCGGAGATCGGAGACGGCGAGACGGCCGGCCGCCACGCCGCAGCCATCCGCGCAAGCCGGCCGATCGTCACGGACGTCTCGGTCAAAAAGACGAAGCGAACGCCTGCGCCGCCCTTCACCACTTCGAGCCTCCAACAGGAAGCCAGCCGGAAGCTCGGTTTCTCACCGAAGCGCACGATGAGTGCCGCGCAGCGACTCTACGAGGGCGTGGAGACGGACGAAGGCCAGATCGGGTTGATCACATACATGCGCACGGATTCGGTGGCGCTCTCGAGCCAGGCCATGGCGGAGGCCGCCCGCGTGATCGAGTCCCGGTTTGGGCCGGAGTACACGACCCCCAAGGGTCGGGCCTTCAAGACGAAGACACGCAACGCCCAGGAGGCGCATGAGGCCATTCGGCCGACATCGTTCCACCGCGACCCGGAGGCTGTGGCGAAGCGCCTCGGCAGCGACGAGGCCCGCCTCTATCGCCTCATCTGGCAGCGCGCCCTCGCCAGCCAGATGGCGACCGGGGAGCAGGAGACCACAAGCGTCGACCTTGCGGCTGATGGCTACGAGCTTCGGGCCAACGCGACTCGGACCACCTTCGACGGGTTTTCCCGGGTCTACACCGAGGGGTACGACGACATCGAGGAAGAGGCCGAGTGCCGTCTCCCGCCGCTGGCGAAGGGCGACGCCGCCGGCGTTGAGTCAGTCTTGCCGCAGCAGCACTTCACCGAGCCGCCGCCCCGGTACACCGAAGCGACCCTGATCAAGACCCTCGAGGAGCACGGCATCGGCCGACCGTCCACATACGCGGCCACTATCTCGACCATCCTCGATAGGGGCTACGTCAAGGTCCGGGACCGTCGGCTCCACCCCGAATCGGTGGGCGAGATTGTCACCGACCTCCTCGTATGCCACTTCGGGGAGTTCGTCGACCTCGAATTCACGGCTCGTATGGAAGACGAGCTCGACGACGTTGCCGACGGTAAGAGGGCCTGGGTGCCCGTGGTCCGGGCGTTCTACACGCCTTTCCAGGCGCGCATCAAAGAGAAGACCAAGGAGTTGCGCCGGGCCGACTTCACAACCCGACCATCAGACGACGTCTGTTCGGAAGGTCATCCCATGGTCATTCGCCTCGGTCGATATGGAGAATTCCTCGCTTGCTCGATGTACCCGGAGCACAAAGAAACCCGTGAGCTGCCCGGATCGGGCCGAAACGCAAACCCCGGCGGCAAAGGTGCCGAAGACGGCGCCGGTGAGGCTGCGGCGCCAGAGGCATGTCCGAAGTGCGGCGGCACCGACGGAGGCGTCCTGGTGGGGAGGCGTGGCCGGTTCGGCCCGTTCTTGGGCTGCTCTCGCTACCCCGATTGCGACTTCATCAAGAAGGATGGACCGCCTCCGCCTGCGCCACTCGAATTCCAGGTCTCCTGCCCGACTTGCGGCCTTGGCCGCCTGCTGACCAGGAAGGCGCGCCGGACGGGGTCGCTGTTCTGGGGCTGCTCGCGCTACCCAAGCTGCCGCTTCACGACCTCGCACGAGCCGATCGGGGCGCTGCACGACGCCGACGACGGACCCATTGGACGGAACGGCGAGGCCGCCCTGTGTCTTGCCTGCGGTGCTGCGGTTGACGTTGCCGGGATCGCCGATCCCGTTGGAAAGCGGCTGGCCGGAGGCGAACCCAACCCGACCGCGCTGGCGATGCCATCGTCGGCTCGCCCGCGCCGCACGGGCCGCGCAGCAAGCGGCGGTGGGGCCCGCGGAGCCGCAGGGCGTAAGAAGTCCGGGTCCCGCCCCAGCGGCGTTCGCCGGGCCGGATGACCGGCGGGCCTGCAGCCGATTCATCGCCGGCCAAGGTAGCGGCCGAGCGCTTCCTGCGGGCGCTCGAGGCGCGCGGCTCATCGCCAAACACCGTTCGTTCCTATCGGACCGGCCTCGGCGCGTATCTCGGCTGGGTCTCGGCGAATGGCCACGACTGGCGGACGCCGTCTCGCGCCGACCTGCGAGCGTATCTGGCAGTGCTGGCGGAGGGACATGTCAAGCGGACGGTGGCCCAGCGTCTGGCAGCGGTGCGATCCTTCTATCGGTTCACCACGCGGCAGGGCCTGACCGCCGGCAACCCGCTTGCGGGGTTGGCCACGCCCCGTCAACCGCGCCGCCTGCCCGAAGTGCTGACCGTTGCTCAGGCGGAGCAGCTCATCCAGGCGGCCGCCGACCAGGGTCGCATGGTGAGTCAAGGCCGCGCAGCCGGGGCCGACGCGGCGCCCGGGTCGGCCCCGGCTGCGGTCGCCGGCAGCAGGTCTGGCGGAGTGCGCACCGAACTCGTGCGGGCTCTGGCAGTGCGCGACGTAGCCATTGTCGAGACGGCGTATGCCGCCGGCCTCCGCATCAGCGAGCTTGCATCGCTGACTATCGGTTCGGTGGACCTCAAACGCGGTGAAGTGCGAGTAACCGGGAAAGGCAGAAAGGAGCGGGTGTCGCTGCTCGGCCGTCCGGCCCGGGCGGCACTGGCAAGGTATCTCGAAGAGGGCAGACCCTTTCTGGCCGGCCGCGCGACGGCGGCCGGCTCAACGGCCGCGGCCATCGCCCCGACCACTGAACGGGCTGGCGCCGTCGCCACTGAACGGGCTGGCGCCGTCGCCACTGAACGGGCTGGCGCCGTCGCCACCGGCTTCGCCGCTGCCGGCGACGCCGAACGTGGCGTCCTCTTCCTGAACCATCTCGGCAGCTCCCTGGGCGTCAGAGGGATGCGCTATCGGCTTGAGCGGCTGCGGCTCGCCGCCGGGCTGCCTGAAGGGGTTTCACCGCACACGTTGCGCCACAGTTTCGCGACGCATCTGCTCGATGGGGGGGCCGACCTCCGCGTAGTCCAGGAGTTGCTCGGCCACGAGAGTCTGGCCACGACTCAGGTCTACACACATGTTTCGCCGGCCCGTCTGCGCGCCGCGTACACTGCATCCCACCCTCGTGCGACGCTGTCGATGGGGGCCGGTCGGGGCGGTTGCGCTCCCGCAGCCGAGGTCGACTCAGGCTCTGGATCCAGAGCGACCGGGCCCGACACGGACGGTGGCCCCTGGCCGTCAACGGCGGGAGAAGAACCGCCTCCAGCCGAGTGACGGTTTGGCGTGCGAGGACGGCCACCTAGAATCGAGCGGAGGCCGGTTCGACCACAGGTCTCGGCTAGGAGGTCAGCAGATGGTTGAGGAGTTCGCGATGGACGCATCGAAGGGCCGTGTTGGCGCCTCGACGCAGGCGTCCGTCGTGGATCTCGGTCCGGAGACATCGACCTGGGACGATTTCGTCTCCCGATCCAACCCGGGTTCTTACCTCCAGACGAGCGCCTGGGCACAGGTGAAGGCACGCAACGGATGGACTCCCATGCGGTTCATCGGCTCGAGCTTCGTCGAGGCAGTCGTTTCAGGCGGAGCCGATCGGTCCGAAGGAATCGCCGACGACTCCGGCGAGATCTCCGTTTCGGCCGGCGACGAACCACGCGAGTCGACTGAGGAGACCGCATTCGGTGCCCAGATCCTGGTTCGGAAGCCGCGATTGTTTCCGTGGGCGTTCGCCTATGCGCCCCGGGGCCCGGTCTTCGAGCGATGGAACCCGGCTACGCTCGATGCCTTCACCGTCGCCTTGCGCGATGCGCTTGCTTCAGGCCCGGCCCGCATCTCGCATGTCCGAATCGAACCTGAGATCGAGATGAACGGCCCATGGGACGTTGAGGGCGAGTTCCGCCACGCCCTGCGACGGGACGGATGGCGGGTCGGGACGCCGATACAGCCTCTCCGGACTCGCCAGGTCGATTTGAAGGCCGATGAGACGGCGCTGTGGGGCGACCTTCGCAAGAAGTGGCGCCAGTACGTGAACAAAGCCCGCAAGAGCGAGGTCCGTGTCGTCGACTCAACCTCCGACCGACTGCCGGAGTTTTACTCGATCTATCGGGAGACGGCGAAGCGCGCCGGCTTCGTGATCCGGACCTACGAGTCGTACCTTGGCGTGTGGGAGGCCTTCGCGCGCCTCGGCATGGCTCGCTTGCTGATGGCGGAGGGTCCGGACGGCGTTGGGCTGGCGACTTTGTTCCTGCTGCGTGTAGGAGACCGCGTGATCGAGCCCTACGGCGGTATGACTGAGGCTGGGGCCGAGAGCCGCGCCAACTACCTGCTGAAGTGGGAGGCAATCCGGACGTCGCGGGAGCAGGGTGCTGAGAGCTACGACATGTGGGGCCTGTCCCACGAAGGGATCGAGCACTTCAAGACCGGTTTCGGCGGCCGCGAAATCAGGTACGTCGGGGCGTGGGACCTCGTCCTCGACCCCGCCGGCCGGCTCGCGTTCGACAGCGCCCAGGTGGTCCAGGATCGAATTGCCGCCTGGCGACACGGTATCCGGAACGTTCGGCGCGGGCGACTGGTGCCGCCCGACGAGGCGGGCCAATGATTTCTCGCGACGGAGAGACCGATCCAGGCGGGATCGTCGCGGGGCGACCCGGTTCGCTGGCGGAGCTACTCGCGGCGGCCGAGCCCACAGCCCCACGCTGCCTCGGGGGGCTGATCGAGCGGTTGGATGCGTCGGGTCGGCTTCGACTGGTTCGGTCGTCTGATGCTCTGGAGGGCGGTCACGGCCGGGAGCCGGCGATCCGGGCGCTCCAGGTTAGTGGCGTGACCTTCGACTCGCGCAACGTCCGCGCCTCGGCCGTCTTCGTCGCGGTGCCGGGCGTCCATGCCGATGGGCACGACTACGTTGCTGCTGCCGCCGCTCTCGGTGCCAGCGCGGCGATCGTCGAGCGCTTCGTTCCAGGTATTGCGCTGCCCCAGCTCGTTGTCGATGACGCGCGCCGCGCCCTGGCCATCGTCGCAGCGTGGTGGTACGGCGACCCAAGTCGCGAGCTGGGTATCGTCGGCATCACCGGCACGGATGGAAAGACAACGACCGCGTTTCTGGCTACGTCGGTGTTGGAGGCCGGGGGCATCTCCGCGGGTCTCATCACCACCGCGACCGTCCAGGTCGGCGCGTTGCGCACGGCCAATCCGGAGCACGTGACAACGCCGGAGGCTCCAGACCTTCAGCGAATGTTGCGAGCCATGGTCTTAGCCGGCAACGAGGCCGGCGTCGTCGAAACCACGTCTCACGGACTGGCGCTCCATCGGGTCGCGGAGATCGGTTACGACGTCGCCATCCTCACGAACCTGACCCATGAGCACCTGGAGCTGCACGGCACATTCGAGGCGTATCGCGAGGCCAAGCTCAGCCTCTTCCGCCGGCTCGGCCACGATGCCCCGGCCAAACACCTGGCACGCGCCTGGCCGAACGCCGCCGTCGTGAATTCCGACGATCCGGCCGCGCCGCTTTTCGTTGCCGCAGCCCAGGCGGTCGGCGCTCGCGTCGTCGGTTATGGCGAGACGGCCTCAGCCGACGTGCGAGCTACCGGCGTGGAGGAGAGAGCCGGCTCGATGCGCGTTGCCGTCGCCACTCCCCGCTGGAGGGGCGCGGTGGAGTTACGGCTCGCAGGCAGATTCAACGTCCACAATGCCCTGGCGGTAGTCGCCCTCGGCGAGGCCCTGGGGCTGGACCGGGGTCAGGTACAGGAAGGTCTGGCCGCCGTTGGGCGGGTACCCGGCAGAATGGAAAGGGTCGACTGCGGCCAGCCGTTCGGCGTCATCGTGGACTACGCCCATTCGCCGGCATCGCTGCAGAAGGTTCTGGATGCACTCGCCCCGGTGGCGTCTGCAGGCGGCGGGCACCTCATCGCGGTCTTCGGCTCTGCCGGCGAGCGTGACGTTCAGAAGCGGCCGATGATGGGCCGCATCGCCGGGGAACGCTGTCGTCTCGTAGTGGTGACGGATGAGGATCCTCGCGGCGAGGATGGCCAGTCGATCCTCGATCAGATCGCCGCCGGTGCCGAGGTCGCCGGCAAACGCCGGGGCCGCGACCTGCTTTGCATCGCCGATCGTCGGGCGGCCATCGAGGCTGCTTTCGAGCGAGCCGAACCCAGCGACGTGGTTCTGCTGGCCGGGAAGGGCCACGAGCAAACGATAATCATGGGCGACGGTCCGCGACCGTGGGACGAGCGGTCCGAGGCGCTCCGCGCTCTCGGCCGCCTCGGGTATCGAAGTGAGTAGCGGCGCGACACGGCGCTCCGGAGGCGAACAGGCATGCGATCCTGCTTGATCCGGCTGCTGATCACGGTAGGCGTCATCTTCGCCCTGCTGTGGTTCGGCCTGCCGTTCGGCGCGAGCTGGCTCGCCACCAACGCCCTGAACGCAGCCGGCTTCACCGGGACGAACACCAGGGTCGATGTCTCAGCGAACCTGCCGCCGAGGATCCTCCTGGGTCATGCGGACACTATCCACCTCACGGCCAGTCAGGTTGGCGCCGGTGACCTTCATGCGGCGACGATCGACGTGACTCTCGGTAACGTGGAGCTCATCGACCGCACGGTAGGCACCGTAAGCGGGACGCTCACCGGCGTCCGGGTGGCGGCCCCCAACGGCGACCCGGTGACCATCGAGACGGCGACGCTGGCGGGGTCCGGCACGTCGGCCACCGCCACGCTGACGATCTCGAGCGCCGAGGTAGAGACTCTGGCCGAGTCGCAGCTCAGGGCCCAGACGGGCATCTCCGGCACGGTCAAGTTGGCGGGGCAGGATAGAGTCACGGCCACGATCAACGGCAAGTCGGAGTCGGGCAAGCTGGTAGTGAACGGCGGCGCGCTCCAGCTCGTTCCCGCCAGCGCGTCTCTGCCGACCGTGATCCTGCTGGCCGCCGGGAGTGGCAATCCGTTCCAGCTAGAGTCGGTGACCGCGACCGCGAACGCCGTTACGCTGGTCGGGACGATCGACCTTCAATCGCTGCTCGGCTTGTAGCCAGGCCGCATCGGGCGGGCCGGTCGGGGCCGACTGGTAGACTCATTCCGATGTCGATTGAACCGCCGGTTCCCCCTACCCAGGCTGGGAAGACAGAACCGCGACTCCGATCGGCGCGCGTGCCGCTGGCCGATCGGCTGCGTCTCGGACTGGTTTCGCGGCCGACGCCCGAGTCGCGGTTCCGGCGCGTCCGTGACTCGGTAGCCCGTCATTATCCGCAGGCCGACCTCACTCCGCTGCGCGCGGCCTTCGAGATGGCCGAGCTTGCCCACCACTCGCAGACCCGCGTGACGGGCGAGCCCTACGTCACCCATCCACTGGCTGCCGCCCAGATTCTCGCCGACATCGGCATCGATCCGGTCGCGGTCGCGGCCGCCATCCTGCACGACGTTCCTGAGGATACGGACTTCACCCTGGCCGACGTCGAGGAGCGTTTCGGAGCCGAAGTGGCGCAGCTCGTAGACGGCGTTACCAAGCTGTCCAAGTTCAGCACGCACAGCCACGAGGAGCAGCAGGCGGAGAACATCAGGAAGATGTTCCTGGCCATGGCAGACGACATCCGGGTCGTCCTGATCAAGCTGGCCGACCGCCTGCACAATATGCGGACCCTTTACGCCCTGCCCCCGGACAAGCAGGCCCGCATCGCCCGCCAGACGCTCGAGATATATGCGCCGCTGGCCGAGCGCCTCGGTATCTGGAGTGTGAAGTGGGAGCTCGAGGACCTGGCATTCAAGACACTTGAGCCGGAGGCGTACCGGGAACTGGCGCGCACGCTCGACACCCGGCGAAAGGGCCGCGAGGGGTTCATCCGCCGTGCCATCGACGCTCTGCGCCCGGAGCTACTCGCGGCCGGCATCCAGGCAGAGCTATCGGGCCGGCCAAAGCACCTGTACAGCATCCGCAAGAAGATGCAGCGAAAGAGCGCCGATTTCGGCGAGATCTACGACGTGTATGCGATCCGCATCCTCGTGGAAGAGGTCAAGGACTGTTATGCGGCGCTCGGCGTCGTCCATTCGATGTGGCGGCCCATCCCCGGCCAGTTTGACGACTACATCGCCGTCCCGAAGCCGAACCTCTACCAGAGCCTCCATACCGCCGTGATCGCCCTCGACGGCCAGCCTCTCGAGATCCAGATCCGGACCCATTCGATGCACCAGGTGAGCGAGGTCGGGATCGCCGCCCACTGGCGGTACAAGGAGGGTTCGCGTGCCGATCGAGAGTACGACGCGAAGCTCGCCTGGCTGCGCCAGGTCATGGACTGGCAGCGCGACGTCTCGGACGCAACAGAGTTCGTCGAGGGGGTCAAGCTCGACGTCTTCCAGGACCAGGTCTTCGTCTTCACCCCGAAAGGAGAGGTCAAGGACCTGCCCGCGGGCGCGACTCCGCTCGACTTCGCCTACCGCATCCACACCGATGTCGGTCACCGCTGCATCGGCGCCAAGATCAACAACCGTCTCGTCCCGCTCGACTACAGGCTCAAGAACGGCGACATCGTCGAGATCGTTACAACGAAGGGCGAGCACGGGCCTTCGCGGGACTGGATGAACCTGGTCCGAACCAGCCACGCCCGCGAGAAGATCCGCCAGTGGTTCAAGCGCCAGGAGCGCGACGAAAACATCGCCCACGGCCGTGAGTCTCTCGAGCGTGAGCTGCGGCGCCTCGCCCGGACCAGCCTGGGGGCCGTGGGCGCGGAGCGCGTGCTGGAGATCGCGCGGGGCTACAACCACGACAACCTCGACGACTTCTACGCTGCCATCGGATACGGCGCGATTGGCGCGCAGCAGGTTGTCACTCGCCTCGGAGTCGTCGACGATGCGCAGCTTGCGCTGCCGCCCACCGCCCCGCCGCCGAGTCCGTCAAGACAGGGCGGCGTTCGAGTCAAGGGTGTTGGCGACCTGCTCGTCCGTTTCGGCAAATGCTGCCACCCGATCCCTGGCGACCCGATCATCGGCTTCATCACCCGAGGTAAGGGTGTCACGGTCCATCTCAAGAACTGCCAGACGGTTCTGGGTGAGCGCGAAACGGCGCGCCTGATCGAGGTCGAATGGGAGCACCAGGTCCAGCAGACCTACCCGATCTCGATCCGCCTTGAGGCCTACGACCGGACCGGTCTGCTGTCAGATATCAGCCAGGTCGTGGCCGACAACAAGGTCAACATCGTCGCCGCGAACGTCGCCGTAACGCCCGATCGAACCGCCATCGTCCGCGCCACGCTCGAGGTTGCATCGGTCGCCCAGCTGGCTCGCGTCATGAGCCGCCTGGAGCAGCTCAAGGACGTGATCTCAGTCCAGCGCGATCTCGGGTAGCGCGTTGGTCGGTCGTCGGTCCGTTATAGTCAGTCGGTCGATCGCACAGTCCGTCGCCCAGTCGCCGCTCCGGGTGATCGAGCCCCGGGGGTAGCAGGTCAGAAGGAGGTTCTCGTGTCTGACGAGTTCATCTACCCCGAGGGAATCAGCATGGAGGCGCTGAAGGCGCTTTTCGAGGAGGCCCTCCTGGAGGTCTCCGTGGACACGGACGGCGACTTGATCGTCAAAGACAATTACCGCTGCTACTTGCGGCCCGATCCGGATGGCCGGCTCATCTCCGTGTATGCGATCTTCGGCGCCAACGCCGAGGCGATCGAGGCCGACAAACTGGCCTACGTCAACAAAGTCAACGACCAGGTCAAGCTGATCCGCGCCTCTGTCTCGGGCAACGGCAAGTTCTTCTTCGACTACTATCTCTCGGTCGAAGGCGGCGTCTCGAAGCGCTCCATCGTCGTCGCCGTGCGCCGGTTCTTCTCCTGCCTCGCATCGGCGCTCCGCGAAGACGCCACGAATGTCGTGGCCTGATCGGTTGGTCGACAGCTGCGTCAGGACCGGCCCCAGGCCGGTGGCGCATCGCCGATCGCCGGCCGTGCTCGCATAGGATTGGCCGATGCCGTCATATCGTGCCCCCAGGGGAACACGAGACCTCCTGCCCGAGACCCGGGCCGGTCTGAGCCGGCTCGAGACGATCGCTCGATCGCTGGCCGACCGCAATGGCTACCGCGAGATGGAGATCCCGCTCTTCGAGCAAACCTCGGTCTTCGAACGCGGGATCGGCGCGACCACCGACGTCGTCGAGAAGGAACTCTTCCGGCTGGCGCCGCGAACCGAGGAATCTGAATCCTGGGCGTTGCGGCCCGAGGCGACGGCCGGCATCGTGCGGGCATACGTCCAGCACGGCATGCATACCTGGCCTCAGCCGGTGAAGCTGACCGTCGTTGGGCCCATGTTCCGCTACGATCGCCCGCAGGCCGGTCGCTATCGCCAGTTCTGGCAGTGGGACGCCGAGGCGATCGGCGATGCCGGGCCGGCCGTCGACGCCGAGGTCATCGAGATGGGATGGCGCTTCTATGCCGAGGCCGGCGTTGGCAGCGTTCAGGTTCTGCTCAACTCGATTGGCGACACTGCCTGCCGGCCGGCCTACCTGGGGAGGCTGAGGGCCTACTTCCGGGGTCATGAGGCTGAACTGCCGGAGCTTGAGCGCCGAAGGCTCGACACGAACCCGTTGCGTCTGCTCGACTCAAAGGATCACGCGATGGCGGCCCTTGTGGCTGCCGCACCGAGGATTGCCGACTCCCTGTGCGAGGCATGCGAGGCGCACTTTGCGTCGGTTCGGGCGCACCTCGACGCGGTGGGCGTGCCGTACCGCATCGAGCCGAGTCTGGTCCGGGGGCTCGACTACTACGCGCGAACCGCGTTCGAGTACTACCGGGGCGGTGCCGAGGGGCAGCAGCAGGCGTTGGGCGGGGGCGGCCGCTATGACGGCCTGGTGGAGCTGCTCGGTGGGCGGCCCACGCCCGCGATCGGCTTCGCGTTGGGTCTCGACCGAGTCCTGCTGGCGCTGGAGGAGGCGGGTGCGGAGGTGTCCCACGAGTCACCGCCGTTGGCGGTTGTGGCGGGGGCCGACCCGGCCGACACGGTCTCGCGTCTGCGAGTGGCATCGCTGCTGCGCGCCGAGGGGCTTTCGGTCAGAGCCGAGCTGGCCGTGCGAAAGCTGGGCCGCCAGCTGGAGACCGCGTCCAAAGAACATGCCCATTTCGCCGTCATCATTGGCGACGAGCTGGCCAATGGGCACGTCCAGCTCAAGGACCTCGAAGCCGGAACGCAGCGTCTTGTGCCACTCGTCGACCTGGCGCGCGAGCTGGCGCGAGCCGCGAAGAGCCACCACCACGGTTAGCGGTTCGGGCACGCGCTCTCCGGGCAGGCGGTCCCGCGGCGCGTTGACCGGAGCGGAAGCTTGTAGCCCGGGTTCGATCCTGGGGGGTCGGCCAGGGTGGTCCGTCGGCGTGCTCGCCGCATACTGTGAGTGAGGGCAGGCTTCATTCGGTCATATGGGGGGACGGGTGATGTTGACCACGAAGCGCCCGGTCGCCGCCGTCGCAGTAGCCCTGGCAATATCGATGGCGGGGTGCGGCGGCGGGTCGCTGGGGCCGTCCGGCAACTCCGCCGTGAGTCCGGGACCTCCGCCGAGCTTGCCGGGGACGCCGGGGCATTTCGACGACGGCATCGTGTCGTTCGAGCAGGCGACACAAGACAGGCCATCGGCCAGCCCCATTCGGATACGATGCGCGGCATGAGTGAGCCCAGCCGATCGTCCACCTCGCCCGAAGCGGCTTTCAGCCCCGCGACTCCGTATCGCGATGTCACGTGCGGCGAGTTGCGCAGCGACGACGCCGGCCGAGAGGTCCGCATGGCCGGCTGGGTCCACCGCCGGCGCGACTACGGCGGCCTCATCTTCATCGATCTGCGCGACCGTTACGGCCTGACCCAGATCGTCGTGAACGATGCCGAGGCTCACGGGGCGACCGAGGTCGCCAATCAAGTGCGTAACGAGTTCGTGGTGGAGGTCCGGGGCACGGTCTCTCGCCGGCTTGCGGATATGGAGAACCCCAAACTCACCACCGGCGATGTCGAAGTTAAGGCCCGCTCGGTGGAGATCCTGAGCGAGGCGTTGACGCCGCCCTTCTACATCAACGAGCCGGATGCGCCCGTCGACGAGAGTCTCCGGCTGCGCTACCGCTACCTCGACATCCGGCGGCGGCCGCTGCTCGATCGGCTGCTCCTCCGCTCGGACCTGGTCCGTGCCATCCGCGACGCCCACCATCGGGCCGGTTTCGTCGAGATCGAGACGCCGATCTTGCTCAAGTCCACGCCGGAGGGCGCCCGAGACTTCATCGTGCCCAGCCGGCTCCAGCCTGGCTCGGTGTATGCGCTCCCGCAGAGCCCCCAGCAGCTCAAGCAGCTGCTGATGGTTGCGGGCATCGACCGCTATTTCCAGATTGCCCGGTGCTTCCGCGACGAAGACCTGCGGGGCGACCGGCAACCGGAGTTCACCCAGCTCGACTTGGAGATGAGCTTCGTTACCGAGGAGCGAGTCATGGATTTTGTCGAGGCCATGACCGTGGAGGTCAGCCGCGCGGTCGTGCCGGACCGACCGATCCAGCAGCTGCCCTTCCCACGGATCGACTACCACGACGCCATGGAGCGATACGGGTCGGACAAGCCCGACCTGCGATTCGGGATAGAGCTGGTGGACCTGGCCCCGGTGCTGGGGGAGGGGAGCACCGGCTTCCGGGTCTTCGACGAGGCGATCGCTGCCGGTGGGCGCGTCAAGGCGATTGCCGTGCCGGGCATGGCCGATGCGAGCCGCTCCCAGGTAGATGAGCTGACGCAGTTCGCCCGCCGCTACGGCGCTGGGGGATTGGCCCACGTCTCCGTGGCTGCGGACGGAACCGGCCACTCGCCGATCGCCAAGTTCCTCGGCGAGGAGCGAATCGGCCGGATGGTCAAGACCGCAGCCGCAAAGGCGGGCGACCTCATCCTGATCGTGGCGGACGCGGAGGGCGACGTCGTGGCGGACGTCCTGGGTCGGCTGCGCCAGGAGCTCGGCCTGCGCCTCAACCTGGCCGACCCGGACGTGCTGGCCTACTGCTGGGTCTACCACTTCCCGATGTACCAGTGGGACGCCGAGTGGCGCCGCTGGGACGCGACTCACAATCCGTTCAGCGGCGTGCTGCCCGAAGACGAGAAGCTCCTCGTGACGGCGTCGGGGGACCCATATGAGCCGTCTCGGGGTGACCCCGCCGGTCGAGCGCGGGCAATGCAGTACGACATCGCTCTCAACGGATGGGAGCTCGGCGGCGGCTCCGTCCGCATCCACCGGCGGGAGCTCCTGGAGCGGAGCTTTGCGCTTCAGGGCTACTCGCTCGAGAAGATGCACGACCTCTTCGGCGGAATCCTGGAGGCCTTCGACTACGGCGCACCGCCGCACGGCGGCATCGCCATGGGCATCGATCGCTGGTCTGCCCTGTTCGCCCATCAGACCAACATTCGGGAAGTCATGGCTTTTCCGAAGACGCAGTCCGGGGCGGACCTGATGCTGGCAGCGCCTTCCGAGCCGGATCCAGGGCAGTACTCCGAGCTGGGCCTCCGCTTCGTAGGCGTCGAGTCCGCGGGGAGTGCGGCCGAGGGTGGCCCAAAGGCCTAGGTGTGATTCACGAATAGGTTGTTGACAGACGAGAGCCTCCTGAGGCTCGGTGTGGGTATCCAGCTCACATCGAACGGGAGGCTCTCGTGGCACATCGTAGGGCGAAGCTGACGGCACTCGGACG
>Ga0187889_10001082_pt1 | contig 30481 bp, 33 predicted proteins | sample June2016WEW_7_10_2_FD_132992 | JGI IMG/M metagenome (GOLD analysis project Ga0187889, IMG submission 132992) | Peatland microbial communities from SPRUCE experiment site at the Marcell Experimental Forest, Minnesota, USA - June2016WEW_7_100 | ecosystem: Environmental > Terrestrial > Soil >... | reverse complement strand
CTGATATCATTCAAGGCGATTTAAGCCTTTTCCACTTTTAGTGTAGTTGGTTGCGCAACAGCAACGTCTACATTTTTAGTGGAGTTGCTCATCCAAATGGAGCACCTACACTTTTAGTGGAAATGATATTGTCTCGCTAAAGACTTCATTTTTTGTGAATCTACGTTCAAAGCGTAAACGTCACATTATGCCAACGTGTGCTCAGTCCTACCGTTCAACATAGAAGTCAGCAGCTAAGCCCCTTATTCTTTTGTAAGATTGAAAGTATAAGTCTTGTTTAGCTGTATATGTAATGGATGAGATAGGATGTCTAAGAAACGCGAAGAGATCAGGAAGTGGCTTTCTGGAGTTGTTGAGAAGTTCCGTGAGAAAGGAGCTGTCAGTCCGGACAAGGCAATGAATATGGAGGAGCTGGGGTCTTCCGCCGGGTTTCAGCGAGGCGATGAAGAGGCGTCTTGGGCGTTCAGGCATTTTTGTTGAAGTGAACGGTAAGTATTATCTTTCGGAAGAAAGGTTGAAACAGGTAGAAGAATGGCGCTCTGGAAGAGAGGGGTCGCAGAGTTTTAGAAAGAAAATGGTGACATTTAGAGTAGTTCAGATGATTGTAATCATTATTTTCGTAACTCTTTTGCTGATAAATCTCTTTGTTCAGAGTCGGGAACTCAGAGTGATATCATCCATCTTCCTCATTATTTGGTTGGTAATATCGATAGTGCTACTTTATTACATGCTCAGAATGCGTAGACGTGCGCTTTGAGACTTCAGAAAAGGAATGTATTTATAGAAATAAGGGTTTATATGATCAAAGATAGGAACATGAGAATATTGAAGGGCACTCTAGGATTAAAACTAAAAGACTTGGGATCGTTAAATTAATTTTTATTCTGTCGCCTTTTTTGGCGTATATTCTTCGCTCTCAAATAGTGGGCTTGAAATTATCAAATCAGCGGTTGCCCTATTACAGGCTGTGGGTATATTATATAGAACAGCTATCCTAAGAAGTGCTTTAACGTCCACATCATGGGGAAGAGATTCTAAAGGATCCCAAAAGAAAATCAAGTAATCTAATTTCTCGTTTGCTATTAGAGCCCCAATTTCCATGTCTCCTCCTCTAGAGCCATCCTTGAGGAGATTGATTTCTAATCCTGTTTTCTCGATTATCTTTCTTCCGGTTTGTCCAGTTGCATATAAATTATGGGGGGCTAATGTCTCTTTGTTAAATTCAACCCACTCCACTAAATCATTTTTTTTATTGTCATGTGCCACTAATGCAATTGTCCTTTTCAAACGGTCACCATTTTAAATCTGATTGAATGATCGGACGGTTTTAAACCTTTCTAAATATCTAAAAATTAAAAATACAATTTCATAAATCTAAATGATACTTTTTTCCCCCTTATCGACTAACCTTATTCTTTGAACTGCTTATCTCAGGAAGAAATTTTTGAGATATAGTATGTTTTGGCTCAACTGATTCATACATCTACGCACTTGATGCGAAGACAGGTAAGAAGGTTGTAGCTATAAGGTTGTTGCAATTATGTGCTCGAGGAGGATTCTGGAAGAGCTACAAAAAAATTCACATGACTATAGTGGACCACAAACATGATTCGTTAGATGTTTCTAAAATATTTAAGTCGACTCTGATAGCCTTTGCTCTTAATCAGATATCCTTCCATGTTAGTAATAAATCTACTAAGACGCATTGCTATTGAGTATAAGTAGTTGTACTACTATATAAAGGAACCCTTATCCACCAGTTAAATAGAGATTTAATGTATATTAGAAGTTGATAACTCCATAACGTCACACCCGACAATTTAGTTATTAGAAGATTGCCATCACAAAAGCTGTTGAAAAAAGTGAGCCTTAAAATAGAACTTAAACCAAATTAGGTCTTAAGATATTTCATCAGTTGTACATCCGTTCGGAGATAAATCCCGGACGCCGCAATTAGAATTTTAATATAGGGACTCCAATATATTATTCGGGTTTAGGTTCTATCCATTTATTATTCATAGTAGAAATCAATAGTAGGAATCAGGAAAGATCCTTCGCAGGTCGCCTTTTTTCCTAACAAGGCTTAACCAGTCAATATCTGAGCCATCATATCGTGCATTTCCTTCTAGAATTTTCAAGGATTCTCTGACAACTTCTTCGGGCTTCTTTGATGAAGTGTCTATCACATGTATCTTACCACAGCCGAATTCTTTTAACGCATCAAAATAGCATGTTCCAAGAGTCTCAGCTCCAATATTCATTAGAACCTTCTTATGAGGGTATCCTCTTTTTTCAAGTCTCTTTTCTAGCATATATGGGTTACATCTTAGAACTATTGCTAATTCTATATCTTTAGAGACTATAACGTATGGGAGAAGATGGCCCACTAAAATGAAATTATCATTTTTAATCTCTTCAGCTATGATCTTGGAAAGTTTTTCTGTGTCAACAACTATTCCATATTTGTCCCTGCCGATTGATCCGCCTTTTGAAATACAGAGCGAGTTGATGTTCAAAATCCTGTATCCCGCATTCAAGGCAAACCCTCTTGCAAGGGTTTTCTTGCCCGTACCAGGTGAACCTGTTAATCCTATGCGTTTGAACAAAATCCCTTGTCCCACTTTATTCCGCAAGCTGTTGGCGGATGGTAGTGGGTGTATACTCTATTGTAACTTGGCTCTTACACTTGGTACAATTACCGCTTAGATAGATTTTCCTGACCTTTGCGTCTTTTAGATTAAGCTGCTGGTTTAACGTTATATCTGTTGAACCACAAGCTGGACATTTCATACTCATATATTCCACCAGTCATCTTGGCAGGGGTCACATATATTAAATTTTTGACGCTTTAATGTTTGTAATAGGCATGTTTTAAAAAAGTTTTTTAAACACTAATATGCCCAAAAGGGTGATTTTAATGATCCCCGTAGACGAAGATAAGGTTATAAAAGCCGTTGAAAAGGCAAGCGAATTCGTAGTTAGTGTAAACACGGTAACCCTTATTTCAGACTTCCTGTTCCATAGCATGCCTGTTGCAGGTCTAGGATCAGGTATTATATACGGGTCCGACGGTTTCATAGTTACCAACAATCATGTCGTATCTGATGCAAGGAAGATTTCCATAACCTTATCCGATAACAAGTTATACGAAGGGATGATTGTCGGAAGCGATTCGCTGACGGATGTAGCAGTTGTAAGGATTCGCAAGACTGGGCTGACCTCCGCCGAATTCTTCGACTCCGATAATCTGAAGGTAGGACAGTTCGTTCTTGCCCTTGGAAACCCGTTTGGCTTAGCTGGCGGTCCAACAGTTACAGCCGGCGTCATCAGTGCTCTCAAGAGGAAGATCCAAACGCAGGGAGGGCCGGTTATTGAGGATTTGATTCAGACCGATGCGGCGATCAACCCCGGAAACAGTGGTGGCCCTTTAATTAACCTAAACGGTCAGGTTGTCGCGATGAGTACCGCGATAATTCCTTTCGCTCAGGGTATAGGTTTCGCCATAACCAGCAATTCGGTTAAGAGGGTGGCGGAAGAAATCATAAGGTACGGCAGGGTCGTAAGACCGTGGCTGGGAATAAACGGCATAGATCTTAACGAAGGTATCGCGGAATATTACAATCTTGCAGTCGACTTCGGAGTTCTCGTCGTTTCAGTTGTCAATGGCAGTCCAGCGCACTACTCGAGCCTGCGTCAAGGTGATGTTATAGTGCAGGTTAATAAAGACAGGGTTAATAATCTAAGTGACCTATTAGGGCAGCTTTGGAAGAGGAAGACAGGTGATGAGGTGTCCCTGAGAATTATTAGAGGGGAAAAGGAATTTACATCAAAAGCAATACTTACGGAGTCGCCTATAAGCTAGGCTCCAGGGAACTCTCCGACAATAACTTCTTCCCTAGCTCCATCCATGTACATCTTGAAAAGTTCTACCCTACCCGTAGGTTATGAACCGGATTGGTGAATTGAGCCTGTTTGCTACGCACCCTCCACATATAAGAGAATTTTTCCTCTGCAGCAGATAGAGAAAGAAATAAACACAGGTGTTATCGATGAAGCACGTTTAAATCGCTTATTTTAAATTCTATTATCTAAACTATACGTCTACAATTTGACTAAAGGACACAAACAGAAAACGTTTGAGATCAGCTAACTTTGCTTGGGGTGGCTTTGGAAGAAATCCCAAATTATATCGGTGGCGTTAATGCCACCTAGATGAAAAACGTTGGTTAATGGCTGCTTTGGCCAAGCAGGAATCCAGCCGAAAAGAGTGTATAGAACAACTTCCGTGTTTTTTGCGCCGCCAGAGTAGACGTCTTTGATCACATTTCCATTAACATTTTTTTCCGTCTGAAGTTCTTTGGAGCATTCGTCAGCTTTGACCCAGAAGGCTACGGAGTCTGCGACTTAAAGGAACACCATCCCGTATTATTGCGGGTCTGTCGAAAGTGGGCATCACAAAAAGTTTATGTTCAGTAGGCTCACTTATCCACTTTTCTTAGTTGTTCTGCGAGCTCCAGTATCTTTGCTTCAGGATCGGCTGCTTTGACTATACCGCTTGCAACTAGAACTCCTTCAGCCCCTAGCTCCAAGGCCTTTTTGACATCCTCTCCTGTCACTATTCCAGCACCGCATATCAGCTTTGACATGGATCTTGCAGCCCTGACAGCTTTCAGAGAATCCGTTATGACCTCTGGCCTAGCTTTTGAAACCGCTATTCCGCTTCCTATCAGTTCAGGCGGCTCAACGGCTACGGCATCCGGGTTCATTTCAGCAAAGATCTTTGTCTTGTTATGGTCGACGGCGCATACGACTGTTCCCATACCGAGTTGTTTCAGTCTTTCTACTGTCTGTGCTACGATGTTTACTGGAAGTTGGTGTTCGCTGTGGTTTATTATTGAGCCAGCGGCGCCCATATCCTTTACAAGTTCGGGGACTATGAATCCTGTCGTACTACCCACTTTAGAGATGTCGACATGCTCCGCATAGACCGGAATGTCTACAGCTTTTACAACCGTGTAAATGAGCGGAGTGGGAGGCGCTATTATAATATTTACTCCGAGCTCCTTTGCAACACTTTCAGCAGACTTTGCGAGCTTTATCCCTCTCTCACCTGAGGATTCTAAATAATTTTTGGCATTTATGATTAGAACCGGTGTACTAAGCGTCGTCATACGCCATGGTATAGGTTTTAATGATAATAAGCTTAGCTTCGTTCTTTCTTATGCTTTGAGAAAAATTTTTTGGGAGAAGCTAGAACTCTTCCTCCTCACTCTCATCTTCTCCTTCTTCCCAATCATCTTCCCAGTCTTCGTCAAAATCTTCTTCTAATTCTTCCTCCCCTTCCTCGTCCGAATATACCAATTGATAACACCGATTCTAATCAAGTCAAATATATTGTTTATAAACTTTTATGTCAAAGGTTGAGTGTATGTTCATACACATAAAATCCGACGAAAGTCTGCCTATGGCTAAAAAGATTATTATGAGCGGTGGTGTAATTGTCTTCCCGACAGACACCGTATATGGTGTTGGATGTCTTCCGTCGGATGAGAAGGCTGTTATAAGAGTTGCAGCTATGAAAGGGCGAGGCGAAAAACCTCTTCCAATTTTGTGCTTAGACGCTGAGACATCATTCACACTGATAAAATGGAATCCGATGATAGATAGGCTTGCAGAACTGTTTTGGCCAGGACCTTTGACCATTGTCGGAAAAGTAAAGGATAATGTAAAACTACCCCCTAAGATTACTTGTGGTACGGGTAAGCTTGGAGTTCGCGTACAATCACTTGGCTGGACACTTGCTCTCCTCAAAGAAGTTGGAGGTTCACTTGTGGGGACTAGTGCGAACAGATCAGGTTACGGGTCACCGGTAACCTTGACTCAGACGTTAACAAGACTAGGTCGTGATGCCGATCTTTACGTAGACGGTGGTGAAACAATCTACGGCGGTGATTCTACAGTTGTGGACGTTTCTGAGGGGAAGATTGTCGTGTTAAGAGAGGGAGCTCTTCCTGTAAAGGATCTTTTTCCTTAAGCTTTGCTCTTATAGTACCTTATAATACTTGTCGCAGATCTCTCACAGAGCAGCTGTAACAGGTCATAATTTTTCTGTTCTTCCGAGTTTATTTTATGGTATCCCGTGAGGAACTTTTTCTTATCCTCCGAAGGTTCCAAGATGCGTTCATCAAATGTACCGTAGCTCTTGATGCATTCTTCTAAAATCTGTAACTCTCTTTTATCACAATAACCAAGTATTACGCAGTCTTTACTGTCTTTCTTTATGCCCCCATCTGCTAAAGCTTTTTCGATCTTTTGCGTGCAAAGTAGATTCAGTATAATGTCATATTTGGGTTTTCTCGCAATAAATATCCCACGGTCGTACGCCTCAAGGCATTGGGTTAAGATAAATATAGCATGTTCCCTGCTTAAGACAAAATTCTTGTCGACACCTTGGATTATGGCTCCGGTGTTCTTTTCAACTTTATCTTCGAGTTCTATTATGTCTGTGGGATGATTAAATCTTAGGCCATAGCAGAACAAGATCTGATTATTTTGTCTGCCCTTCCCTTCTCCTTTTCTCATAGAGTCTCTTCACCTTTGTCAAGGCTTCCTCCTTCAGTCCTGTTTCCTCAGCGATTTCGTTTATGTTGTAACCCTTCTCCTCCAATTCTTTGAAACACTCCAGTAGTTCCCATGGATAGATGATCCAAGCGCTTGTTTCCTTTATGAAAACGTCTGGGTTAATAATTCTCTTAGGCTTAACGTTTAATGTAAATATCTTCATAACATTTGGCCTTAATGATGAAAGATATTCTGCTGATGCCTTAATGCTTTCTCCTGAATCGACAACATCATCTACAAGTAGGACATTCTTAGATGTGATTGAAGTTCTAACCAATTCTGTAATTCTCGGCTTATCTATCTTAATTCCTATACCGAAATAATATTTTACATCGAGCACGATGACATCCCTTATCTCAAGTAGGTCAGAAATAAGTCTGCCCGGAACAAGTCCTCCTCTTGAAAGGGCAATTATGATGTCAAATTTGATGCCCAACTTGTCGATTCTTTCGGCACCTTCAACACACATGTCAAAAATATCGTTCCAACTTGGTGAGATAAACTCCAATTTAGCCGCCATGTGTTATGGGAACAAGGGTTATAATATCGTTACCCTTTAGCTTTGTTCCAAGATTTTCAAGTGCAGATATCTCTGTGCCGTTAACAAAAAACAATGTGTTTTGCCTGTTTATCGAAACCTTCTCGTCTTCCCTTATATTGCTCAAATGAACTAAAAGCTCGGAAATATCTCCAAAGTTTTTATCTAATTTAATATCTTCCCTACCAAAAAGATTCTTCAGATGGCCTACGAAAACAACTTTCATGATCCAAAGACCACCAAAATTTGACACAGATATTATTCTGCGTTCGGATTTTCTTTTTCTTCGCTCTCAGGGACTTCCGCGTTTTTGTTGATGTAACCTGTTATATATCCTGCCACCATATTTCTTAAACTCTTTGACCTGAAGTTAATGTACTTCTCGATAACTTTCTTATTTTGTTCGAAATCTGACGTAAACTCCTCTTTGTGATTCTGGATTAAATCCAATGAGAGGTTTCTAACAAGTCCCAAAATGTTTCATCTCCAAATTATTCTTCTCCGCATGTAGTTCTGCGAGTTCTCCAAGACAATATTTAAAGTTTCTTCTAAATTTTTGTGTAAAATGTTGCATGCTGTATAATATATCGTTCCCAACAGTAGGGGTGTTGAAATGCGATTTTCAAAGCAAGCATTATAGTGGACAGGCGAATCTGTCTCAAACAGTATACGGTCCATCGAACATGAACTCATTAATTTTCGTGAACCTTTGCTGTAGACTATGGTGGGACCAAAACTGAAGAAGTACCCTTTATCAATACCCCTTCTCATCTGTTTATCAGTGCCACTAAACCAGTGGAGTAGAACTCTATCTAATGTAAAAGTTTCAAGCTCATTTAGTACATCTTCGTGAGCCCTTCGTGAATGTACGCACACGGGCAATTTAAATTCTTCGGCTATAGACAACTGGTATTCGAACACTTTTTTTTGCAGTTCAAAAGGAATGCTATCAGTGTACTTTCCATCTAATCCGATTTCCCCTACTCCGCTCACTTTTACAAGGTTATCGGATACGAATTCCTTAAACGCTGTTCCATCAAAGGTATTGGATTCCCAAGGGTGGATACCGACGAAAGCACTAATAGTATCAGGATATTTCTCTGCAAGTTTAACATTTTCAATGCTGGATTTAAAATCTGTTCCGTTGGAAAAGATCTTAATGCGATTCTTCTTACATGTGCCAAGAATCCAGTCTAAAAAAGGCTTTAATTCATCGTCAACAATATGCGCGTGCGAATCAATTAACAAGCGCCTTTAACTATCAAGGTGGTCTACTAAAATTTTTATATATATGTTTAAGAAAGAAGACTGCATGACTTCAGATGAATTTGAGTTCGGGTTAGCGCCTATCTATAGGCTACTAAAAAAGGCGGGTGCTGACAGAGCTGGTGAAGACGCTTTAATAGAATTAGCAAAGGTATTGAACCAAACTGGAATTGAAATCGGAAAGCACGCCGTCGAGCTTTCAAACCATGCTGGAAGAAAGACGATAAAAGCAGAAGATATCAGGCTCGCATCAAAATATGTTATTAAAATCTAAAAGCTCATAAATAAAAGTGTGAAAGCTAAGTATGTGCTCCGGTAGTACAGACCGGTCAAGTATAATGGCCTCTCGAGTCATGGACCCGGGTTCAAATCCCGGCCGGAGCACCATAAGCTTTGGGTGCAGATTTATACGTATGGAATGCATGTGCTTCTGACCTAGCAATATAATCTAAGATTCTAGGATCTATAAACTTAGGTTCTTCATGTTCAACTATATGAGAAGATTCAGGTTTAGGAATAGGGTTTAATGTTTAGGATATCGCTAAGTTGCCAGATTTTAATTCATCGCGTAGAATCCATTTTATAGGCTCAGGTGTAACAATAAGCCTAACTGTCTCAATGTAACCATATACGACCAAATTTATGCTTTCAAAATATTTCTTCATCACTCCTAGATTTTTCTATGCCCAATTTGGTGGCACAATAGGGGCAGAATAATGAATTGTTCGGCATATCTTTCCCACAACTTGGACATTGCAACGTTTTCATTAGCGGTCTTACATTATGGGATTTATTTAATTCATCGACGATTTTATTTGATAGGCTTTTAAGATCAGAATCCCATGCATTTCTTGGAGACTCTAAACTATCTGCTACAAACTTCTTTAAATCATGTTTGCGGGATAAATGCAATAAATATCCTAGTTGTATAAAAATAACGCTTACGATTATTAAAGCAAGATTTGGGAGGATAGATCCGTATCGTAAGAGGACTCCATAGATAAGGAAAGCTGCGCTGACAAGGTATAAAATGTAACTTGATAACCTTTTGTTTACTCCAATTTTGTTTTTTGTTTCAGGGTCTAGAGAAAAATTATCCATCTCAAATAATCTATAAGATAACAATACTATTTCATTACGTATCGAAGGCGAGAGGTCTTCCTCTTTGAAGGAAAAGCCGCATTTATCTCTAAGTAATTCCAGAGTTCTCCTTCTGTATTCATCGCCTTCCTCCATATCACCAAAAACAATTAAACAACGTATTTAAGCCTTAGAATTAATTGACCTCAAGCCTTTTCGGTTTGAGTTCTTTAACTATCTTTTCTATTTCTGAAACCTTAGAAATCTCTTTTTATAAAGCTTCAACTCTATTTCTTAAACTAATATTCTCTGCCCACAGTCATCGCTATAACCCTCAACTTCTTCATTGCTTACATCTTTAAGAAAAGAATGGTCGTGAGCATGGGTCAATTTGGGGCTGTTACTGAATTATAGGGTTTATCATCAGACTGGAACCCTACATCTTTAGCTAAATCAAAATTCTAAAAGACTCTTTCGAGAGCGAAGTCTTACTTGTGGCTTCTTATAATCAAAATATACTCTCATACGGTCATAACAATTCCTGTTGACTAATGGAATATGTTTATGCAATCTGAAAACTTAAGAATAAACTAGAGGAATGTACTTTTCTAAACTTGGCTGATTATTTTCAATTTCTTTTATAAATCTGTTAAATCTAAGTGGGTGGATAAATCTGAAAATTGAAAGTTTCTTATTCAGTTTACCTTCTAATTCTTCATCTTTCTTAGACACTTCCTTGAAACTATCATATGTTTTCAATAGCCTATCCAGTTTTAGATATAAATCTCTTCTCGTAGAGTAAAGTCTGTTAAGAAAAAGGTTTCTGTACGGCTCATTGTCTAATAGTTGAGCAATTTCGATGTCAGTTTTCATTAGAGCTGGAATTTCGTTATCATAAAATTTCTTGACGGAATCATAATGGAAGTTAAAGAGATTTTTTGTCTCATTAAGGTAGCTTATAGAAAATTTTAGAACAAGAAAAATCCAAAACTTTTCTGGGCTTTCGCGGCTGTCTAGAAAGTCGTCTGATATGGTTTTTTCGTAAAGTAAAATAAGCTTGTCGGGGTCTTTCTGATAATAATCTAGCAGTTCCCCCAGATTTTTTTGTAGTGCATTCCATAGTTTAGGTCTCTTTTTAACGAGGTTTTTATACAGCTTTATATGTAATCCCTTATCTTCTATGTAGGGTCTGGGGTCGTCTTTGTGCATCAATCGCATCATGTCAAAGGTCCTTATTTATCCTTGAGCTTAAGTAAGGCTCCTTAACGACAAATCGTCTAAGGAGTAATATAATAGGATCCACACCGTTTTTGGTGTTAATTCTCTCTCTGCTTTGTGTTTTAATTCCAATTTTCAAAAACCATGATATAATTGATTGCTGATAAATATCGTTAAAACTTCAAAGGTTTATTCTTTTAATTATGACTGGACCTGTGAAGCCGTTTATAAAAATTGTATTCCTGCTTTCAATTTGGTCTATAAGTGGCTCGTTTTCTAAGCACATTAAAGACTAGTAAAGACCTTGTTGTTACATCTGTTGAAACGCTTATTCCTTGAAGCTTTAACATCGATTGATTCCTCTAATAAAAGAAATAATGGGCATAAAAGAATTTCCTATTTCCTCAAGTACTTCTTTTCTATTGCCGCCGCTACTGTCCAAAGGTTGCCTACCCTGATTCTTCCAACCTGCGAACACAGCATTAGGCAGTCCAATCGATTTCTGCCACATTTCTCCTCCATCCACATTGTAAGCTCCAAGAAAGCGGTTCTGATTGCATCTTCAAAACTCCTTGCAGCGCTCGTTGAAGTTGCTACCATAATTTCACGATCTGTCTCAATCCTAGGCCAGTTGATGCTTCTCTTTGCTAAATCAACTTTGATCGTTAATTCGGCAGGCATTTCGACGGCTGTTCCGGATATTTCTCCGTCCCCCTGTACAGCGTGAGCATCTCCTATATAGAGGAAACCACCTTCATTGAAGACAGGTAGAAAAACTGTACTTCCAGGGCAGATGTCCGAAATATCCATGTTTCCACCATGCTGCCCAGGCATGACGCTTGATGAAATTGATTCAGCTTGAGGATGTGGTGCAACTCCTATGGTTCCTACCATAGGCCTGTAGGGAAGGGTCAAGTCATCAAACTGTACTGTCCCACCCTTTATCTTACATATCTTTGTTCTCCTTGGAAGGCTGCTATTCAAAAATTTTAAGATTGGCACATCAGTCAGATACCTCTGATTAAATTCAGAAAGATAGGTTGAGCCTTGACCTATAGTTGGCTTAATGTCTTTTATATTTACAGATATTGTTTCCTCCTCTTCTGCTCCTTCAATATAAATTGGGCCCACAACGGGGTTTCCAAATGGAATTTTATTACGGTCCCTCACATCACCTTCTTTTCTTATCTGACCAGAAGGCGCATCTTCGACTTCGACAACAATAGTTTCTTTAGGTTTTATCCTAATTATAGGTTCGTCATATGGGTTAAGAGTATACTTTAACCCCACCTGTTTAAATGAAATTCTTTTCATCCGAGTCACTAAAACCGGAGAACTATGTGCACGCCAAAACTATATAAGATTTGTTATATTGATATCCTTATTCATATTACAGTTATATCTTCCTGATGACACTTACAACTGCTCCTTTTATCCAAAAAAGGCCTTGCTTGGAGCAATGGAGGATGCAGTTCTTCTTCCTATGTCAGATATAGAACATATAGTTGGTGTCTTCATACTTATGTTAAGATTCGTAAAAGTTGACTGTTAAATTAACTATTTCAGATCATATGATTTAGGACCAAAACATAGGTTTTTCTATATCTTGTTGTCAACTTTATGCTGTGGATTCTAGCTCATCAATTGGAGCACTAAAGGCTCTAATAAAATCGTCAAAGAATTTTACCTTAATTTGCATAGGTAACGAGCTTCGCGGTGATGATCAAGTTGGAATATATTTAGGTAGTAAACTAAAAAAAAATAGTTTACGGGATAAGGTGATCATCGCTTATAGTACCCCAGAGAATTGCATAGACGAGGTTCTTAGTCGAAATCCTGACGTCATTTTCTTCTTGGACGCGGTTCAAGCTGGTCAGAAACCGGGGGCAATAATTGTTCAAGAACTTATATCTGGTGAATCGTTAGGGATATCGGTCTCAACACATAGTATTCCAATAGAATTAGTTGCTGCCGTGATGCGTTCTACAAGCCCCAAAATGCGCTTTTTTATAGTAGGCGTTCAAATAGAGCAGGTCGAATTTGGAAAAAAGATGAGTAGGGCGGTTAAAGAAGCTGCAAAGGCGTTGATTGAAGCCTTCAAAATAGCTGTGTCATAATTTTTTTATGGTAGAGTCTCATTCTTTGTTTTTTCAGAAGAGAAATCGTCAAAGAAGATTTCACTAAAATCTTCGATCTTTCCATCCTTAACAATAACTCCCTCTTCTTTTAGTATCTTCACCTTCTCATCAAGTCTTTTTAGACCACTAAACCCCCCTAACCCACTATCGCTGTAGACAACCCTATGGCATGGCACAACAGGAGCATAAGGGTTCGTGCGCATAATGGCTCCAACAGCTCTTGAGCCTTTTGGATTCCCCGATGCCTTAGCTAGTGCTTTATATGTTGTTACCCTACCTTTAGGAACCTGTTTTAGAAGCTTGTAAATGAAGTTTCTGTCAATATTTTTTTTCATGGTGATTTATAGTATCTAGAAGATAATTTATTTAACTTTTCTTTTAAATGTTTTTACATCTTTTCGGTCAATGGTTTTTGGTCTACTGATCTTTTAGTACCTCGTTGAGAATGGTGTTGTTATTAGAGATTATCTGATAATAAATAGATAAGTGAAACGATGTTTATAGTCGCCTTGAAAACTATCCGCTGTTGATTTTTTCGTTTAATTTAGGGTAAGATGTTTTATGATATCTTCTTTTGATGGAAATCCACTTGGGCCTTTATACTTTATCTTTAGACCTGCTGCGGTAGCTGCAAATTTTGCAGCTTCTTTAACATCAAATCCAGTCATATATTCTGATAGAAAGGCTGCGCCAAAAACATCACCTGCCCCAGTTGGGTCTTCAACTTCAACATTTAATGTTCGTATTTCGAATAATATCCCCCTATGTGATATCGTTACAGGTTCTTTACCTTTAGTTATGATGGCAATTCCCACTCCTGTTTTTTCGAGCATATCAAAGATCTCGTTCTCATCCATATCAAAGGCATTGAATTCGTCCTTGCCGATCTTAACGATATCGACTAACCTGAAAATTCTCTCCAACATATTTTTATCAAGAACGATATCTACATCTCCCTTTTTGCCTATAATTCTCATTAAACCTTGAGGGTCCAGCATCAGAATACTTCCTTTTCTTTTAAGTCCTTTAAGGAGCTCCTCATCGACCTCTCCCGCTAGTGGTGAAACATAGAAGGCTTCACTATCCATGTAGTTTTTAGGTATGTCTTTGACAAAGAGTTCATGTGCCTTGTTAAAACATTTTTGTTTTCTGGTTCCATCTTGATTATATGAATTCTGGAAAATCATCGTCTCCTGTTTGGAAACAAGTAAACCCGCCGTATCAATGTTCTTGGATCGACAGAAGCGTAGCACTTCTGAAAAACGGTCTCTTCCTACAGTTGAGAAAATGCCAGTCTTTCTTCCTAAACTGATAAATGTGCTTCCTGAATAAGTCGGTGCTCCTCCTAGCGCATTTTCAATTTGACCTTTAGGCCAAATGTTCTTGTCAACAGAAAGATTGCCGACAATGATGACATCGAATGTTTTTTCTCTTTTCCTGTGCTTTTGCTCGATTTTCAAACTGGCTTCTTTTTATTTTTAGTCTGTCTCAAAGATAAGTCTTGCTATCGAAGTCATTTCAAGCGTGCAAGACTTTCATGCTTTCATCAGTGCACGCGAAGCCCTAAACGTGGGCCTACCTCTGAAAGTCGTTAACGTGATAAGCGTACACGCAACAGAGTCCAGCAAGCCACCAAAAGCCGTTGAAGCGATTATCTGTAGGTATGCAGACATGATCGTGGACGATGTTTTTGCCGTTCATCTTAAGAGGAAACCTTTGTTCGCATCAAAAATGCCATTCTTTGAAGTCCATCTCTCCGAGAAATCAGAATGAACATCAAATATAACGGGCCCGGGGGTTTCTGACCCTAATTAGGTTCAGATACCTTAATCTTAAGAAGGTTCTATGGTGTCTATGTTAGCAAGGGATAAATCCGATGAATACACCTTCAAGAACATGTACAAGTATTATATCACATTAGGCGTAGGTGGCGATTTTCCTATTTTGCAGGAAATGTCACCTTATTGCTATACCACAAATATAGCAAGAAAATAGAACGCTATCCAAGCGATCCCCCATAAGCACCTTTGGGATGAATTTAGGATCGTGCACAATAATAGATACTCTGATAGGGCTAATATAAACCTCGTATATTTGGTGACTTTAGGATTACGATAAAAAGATCGAACTAAAAGCGCGAGTGGATTTAAAGAGATCCGCTTTAGAAAAGAACTCAACTCAAATTCAATTACATTATTCATAAGCTAAACTAAATAAATTAAAAATAATATATATCTGCCTCAAGTACCTTTACGGCATTAAAAAAGTGAACCAATATGCGTAATTTAAGGTTATTAGTATTAATCTCTTTGCTAATTTTTTAGATCTTCCCTCAAGGAATGGCCTACTCACCTAACTTGTTGTTTTCCGTTTCTATAATTGGGTCTACTTGGGGGTCGCAGCAATCGCCCATTGCAGTTGAGCCAGGTACTTCGAATGATCCATTTACCTTATATCTGACAAATTTCGGCGTAACTTCTGTATTAAACCTCTCAATAACCCTTAATTTAGCTGATCCCTTTTCATCATCTTTAGGTTCTAACGACATTTCGAATAATATAAGCGAACTGCCTCCAACAGTGACCCTGCCATCAACGTTCTACCTTAATATAGCGTCAAACAGTTCCGTTGGCGTTTATCCAATAAATGTTACTCTGAAATATTATCAAGGTAACTCCAATCAGACAGTCTACGTTCCTGTAACTACATTCGCCAATTTGACCGTTCAGAATGTTTTTTGGGGTTCTCCTTCAAGTCCCATTTCGGTCAGTCCGGGTACTGACTATGCTCCCCTGGTTTTGAACGTCAAGAATGCGGGTGATAATGACGCTTACAATGCTAGTGTTACGATACATATTTCCAAGCCTTTCCAATACTATGCGACTAATTTTCAGACAGCGGAAACAACCCAATTGGGTGTTATTCCAGCAGGTAGCATAGTTCCAGCTCTGTTTACACTGAGTGTGGATTCTAATATCTCTACTGGGGAGTATCCTTTGAATGTTACACTAAATTATAATGATGGAATAGTTATAGATCAGACTATTTACGTCTCTGTGATTGAATCACCAAACATAGTGGTGCAGAGCTATGCAGTCCAACAGGGTAACGTGTTCCTTGGCGATGACGATGTCAGTCTTAGTGTATATCTGGTAAACTCAGGTAATTCGACCGCGGACAACGTTCTGGCAGAATTATCGGTACCATCGCCATTATCACCATCATACTATGGATCCAACCAAATGACTATAGGGGAAATGCCACCACTTGGGCCAGTGCTTGTGAATTTTTTCTTTAACGTGCCCAGTTCGATGTCGTCGCCAAAGGATTTTGAATTTCCACTGAATATCATTTATGGAAGCCACAAATTCACTTATTATATACCTTTGAAGATAAGCAGCATATCCAATTTTACAGAATCCGCTAATAATATGCCTTTACTTGAACAGGGATCATCCAACGCTCAAATATCGCTATCTATAACCAACCTAGGAAATACAACCGCGGAATTCGCTGAGGCTCAGCTACTGTTGCCCAACGAACTTTCTGGTACTACGTTTACTTATTTGGGTGATTTGGATTCGCATACTTCGAATATAGCAACCTTTACACTAGATATATCTTCAAGCGTGACCTCTGGTAATTATTTAAGCACTCTTAAAATTACATGGTTACAGGATAACGCTCCTGGAAAACAGTTCTCGCAGGAAATACCTATTGTGTTACAAGTGCATCAGAATCTATACAGTGAACTGATAAATAATTTGTCTGGAATAACCCTACTATACATCGTCGTGTTAGCTGTCATAGTTATCGTCCTCATTATAATAGTGCTAAGGCGTAGGAAATGAGCTATAGCATAAATACGCAAGGTCTCACGAAATCATTTAAGGGCTTACTAGCTGTAAACAACGTTTCCATATCGGTGAAGAGAGGTTCAGTATTCGGGCTTCTTGGCCCAAACGGCGCTGGTAAAAGCACACTTCTGCGCATGCTCTGTACTTTATTGCGACCGACATCTGGCAAAGCATTTGTCGAAGGATACGATATTGAAAAGCAGACAAATGAAGTCAGGAAGATAATAGAGGTTGTTCAGGAGAAGCTGTTGCTATATTCAGTCTTGACCGCTAAGGAGAATTTGGAGTTCTTTGGCCAACTATATGGTGTGGATTCCAGCATATTAAAGGAAAAAGTAAATGTGCTACTGGAAGATGTGAAGCTATCGAGTGTAAAGGACATACCTGTTGGAACGTTTTCAACTGGGATGAGGCAGAGAGTTAACATAGTTAGGGCTCTTATTCATGACCCAAAAATAGTGATATTGGACGAACCCACTAACGGTTTGGACCCGCAGAGTGTAAGATGGGTTAGGGATTATATCAAGGATCTGAAAAATAGGGGGTTAACCGTATTAATCACCACACACGATATGCAAGAAGCAGAGGAGTTGGCTGAAGAACTCGCAATCATGGATAGAGGGGGGGTGTTGGCAATCGGAAAGAGCCAAGAATTAAAGGCTAAGTATAACGTTAAGAACATAGAGGAGCTTTTCCTTACTCTAACGGGAAGGGAGCTAAGGGATTCAATATCCAGAAGATTGAGAAGGAGGGGCTGGTAGGTTTGGTGTTTAAGCTATTTAATAATATTTATCGAATTATGGGAAAGGACCTCACGGAATTCTATAGGATTAAAGCTAGGCTTGTGACTATGATCCTCCTACCAATAATACTTATGTTGCTTTTCGGTTATATGTTTCCTTCAAGCGGTTCAATAAATCATGTCCCAATTGCAGTAGTAAATCAAGATCAATCCACGACGGGAGTAGCCATAGCGGGTAGCTTCATATATGCCGCCCAATCTTCAGCACTGTTTAACGGGATATCTTATACTTCTATCTCACTGGCGGAAAACCAGTTAATCGAAGGTAACGTATACGGTGTAGTTATATTTAATCAGGGTTTGGGGCAACAACTTCAAACAGATGGCCAAGCCGATGTCCAAGTTATACTCGATCAGTTAAACCCTACTTTGGATCAGGTAGTTAGAGGTGAAATTACGCAGGTCATATCTTCTATATCTCCGGAGCTCGCACCGGAATTCCCAAACGAAATACCGAACACTTCGCCGTCTCTGAATATACAATTTCAAGGACTCCTACCGACTGCGCCGAGTAGCTTTGAGTTTCTAGCCCCTGGCATGATAGCTTTATCACTGATAATAGGCGGATTATCCGGTTTGGCCATGACCTTCTCTAGGGAAAGGGAATTAGGAACACTAGACGGACTTCTTATGGCCCCTATTTCACGCATATCCATTATCTTAGGGAAGGGCTTTGCCCAGGTGGTGAGAGGTATGATGAGCGGTATCATTGTATTTGTCCTTTCAATAATTTTATTTGGAGTACATGTATACGGTAACGTCTTACTGATGGCGTTAGTGCTATCGTTGGGTGTGGTATCTTTTACTGGTCTTGGAACATTAGCGACCAGCTTTGTCAGTGAACAGGAATCGGCACAGCTGATAATGTTTATGATACAGTTTCCAATGGTTTTTAAGTGGTACCTTGTACCCTTTAATTCAATTACCGTGGTGGCTTAGACTCGTTGCATACTTTCTGCCACTTACCTATGTGGTATCAGCATTTAGGGCAGTCATGGTGCTTAACGCTCCGTTTTCTGCAATATCTCAACAGGTCTACATACTATTGATATTCACCATAGTTGTGTTTGCAATAGCTATACCTCTCTTCCAAAGATCGGTCACCAAGTGATAAAAGAAATCCGTCGAAGATGCCTTTAAAAGAAAAAGAAATAGGAAAAAAATATATGATGCCCCCGTATATATTCCACTATCAACCTCCCCTAACTAATATTAACAATTCTTAGGTTTTACTCTATACGGGCCCGGTGGGATTTGAACCCACGATCCCCAGCTTCGGAGGCTGATGCCTTGATCCGTGCTTGGCCACGAGCCCACACGAGAGGGGATTAGCTCTATAGAGTATATTATTATTTTTACTATAACTTTTACTAGTAAAAGGCTCCAAATCTAGTGATGAAAATTAGATCTAAAAAAAGAAAATGTAATGGCAAAACTACAAAAATATCACTACCATTATAAGTATAAATACAGCGATAAAGCATTCATGAAATCTATGACCTAAATGACAGGAACTAAAAAATTCAAATTAACAGTAAAAACAAAATCGATGCTTTCACATCGTCACTATGCAAAGAAATATGGCCTAAAATGTTATAAATGCCAAAGAAGTTTGAACATAGGTGAGACAATTATCTCAAAAGGTGGTTCAAGAAAATATCACTGTCTCCCATGTGCTAAGGAGTTAAATCTTATATAAAAGTTAAAAAAAATTCTCATCTTTTTTGTGTAATTAAATATTTTATTGCCATATCTCCATCTTAGAAGGCATTTTAAAACTTTATAAGAAAGTTAAACAATTTTATAAAATATGATTAAGATAACTTATCAACATTGGAAAGAATTAGTTATTCACGAAATAATAGAATATAAACCTGAAGAATTTTTTGCATCTGTTGTTCAAGCAATTTTATCAAGGGGTTCAGAATATAATATTCCCCAATTAAATTGGGTAGATGGTGTTATATTATCAATTTCTCCTTTTCCTGATACTCCCGAAATCATAGAGGATAAGTTGAAAGGAATAATACATTACGCTGCTGTTGAATTTGCTCTTTACCCAAATTATAAACCTGAGGTAATTGTGGAAAAAAGTGGCTCTCGCCATATAAAGTTAAAGAAATTCGAAAATAATCCTATATTTACTCAACTAGCAAAGTTTTTGAAAGAAGGTTCTTATAAGAAAGAAGAATAAAAAAGTTTGGAATTTTAAAACTTTAAAAGAAGGGAGCTTACCAAGGAGCTTCATTATTCTCTTGATAAGAAGTATTGAAGTTTTTAGCTAAACTGTATGCATCGAAAATTTGCCAATAGAAGTCTATGATCTCAAGCGCTATGAGTAGGGCGACTATTACAATAGACCCAAAACCAAAAGCTGGAGTCAAATTGCTGAAAGGAGGATATATGAACCTGAATTCAACTAATAATTCTAACGAAAAAGATAGTAAAACCAAGGATATGATTAAAAGCACTCCTGCGATTAACCAGCCTATTTCTCTTAGCATTTTTCCAACATAGAAATGTCCGAAACCCCATAGTCCAACCAACCCAAAAATAGCAGAAAGCAATGCAGCAAATCCAAGGTTCTTCAATTCTCTCAACTTAGACAACTCCCTCTTTCTTAATGTTTATTTTCTATTATAGGATAAGCCTTGTCATATGGTTAATATTGTTTTTTATCCCTTATTGGAGAAGGCGGTAAGGTCCATGGAAGAGTCGCTGAGAGCAAAAAAATTTATTGTCTGTTTAGGCCTTTTTAGCGTCGAATATATTGGCAGGAGTTCTTCGTATCTGGGATTTGGGGAACGTCTACTAATAGTCAAAGAAGACGGCTCAGTCATTGTTCATAGGCGTAATGGGCATGAACCTGTAAATTGGCAGCCTCGTGGCTGTGTAATAAAATGTAGTTTGCTAAATGATACGATGATGGTTCTATCAGAACGTAGGAAACCAAAGGAGTTTTTAAAGATGGTCTTTGAAGAAGTGTATGTTTTGATGTCATCTTTGCCTGTTGATGATGCTAAATTTTTGATGGGTCCGACTGAGAAAACTTTCTACAAAATTCTCTATTCTAATCCAGACTTTATTGAGAAGGGGTTGAAGCTGGTATCTAAGCAGAAGGCTATCCCGTCAGGTATTCCTGATTTCACTGGAGTAGACTTGAGCGGAAACTACGTTTTGATCGAGGTGAAAAGGTGCGTTGCTGGCATCGATGCGGTTAAGCAGCTTGACAGATATATTAAAAATCAGCCGGGGAAATTTAGGGGTATACTTTGTGCCCCCTCAATAACAAGGTCTGCAGCTTCCCTTTTAAACAAGAAAGGTTATGCGTTTAAGAGACTCGATTTTAAGGCGCTGTCTCGTCTCATTATTTTAAAACCTTATGTTGAAACATTAGATGAACATTTGAATGCCGCACGTTAATTATTTGCATGTATCCGTGGACGATCTTCCTTTCATAATTGTCCCACATCTCTTATGCGATGAATGATGGTAACGTTTTTATTTGAATGTTTAAAAGGTAGTTATCATAATGATGTTTGAGTATGTCTATCCAGCCTAAAAAACCACTAAATATACTTCAAAAGATGCTTGATAAAGATGTCGTTGTACGCTTGAAGAGCAACATCGAATATCACGGAAAAATGGTTAACGTAGACATCTATATGAATATGATACTAGATGGAACTAAAGAATTCAGTGAAGGAAAGCAGGTTGCGAATTATGGCACTGTTATTATACGGGGAAATAACGTCCTTTTTGTAGGTATTAAGAATAGTTCAAATATTTAGGGTGATTATGATATGTCCCTTAAACGGTTCATACATGCTGAAGAGTTAAAAGGAACACCTGTTTCCGAACAAGAAGTCGAAATCGTCGAACGGAAAGGTTTAGGCCATCCGGATACTTTGATTGACGGCAGTTGCGAGTCTGTATCTTTGGCCCTTTGTGATTATTATGAAAAAAATTTTGGGAGGATTCTTCACCACAACGTGGATAAGGGCCTGCTGGTCGGTGGTGAATCTCAACCAAAGTTTGGCGGTGGTAAAATTATCAGTTCGATCTGTATCATAGTTGCTGGCAGGGCGGTGAGCAGATATGTTTTCAATGGTAAAGAAAGTTCGATTCCCGTCGGAGACATCGCTAGAAAAGCTATCGTCGATTTCATCAAATGTACGATACGGAACTTGAACGTTGACAAAGATGTTGATATATGCTTCAAGATAAGGAACCCTTCTAAAGATCTTACTTTTCTTTCAGAGAAGGGTATTGCGAACGATACGTCCATAGGAGTCGGCTTCGCGCCCTTTTCGGAGACGGAGAATATAACTTTAGGTATAGAAAAATATCTGAACTTGGACTCTACCAAAAAACAGTTTCCTGAAGTTGGCGAGGATATTAAAGTAATGTCGATGAGAAGAGAGAAAAATCTTGATGTCACCGTTGCCATGGCTATGGTTGACAGGTACATTCCGGACAAGGATCATTACATAAGCGTAGTTTCAGATGTCCGGGAGAAGCTTCTTGACAAGTTTTCAACCTCTCCTTTGAACATTTCGATTAAGATTAATAATGCAGACGACTATAAGAACAACAGCTTCTATCTTACTGTCACCGGGACTTCTGCGGAGTCAGGGGACGATGGCAACACCGGTAGAGGTAATCGTGTGACAGGGTTAATCTCCCCTATGAGGATGTATTCTATGGAAGCTACAGCAGGCAAAAATCCCACTATACATACAGGTAAGATATATAATGTATTGGCTCAAATTACGGCAGAAAAGATAGTTAAAGAAGTTAAGGGCGTACGTGAAGTCTATGTAAGATTACTTAGTAGGATAGGCAATCCTATTTCTGAACCGATAGTTGCAAGTGTAGGGTTGAGGATGGAAGAAGGTTCTCACTTCCGTGATGCTAAAGATGAAGTTGAAAGCATACTGTCCGCCGAACTCTCTGATATCCGTGGAATAACGAAAATAATACGCGAAAGGAAGGTTCAACTGTTCTAGACACTCGCCTCGGTTTTGATGATGTATTTATAGGCTGTGTCAAATGGGTATTTTACATTATATTTTCTATTAAAAAACACTAAAATATTTTTAATATCTCGAGTGAGAAGTCTTTCGCTGCCGGGGCTTGAAGCTTCTATTGCCTGAGGCCAGTCTATTAAGTAGAAAGCTCTTCCGTCATAGAGTATATTGTATTCACTTAAGTCTCCATTAACGATTCCTGCATTAACATATGCGAGTTTGATTGTGTACAGGATACTCTTCAGTGCTTCTAGGGGTTTGTCGATGGTCTTTAGTTTAGTCAGTAATGTACCATTGATCCTCTGCATTAATATTGCGTGTCTCTCTCTTGCAATTGCCTCAGGTACCGTGCCTCCGACCGAAAGTACTTTTCTTAGCGCCCACCTTTCCTTTGCTGCGGCGTTTATGCACGCTTTTAGCCATGAGGCGCTTTCTCGGTCTGCTATGAACTGTCTTTTCTTTTTAACTTCCCTAAAACTTGTCCTTCCAATTCGATAGAACTTTATCACATACTCTTTTCCCCTATCGTCTGTTGTTTCGAATACGTCTGCTTCCTTTCCTACACCTACGTTGCCACCTAAAGCAGATATTAGTCCCTTTTTCACGAAAGCTTTTAGGGCTATGGCATCTAGTCCAGTTGAAATCAACTTGTATCCTGATTCGCCTTTTGTTATCATCTCCATTTTTTGTAGTCTTGAAAGTCTATATTTTACTTCCTCCCCATGTAGTCCTGTATTCTTTACTAAGATGTCTACTTTTGCCTGCTGATGTGAATCAAGCATATTTTCAAGTGCGTAGAGTATCTTGAAATCTGTGTCTTCAAGAGATTTAAGAAAGTTGGCAGCAATTTCGGCTGTTGACATACTCTAACGCATCCCTTATTAGAAGGGGGTGGCATGATAAAGTTTTTTCTTCTCGCTGACCTTAGTCAGCTACTTCTATCTTGAACTATTTTTTCTTTCAATACAAGCTTCAATAAATCCTTTAAAGATAGGGTCCGGTTTTCCTGGTCTACTTACAAATTCAGGATGATATTGCGAAGCCATGTAGAATGGATGTTCGGATAACTCTATTATTTCGATTCTCCTCATGTCATCACTGTATCCTGAAAATATGAGTCCACCTTTCTGGAGTGCTTCCCAGTATTTGGGATTGACTTCATATCTGTGTCGATGTCTCTCTCTAATGGTCGTATTGTTATAGAGCTTATACGCTTTAGTCCCCTCTTTAACTACTATGCTATGTCCGCCAAGCCGCATCGTTCCACCTAATTCGTCGATTCCCTTCTGCTCTGGAAGCAGGTCTATGACGGGATATGGTGTCGCAGCGTCTATTTCAGTGGAATTCGCTCCCTCGAATTTAAGCACATTTCTTGCAAAGGAAACAATTGCTAGCTGTAAACCAAAGCACAGCCCTAAGTACGGTATCTTTCCGACTCTAGCATAATTTGCTGCCAGAATCTTTCCTTCCACTCCTCTACTTCCGAAACCGCCTGGAACAATTATACCGTCGTATTGGTTTAACTCTCCAACTTTCTTATCAGACTCTTCCAACTCCTCTGATTCCGTCCACGCTATCTTAACTTTCGATTTTAATACTCCGCCAGCGTGACATAACGCATGGTTTATTGATACGTAGCTGTCTGAGAGCTCTGCGTACTTACCGATCATAGCTAGACAGACTTCTTCCTTTGAATCGGTGATGTCCCTTATCGTATCATTCCAATTTGTTAAATCGGTCTTCTTGAATGGTATCTTCAGAAGGTCGAATATTATCTCAGATGCACCCTGTTCTTCTAATATCTGCGGCACAAGATAGGGTGATTTAGCGTCTTGACTCGATAGAACGTGATTCTTGGGTACGTTCGTGAACAATGATATCTTCTCACGGTGTCCTTCTTTAAGTGGTCTTTTAGCTCTAACGACGATTATGTCCGGTTGGATTCCTATTCTCCGAAGTTCTTGAACACTGTGCTGGGTCGGCTTAGTCTTTAGTTCTCCAACTTCTTCTATTATGGGAGCTAAAGTGACATGCACAAAGATTGTATTATTTGGTCCTTCATTTATTCTCATTTCCCTAAGCGCTTCTAAAAAGGGGAGCGCTTCTATATCCCCAACAGTTCCACCCGACTCGACTATCATTATTTCTGCATCGTCCTTCTTCGTTGCATTCCTAATCAACGCCTTTATTTCGTCAGTAATGTGGGGTATTATCTGGACGCATTTGCCCAAATACTTTCCTTTTCTCTCACGTTGTAGGACGTTCATATACACTTGACCTGTGGTTATATTGTTGCATCGAGAAAGGTTCTTGTCTAGAAAACGTTCATATGTGCCGAGGTCCATGTCTGTCTCAGCACCGTCGTCGCATACAAAGACTTCTCCGTGTACAATCGGGTTCATTGTTCCTGCGTCAATATTCAGATAGGGGTCCATTTTGATTGCAGAAACTTTCATGCCGGAAGACTGCAAAATTTTCCCAAGAGATCCTGTAACAACACCTTTTCCTATTCCGCTTATGACTCCGCCAGTAACAAAAATGTACTTGGGCATATTATCTACTCTACTGAACCGTATAAATAATTATCGCAAATCTTTTTTCTATATCTCAATTAGATCTTTCGCGAATCTGGTTAAGACCTTAAGTTCTTCACCGACGTAAACTGTATCCTCTATTCTTATCCCGAACTTATCTTGGAAATAGATGCCTGGTTCAATAGTTACAATGTCTCCTCTAACAAGTTTGTCCTTCTGGTTAATGCTCAACGTTGGCGGCTCATGAACCTCTAATCCCACACCATGGCCTGTTCCATGTGTGTAATACTCTGAAAATCTGCTGTCGTTTATGATCCCTCTGCATGCTGCATCTACTTTTCCGGTTATGGAACCTGGTTTAAGGGCTTTAATACCTTGAAGTTGAGCCAAATGTACTATTTCATAAGCTTCTTTGATTTCTTTTGTAGCTTTACCGAAGACGAACGTTCTCGTCTCATCCGATACATATGCTTTGTACCTGAAGAAATAGTCTGCTAGAATTACATCACCCTTCTTTAACTTGCGATCTGTTATCTGAGCATGAGGATAAGCTGAGTTCGGACCTGTAGCAACTATTACGGGCTCTAGGCCAGAGCTCATGTCCAACCCGACTTCAACCCCTTTCCCGATGACCTTTGACGCGATTTCCCTTTCAGTAATCCCTTCCCTTACGATTTCTAATGTCTCTTCGTAAAGTTGATCTAGGAGTTTTGAGGTTTCCTCGATTGATGCAACTTCGCGTTCATCCTTCGATCGTCTAAGTTCATAGAAGGGTTTAGATGAAGGCTCCAATTTAACTTCGAGCTTTTTTTCAAATATCTCCTTTTGAGTGAACATTACATCTTCAGAAAGGATTTTAGAGCCTTTCTGAACATGATTTTTTATGCTAGACAATATGCTTGAGCCGACAGGCACGCTTATGACCTTTGCCTCAACAGCTGTGCTCAGAGCTCTGAAGGCTTCAAGTGCACCTGTGAATAGTAGACATCCTTCCTCTGAAATGAGGACGTATGATCCACCCCAGAAATTTGTAAAGTAAAACATGTTCTCAGGGGATGACGCTAGAACACAATTTGCTCCTGCTTTCTCAGCCTTTGATAAAATTCGCTTTCTTCTTCCAGTTGTATAATCCTTCATTTTCTGTCAACATATTTTGCAAGTAGGATAATTTAAATTTACCTACTTTTTTCTTAAAAGATATTAATATTACGTTGTCTACTATATATGCTGTAAAGAGAAAGAATGCTGTATATAAAAAGGCTGGAGGTAGAAGGATTCAAGACCTTTAGTAAGAAGACGGTATTGGACTTGCAGCCTGGTTACCTTACGATAACGGGGCTGAATGGTTCAGGAAAGTCGAATATCTTTGACGCAATTCTTTTTGCCTTAGGGGAGAGTAGCCTCAAGACTCTTAGGGCGACGAACATGAAAGGTCTTATCTTTGACGGGGCTGTAAGCGGTCAAAGGTCTTCTAAAGCGCTGGTTTCTGTTCAGTTTAATAACTCTGGCAGAGAGATTCCATTTGATTCGGATACCGTCACTTTTACGAGGGAGCTTAGAGGCGATGGTGAATCAATATTCAAGATAAATGGTAAACATGTCTCAAAACAGACGGTTCTGAACCTGACCCAGTTATGCTTGATTTCTCCCGAAGCATTTAATGTCATTCTGCAGGGAATGATCAACAGAGTTGCTGAACTCAGACCTGATGAACGTCGTCGCCTATTAGAAAGTTTAGTTGGTGTTTCCCAGTTTGATGAAAAGAAAGCTGAATCGATGAAGAACTTAGAGGATGCAACACATAAGCTTGAAATAGCCTTCGCACGAATCGGCGAAATAAGGAGTGTTCTCAGAAAAAATGAGGAAGGTCGCAACAATCTTCTAAGGTATCGTCACCTTGAAGAAGAAATTAGACGTCTGAACGCTATGAAGACATCCAGATCCATTTTTACGCTCTTGCAGGCTTCAAATTCCCTAAATGGAAACTTGGAAGAAGAGCGCTCGCTGCTCAAGAAAAAACAGCATGACAGGGAAGCCATTTATTCTGATATCGAGTCTATACAGAATGATAGGGACAATTTTCTCTCGTCTGTTTCTGATCCTTCTAGAACCTTTGTTAATTATGAAATGGAATTAGCTTCATTTCAGTCTAGAATCTCATCCATGAATTCAGTAACCAAAGCCCTTGAACAGAGAAACATAGAGATTGAGCAGGATCTACCGACTCTTAATGGTATGCTGACAAAGCTTGACATAGACGTAAACTTTGTTAAGGAATCTTTAAACAAGATAAAGACTGATAAAGAGCTTAGGGAAGGTGAGAAAGCTCAAGTTTCGGAAAAGATAAAGGTTCTAACTTTACAGATTAGTGATGCAAATAAGAGTATTTCTGACATAAAGATGAGAAAGATCAAAGCTGACCAGAAGATCAAGAAGATTGATTCTATTCTGGAGAAGATAAGTATGCACAGGAACAAGTTTACCTCCATCCAGACTAAACTAAGCTACAGACTTAACGTACTAGATAGTAAACAGAAATCTTTTTCAGTCATCTTAAACGAGCTTAGACTAACTTTAACCAATTTGGATAATCTGCTTCAGAGCGAATCTTCCCAGATACTCTCGGTGTCCAATTCTTACGACGGTATCGAAAGCCGTAGGAGAATAATGTTCGAGGCGATCAGGGTCTCCTTAACCACATTGGAAAAGGTTCAGGTGACCGTTGCCAAGACTGAGATAGCGAGGAAAATCGCTGAAGAGGTTTTCGATTCTGAAGGACTTGAAAGGCTCATTACTCTTGCTAAGACAGGAGTCGTTGAAGGATGCGTGGGTTTTGTAAAAGATTTGATAGATTACGATGAACATTATTCTAAAGCTATATCTTCGGCCTGTGGATTTTGGATGAATGCTATTGTTGTTAAGGATATCGAATCTGCGAACAAGCTTATTGAACTCGCTGGTCGAGTTTCCGCAAAACAGTTCAACATGATTATTCTCTCGGAGGTTAAGCCCATTAAGCTGACAAAGCTTTCTGACGACAAAAACGTTTTAGGCTATCTTTATGACTTGGTGAAAATATCTGACGAGTACGCGGCTCTGAAGGATTTTCTTTTCCAGAATACGGTTCTAGTCGAAGATGATGGAATTGCGTCAGAGGTGTCCAAGAATGGTTTTAGATGTGTAACAGTCAACGGAGCCATATATGAGCCATACTACTCGGCATATCTCTCCAGTTTTCCCAGCATCTTTGGAGAGGCCGTTCTACCCTACGGGGAAAAAAGGTACTACAGTGAATTAGAGAGTGCTATTTCTAACCTTAAGAAGGTGGTTGACAAAAGAAGGCAGGATATTGAAAATTTGGAGCTAAAAGGGAAAGACATGTTGGAGAAAAAGGCTACCATTTCAAAGAACTTGGGCCAAGTTCACGGTGAAATCGACACTTTAATCAAATTTGTAAAAAAATATTCGGAGACATATGATGAGAACACAAAGAAGCTAAATTCTCTTAGAGCTAGAGTGAATAAGGTTGAAGAATACCTTAAAAGATTTCAAGAAAGATCTGACACGCTGAACAGAAAACGTGGAATCTTCGCAAAAATTGTTCAAAGTGATGAAGATAACGCTGCCGCGCAGAAACTTATCTCATTCAATGGTGAAATGGCTAATCTTAATGGGAATTATCAGTCGATAATAAGTCAATTGAATGAAATAAACCTGCAATTAGCCCAGACCCAGAACAGGCTTGAAAACGACCTTCTTGTATCCTATAACAATACTAAAAGGAGCATTGAAAAGCTTGCATCTGAGTTTGAATCAAACAAGAAAAAGATTGAGGAAAACAAAAATTTACTGAGCGAGTTCAATACAAAATATAATTCTCTAAAGGCAAGAGAAGAGGAATTCCGTCAAGCTTCAGCTAATATGCAAAAGACAATTTCAGAATACGATCTAAAGGTAAATGAGAAAAGGGTTCAGCTCAGCTCATTAAATGATCTCATCAATAAGTCGACGGTCCGTATAAACCAGATTTCTTCAAAAATAGATAATCTCAAGGAAAAAATGCAGACTGAATATAACACTTTAAGGATGTTTGGATATGAATCACCAATTGAATATGTGGACGGCTGTGAAACTGTTCTCTCATTCATGGAGCAGGAAAGTTCAGAAGTGAAGCTTGTTTTAAACTATTTAGCTGAAAAAGATTACGAAAATGTCTTTGAAAGCTATAAGAACCTTTCTCTCAGAAGCAACCAGCTTGAAGAAGAGAAAAGCAGCATTATTGACCTTATCGAACAGATTGAAGAAAAGAAGAAGACTGTTTTTATGGAGGCTTTCGAAAAGATTGATAGAAACCTTAGATCGTTGTTCAAGGAACTCACGGATGGAGACGCTTGGCTTGAAATAGAAAAACCCGACGATATCTTTTCCGGTGGAGTCTACTTAATGGTTCGTTTTCCAAATAAGCGGTATAAAGAATCGCTGATGATAAGCGGTGGAGAAAAGACGATTGCGACTGTCGCATTTATTTTAGCAATGCAGGTTGCATTTAAATCGCCATTCTATCTATTAGATGAAATAGACGCGCACCTTGATCCGTTTAACCTAGAGCGTTTGATCAAAATACTACATGAACGCGCTGCGGAATCGCAGATTATACTCATCACTTTAAAGGATGTTACCCTCTCGAAGGCTGACAAAATCTTTGGTGTCTATCAGCGTAGCGGACACGCTAACGTCGTCGAATATTCACCGGAAATGATGGTTAAAGAGGCTCGATCATGAGCACAAAGGACCCTCTTACAAAGATTCCTCTGAAGTTCCTCATAGATTCTGAGGAATTGTCAAAGAAGAAGGCGTGGAACATAAATGTTAAAGATCTCTTAAAGGAATTTCTATCTATCTATACTATAGAAGAATCTAAGGATTTGAGGCTTTACGGTACAGTCGCATTGTCTTCATCTATAATATTCAGATTGCAGGTCGAATCTTTTTTTCTTTTTGAAAGGCAGTCTTCAGCTCAGATGGAGAGAGAAGATCTCACATTGCCTTCTATTATAGAGGTTCCTTATAGACATGAATCGTATTCTACATCGGTGGAAGATCTTCTAACAGCCCTTGAAAGGATCATAAATTCAGCTACAACTTTAGTGCTAAGGAAAGAAGAGACACTCATCCCAGTTCCTAGCTTAGAGCTGCCAGTCGACCCTTTCATTATGAACATAAACGAGACGTTGAAGGAGTTTAAGAAGAAGCTTATGATGCTGATGGATGATTCACATCAGGTCAGTTTTAGGAGGATGGTTCACGGCCTTACTTTAATAGAAATGGTAAGGCATTTTATCCTGTCACTTTGTGTAGCACAAGAAGAGTTCGCTGATCTGAAGCAGGTTAGCGATG
>Ga0187889_10001080_pt1 | contig 30498 bp, 28 predicted proteins | sample June2016WEW_7_10_2_FD_132992 | JGI IMG/M metagenome (GOLD analysis project Ga0187889, IMG submission 132992) | Peatland microbial communities from SPRUCE experiment site at the Marcell Experimental Forest, Minnesota, USA - June2016WEW_7_100 | ecosystem: Environmental > Terrestrial > Soil >... | reverse complement strand
GCGCCACCCCCGAGACCAGCGACTATGCTACCTGCCAGCGCCGCGCCCCGGAGGAGCAGCGGACACGCATGCAGGAATACCGCACCTGGTTCCACCAGACCCGCCGTCCCCCGCGCTAGCGGAGGCTCCGCCATAGGGCCTCGCGAGCGCAACCGCCGTGTCCCCGCGCTAGCGGAGGCTCCCGCTCCATCTCCGCCCACTCGGCAGGTGAGAGTAAGAAGAAGGCGGAGCCAGGCCTACGCTGCCCGACAGTACCCGACCGCGCCCGACCCTGCCCGACGGTGCCGGCCGGGGGAGTGGGGGGGCGGAGTGGGGGGGGGCGGAGTGGGGTAGAGAGCAAGCGCGGAGGTGAGCCCGCCCTAACCGGGGGTGAAACCTTCTGCCCGTCCTGACGATGTCTGGGCTATGATGGAAAGAGGCGGTTTTTATCTTTGCACACGGCGCAGGCAAGGAACCCCGGGGAATGCTGAGTCGCCCTAGACGCGAAAGACGCGAAGCCGGTTTCACGCTGACCGAGACCATGGTGGTGGTGGTGATCCTCGGGCTCCTGGCGGCCGTCGCCACTCCCCTGCTCAGCCGCGACAACCGGGCGCGCCGGGGCCGGGACTGGGCCAAGGTGGTGGCGCAGACCCTCCAGCGCGCCCGTTACCAGGCCATGGCCGACCGAGCCACGGTCCACGTGCTCATCTACCGTTCGCGCATCGACGTGTACGAGCAGGCGACCCCAACGCCCCTGTTGCTGAGCTCGACCCCGGGCCCCCTGGCCGCTGGCACCCAGACCGTCGCCATCTGGAATGCCGTCGAAAATTCCGCCACCCCGCCCACCGCCGCGGTGCTGGTCGACTCGACGACACCGCCGAGCTTTTCCCCTGCCCTACCCGCCAACGACATTGCCTTCTCGGCGCTGGGCTCGACCTCCGACAACGGCTCATGGTGGATCTACATCCGCAACGAGCTTCTCCCCTCCGGTCATCCGGACGCTTCTTTCCTCGTCACGGTACAGGGGCTGACCGGGTTCGTCACCGCCAACAACAAGGTGACCCTGCCGTGAGACAAGGTGACCCTGTCATGAGACGGAAGCGAGACGCCGGCTTCACCTTGCTCGAAGTCATGATCACCATGCTGGTCGGGAGCATAGGGCTCATGGGCACCATCGCCGTGCAACAGGCCATCGTCGCCGCCTCGCAGAACGCCAACAATGCCGCGGTGGCGATGCGGCTTGCCACCCAACAGCTCGACCTCTTGGCCAGCCACAACACCGACAGCCAAGCCGTCGACTCCCAGGTCGGCCTGGCCCCCATCGCCACCGCGCCCAGCCAGGTGACCTGGAATCCCACCATTGCCGCCTACCTGGACAGCGAAGGCAACGTCCTTTACGGCTTGGGCGGCGTGACCGTGGTCCCGTCCCCCACCCAGGCCGCCACCTACCGCTGGGCCCGCCAATGGCGGGTGGTCAACACCGGCTATGGCCTGCCCTACGTGATTTCGGTCATCGTGACCTATGCCGACGATACCGGAACCGCCAAGACCATCCGCCTCGACCTGGAACGGAGAAAGAACTGGTAATGAGACGCGAGCGCGGCATGACCCTGGTCGAGATCATGATCACCCTGATCATTTCCTCGATCATCGCGGCTGCCACCTTCATGTTCTTCGCCGGTCAGCAGCGTATCTACGACACCCAGACCAAGGTCCTCAACATCCAACAGAACGTCTGGGCCGCCATGGAGGTATTGGCCCGCTACACCCGCGCCGCGGGCAGCGGCATGTTCGAGTGCGTGCGGCCGGCCAGCTTCGCCGATCCAACCTCTACCGCAGGTGGACGGCTGCAGAGCACCAACCCCAGCCCGGGTCCCTTGACCCTCAACCTCGGCAGCACGCCCGCCGCCGGACTGCGCGCCTACAATGCCGCTACCGGAGGGATGCAATGGATCCCGCCCCTATGGATAGTAGACAATTCCACCACCGACGTCGTGGCTGGCAATAGCGTCGTCGCGAACACCGACATCATCACCGTTGCCTTTGCCACCCAGACGTCGGGTACCGACACCGAAGTCGGACTGGGCGCCGCCGTCACCGATGCCACCGCGCCTATCACCCTCAACCTGCCCAACGCCAGCAGCATGTTTCGGCAAAGCGAGCTGATTGTCCTCCTCACCAACCCCAGCTTCGGCTGGGGGCAAGATCCATATTCCGACCGCGGCTGCGCCATGCTCCAGATCACCGCCATTGCTGGTCCCACGACCTTGCAGTGTCAAAGCACTGCGAACGGCAACGGCATGACCTGGAACCCGCCGAGCAACCTGCCCGCCCTACTCCAGAATTGCAATCCGACCAACCCGCCCGTCAGCCCCACCGACCCTTCCTGCACCGGGCCTCCCAGCGCCATCACGCAGAGCTATGCCGCCACCGGGGGTGTGCGCGATCTGGGCACCCTGATGTGGATTCGCTTCTTCATCCAGGATGACCCCGTGAGCAAGATTCCCAACCTCATGATGGAGCAACTACAAAACGGCGGCACCGCGGGGCTCCCCCGGATCCTGGCCGAGGGCATCGAAGACTTGCAAGTCTCCTTCGCCTGCGACACCGGCACTCCGCCCGGCACCCCGCCCTGGACGGCGGGGTTCGCCAACCTCCAGAACCTCAACGGTCAGCTCGACGAAGGCCCCGACGACACCAGCAAAGCCAACGACGAATGGTGGAACAACGTTACCGGCGACAATCTCCCCGCCCTGGGTCAGGCCGGCTACTGCAATCTCCCCACCGCCGTGCGCTTGACCCTGGTCGCGCGCAGCCTGGCGCCCGATGACCTCATCAATGCCACCCTTACCGGCAATGGCCCGGTGAACGCGGAAAACCATCACTACCCCGCCAGCAGCTACGATCAGTACCGCCGGCGCGTCCTCACCACCACCGTCTATCCCCGCAACAACAAGCCCATGTAGAGGTAGCCCGAAAAAGGCTACTGCACCGTCAAGCCCAAGAAGCAGAAGTTGAAGGGGGTGGGGGTGCTGGCGGCGCCCGGCACCATGAGCTGGACCGAGGTGATGGCGGTCCCCGACGCGAAGGCCTGTCCGGTCTCCTCGTCCCAGCAAGCCGTGTTCATGCTGGCGAGGGGTATGGTCTTGCTGGTGGCCGTGGTCGAGGCGGGCAGGTAGTAGCACCAGAAGCTGGCTCCGTCGGCGGCGTAGAGCTGCAGCTCGAGCTGGGAGGCTCCCGGGTTGCTGTAGCTCACCGTCAAGTCGCTGCCCACCAGCGCTAGCGTGCCGGTAGTTCCGCTGGCGCCCGACTTGGCCTGGTTCACGCTGAACCCCGCCCCCGCCCATGAGCTGTAGGTCGAGCTAGCCCCTACCGTGCCCGAAGCGCAGAACGAGCTCGCGGTGCAAGTGAGGCTTATGGTCGAACCCGAGCCGCCCTCATAGGAGGACACGAAACCGCTCATGACCACCGTGCCAGTGGAGAGCGAGGCGTACCCGTTGTCAGGATCTATGACCGGAGTACCTATGGGAAGTGCTTCGCTGCTCAGGTCGCCCACCAGGCTCGCGCTATCGGGCACAGCCACCCCTCCCCCCGTCCCACCCGCGCCTGAGCCGGCATCGCCAGCTCCCGAGCTGGCCCCTGCTAGCCCCGCCGCGCCGCCTCGCCCGAGCTCATCGCCAGCCCCGGGCCCGGCCCCAGCGCCAGCTACTCCCCCGCCCCCTCCGCCCGGGCTGGGGCTCCCCGCGGTCACCCCGGTTTCATCGTCCGCTGGCCCGCTGCCGCCCCCATCCGCAGAGGTGGAGCGCAAAGTGGCCTTGCCCGCGCAGCCAGCCGAGACCAAAGTGGAGGCCAGGGTGAGGGCAATGCCCAGCCGACCCGAGCCCAGGTTTAGACTACGGCACTTCCTTGATGATTTCATGCAAGTCACCCCCCTGATCCGCTAAGAGTCGCCACCGTCTCGCCGAGGGCCAGCACCTCTGCGACTCTCGCAACGCATTGTTTCTCCGCCCCCCTCTGGCTCAGCCCGGCTCGCTCCGGCTCCATTCCTCCCTTCCTCCTTTCTCCTTAACTCCCTGTACCCCCCGCCACCCCCGTGACCCGCGTCCCCAGGCTGCCGACTCTAGCCATCATTGGTGATCTCATGCCAGTGCTAGCAAGGCCAAGGACGGGATGCGCGGCCCGCGCCGCCCTGCCGCGATGGTGCCCGGACAGCCCGGGTGGTATCGTGCCCGAGCAGGCGGCCGAACCTGGAGCGGAGATGGTAGAGAGCACCAAGACCAACCTGGTCACATCCGACGCATCAGCTCTTGACAACGCCGCCTTGGTGCGCGAGGCACGCGCCGGCAACCGCCGCGCCTGCTTCGCCATCTGGTCGCGCTACAGCGCGGTGGTGGAGCGGCTGGTGCGCCGCTTCTTGGGCCCCGGCCCTGACTATCAAGACGTGTGCCAGGAGGTATTTCTCCGCGTCTTCAAGCGTCTGGGCGAAGTGCGCGAGCCAGCGGCCCTACCCGGATTCGTCATCAGCGTGACCTTGGGGGTAGCGCGCAATCAAGCCCGACGGCGCCGCATCCGCTCCATCGTGGGCCTGTTGTCCGACGAAGCGCTGCCCTACCTGGTGACTCCCGCCGTGCCCGGCGAGGCCCGCGAAGCCGTGCGCTCGCTCTACCAGCTCCTAGACCAGCTGAGCGCGCAGGACCGCTCCCTCTTCCTTGCCCGCTTCGTGGAGAAGATGGAAGTAGCCGAGGTCGCGGCCACGCACGGCTTGAGCCATTCCACCGCGAAGCGGCGGCTAGCCGACTTGGTCAAACGCATGCATGCACGTTTGCGGTCAATCCCCGCCTTACGCGAATACGTGGGCCCTACCGACTCTGACGGCTCGGAAGGAGATGCCTGATGAACGAGCCCACCCTCCCCGGCGCGGCTGAAGCCGCCTGCCGCCGGCTGGGCGAGCTGGCCGCCGCCACCACCGCGACCACCCGGGCGCCCGATTTGGGGCAATGGGCTGAGATCGAGGCCAGGCTCGACCACCGGCGCCAACGCTACTGGCCCCTGCTCGCGGGCGCAAGCCTGACCGCCCTCATCGTGGCCGTCGCCATCGCCGCGAAGTGGCAGCTCACCTATCGTGTGCGCGATTGCCGCACGAGTGCCGACGCGATCATCACCTCGCTCGGCTCCGGCCGGATAGAGCTGAGCGACGGCAGCCGCATCGATCTACCGGCGCCGACGCGCGTCCGTTTGCGACCGCTGCCCTTCGCGCGCGGGGCCGAGCTCACGCTCTACGCTGGTGAGGCGAACCTGGCGGTCGTGCACCGGTGGCGCGGCCACTTTAGCGTGCTGGCCGGCCCCTTCCGGATCGAGGTGACTGGAACCCGTTTCACGGTTAGCTGGTCGGAGCGCAGGCTGCGTGTCGCGGTGCAAGAAGGGGTGGTACGAGTCAGTGGCGGACAGCTCGCCCGGCCCTCGGTTTTGCACGCCGGCGATTCCCTGGAAGCCGGCTCCCCCCGAAACCCCAAAGAACAGGCCTCCGCCCCCGGCCCAGCCGGCGCCGCCCCTGACCACCACGCGACGCCCTTGCCCGCACGATCCCAGCTCGCCCTTGCCGATCGTCCGCCCAAGATAACCGCCGACTCGCCGCCCGCGGCGCCTCCCTCTGCTGCGCGCAGCCTCGCCATACGCGAACGACACTCTGCTACCCCGCTCGCGCCCGAGCTGGCGCCCGACTTCGCGGGACCCTCCGTACCGGCTTGGCCGCTACCGGCCTTCCCCGCGACCGAGGACGACTCCCCCGCCCCACGGCGCGTCCAAATTGGCCGCAATGGTTGGCTGAGTGGCGGCCTCTACGGCTTCGCCAGCCTGGCCCGCGGCAACGGCGCCAGCTTCTCCAAGTCCGTCGAGCGCGACGACCAAGACCACCTATTCGCCAGCAGCGGCCAGCTTTGCGCGCAAGGCACGTTGGCCGGGTTACGGTGCGTCAACGAAAACCTGCCCAAGATGCGCTGCGACTGGCAGGACAACTGGGGCGTGGCCATCGTGCTCAATGCCACGGCTGATGGCAAGGCCTGGGCTGGCCAGGCGGCTGGCGCGCTGGCGGTTTACTTCCATGGCCGTTATGGCCGTTACCGCCTCAATGCCCACCGCGCAGGCGACCCCAGCGAGCAGGCCTTCTGCGTCGATGACTACAAGCCCGGCCAGGTGGTCAAACCAGCGATGTTCAAGTCGGAATGCTGGGCCAATCAGGGGCAACCCTTGCCCGACTTCAGGGAGGTAGACCACTTCACCCTCCAGCTACCCGCCGGGATGGAGTACGCCGCCTTCCACTACTGCATATCGAGCATCGAGCTCTTGCCCTGAAGACAAGCTACCGGCTACCGACACCGCCGGCGCCCGCACCGACCACCGGATGAAAAGGACCCTGGGAGGGTCCTTTTCATCCCCCGCGGGCGAGCAACTTCGTTGCTACATCATCCCGCCCATGCCACCCATGCCGCCCATACCACCCATGCCGCCCATGCCACCGCCGTGCGCGTGGGGAGCCGCCTTCTCCTCTTTGGGCTTCTCGACGATCATGGCCTCGGTAGTGATGAGCAGTGATGCCACCGAAGCGGCATTCTGCAGGGCCGAGCGCACCACCTTGGTCGGGTCGATGACGCCTGCCTCGAACAGGTCCTCATACACGTCCTTCTGGGCGTTGTAACCGTGGCCGCCGCTACCCTCACGTATGGCCTGCACCACGATCGAGCCATCCTTACCGGCATTGACGGCAATCTGGCGGCACGGTTCCTCACAGGCCCGCTTGATGATCGCCACGCCCACCGCCTGCTCGTCGGACAGCTTGTCGAGCTTCTCCATCGCCGCTACGGCGCGAATGAGAGCCACGCCGCCTCCGGCCACGATACCCTCTTCGACCGCGGCTCGGGTGGCGTGCAGGGCATCCTCCACGCGCGCCTTCTTTTCCTTCATCTCGGTTTCGGTGTAGGCACCCACCTTGATCACGGCCACGCCGCCGACCAGCTTGGCCAGTCGCTCTTGCAGCTTCTCGCGATCGTAGTCGGACTTGGTGTCCTCGATCTGGGCGCGGATTTGCTTCACCCGGGCTTCGATCTCGGCCTTCTTGCCCGCCCCGTCGACCACGGTGGTGTTGTCCTTGTCGATGGTGACCGTCTTGGCCCGGCCAAGATCCTTGAGCGAGACGTTCTCGAGCTTGAGCCCCAGATCCTCGGTGATAGCCTGGCCCCCGGTGAGGATGGCCAGATCCTTGAGCATCTCCTTGCGCCGATCGCCAAAGCCAGGCGCCTTGACCGCGCACACCTGCAAGGTGCCGCGCAGCTTGTTCACCACCAGGGTGGCCAGCGCCTCGCCTTCGACCTCTTCGGCCACGATAAGCAGGGGCTTACCCGAACGCGCGACCTGCTCGAGCACCGGCAGCAAGTCCTTCATGTTCGACAGCTTCTTTTCGAAAATGAGGATGTGCGGATCGTCGAGCTTCACCTCCATGCGCTCGGCATCGGTCACGAAGTAGGGCGAGAGATAGCCGCGGTCGAACTGCATACCCTCGACCACGTCCAGCGTGGTCTCCATCGACTTGGCTTCCTCGATGGTGATGACACCCTCCTTGCCTACCTTCTCCATGGCCTCGGCAATCAATTTGCCAATGAACTCGTCCCCGTTGGCGCTGATGGTGCCCACCTGCGCGATATCCTTGTGGCCCTTGGTGGCCTTGGACGACTTCTTGAGCGCCTCGACGAGCTTGCCCACCGCCAGGTCGATGCCGCGCTTGAGCTCGATCGGGCTATGACCGGCGGCCACCATCTTTGCGCCTTCCCGGTAGATCGCCTGCGCGAGCACGGTGGCGGTGGTGGTGCCGTCGCCGGCGACATCTGAGGTCTTCGAGGCCACTTCGCGCACCATCTGCGCGCCCAGGTTCTGGAACTTGTCTTCCAGCTCGATCTCCTTGGCCACGGTCACCCCGTCCTTGGTCACCGTGGGCGCGCCCCAGGATTTCTCGATCACCACGTTGCGCCCACGCGGGCCCAGGGTGGCCTTGACCGCATCGGCCAGGGTATTCACGCCGATCAGGATCTGGGACCGGCCGTGCTCGCTGAAAAGAATCTCTTTGGCAGCCATGCTGAAATCTCCTTCTGTTCTTTCGTCTTTGCCTTGGTTCGTCTACTTGTCGAGAACGCCCAGTACTTCGTCTTCGCGCAGGATGATGTGCTCGACACCCTCGATCTTGATCTCGTTGCCGCTGTACTTGCCGAACAGGACGCGGTCCCCGGTCTTCACCTCGAGAGGACGCACGCCGCCCTTGTCGTTAGGCTTACCCCCTCCCGTCGCGATGACCTCGCCCTCGGCGGGCTTCTCCTTCGCGGTGTCGGGAATGATGATGCCGCCCTTCGTCTTCTCTTCCTCGGCGACGCGGCGAACCAGAATACGATCATGAAGCGGGCGAACTTTCATCGAACTTTCCTCCGTGATGATCCGTGATGGGCACGCTTGGCAGTCCCTACCTGAGACTGCCAGACGGCCGCCAATCTACGCACGATCCGAGCCTCGTCAACCCGTCCCGGTCGATTTTCCCTCGAGACGCATGCTGTCAATCAGGCGCGTCGAGCCAAGAAAGGCCGCCACCAGCGCCAGCGCGGGAGAGGTAACATCGGCCAGGGGACGCAGGTATTCTGCGTCACGAATCTCCAAGTAGTCGATGCCATCGACCCTGGGCTCAATGATCGCCCGCGCCGCGGCCAGCAACGCGGCCGCATCGTGCTCCCCCGTGCTGAAGCAGTCGCGAGCCGCGCACAGCCCTTGGTAAAGCGCGCTGGCCCGCACCCGATCCGCGGGGGCGAGGTAGCGATTGCGCGACGACATGGCCAAGCCGTCAGGCTCGCGCATGGTCGGGCGGCCCACCACCTCGACCGGCAGGTTGAGATCCGCCACCATGCGGCGAATCACCACCAGCTGCTGAAAGTCCTTCTCACCGAAGAGCGCCACGTGCGGCCGCACGATGTTGAAGAGCTTGCACACCACGCTGGCCACGCCGACGAAGTGGTCGGGACGGCTCGCCCCGCACAGCCCCGCCGCCACCTCGCGCACCTCGACGAAGGTCTGGTAGCCGGCCGGGTACATGTCCTTGGCCTCGGGAACAAAGGCCACCGCAACGCCAGCCTCCCGAGCTCGGCCGAGGTCACCCTCGAGATCGCGCGGGTAGCGCCCCAGATCCTCCCCCGCCCCGAACTGGATGGGATTCACGAAGATTGACAGCGCCACCACATCACCGTGCCCGCGGGCGGCCGCGAGCAGGGCAACGTGCCCAGCGTGCAGAGCGCCCATGGTAGGCACGAATGCGATGCGCCGTCCCCGGGCCCGCTGCCCCTCCGCCCAGCTGCTCATGGCTGCCGGAGACCCTATGACCTCGATTTCGGACATGGTCATTTCTGACATGGCGCGAGCTTCACCCGCAACTCCAGCGCACGTCCATCGCACACAGCGTAACGTCGGCTTGCTCCCGACATCAAAGGCGCATGCTCGTCTGGCGGGTTCGTAAGTCGCCCGTTCTCTTGCCCGGGACGTTTGTGCCCGTTCTCCTGGCACTGCTGGCTTCCCCGATGACGCGTGATGCTGAGGCCTGCGCCTGCGGCTGCGGGGTCTTCGACGTAGGGGCTAGCACCTTGCTGCCCGTGGAGTCGGAATCGGGGCTGTCGCTCTGGCTGCGGGTGAGCTACATGGACCAGAACCAAAACTGGGAAGGAGACAGCAAAGCCCCCGCCGCGGACAACAGCGACAAGGCCATCAAGTCCAGCTTCTATACCTTGGGCGTCCACTACATGATCGATCGGAGCTGGACCCTGATGGCCGAGCTGCCGGCCTATTCGCGCAGCCTGACCACTACCGACGACGGCACCGTCTTTGGACCGGCGGGCAGCATTTACACCGCCCATCTGACCGATCTGGGCGATTTTCAGCTCACCGGCCTCTATACCGGCTTCTCTCCCGATCTCTCGACCGGGCTAGGCCTAGGCGTCAAGCTCCCGACCGGCAATTACACCGGCCCCACGGGTCCCCTGGGCGGAGCGGAATTCGATCGCGACAGCCTGCCCGGCACCGGAAGCACCGATCTGATCGTCGCCGCCTATCACCTAGGTGGGCTCAACCCGTCGCGATCGCTAGCCTACTTCGTCCAGGCCCGCTATCAGCTGCCCACCTTCACCCGCAATGCCTACCGGCCGGGCAGCGAGCTGGACGGGGCGGCAGGACTAAGCTACAGCTTCCACGCCTTCGGGCCGCTCGACAACATAGCGCCCGTCTTGCAGGTCATAGGCTCTGATCGGGGAAGCGACAGCGGCGCCAATGCCGACCCCTTGAACTCCGGCTACCGGCGCCTCCTGGCAGCCATCGGCGTCGAGCTGAGAGTGCGCAAGCTCAGGCTCTACGCCGACGTCGAGCTGCCCTTTTACCAGCACACCGATGCCGCCGCGAGCGTGGCCAGCGAGGGAACCTCCGGTCAGCTGGTGGCGTCGGCGCTGTTCAGGTCGCAGCTGGAGTACGATTTCTAGCCCGGAGCGCGCTATGCCAGGTCGAGCTCCACGTCATGCGCGCCAAGCCAAAGCGCCAAGCCATGCCATGAAGAGAATTGCCCTCGTCACAGCGCTGCTCTGGGCGGTGGCGACCACTCACGCCCCCGCCTGGGCGCTGCCGGCCCCGGGCGAGACCGCGCCCCCCTTGCGGGTGACCCAGCTCGATGGCAGCCCATGGGATCTAGCCCGCGCGCGCGGCAAAGTGGCCATCGTCAACTTCTGGGCAACCTGGTGCTCCACCTGTCGCGAGGAAATGCCGGCCCTCGATGCGTTTTATGCGCAATTTCATGCCCGCGACGTCGAGCTCATCGGGCTCAGCATCGATCGCCCCCGCGACCGCCCGGCCGTCATCAGGCAAGCCAGTAGCATTCACTACCCCTGCGCGCTCCTGGCCGAGGCAGCACGCAATGGCTTTGGCCGACCCACGGTGGTGCCCATGACATTCATCATCGCCCGCGACGGCAAGATCAGGGCGGTCCTGCCCCCCGAGAAGGCGCTCACCACCGCCGACCTGGCCGCCGCCGTGGAACCCCTCCTGCAAAGCCCGCCCTAGCACTTCAGTAGCGCTAGCGGAAAACGGTGAGGTGAAGGGCCGCCTGTCGCTGCCCTCCGCTCGATGGGCGCACAGCTCACTTGCGCGCCAAGGCCTTCACCAGCTGGGCCCGAGCGATGAAGAGCTGATAGCGGGCCTGCACCAGCTGGGCCGCGGCGGTGACGAGCGCCACCTGGGCGTCGCCCAGCTCGATGATGCTCCCCGCCCCGGCCCGATAGCGTCCCTCGGCCAGGCGCAAACGATCGCGTGAGTTGGCCAGGGCATCCTCGCCGGCAACGATCGACCCTTTTGCCGAACGAATGCCGAGCCGCGCCTGCTCGACGTCGAGACGAACCTGCAAGCGCTCCGTGTCCACCTGCGACTTGGCCTGGGTTATCTGCCCCTCGGCCTGCTTGATGGCGGCGTGGATGGCCCCGCCCTGGATGAAAGGCACGCTGATCGAGAAAATGCCGCTGAAATTCCATGCCGTCCGGTCGAGATCGGGCCCGGCGTCGTTGAGGTTTCCACTCAGGGTCAGCTGGGGCCAGATCTGGTCGTGCGCCGAGCGCAGGGTCAATTCCTGGCTCTTGAGGTTGAGGTAGAGGTTGCGCATCTCCGGCCGATCGTGATCCGCCTCTCCGACCAGGGCTTCCACCGCCCCGTCCTCGCCCGCGACCGGCGGGCTGTCCTCGTCGGACAGCTCATAGTCGATGGAGCGCTCCACCCCCATGGCCTGGTTGAGGTTGGCCTTGGCGGTGGCGTAGTTGGTCTCCGCGGTGATGAGCTGGAGCTCGGCAGTAGCGCGATCGGCCTTGGCCTGGGTTAGATCGATCTCGGGGTGAGTGCCGACCTCGACAAAACCTTTGACCTGGGCCAGGTGCTTCTCCTGGTTGGCCAGGTTGTCACGCGCCACCCCCACCAGCTCCTTGGCCGCGCGGGCGGTGAAGAACGCGAAGCGGGTATTGTAGTCGATCTGAAATTCGGTGATGGAGACGGTCTGGTCCATGGCCTGCGCCGCCGCCACCGCGGCCTGCCACTTGTTGATGGTCTCGCCGAAGTCGTAGATCATCTGGCTCAGGGTGAGCGAGCTATACCACCTGGCGTAGGTGGTGAACGACGACGATATCGTCTGGGCGCCGGGAGTTGTGCCGCCCACCGAGGGGACGTAGTTGTTGGTGCCGCGGGAGTACGAAGCATTGCCGTTCAACTGCGGCAATAACGCCGCCCGCACCTGGTCGGCTTGCCCCCAGGCGGTGACGACATTGCCGCGCGCCATCTCGAGCGCGGGCTGGTGAGCCCGTGCGCTGCGCATGGCCTCGGTCAGGGTCACAATCTGGGCCGTTACCACCACGTCCATCGGGCGCACATCCTCGCCTTCATGGCCCTCATGGCCTTCATGACCTTCCTGGGCGTCGGCTAGAGCGCCACCCGCAGCGCGCCCCGGCCTGGCGTAGAGAGCGGCGCCGATCATGAGCAAGCTGGCAAGTCGTGTCTTCATGGTCCTTTACTCGAAGCGCAGGGCATCGATGGGATCGAGCCGTGCCGCCTTTATCGCGGGATAGAGGCCGAACACCACGCCCACCAGGCCGGAGAACGACACGGCGATAACCACGATGTCGAGACGAACCAGCACCGGCCAGCCGAAATGGTCGGCCAGGCGGTTGGCGCCCAGGAGCCCGAGCAAGACGCCGATGACCCCGCCAAAAAACGACAAGGTCAGGGCCTCGACCAGGAACTGCGCCATCACGTCGCGCGGCCTGGCCCCGATGGCCATGCGTATGCCGATCTCGCGCGTGCGCTCGGTCACGCTGACCAACATGATATTCATGATGCCGATGCCACCCACCAGCAGCGAAACCAGCGCGATGCTGGCGAGCAGCGAGGTGATGGTGCTCACCCCCTCCTCCTGCGCGTTCGCCATCTCGGTCAGGTTGCGTATCGAGAAGTCGTCGTCCCCACCTATCGGGAGGTGGTGCCGGTCGCGTAGCAGGTTGGAGATTTGCTTCTCCGCCCGGTCGATGTCATCGCTGCCGGTAGCGCTGACCATGATTATGCCGGAGATGAATTTCTGCAGCCCACCCTGAATCTTGGCCTGGAAGGTCGAGTAGGGCATGAAGACCACATCGTCTTGATCCTGGCCCAGGGCGGTCTGCCCCTTGCGTTCCGCCACTCCGATGATCTGGAAAGGAAAGTTCTTGATGCGTACGGTCTGCCCGACCGGATCAGCGCTCGGACCATAGAGCTTCTCGACCACGGTCTGGCCCAACACCACCACCTTGGTGGCGCCTTCGATATCCGACTGGGCGATGTTGACCCCACTCGCCACCGACCAGTCCTTGATGGCGAAGAATTCGGGCGAGATGCCGTTTATGCTGGTACCCCAGTTCTGATCCTCGCTGATGACCGAAGCCGAGGAGCGCAACTGAGGGGCGGCGTAGCGGACGGCGCTGCACTCGGCGCGGATGGCCTTGAGATCGTCCCAGGTCAGGGTAGGCAAGCTACCGAATCCTCCCCGTGCCCCCCCCGCGCTAGTGCTGCCCGAGAGCACGATGAGCAGGTTCGAGCCCATGGAGGCGAAGGCCTCGGCCACCTTGGCCTTGGCCCCCTCGCCGATGGCCACCATGGCGATCACGGCTGACACGCCGATGATCACCCCCAGGGTGGTGAGAAACGAGCGCAGCTTGTTGCGCATGAGCGCCCGGATGGCGACGCGCAGAACCTGGAATACGCTCATGCCACCCCTTGCGCCGCGGCTGGGTCGGCCACCAGCGGTACCTGGCGGCGGTCGCTCTGCACCAGTCCATCGCGCATGACCACCACGCGCGAGGCATAGCGGGCGATATCGGACTCATGCGTTACCAGGAGCAGGGTGATGCCGGTGCGGCCCAGCTCCTGAAAAAGCGCCATGATCTCGACACTGGTACGAGAATCGAGGTTCCCGGTCGGCTCATCGGCCACCATCAGGTGCGGTTTCATCACCAAGGCGCGGGCGATGGCCACCCGCTGCTGCTGGCCACCCGACATCTGGTTGGAGTGGTGGTGGGCGCGGTCGCCCAGGCCGACGCGCTCGAGCGCCTCGCGCGCCCGCCGGTGGCGCTCGCGGCCAGACACGCCCGCGTAGAGCAGGGGTAGCTCGACGTTTTCGACGGCGCTGGTGCGCGAGAGCAGGTTGAAGCTCTGGAAGACGAAGCCCAAGGTGCGGTTGCGCAGCTTGGCCAGAGTATTGCGATCCAGCTTGGAGACCTCCTGCCCGGCCAACCGGTAGCTGCCCCGGGTGGGGCGATCGAGGCAGCCGAGCACGTTCATGAGGGTCGACTTGCCCGAGCCGGACGGACCCATTATGGCGACCGACTCGGCCTCGGCGATGGTGAGCGAGACGTCGCGCAAGGCGTGCACCTCCACGTCGCCCATGCGGTACACCTTGGCCACGTGATCGACCTCGATGAGCGGGGCTGGCGTGACTTGCGCCATGACCGCCCTAGAGCCGAGGCCCCCCTCGTCCCGACTGGGGCGGCGCGGGCATGCCGGGCAGCCCGACCCTGGCGGCGCTGGTGCCCGATACCGTGGCGTCCGTGATCACGCGATCCCCTTCCGCCAGGGTGCCCTCGACTATCTCGCTCTTGCTGCCGTCACTCGCCCCGATGCGCACCCGCACCGGGCTGGGCAGATCTTGCGCCAAGAGCCACACCGATTTCCGATCAGGTGCTTCGTCGAGCCGGGCGCCCGCCCCAAAGCTCTTTCCCCGCGGCCAACCGGCGGCCGGCCGCCCTTCGGCGGCCACCGCGATCCCCGCCCCCAGCTCTTCGCCACCCCGGCCTCGCTTTCCCTCCAACTTCAAAGCCGCGAAGACCTCCGGACTGGGGCGAAACCTCAGCGCGGCGTTGGGCACGCGCAGGACATTGTCGCGGTTGGCGAACACGAAATTCACGTTCGCGGTCATGCCCGGCCGCAGCTTGAGCTCGGCATTGTCGACGTCGATGACAGCGTCGTAGGTCACCACGTTCTGCACCGTCTGGGCGGCATTGCGAATCTGCCGCACCTTGCCCTTGAAGTGCTCGCCCGGGAACGCATCGACCAAGAAGGTGGCGTCCATGCCGGCGGTAAGCTTGCCCACATCGGCCTCGGCCACGCTGGTGTCGACCTGCATCTTGCGCAGGTCCTCGGCGATCGTGAACAGGGTGGGCGCCTGCATGGCTGCGGCCACGGTCTGCCCCACATCCACGCTGCGCGAGATGACCACCCCGTCGGTGGGAGAGACGATGTTGGCGTAGGCCAGATTCACGCGCGCTTGGTTGAGCGCGGCCTTGGCCTGTTGCAAATTGCCCTCGTTCACCGCCACCTGGGCCTTGTTGGCGGCCCAGGTCGACTTGGCGGTATCGTAGTCGGCCTGCGCGATCAGCTTGCGCTCAGCCAGCGCGGCTTGGCGCTTAAAATCGATCTCGGATTGGTCAGCCTGTACCTGGGCCTTGAGCAGGTTGCCCTGGGCAGCGACGTAGTTGGCCCGCGCTTGCTCCAGCGAGGCCTGAAAAAGCTGGGGGTCGATCTTGGCGATGAGCTGCCCCTTCTTGACCGGCGAATTGTAATCGACGAATAGGCGCTGGATGCGCCCGGAGACCTGGCTGCCCACCTGCACGGTGACCAACGCCGACAGCGTTCCCGTGGCCGTCACCCGGGCCACGATACGTCCGCGATCGACGGCGGCGGTTTCCCATTGCACCTTGGGCTTATTGAAGGAGTGGCAGGCCCCCCCGCCAGCGACAATGACCAGAATGACTGCTATCTTTTCGGCGGCCCAAGTCATGACCGAGCTCGATGGCTGCCCGCCAGGCGCTCTTTGGCCAGGGCCGCACCCCCACAGGACTTGGCGCCCGCGGCCCCGTCGAGCCGGTCGAGGTTGGTCACCATGCGAGTCAGGCAGTCGCGCAAAGTGGCCAGCTCCGCGGCATGGAACCCGACGAGCAGCGCCTTGCGAATCTCGTCCGCGAACGTGGCGCAATGGGCCGCCAGACGTCTGCCGTGCGACGTGAGACTCACCCTGCGGCGGCGGCGATCGGTGACATCGCTTTGGATATGGACCAGGCGACGTTCATGCAGGGCGGCCAATACCCGCGAAGTGGTCGGCTGATCCATCGGGAGCGTAGCCAGGATCTCGCTCAGTCCGCACTCGCCGCGCTGAAACACGGATTCCAGAACCCAGAATTGCTGACTCGAAATCCCCAAATGGCCGACACGTGCCTCCACCGCCTGCCGTTGTCGCCTCCTGACCGCGGCCAAGAGCAGGCCGACTTGTCCTTGCTTCGCCATTGCTTGATTCATCATCGACTTGTTGCCATGCACCATCGGTTGTCCGACCAGGCAAGGCAAGCTCCGTGCCTTAGCGAAGAGGGCTGCATTTCCGGCCCGCGCACTCCTCCCCCACTGCAGAATTCGCAGCTAATAGTGCAATTCCCGCTACCATCTGTCGTGGTGGACGAGGTCCTCGATGCGCCTGCGCACGAAGGGGCGCGGCTCGGCGCTGGGATAGCCGAGCGGAGTCATGACCATCACGCGAATGTTGTCGGGTATGCCCAGGACCTCCTTGGCCTTGGCCTCATCGAAGGCAACCACCCAGCAGGTGCCGAGTCCCTCGTCAGCCGCGGCCAAGATCAGGTGATCCATCGCGATGGCAATGTCGAGCTCAGCGGCACAGAAGCCATCGCTGCGCACCCACGCCTTGGCCGGGTCCACGCATCCCACCACGATCGCCGGGGCCGAGCAGAACCACTCGTGCGCGTAGACCCCCTTCATGCGCGACCGCGTCTCGGCATCCCGGACGAGGATGAGATCGAAGGGCTGCAAATTGGCCGCGGTAGGCGCAATCCTGGCGGCGCCAAGCACGCGATGGATGACATCGTCCTCGATCGGGTCGGGCCTATAGCCGCGAATACTCCGACGCACGCGGATCAGCTCTTGGAAATTCATGGCGAGAAATCTCCTTCGTCCTCGCCCAAGAAGCAATAGGGGGTCGCCCGCTCTCGTCCGATAGCGTTACGAGAAGCTCACCCGGCTACGGGCGGTTGAGCGGCGCGCCGCTGTTCACCCAGAGATAGAGCATGAGCTCCCCATTCGGCCCCACGCCCTCGGCGGGATCAGCCTGGGCGGCGGGGGGCATGCGCTTCTGTTCGATGTCGGAAAGCGCGAGACTGCCATAAATATGCGCGCCGGGAATGCCGCCAGTTTCGTCGTAGACATCGAGCCGGAACGTGCTCGGCGCGCCGTGGTCAGGCGGTTGACTGTGACACACGAGGCAATGATCCATGAATAACGGGTGCACGTCCTCCACATAACCCGGGTTGTCGGGCACGTAGACCAGATCAGGCGCGGCATAGTGACAGGAGGCAACCGCGGCCAGAATGACGGCAAGCCTAGCAAGTTTCATGATCGCCAGCGTTGACGCAAAAGAAAGCCCAGAGACAAAGCCTCTTACTAAGATGCCCGGCGCGCGCGCCCGGTTGCATAATGGCCGCAATAATGGACCGCCAATACCAGATTTAGCCCTCTCGCGTCGGGAAAGCACAGGAATTGCAGAATTTTCGAATTTTCGGGGGAGCTCCCAGCAACCAATCATGTCACACGGACATCTATGCGTCGACCCGCGTAGTGTTTAGGCTGTTAGGCTACCCCACCATTTGCCCTCCCCCACCGGTCGGTCGAACTTTCCGCTTTGGCGTGCCTTGCCCGGACCAAGACCCATGAAGCTCTTGCTCACCCTGCCCCTTTTTTTGACCACGATCCTCGGCCTCTCTGCTCCCTCGCGAGCCGACGCGACCGCCCCACCGCCATTTACGCCAGACCAGGCGGAAGCCGGTGCCGGCCCGACCCGACCGCGGGTGAGCTCCGCCGTCTGGACGAGCGTGGCCCGGGCGGCGAGCGCAACCCCGGCGGCGAGCCCAAGTAGGCCGGGCACCGCCGGGGCCGACACGTCAGCCACCGGACGGCCAACCAACCCAGCGCTCGACTTCGATTTCTTCAACGCCCCGTCCGGCCAAGCGGCGGCGGAGGAGGCCAGCAGCCCCGATGAGCGGGCGGCACAGGCACGCACGCGACGCTGGATGCTAGAGGTCCACCAGATCCTGGGCATCGCCACCTGGGCGGCCATGGTTGCCACCGTTACCGTGGGCCAGCTCAACTACAACCAGCTCTACGGTGGAGATGGCGGCAGCAACAAGTGGCAGACGCCCCATCAATGGCTGGTCATATCGACCAGCACCCTGTTCGCCGCCACGGGAGGCTTCGCCCTCTTGGCGCCCACGCCCTACCCGAAGCCGTTACGCTTCGACACCGGCCTCGTCCATCGCATAGCCGTGGCGGGCGCGACCTTGGGCATGGTCACCGAAATTTTCCTGGGTTGGATCACCAGCCACCAAGCCGACTCGGGCAACCCGCACAACTTGCGCACCATGGCGCGCTATCATCAGATCATCGGCTATTCCACCCTGGGCTTTCTAACCGTGGCGGGTGGCGTCTGGATCTTCTGATTCGCGTGAGCGCAGGCGGGCTTTGCCCGACTGCGCTCTTCGCGGGAGATCTAAAGGACCCTCTTAGGGTCCTTTGCTTGGGTGTGAGCGCAGGCGGGCTTTGCCCAGCTGCGCTCATTCGCGGGGGATGTAAAGGACCCTCTTAGGGTCCTTTACGCAATAGTGCTAGGTTGTGGGCATGCCCGGTCACGTGGGCGCCATCGTCTGGTCATCCTTCCTCCTGAGCACGAGCCTCTACCTCGCGGCCGCTGCCTTGTTCTGGGTCATGGCCCGCCCACGCGCTATCCCGCGCCTGGCTCCCGCCTGGCCAGCCAGCTTGCTCGCCCTAGGCGCAGTGCTCCAGTTGCTCTGCCTCGTGGTCTGCTCCGTCGCGGATCGGCGATGCCCGGTCTATTCTTTGCGCACCGCTCTGGGCATCGTCTCGCTGGTCGGAGTGGTGGGCTTTACCACGCTCAGCCGCGGGCGCCGCTTCGAAGCTCTGGGTGGTTTCGTGGCCGCCAGCGCAGCCCTGTTCGGGGTGGCCGCACAAGCCATCAGTGCCCGCCCGGACACACCCAACCAGCGCTGGCTGATGGCCATCCACATAACCACCAATCTGCTCGGAGGCGGTCTCTTGCTGGTCGCGGGTGGTGCCGCATCCTTCTATCTCTGGCACGCGCGGCGCCTGCGCCATCGCCACCTGCTCGGGCAAGGTGCCCAGCTACCTCCGCTCGAGTCGCTCGACGCGGTTGTGCACCGGTTGCTCTGGATAGGCGTACCCCTCCTGACCGTAGGCATGCTCACGGGACGGGCGGCCATCAAATTGGTCCAGATCGTCACCGCGGGCGAAAAGCTGCGCGCCACCCTGGGGGTGGCGAGCTGGCTGGTCCTGCTCGCGGTCCTTGCCCTCCGGCACCTGGCTCGCTGGCGCGGACGTCGCCTGGCCTTGGCCACCTTGCTCGGCGCCATCGGCATTTTTGCCCTCATCGTACTTTATGTCGGGCGAGCCCTGGTGGGGGATGGCCTTTGATTGTCGTAGTCGGGCTCTCGCACCATAGCGCACCCGTGGAGGTACGCGAGCGCTTGGCCATAGCCCCGACCGAGCTGGCCCAGCGCCTGCTCGAGCTCAAGACCAGGACCCAAGCTAGCGAAATGGTGCTGCTCAGCACCTGCAATCGCGTCGAGGTGGTAGCCGCCGCGAGCGCCGCCCTTGCCCCCGCGGCGCTAGGCACACGCATCCTAGCCGAGCTCGAGGCGCGCGCGCCGGCAGTAGGCCCCCACCTCTACCTGCACCCCGACCTGACCGGAGTCGAGCACCTTTTCCGCGTGGCCAGCGCCCTCGATTCCCTGGTGGTGGGTGAGCCCCAGATTCTTGGCCAGCTCAAAGACGCCTTCGCCCAGGCGCGCGCGGCCCGCACCGTGGGCCCCTGGCTCAACCGCGTCTTCGAGCATGCTTTTCGCGTGGCCAAGCGCGTGCGCGCGGAGACCGCGCTCGGCCGGGGCCAAGTCAGCATTCCCACCGTGGCCTTTGATCTGGCGCAGCAGATCTTCAGTGGGCTCGCCGGCCATCGCGTCGTCCTCATCGGCACCGGAGAGATGGCGATAGCGGTAGCCCAGCTGTTCGGCAGGGCGGGCGCGCGCCTAGCCGTGGTCGGAAGAACCCTCGACCGCGCCCGCGCGGTGGCGCACCAACTCGGGGCCGAAGCACGGAACGCGGATGAGGTTGCGTCTCTGCTGGTCGAAGCCGACATCGTGGTCAGCAGCACGAACAGCCCGGGTTTTGTCGTCAGCTTGGCCCAGCTGAGGCAGGTGCGGCGCCAACGCCACGGGCGCAACCTGTTCCTCGTCGACCTAGCCGTCCCCCGCGACATCGATCCGCTGGTGGCCAGCCTCGACGGAGTGTTCCTGTATAACGTCGACAATCTCGCGCAAGTGGCCGAGGAAGCCTTGCTCGGGCGCCGGTTGGAGGCGGACAAGGCTTCCGCCATCGTCGTTGAAGAAGCTCGGGTCTTTCTCAGCCGCGCCCACGCCGAGCGCATCACCCCTTCCCTAGTAGCACTGCGCAATCGCTTCCGTGGCCTGCTAGAAGCCGAGCTCGAGCGCAGCTTGCGCGGAAACCGCGCGCCCGCCGACGACCGACTGAGGAAATCGCTGCACGCGGCTCTGGTGGCCGCGGTCGAGAAGACTTTGCATGGGCCGACCGAGCGCCTGCGCGCCTGGGCCAAGGACGACAGCTTCGGCGACTGGCACACCGACCTTCTGCTCTCCGCCATCACCGAGCTGTTCGATCTGCGCGAGGATGCCGATGATACGGTCGGCGTCAGAGAGGGGGGCAAATCATGACTCGCGATATTGCGCGTTATCTGGCCAACTGGCAGGCCGAAGTCGACAGCACGCTGCAGTACGAGGTCATGGCGCGCCACGAGCCCGACCGGGCAACGGCACGCGTCTACCAGCAACTTGCCCGCATGGAGCAAAGGCACATCGATTTCTGGGAAAATCGGCTGCGCACCTCGGGCCACGACCCCGGGCCGCGCAAACCCAGCTGGCGCGCCCGCGTGCTGATCTTCTGCGCCCGGCGCTGGGGAGCGAAGGCGGTGCTCGAAACCGTGGCGTCGCACGAGTACCAGGCCCGTGACGACTACCTCCCTCAGGCGGAAACCGCCGCGACCCCCATGACCAGCGAAGAGCATGCCCACGCACGCGTGCTGCGATCCATCCTGGCCAGGACCGGCCTCGGCGCGGCCAGCTTTTCCCGCACGGAAAAGGGGCACCGCCGCCTGGGCGGCAACGCTTTGCGCGCCGCCGTGCTCGGGGCTAACGACGGACTCTCATCCAATCTCAGCTTGGTCATGGGGGTAGCGGGGGCCACCGTGGCCACCCACACCCTGCTGCTCACCGGCGTGGCCGGGCTCTTGGCCGGAGCTTGCTCCATGGCCGCGGGCGAGTGGATCTCGGTGACCAGCTCGCGCGAGCTCGCCCTGCGCGAGCTCAAGACCGAGAGGGACGAGCTCGAAGCCAATCCCGAGGAGGAAAGGCAAGAATTGCAGATCATCTACGAAGCCAAGGGACTCGACCCCGGGCAAGCGGCGGAGCTGTCACAGAAGCTGCTCGGCGACCGCGAGGTGGCCATCGACATCCTGGCGCGGGAAGAGCTGGGTATCGACCCCGCCGAGCGGGGCGGATCGCCATGGCTCGCCGCCGGCACATCCCTGCTGCTCTTCGCCCTGGGTGCTCTGATACCCGTGCTGCCCCTGCTCTTCCTGACCGGTAAAGCCGCCATCGTGGCCAGTCTGATCGCGGGTGGGGCGGGCCTCGCCCTCATCGGCACCGCCATCGCAGTGTTCACCGGAAGGTCGGCCATTTACTCGGCGGCCCGCCAGCTCTTGCTCGGGCTTTTGGCCGCCAGCGTGACTTTCGCCATCGGCAGACTGATCGGGGTAGCCGCGGGGGGAGCTTGAGCAACGAGCCCAGCACGGGCCGAGCAGCGAGCCCAGCACGACCAGCGCCGCCGGCTTAGCGCCGCCCACCTCGCCAGCGCGCCATGATGGCGTGCGGGAACAGTCGGAGCGCGAAGGGCAGGTCGTGGAGCAGGTAGCGCTTGGCTAGCCGGCGAGGCTCCTGGAACATACGGTGGAGCCATTCGAGGCCGCAGCCGCGCATCCAAAGCGGCGCCCGCCGCAGCTCGCCCGCCACGAAGCTTAGACTTACACCCACGCCAATCATCCACGTCGCGGGCAAGCGGTCACGTAGCGCCTTGATGACCTGCTCCTGCTTGGGCGATCCCAAGGCCACCAGCACGATATCGGGGCGATGACGGGAGAGCTCCGCCGCCAACTCTTCGATCTCCTGGGGCGAAGGTGGGCTCGCGAGCACGGGAGAGGAACCACCACAAAGCTCGAGACGCGGATACCGTTCCCGCAGCACCCGGCAAGCGCCTGCGTTGGCCCGCGGCGTGCCACCGAGGAGATAGATGGAACGACCTTCAGCCTCGGCGCGGATGGCCAGCAGCCACACCAAAGACGAGCCGGCGATGCGCTCCGGCAGGGGACAGCCCTGGAGCCGGCAGGCCCAGACTAGAGGCATGCCGTCGGCGACCCGCAAATCCGCGGCGTCGTAGAGCGCCCGCGCCTCTTCCTCGCGGGTATAGCGGCGCAGAAAGTCCAGATTGGCGGTGACCAGCCAGCCGCCGCGACCCGCGGCCAGGGCGACAAACATGTGATCGAGGAGCTCTTGCCCACCCAGTCTTGCCAGACGCAGACCCATGATGGACACGGTGGCAACTTCCACCACGTCCAGCACCTTGCCCGGCTCGCCGCCCTCTACCTTCGCCGCCATGGCCAGCTACTCCTTGGCCTGGTCCGCCGAGACGGCCGGCGCTCCTGCGCCGAGCGCTGTCCCAAAATGAGAGATCAGCACGCGCGCAAGCGCGTCGCTGTCGTGCCAGCGCTTCACATCGTCGCGACCGTGTAACCCCATTTCCCGTAGACGCTCCCGCGGCGTATCGAGGATCGCGCGCATGCCCCCGGCCAGGTCATCCACCGAGCCGGCCGGCACCAACCAGCCGTTCCGACCCGGCACCACCAGCTCGGGGATGCCGGCGACGAAGGTGCTCAGCACCGGCCGGGCCCGCGCAAACGCTTCCATGATCACGACCGGTAGCCCCTCCGCGAAGCTGGGTAGGATGAGAGCACAACTATCATCCAGGGCGCTGCGAATCACCTCGCTGCTCGCCCATCCGAGCAAACGCACCTGCTCGGTCAAGCCCCGACTGGCGATGAGCCGTTCCAGGTCACTGCGCAACTCGCCATCACCGATCAACGCCAGATCGAAGGCCCTTCCTTCGCGTCGCAGCACTGACGCTGCCTCGACGAGCAAAAGCTGGCCCTTCTGCTCGCACAGTCGGCCAATGGACAGCAAGCGGCTCCCTTCGGGTAGCGGAGCTAGCTCTGTGCCCAAGAAGGGCTCATCAACACCGCAGCGCACTACCTTGACCTTAGGCCAGTCGCCTAGCGCACAGTGGCGAAACAGTTGACTCCTAGCATAATTGGTAATCGCCACCACGAAGGCGGACCGGCTAATCTTCTCCCGTAGACCGAGCATGGTGGCGTTGTCGAACTCCTCGGGGCCGTGGGCGGTGAAGCTGTAGGTGGGACCACCGAGCTCGCGACAGAGCATCGCCACCAGCGCGGGATTGGTGCCGAAGTGTGCGTGAACATGGCGGGTTCCCTCCCGGGCCACCCAGCGTTTCAGCAGACAGGCTTCGACCAGATACGCCAAGTGGCGGATCAATCCGCGACTCGAGCGATACCCGACGGCAACCGTCAATGCCGCCGCGCGCACAAAGCGCACCGGGTGGCGCAACGCTAGCGCCACCGTCGCGTGTAACAGACGTGCCCATCCGGCATCCAAGAGCACGATGGTTTTGCTCGCCTCTTGCACATCCGCCGCGTCGGCCACCGGCTCTCCGCTCTTTCGGATGGCGAACCTGACGACCGTGACTCCCGCCCGCTCCAATGCCATAATCTCGCGGCGAATGAACGCATGGCTGATCTTGGGATACTGATTAATGAGATAAGCGACCTTCATCGCACACAAAAAGTAGCACGTCTTCCCTAACATAACCCGCTGTCCGCAGTCGCGGGCTGGGGTCCCGACTGAGTCCAGGTTGGGCCAGTGGGTTGCCGCTCATTGGTTGCGGTCGCTGTCCATGACCGCGCGCCGACCTGAGCACAGATCCTCGGCAAGGAGTAGGAGCTTATGTCTTGACAACTTCATCAAAAAGAATAGAAGGGCCCAGGCTTGGTGAGCCAAGCGCAGGGGGGAGCATGGGCCCATCGACCAATGGCAGCAGTGGATCGTTGCGCAGGCACGAGGTGTGGGTGAGCTCTCTGCAGCGCCTGAGCGACGCCACGATGGTCATCGGCTCTCAGTTGCTGGCGCGCTGGCTTTACGGCGAGTCATGGGGCGAGCAGACCTTCATCGTGACCGTCCTTGGCCTCTTGGTCTTCGGTTTCGCCGCGGAGCTCACCGGGCTATATCGTCCGTACCGGACGGACTCAATCCGGCGCGAGATTCGTGACGCCTTGGTGGCGTGGTCGGCAGTACCGCTGGCCCTGCTCGCGTATTGGTTCTTCACCAAGACCTCCGTACAATATTCTCGTGTAGCCGCCGCCGCTTGGTTCGCCTTGGCGCCGCTGTTTCTGTGTGGCCTGCGCATAGTGGTGCGGGTTGGGCTGCGCACCCTGCGGGCGCGCGGGCACAACACCCGCCGGGTGGCCATTCTGGGGTGTACCCAGGATGCCGAGCGGCTGGCCGAAGCGCTCGACGAGCTGCCCTGGCTTGGACTCGCGCTCGAGGGCATCTACGAAGATCGGACGGCCAAGCGGCGCCACATTCCCAAGCATCCTCGCTGCAAAATCCTGGGCACGTCGGAAGACTTGATCAAGCGCTGCCGCCAGGGCGAGCTGGACGTGGTCTATGTTGCCCTCCCCATGCGGGCCGAGCTGCGCACCGCGGGCATCCTCGCGACGCTCGCCGACACCACCGTCACCGTGTACCTGGTCGCCGACTTCCTCTATTACTCTCTTCTGCGCTCCCATTGGAGCCAGGTGGGCGGCATTCCGGTGGTGAGTGTCCATAACTCGCCTTTCGAGGGCGTGGTCGGCTGGGTAAAGCGCAGCGAGGATCTGGTGCTGGGCACGATGATTCTGCTGGTGACCGCGCTGCCCATGCTCGCCATTGCCATCGCCATCAGGCTAAGCTCGCCCGGACCAATCTTGTTCCGGCAGTGGCGCTACGGTCTGTGCGGGAAGAGGATACGCATTCTCAAGTTCCGCACCATGACGGTCTGCGAGGACGGCGATCATATCGAGCAAGCCCGCAGGAACGATGCACGGGTGACCCGCATCGGGCGTTTCCTGCGACGGACGTCGCTCGATGAGTTTCCCCAGTTTCTACAGGTGCTGACCGGGGAGCTTTCCCTGGTCGGACCGCGACCCCATGCCGTGGCCCACAACGAGCGTTATCGCAGCCTCATCCACGGCTATATGCTTCGTCACATGGTCAAGCCGGGCATAACCGGCTGGGCCCAGGTAAATGGCTGGCGGGGCGAGACCAGCGATCTGGAGAAGATGGAAGAGCGGGTGCGCCATGACCTGGAATACATCCGCAACTGGAACCTCCTTCTCGACATCAAGATCATCTTCCTCACCATCTTCGGCTCGAAGAAGAGTCGCAATGCCTACTAGAGGATTGCCTCCGGAGGTGATGCCGTAGCCAGGGAGCAAGCTAGCCCGCAGCCCCTGCCGGCCTGGGGGAGGGTCGCTGCAGTGCTGCCGCCCGGGCCGATCGCGGTGTGCGAGTCGACTTTGTCACCCGCGGGGGATGACCTGTTGCCCGAGGAGCTGGCCGTGCAGGCCAAGTTCCCTTCCGAGAAGCGCAGGCGAGAGTTTGCCGCAGGACGCCGTTGCGCCCGCCAGGCCCTGGGCCAGCTCGACATCCATGACTTCGCCCTGCTGCCCGGCCAAGATCGGGCGCCCATCTGGCCAGCCGACGCGGTGGGCAGCATCACCCATACCGAAGTCGCGCCAGCCGGCTACTGCGCGGTCGCCGTGGCCAGACGTGACCACGTGCGAGCTCTGGGTATAGATGCCGAGCCGCGCCACAGCCTGCCCCGCGATCTGTGGGCGCTCATCCTGGACGCGAGCGAACAGCGCGCGGCCTTGCACGCACCCGAGCCGGGAGTGTTCGCGCGCCTGGTGTTCTCGGCCAAGGAGGCGGTCTACAAAGCTCTCTACCCCATATGCCGGAATTTCCTCGATTTCATGGATGTCCACATCGAGTTTCATTTGGAAGCGGGCAGGTTCTGTGCCGAGATGCGACGGACGCCTGCCGCGGACATCGGAGCGGGGATCGTGGGCCGCTTCGTCATCGACGGAAGGTTGATCATGGCGGGGGTAGCGCTCACGGCCCTAAATTTGCAGTTGCCTTGCAAGCTGCTGTCGCCGCAGCATAGTCGTTGCCAGCAGCGTAGTCTTTGTTAGGGAAGCGAAACCGAAACATGGCCCGAGAACCAGATGCACACGAGACACTGAACTACTCAGAGTTCGTGGCACGGCAGGCGACCAAACCCGCGACGGATCACGCCGTGCTAGTCCTGCCTGCTGCCGATGGCAGAGAGCAGATCTTTCCCATCACCCGCAACCCCACCGTGATTGGCCGGTCGGTGAACGCCGACTTGGTCCTGCCCGATGCCGCGGTTTCGGATTTTCATGCGCGCATTATCAGACACAGCTTCGGCTACACGGTCGAAGACCTGGGCTCGGCCGAAGGCACGTTCGTATGCGACCGGCGCGTGAATCACGCCCGGCTGGTCGACGGAGATGAGTTGCGCTTAGGGGCCACCCAGCTGACCTTCGTGAACGAGCACCAGGTACCCGATAAGGAGCGACCGGCTCCGACGCGCGCGCTCGTCGCTTTCCAAACACCCCGGGCCATGGTGGCCCGCCAGACCGTGCTGCGCGATCGCTATGCCGGAGACATCGGGCAGCATTTCCCCGCTGCTCCCCCGGCGCGCCGCAGCTCTCTGCCCGATGACAGCGGTCCCTCCTTCGACGAGATACTCATCAAAGCGATTCGCGCCGCCCGCTACTTGCGCGAGCACGCGCGTTTGATCGCTTCGTTTGCCCTGCTGGGGTTGGGCATGGCTGCCATCAGCTTCAAGCTCATGCCGCCGGTGCGCGCCGCTTATTCGGTGGTAATGCTCCACCCGGCCCCCATGGTCAACCCGATGGAGCCAGACGCGACACGGCAGAGTCAGCCGGACCAGATGCAGTTCTTCGTCGGCGTCGACCGCGCCTTCACCAGCACCGACGCCGTTCTAGCTTCTTTGCGACGCATGGGGGTGCCGGCACCCACCGACGCACAGGCCGAGGCCCTGGCCAAGCGCCTCCACTTCGAGAGCATCGGCAACAACATGTACACGGCAAGCTTCACGCCGAGTGTCTTCTCTGCGCGCAATGACTGGCACCTGCGCTTTCTCGACACCCACATCAAGAGCTACGTCGAGCACGAGGTCGAAAAGAAGCTGAAGGTATTCGTCGCCGAGGCCGACTTCTTGCGCAGCGAAACCCAGGAGGCGGAGAAGCGCTTAGGGGAAATCATGCAGCAGACGGTGCAATATCGCGAAGCACACGCCGACCAGATCTTGGCGCAAGGGACGCTGGCCAAGGGCTCACCCGCCGACCTGGAAACGAACCGCATCGAAGTGCTCGGGCGCATCAGCCGCCTCGAAGGTGAGCTCGCCGGCGTGCGCAGCCAGCTCGGACGCGGCAGCGCGCTCAGCCAGGCCAAATCGCAAGCCACCCAAGCCGATCGCGATGCCATCGCGGCCGTCAACCGCAAGCTGGCCGAGCTGCGCGCGCAAGGCTTCGCCGATGGACATCCCGATATCCAGCGACTCCTCGAAGAGCAGGCCAATCTGCAGCGTATGGTAGAGCAACGCCTGCACGCGGACGTGACCCAGTTCGAAAGGCGCTCGAACGTCGCTTACGACGCTTTGCAAGGCCAGGCTGACCAGGTGAGCGCACAGCTCAAGGCCGCCCGCGCGGAGCGCGCGACCATCGAGGCCAGCCTGCGCGATTTGCGCACGGTCAACGCCGAATCAGCCAAGGTTAACGCGCGTATAGATGAGCTCGCGCGCATGGCAGACGAGGCCAAGCGGCAGCAAGCGGTACTCTTCGACCGACTGCAGAAGGCAGAAGTCCAGCTCCAGCTCGAGCGAGTCTCCACCTCCTCGCGCTACGAGATCGTGGTTCCCGCCCGGCTCGAGACAGCGCCCGGCAAGCGCGCCTTGGTTCTGCGTCTTGCCCTGGGGCTAATGCTGGGTCTGCTAACCGTCGCCGGGGTGCTAGGCATAGGCGAGCTGCGCCGAATCATCCGCCGCGTCACAGCCCAGGTCGCCCTCGGCCTGGTGCTCATGCTGCTGGTCACCTTTGGCCCAGGCTGCGTCCGCGAGGGGCAGTTCATCTGGGCGGAAGATTTGCCCGTCCCAAGCCCCGCGGCCGAACCCGTGATCTCACCGCGCGACACCATCCTGGTCGAAGTCGACCGCCAACCCACCCTATCGGGCGAATTCGTGGTCCGCGACGATGGTCACTACACCCAGCCCATGGTGGGCAGCATCGCGGTGAGCGGTCAAACCACCCGTCAGGTCGCCAATGCCGTGGCCAGTCGCCTGCACTCGGTAGTAGTGTCACCCCTGGTGTCGGTCTGGATCACGAAGGTGCATCCCGTTCGCGTGAGCGTGGTGGGTGAGGTGAAGACCCCGGGCACCTACGAGCTCGTCCGCGACCGCAACCTTCTCGCGGCGCTCGCTTCGGCCGGCTGGCTGACCGAGTTCGCCCACGACGACCGGATTTACGTCTTGCGTCCGAGCACAACCGAGCGCATTAGGTTCCGCTTGCGCGACATCACGACCGCCTCACCCCACGCCGCCCAGTTCCAGCTCTCCGACACAGATGTCGTTGACGTGGAGTAGGCCATGCTGAGCGGTGGCGCCACCGTTCTGTCTGTGCTGTTCCTGATAAGGGCCGAGACCCAGCTCGACATCGGCGGCCGGATCGAAACCATGGCTGGGCAGGCGCCCACGGGCATCGCTGTGAACAGCAGCGGCCAAACCGTGCCCTACGAGCAAGGACAACTGGCGGTGATTGCCACTCCGGAGCTGAGCCTGCGCTATCTGTCCGAGACCGACGACTGCCTGGCCACGTCGTCTACCCGAATGCTCTGGCGCCCGGTGCCGCTACCTCACCAGCGGCCGCTCTTCCTCGAGATGGTCGACGTGAGCGAGCTGGGCCTTCTGGGCAAACGGACGCGCTGGCGGCTCAGCCTGCACGGCTCGTACGGCGAGGAGGACTACACCATGCTGTCGCAGCAGTTTCTGAGTCAACCCTCGCTCCCCACCTCGCTCACCGCCGCGCTGGTCACCACCAATGACGAGCTGTCATGGCGCGCCAGCCGGCGCACCGACCTGGTTCTGCAGCTACAGGGTATCTTCCGCCGCAGCATCGATGTACCCACGGCCCCGCCCGGGCAGGCCGCTACCCTCCCGGGCCAGACGGCAAGCGTGCCGACGACTACCGCGCCGTCCGCCTATGGCTACGCCTTCCCCCCCCAGCTCACCGGTGAGCTCGACCCCGGGATCCGTCACTTGCTCTCACGCACCACCACCCTCGAAGCGTTCATCGGACTGATGGATACCGACATCGGAGCGATGCCACCTATCACCCACCTGAACGTCCTCTCCCTCGAGCCCCAGCTTGGAGTGCGCTACGCCCTGAGCAGGCACCACCAGCTCCATCTCTCCGCCGGCCTGGCCTACACCATCGCACTCGCAAAATCCCCGCAGGCGCCTGCGTGGGCCCCCGTCTACCCGCTCGTCCAAGTCGAGCTGACCTCGCGCTGGCGCCAAGCCCGCGAGGTCGAGTGGCGCTCCTATCTCGGCGTGGAGACCGACGCATTCACCGACCCGGTGCTGGGCACCGAGGTGCTGCGCGGGACGGCGCAGGCGCGTGTCGATCTCGGGTTCGGTCCCCACTGGGGCGTCGGCGCAACCGCGGTCTTCGCCACCGACCTCAGCAGTCCCTTGCAAGATCCCGGCACCAGCAGCACCGCCCTTGTCCAGGCCGGCGCTTCCCCCCCGCTGCCGCTCGACGAGACGGTCGTCACGGCCGAGGTCCCCTTCTATTATCGCCGGCCGAACCACTACCTGGTGGAGCTAGGCGGCCGATTCACCCAGCGCGCCCCCAACCTGCGCTCGCCGGAATTCGCCTGGCGCTCGGACGACCGCGAGCTCTGGGTATTCCTGCGCTTCTCGACCCTCACGGCCCAGGTGCCCCGCCGCCCGCGGCCGGCCGCG
>Ga0187889_10001077_pt1 | contig 30550 bp, 30 predicted proteins | sample June2016WEW_7_10_2_FD_132992 | JGI IMG/M metagenome (GOLD analysis project Ga0187889, IMG submission 132992) | Peatland microbial communities from SPRUCE experiment site at the Marcell Experimental Forest, Minnesota, USA - June2016WEW_7_100 | ecosystem: Environmental > Terrestrial > Soil >... | reverse complement strand
GGGGTGGGCGGGGGCAATCGGAACCATGCGGAGACGCTCGCAAGAGCATCGATGACCCGAACGACCTGCTCCGGGAGGTGCCCGGACTCCTTCGGAGCGAGTTTTTCAGCAGCCTGCTAGGGGTTCTCACGGCTCCTCCTCAGCAGGGGAGGCGGCAATCTGGCGCGCTGAGGCTCTCCGCCAACCATTCTCCTGCCCCAATCTGTCGCGGCTGTCCCGGCTTGAACTTCCTCCGCTACTCCGGGCCTCGATCAGGATGCCGCGCGCTTCATTTTCAGCCGGCAACCGGCCAGGCAAGTTTCGCGATCACCTTCCGGGCAACGAAGACACCCGTTGGGCCCGTAGTCTGTGTAGGCCTGTAGCCGCATGGGGGCCAAGAATTTTCTGGGGAAGATCTTGAGCCCTGTAACAACTGGCATGCGAGCCTGGAATCTCTTGGGGTCCCCCCAAAGCCCGACGTGGTCATTTGTCCGGGTCCGCCGAGGAGGGCAGCAATCGCACGATCCAGTCGGGGTCCCAGAGGCATCCAACAACATGAAGGTGCCAGGGTCGGTAATCTACCCTGTCGAGCGCTTGTTCCACTTGACAGGATCTGGTACCGCTGATAACGTTCCACGAGTTTCGCGATTGCGCATCGGCCATTCGGCACTGTCCCCGCGGAAAGCCTCCTGGGCGGTCACGAGACCCTCAACTGTAGAGTACGGGATCTCTCATGACACACGGGTTTTCCATAGTCCTCTTCGCCGTCACGTTCGGCGCTACCCTCGCGTCGATCCTCTATCTCGCCTTCGCCACCTGCAAAGTGACCTTCTATGAGAACCATCACCACCGCAAGCACTATCCTCAGCCAGGGAGTCCGAACCTCAGCCCTGTGACGGTGCTGAAGCCCATCTGCGGGCCGGACCCCAATCTGTATGAAAACCTCCGCTCTTTCTGCCAACAAGCCTATCCGCACTATCAGGTTTTGTTCGGAGTGTCCGATGCGGCCGATCCGGCAATCACCATTATCGAGCGAGTGATTGCGGACTTTCCGAATCTGGACCTGGGACTCGTCATGGACGACCGTCTCATCGGAACGAACTTCAAGGTCAGCAGTCTGGCCAACATGCTCGGCCTAGCCAAGTACGACATTCTGGTGATTGCCGACAGTGACATGCGTGTTCAGCCGGACTACCTGGGGTCAATCGTCGCACCCTTCGAGGATCCAGACGTCGGTGCGGTCACATGCCTCTACAAGGGGTGCCCTGTCGGCGGTTTGGCTTCGGCGATCGCTGCCATGTTCATCAACGAATGGTTCCTGCCCTCGGTACTGGTTGCGCTGATCTTCGAGAAGCTCCGCTATTGTTTCGGAGCGTCGATGGCCGTTCGGAGGGAGGCATTGGAGGCGATCGGCGGGTTCGAGGCCCTGGCGGATGACCTGGCGGATGACTACATGCTCGGGAAACTGCTCAGTGAGCGAGGGTACAAGATCCACCTCGCGCCGTACCTCGTCGAAAACGTGGTGTTGGAGCCGGATCTCAAGAGGCTGTTTCTGCATGAATTGCGATGGGCCCGAACGGTCCGCTCCGTGCGACCGGTAGGCTACGCCTTCTCGTTCGTTGCCTACCCGCTGCCCATGTCCATCCTCTTCCTCTTGGTGACCCGGTTTGCGACACTCGGTGTCGTGGCGGTCGCGCTCACCCTCGGACTTCGAGTTCTCCTGCACTATGCGGTTCGGGCCGCGTTCCGCCTTTCCTCCCCTGCCATGCCGTGGCTCATCCCAATTCGGGACATCCTGGCCTTCCTCATCTGGTGCGTGGCATTTCTGGGCCGTAGGGTGCAATGGAGAAACGGAAAGTTTTCGCTCAGCCCTGACGGTCGGTTGACCGTCGTCGAGGGAAGGCTCAATCTGTCATGAGAACTCTGTTCCTGAATCCGCCCTCGTTCGCCGGCTTCGACGGCGGAGCCGGATCGAGATACCAGGCCAAACGCGAGATCCGCTCCTTCTGGTACCCGACCTGGCTGGCCCAGCCCGCCGCCCTGGTGGCCGGCAGTCGGCTGATCGACGCCCCACCGCGCGGCCTCTCGTTGCATGACATCCTGCCGCTGGCCGCGGACTACGAACTAGCCATTCTCCACACCAGCACGCCGTCTTTCGCGTCGGACATCAAGGTCGCCGGGGCGCTCAAGCAGGCGAACCCAAAGCTCATGATCGGTCTCATCGGCGCCCACGTCGCGGTCCTGCCCGAGGCGTCGCTGGCTGCCGCTCCAGCCGTTGACTTCGTCGCCCGCAACGAGTTCGATTACACCATCCAAGAGGTGGCCGACGGCCGGCCGTGGGAGATCATCGACGGCATCAGTTATCGTCGCGATGGGCGGGTCGTGCACACCCGTGACCGCGCCATGCTGGAGGACATGGACCGCTTGCCATCGGTGATCGACGTCTACAAGCGCGACCTTCGCATCGAGGACTACTTCATCGGGTACCTGCTGCACCCGTATCTCTCGCTCTATACCGGCCGCGGGTGCAAGTCCCGCTGCACCTTCTGCCTCTGGCCGCAGACCATCGCCGGCCATCGCTACCGCACCCGCAGCCCCGAGGTCGTCGCGCAGGAGATCGCGACCGCCAGGCGCTGTTTCCCCCAGGTCAAGGAATTCTTCTTTGACGACGACACCTTCACGGATGACGCAGGGCGCGCAGAGGCCATCGCCCGGCTGCTCGGCAAGCTCGGCGTGACGTGGTCCTGCAACGCCAAGGCCAACGTCCGGCGTGAGACGCTCGAGGTCCTGAAGGACAACGGCCTGCGGCTCCTGCTCGTCGGGTACGAAGCGGGCAGCCAGAAGATTCTCGTGAATATCAAGAAGGGAGTGCGGATTGAGGCTGCGCGCCGGTTCACGGCGGACTGCCATAAGCTCGGCATCACGATACACGGGACCTTCGTCCTCGGCCTGCCCGGCGAAACCCGCGAAACGATCGAGGAGACTATCCGTTTCGCCCAAGAGATCAACCCGCACACGCTCCAGGTGTCGCTGGCCGCGGCGTACCCGGGAACGGCGCTGTACCGCCAAGCGTCCGAGAACGGCTGGCTGCGCCAGGTTCCGGATTCCCTCGTCACGGGAGACGGGATTCAGGTCAGCTCCCTGGAATATCCCCACCTGAGCCACCGGGAGATCTTTGAGGCGCTGGAAAATTTCTACCGGCGCTTCTACTTCCGCCCGCGGAAGATCGCGCAGATCTCGTGGGAGATGCTGAAGAGCTGGGAGATGACGAAACGACGCCTCCGGGAGGGGGTGGAGTTCCTGCGGTTTCTCGGTGCGCGGGAAGATGGGGCGTGAAGCGGCTGATCGTGACCGGCGATGACTTCGGACTGTCGGTGCCGGTCAATGCGGCCATCGAAAGGGCTCACCAGAACGGAATCCTGACCACGGCAAGCCTCATGGTAAGCGGCGCCGCGGCCGCCGACGCCGTAGGGCGAGCGCGACGCCTTCCGGGCCTGAAGGTCGGCTTGCACCTTGTGCTGGTCTGCGGGCGCCCGGTCCTCCCCCCGGCGGATGTCCCCGGTCTGGTGGACGCGAACGGCAATTTGCCTGGAGACCTGTTCCGCGCGGGGGTCCGCTTCTTCTTCCGGCCCGCGGTGCGCCGGCAACTGGAAGCGGAGATCCGCGCCCAGTTCGAGGCCTTCCGGGCCGCCGGCCTTTCCCTGGATCACGTGAATGCGCACAACCACATCCAGCTGCATCCGACCGTGTGCGCGCTCATCCTCAAGGTGGGACGGGACTACGGGTTGTCGGCCGTGCGGGTTCCCTACGAGCCCCTGCTTCCCTCCTGGCGGGCCTCGCGCGAAGGGCTCCTCCGCCGTCTCGGCGCCTGGATCTTGCTCGGCCCCTGGGTGCGGATGATGGTCAGCGCCCTGCGTCGGGCGAAGCTTCAGCACAATGATTTTATCTTCGGGATGCGGGACACCGGGCGGATGGGCGCAGACCGAGTCCTCGCGCTGGTCTCCCGGTTGCCCGAGGGGGTCACGGAGATCTACTTCCACCCCGCCGTGCGGAAATCGCCCGAGACCCTCTGGCCGGAACATTACCGCTGCGAGGCGGAGCTGGAGGCCCTGACCAGTCCCGCGGTCGCGGCTTCCCTCAAGGCGTTCGGCATTCGCCGGATCAGCTTCAGTGATCTCGCCGCTCTGCCCACCTGACGAGGTGCGGGCCCCTCCGTACCGGAGGCGCCCAGGTAACCGGGACGATACATGACGGACCCCGTAACGCATCCTGAAGTCATTTCGCAGCCCGCCCGTGCCCCCAGCCGGCGTCCCAATCTGATCCGGCAGGTGCTGGCCGAGGGCGGCCCGGGATTCTGCCAGTTCGCGATCAACAACGCCTGCAACGCCGGCTGCGATTTCTGCAGCTTCAACCTGGATGCCCTGCCGAGGAAAGATTGGGTGTTCGCCCCACTGGCCAAGGCCGGCGCCGCCATCGACATCCTCGCGGCACACGGCGTTCGCTACCTGGTCGTCACGGGCGGCGAGCCCATGCTGCACCCGGACCTGTACGGGATCCTCGCCCATGCGCGGGGACGCGGCATGGTCGTCATCCTCGTCACCAACGGCTCCCGACTGGACGCCGAGAATATCCAGCGCCTGAAGGAGTGCGGGGTTTCCAACGTCATCATCTCGATCGATGCGGCTTCGGCGGCCCGTCACGAGGCGCACCGGAGGCTCCCGAAGGTCTGTGAACGGATCCGAAAAGCCAACGCGCTGCTGAAGGAGCGGAGGATCCAGAGCACCGCCTCGGTCACCATGAGCCGCCTGATCGACGATTACGGCGCGCTCCCGGCGTTTCTCAAAGACCTGGGGTTCGAGGCGGTGACCTTCTCCTACCCCTTGACCAGGCTCAACTCCAGCTTCCTGGGCCATGCCGATTCCCCGCTCGTCACCTACGACCCGGAGGAACTGTTTCGGGCGTTCGAGGAGGTCAAGCGCGTCAAACGGCAGATGCGTGTCGTCAATCCCACGGCGTCTCTCGAGGAGATGCAGCGCTTCCTGCGGAAAGAGCCCCAGCGGTTTCCCTGCCTCGGGGGCTTCAAGTACTTTTACCTGGACTGGAATTTTCTCCTCTGGCGCTGCCACTTCTGGGAAGAGCCCATGTGCTCGATCTTCGACTTCGACGATTCACGCCGCATTCGCGATGGCTGCACCCGCTGCATGATCGACTGCTACCGGGACGCCTCGGTGATGCAGCACGTTGGGGTGTCGCTCCATGACTCGGTGACCCATCTGCGCCACGGTCGCTGGCGCGCCGCCGCCGAGGCGCTGTTCAACAGGACCGTGCTGGACTCCCTGAAGTCCGTCTGTGAGGGACGCGGCTGGATCAACCGGCTCTGAGACATGAATGACCCAAACCGCCGCACGGCCATGACTGCCTCCCGCGATTACGCGACCCCTGCGGTCCCCGGCTCCACGCCGAATGGGGGATCAAGGCCCACGGGCGCGGCTCTCCCGAGGACACTGAGCATCAAATTCGGCCTGGCGGCCGCGGCCGGCTTGCTCGTGGTCATCGGGCTCGTCGTGCATCAGGGCCTGCTCCAGGTGGGCAAGACGCTGGGGAGGGCCGGGTGGGGGCTCGGGCTGGTTTGCCTGCTGCATCTGCCGCCGCTCGTCTGCTCCAGCCTGGCCTGGCGGGTGCTGTTGAGCCGCCACTGGCCAAAGGCGACTTGGCTGTTCATCGGGGCCCGCTGGATACGCGAGGCCGTGAATACCCTGCTGCCCGTGGCCCAGATCGGGGGCGAGGTGGCGGGCGCCCGCGTGCTGACCTTCTATGGCGCCAGTCCCGCCCTGGGCGGCGCCAGCGTCGTGGTGGACTTGACGCTGGAGGTCCTGACCCAATTCGTGTTCACATTGCTGGGGCTGGCATTCCTGGTGGGATCTGGCCGCTACGACGGGACCGTGCGGGCCCTCGCCATCGGGCTGGTGACCGTCGTGCCCATGCTGCTTGGGTTTGTCCTGGCCCAGCGCTGGGGTCTCTTCGGTCTGCTGGAGCGCCTGCTCCGACGAATCGCGGACAAGAGGCCTGGCCTCGGCTTCGCCGGACTCACCGGCCTGCACGACGCGATCCAGGAACTGTATGGCCACTTCCGCAGCGTGGTCTCAAGCGGCAGCCTGCACCTCCTCTCCTGGTTGCTGACCTCTGCGGAGGTTTGGCTGGCGCTCCTGCTGATGGGTCATCCGGTGAGCTTCCAGCAGGCGCTCGTGCTGCTGAGCTTGGGCCACGCCATACGGAGCGCGGCCTTCCTGATTCCGAGTGGATTGGGTGCCCAGGAGGCCGGCTTCATGGTGTTGGGCGCGATGTACGGCTTGCCGCCGGGAGTCGGATTGGCCGTGTCCCTTGCGATTCGTCTTCGCGAAGTCGTGCTGGGCGTGCCGGCGTTGGTGGTCTGGCCGTTCCTGGAGGGCCGACGGGTCCTGGCGAACCGGTAGCAGGATCGGATGGCCCTTTCTTTGCCCGGTGCGGCCGGAAACTCCGGTACCGTTGAAAAGGTCTGGAGGAAGGCTTCCGGCCGTCGTCGTCATTGAAGACATCACCTCGAAAATAGCATAGGCCCATGTCCAGCTCGCTCTTGCTCGTTGTTTTCATCATCGTGGTGGCCCTCATCTTCGACTACATCAACGGGTTCCACGACGCCGCCAACTCCATCGCCACCGTCGTTTCCACCCGCGTGCTCTCCCCCATGCAGGCCGTAGCCTGGGCCGCCTTCTTCAACTTCGTGGCGGCCTTCGGTTTCGGGGTGAGCGTGGCCACGACGATCGGCAAAGGGGTCGTGAATCCGGTCGTGGTGGACCGGTGGTTGATCCTCGCCGGATTGACGGGGGCGATCCTGTGGAACCTGATAACCTGGTATTTGGGGCTCCCCACCAGCTCCTCGCATGCCCTCATCGGGGGCATCGTCGGCGCTGCCGTGGTCAAGGCCGGCTTCGGGTCCCTGATTCCCTCGGGCCTGGGAAAGATCCTGACGTTCATCGTTGTGTCACCCCTCCTCGGGATGGGGGTTGGCTTCCTGCTCATGGCGAGCGTCCACCGCATCTTTCATCGGGTCTCTCCGGGCCAGGTGGACGGGTTGTTCCGTCGCCTGCAATTGCTTTCCGCCGCCGCTTACAGCCTGGGACACGGCACCAACGACGCCCAGAAGACCATGGGGATCATCGCCATCCTCCTCTACTCCGCCGGCTATCTGGGCCCCCAATTCTATGTCCCATTCTGGGTCATCCTGGCAGCCCACGCGGCCATCGGCCTCGGCACCCTGGCCGGCGGTTGGCGCATCGTGAAGACCATGGGCATGCGGCTCACCAAGCTTAAGCCCGTGGGTGGCTTTTGCGCGGAGGTCTCTGCCGCCCTGATGCTGATCGGGACTGCGGTCGGCGGCATCCCGGTGAGCACCACGCATACCATCGCCGGCTCCATCATGGGCGTCGGTGCAACCTACCGCCTCTCGGCCGTGCGTTGGGGGGTGGCCGTGCGAATCGTCTGGGCCTGGATCCTCACCATTCCCCTGTCAGCCCTCATCGCCGGGCTGACCTGGCTGGTCCTGCCCCATTGAGCAGGAGAGATCGCAGGCGGCGATCTCAAACCCTCCGGGTGGAACTCTTCCTCCAGCCTTCGGGATCTGCATCCCACGCCGCGAGATGATTTCCGTACTTGACTTCAGGGTCCGGGCGGCGTAGAAGGCGAGGAGTCGGCGAGGTCTTTCCCCCATGCTGTGTCGAAGGCTTAGAATTCGGCCCTGGCGGGGCATAGCCCCTGCCTTGGTCGCCTGTCTTGCCCTCATCGGTGGACTTGCCGTCATCCCCGCCACCTGGCCTGAGGAAGAAACTCCCTCTCTGACGCCGACGAGCCACGACCTCCCCCTGACCGCCCTTGCGGAGAGCGCCGGCGTCCGCGTCGAGAAGCAGGCCCAATCCCATCGGCCCTTCATCAAGAAGCCGGACCGCAGCACCCGACTCTTTTCTCCCGAAAGGGGTCTGAGCCTCCGACCCTGGAACCCGACCCTGCGGGTCTTCCGCGCGCTTCCGCGGCGCAGCCTCTACGCAGCGCGAAGCCGATCCGGTTCCCCTGACGATCCCAGCGATCCGCTTCTCTTCTGATCCGAGACATGCACTCTTGTGAGCTCAACCGGGCGGGAGTCCGCATCCCCCGGGTCGGGCGTCCCTTCATGGAGGGGAGTCATGGCTGAAGAAACTGCGCGGAAGGATCACGGTCCAAGGAAGCGATTCACCAAAGGGCAGGCTGTCGGTGTGATGGTGACCGGCGGCCTCCTGCTCGTCGTTCCCTGGTTCATCCCGAGCGAGCAGGGCTCGACCCTGCAGGTCGTGAAGACGGCTATCTCGCTCGCGGGGTTCGTCGGCCTGTGCGTGGGGTCGTATTACCGACCATAGGAGAGGCGAGAACCGTCGTGAATGACCGCAGCCCGCGCTGAGCCACGCGGGCTGCGGCTTTTCCGGAGGAATCAAATGCCGAGGGGGATGTGGGCTCGGGTCCTACTTCGCGCCGCCCGGACGTCCTCTGTCGAGTTCCGGGGGCCACTGGTGGGCCTGCATGTCTATCCGCCCGTCCAGAAGGAACTGCACTCCCTCGCGCTCCAGGAGTCGGCGCTGCGCACCGGGGTCGCCAATCCGGAAGTGCGGGCTGCAGGATCCGCCCTGCTGGACGACCCGGTGGCAGGGGACACGGGACCCGTGGGGATTGTCGTGCATCGCCCACCCCACGGTGCGGGCCGCGCGTGGCGCCCCAAGCATTCGTGCGATCTGGCCGTACGTGGCCACCTTTCCCCGGGGGATGCGGGCCACCAGGGTGTACACCCGGTCGAAAAAACCAGCTGGCCCTTTCTTCGCCCCGACTCCCCGCGCGCTCCACGTCCGGCGGGCCGCTCTTCCCGTCACGCGCATGGCTTACCCTCGCGTCAGGATCTCCCGGACCCGCGCTGCGATCTTCTTGCTTTCGGGATCCTCGGCGACAAGGTCGATCTGCTCTGGCCCTCCGGCGCCGAGGCCGATCTGGACGGCGCGCGCGATCTGCTCCTGGTCGAAGACCCGTCCGCGCGAGATCGTCGCATTCCCCCCGTGCATCCGCAGGATGGCCACACCAACCGCATCCATCGCCACCCGGTCCGTGCCCAGGATCATCACCTCTGGCTTGACCAGGGTGCCGCTTTCCGGCCCCCCATCCGTGAACGCCTCCAGGCCGTCCATGGCCACCATCGCCGGGCGATAAAGCTGGTTGATCACGGCGATCATCCGGCGCTGGTGTGAGGAGCCGTGCAGTTCCCCCATGTAGTTGTAGTTGTCGCGGGGCGAGTACTTCGCCACCATCCCGACGGAGTTCTTCAACAACAGCGTGAAGTGGCCGCCGTAGCGGTGCGTCTTGAGGCAGCAGGTCTGAACCAGGAGGTCGGCTTCCTGGAGGAGCCGGGGGAACAGCACTCCCTTCGCCCAGTGGCTCCCGCTCAGGCGCTCCTCGACCCAGCCCTCCATCGGCGTCTCGTCCAGGACCACCACTCGGAAGCCCATCTGCTTCGCCTGGGCGAAGAGCCCCTTCTGCTCCATCACCTTGCGCGTGTTCCCCATGCCGCTGCGATCGGCAACGCTGATCTCACCCGCACCGGCGGCCTGGAAATGCCGGACCAGAGCGCTCAGCGTGTCCATGTGGGTGGAGGCGGGGAACGCATCGGCGCTGTTGAAGTTGGGCTTGATGACCACGCCCTTGCCCCGCGCGGCGGCCAATCCCAGGACCGCCATGCCGCGCCGGATGCCCTCTTCCCGGTTCGTGGTGCGTATCAGGTACACCGGGGACGTGGCCGCCCTGGCGCCTCCTGCCAGAACGGTCGCCGCCACGCCCGCCTTGAGGAGTTCCCTGCGCGTCAGATGCCGCATATGCTTCCCCTCCCCAACTTTCGAGGATCGGATCTTCCTCGGTGTCTTTGCAGGATTCCGCGTCAAATCGCTTTCCCCTGCAGCGCCCCGACGATCCCGACGCTCTCCCGGCCGCCAGTGGCACCGGCCACGAGAGCTTTCGAGGACAGTATCCGGGTCAACCGTGTGAAGTCAAGGTGGCGGCGGAGTTCAATGACACAGCGGTTGACCAGCAAGGGGGCGAGGAGAGTGTCTTGAGATGCCCCTCACGAGTGGAGCCACACGACTGGCATTTACTCTCCGCATCCTATTTCTGCTCGCCCAACCTTCGAAGCAGCAAACCCCGAACGCAAGAAATGCAAAAGCCACCCGTGTGGGTGGCTTGAGTGGGATTGCTGGCGGGGCCGACGGGACTCGAACCCGCGACCTCCGGCGTGACAGGCCGGCGTTCTAGCCAACTGAACTACGACCCCGTTTTTTCAGACAGAACCCGTCGAGAGACCAGGAACTTCCAAGACGAGGTAGCATTGTTACCACGACGCCCTGACGTTTGCAAGCACTTCCTGGACGCTTCTATGAAGTGAACAGGCTTGGATGACACTTTCGGAATCCTGGTGTGGACAGGACTTGCCCCATGCAATGGGAGGTGATCCACGTCTACTCTCTATCTCAGGAGCAGACAGTCCGTCGGCGGCACGCGTGGTTCACGGGGGCGGAGCGGCTGAAAAGCGTCACCCTCCTGGGCACGAAGCGACGGACTCGTGGATTCGAGCCCCGCCCTGCTCCCCGGGCAGGACTCGAATTGACGGGCTGAGATTTCGCGCACGTTGGATTCCCGTCCCGCCTGCGGAGGTAGTTCACCCAAGGGCCTGCCTGGAGTTGACCTCGAGTTAAGCCCCACGGCTCAAAACGATGTGCTCCGCAAAAACTCCGTCCGTTCTGGCCTTGCCCGCTAAATTCCGCTGAAAGGCACCGTTTAGCGTTACTGTATCGGGCTCTTGCGGGCCACAGCCGGGAAGTCCTCGCGGAGGAGGATCCCTGCCGTCGCCTCATCCATGATCGGGAGGTCATCCATGCGCAGCAGCCGGCCGACGCGCTCAGGGCGATGGGGGTGCAAGACTGGGTGCCCGGTCGGAACGCGCCCGCCCACGCTTCCACATCAGGCCCAGTCCCACGATGCAGGCCAATCCCACCCCGCCCCCCGCCGCGTACGCGGCAGCCACCCCGAACCACTCCGCGATCGTCCCGACGAAGAGGGACCCGATGGGGGTGACGCCAACCCAGACGAAGGTGTAGAGGCTCATGATCCGGCCGCGCATCCGGTCCGGGACCACCATCTGGAGCGTGGTGTTGGAACTTGCCAAGAACACAATCTGCGAGAGCCCCACCAGGGTCAGGACGATCATGGCGGCCCAGAAGCTCCGGATCCCGGCGAGCAGTAGTGTGAGGCTCGAGGCAATGACGGCGGCGCCGATGATAAGGGAGAGAGAAGGTCGGCCTTTCACCAGCGTCCCCAGGGTCAGCGCCCCGATGATCGCCCCCGTGCCCAGGGCCGCCATGAGGAGGCCGAACCCGTGCGCTCCCACGCGGAGGACGTCCCGCGCCAGGAGGGGAACCATGACGGTGTGGTTGATGACGAAGAGGCTGACGGTCAAGAGCAGGCTCAGGACCAGGGCCACGAGCGGCATGTGGACCGCGTAGCGGATGCCGGCCGCGATCTCCTCGCGGACGGTGGTGCCCTTCTCGTGGCGCGGCAGGCCTTCGGCCCGCATGGCCAGCAGGGCGAGGATTACGGCCACGAAGCTCAGCCCGTTGAGGCCGAAGGCGGGGGCAACGCCGTACCGGTCCACCAGGAGACCGGCGACGGCGGGTCCCACCATTCGGGCGCCGTTGACCATGGCGGAATTCAGGGCGATGGCATTCGTGAGGTCGTCCTTGCCCGCCATCTCCACGACGAACGACTGCCGCGTGGGCATGTCGAGGGTGTTGGCCAGGCCATAGCAAGTGGCCAGGATCGCCACGTGCCAGTAGCGCACGTGACCCGTCCAGGCGAGGAAGGCCAGGACGAACGCTTGGCACATGAGCGCCGTCTGCGTCGCGATGATGACGCGGCGCTTGGGCAACCGGTCGGCGATGGCCCCGGCGACGAAGGAGAGGCACAGCATGGGGCCATATTGCAGCGCGCTGATGAGCCCCAGCCTGAACGGAGAGTTGGTCAGCTCGAGGACCAGCCATGACTGCGCCACACTCTGCATCCAGGTGCCAATCTGCGAGATGAGCTGCCCAGAGATGAAGAGGCGGAAGTCGCGATGGTTGAGAGCGCGGAGGCCGGCTGGGAATCGCATGGGTCGGTCTGCCGTGACGCGGCAGGATACTCCGTTAGAACCCGATACTGGTCATGAGTGCATTCGAAGAGAGGGGCGCAAATCAACGGCCAGACGGCCCCTTCTGCTCGGTAGGAACTTTAGCGGAGCAGCATTCCCGCGGAATGTGGGGAGGTGCCGGCAGGCGCCGAGCGAGCCTATCGGAGGAGTCACCCAGTGTCAACCGTAAACGCCCCCCGTTCCAAGTGACACGAGGGGCGCAGGAGACAATCAGGGCGTGACAAGACATGGGACAGGATGGCCTGCAGAGATCGTCACCGACGTCGCAACCTTATACCTATAGGGGACGTTGCAACCTTATTAACCTTGTGATACCCTCCGAATCGCCATGCCGCGTGGCCCACGCCTCGATGCCTCCGGGGTCCTCCACCACGTAGTGGCCCGGGGACTGGATCGACAGACGATCTTCCGGGACGACCGAGATCGGGACGAATTCGTGCGCCGGGTGGCAGGCCTGGTCGAGGTAGGGGCGCTCACGGTCTACGCGTGGGCCCTCCTCCCAAACCATTTCCATCTCTTGGTCCGGACGGGCGCCCGCCCCCTCGCCCGGAGCATGCGGTCCCTCCTCACGGGGTACGCGGGTGTCTTCAACCGCCGCCATAGGCGGACCGGCCACCTCTTCCAGAACCGGTACAAGTCCATCGTCGTCGAGGAGGAGCCCTATTTTCTCGAACTGGTCCGCTACCTCCACCTGAATCCGCTCCGGGCCGGGGTCGTGCCAGGCCTCCGTGCCCTCGCGAAGTACCCCTACTGCGGCCACGCGGCCCTTTGTGGGATTCGGGAGATTCCGTGGCAGGATACCACTACCGTACTGGGCCGCTTCAGCCGGCAGGCGAGGCGGGCTGAAGCTCAGTATCGCGCCTTCGTCACCGCGGGAGTGCCTCAGGGCCGCCGTCTGGACCTTCAGGGAGGCGGACTCCTGCGGAGTGTGGGCGGTTGGCTGGCGGTGGAGGCCCTCCGCCGGGGCCGGGAGGCGTACGCCGCCGACGAACGAGTCCTGGGCGGGACGGAGTTCGTCGAGACATTGCGGGCGGAGGCGGAGCGTACCGAGCGGCGGCGCGCCCGGTTTGACGCGCGAACGCCCGACCTCGCCACGCTCCTCCGCCAGGTCGCTGCGACAGCACATGTCCCCCCGGCCGCCCTGACGGGTGGTGGGCGGTCCCGCACCCTCGCCCGGGCCCGCGATGGGCTCGCGTACCTCTGGGTGGAGGTCCTCGGGCGGAGCGGCCGCAGCCTGGCCCGGGCGCTGGCCCTCCAGCCCATGTCGGTGTACCGGGCCGCCCGCCGCGGGCGAGACCATCGGGTAGAGTGGGATCGTTTGGTGCCACGGTAATAAGGTTAATAAAGTTGCAACGTCCCCTATTCAGGAGGGAGGCACATGAGCGATCCGTCCGCGCGGCAGTTTGTCCACTGGAGCGCAGAACAGGGCTTGGCCACGCTGCTCGTGGACCGGCCGCCCCTGAACGCCCTCTCGTACCAGGCCAAAGAGGAAATCGCCGCCTGCCTGGAAGAGGTCGCGGGGGATGCGACGGTGCGCTGCCTCATCGTCTACGGCGCCGGCGGGCGGGCCTTTTCCGTCGGCTCGGACATCAAGGAGTTTCCCGAGGTGACGGCGCGGCGGCTCGGCCGGCAGCGCGCCGCCCATGAGCACGGGGTGTACAACCGGCTGGACTTCTTCCCCATCCCGACCATCGCCGCCATCGAAGGCCACTGCCTGGGGGGCGGTCTGGAGTTGGCCCTGGCGTGCGATTTGCGCGTGGCCAGCGAAACGTCCAGGCTGGGCCTCCCCGAGGTGGCGCTGGGGGTGTTCCCTGCGGGCGGCGGCACGGAGCGCCTGCCCCGGCTGATCGGCGAGGCCCGCGCCCGCGAGCTGATCTACACCGGCCAGCCGGTGGACGCCGCCGAGGCGTGGCGGATCGGTCTAGTCAACCGGCTGGCCCCCGAGGGCCAGGCCCTCGCGGTGGCGCAGGAGCTGGGGCGGACGATCGCGGCCAGGCCCGCGGGAGCGCTGCGCACAGTCAAAGCCGTCATGGATCGCGGGCTCGCCATGGATCTCCTGCAGGCGCAGCAGGTCGCCATCGACGCCATCGGCGAACTGTTCCAGTCCGATGCCGTGCGGGAAGGGGTGACGGCGTTCCTCGAGAAGCGTGCGCCGAGGTTCTGAGATGCCAGGAGGTGTTGCCGCAGGATGAAACGTCGGGTAACCTGGCTTCAGGGGGTTCTGGGTCTCGGCCCGGGACGCATCGTGGACACCCTTGTCTTTCGTCCCCCGCATTCGCGAAAGGCGCCCGATTCGGCCCGACCTGTGGGGGGGGCGCCAGCGACGGCCGGGCAGCCCGCCGAGGAGGCGAAGGATGCCAGGCTCGCCGATGTGGTCGCGGATATGGAGCGGGCCCGCGTGGACGCGAGCCTGGTGGTCCTCCACGAGGAGACGGACGACTTCTCCTGCCTTACCGCGCAACACCCGGGCCGTCTCTTCGGCCTGGCCCACTACGACTCGCTCTCGCCGCGCCGGGGACTGGAACGAGTGCGGGGTCTCTGCGACGACCATCCCGATCTGATCCTGGGGGTGACGAGCGCGATGCCCCGTTTTGGCCAGGACCCGCGGCTCAGGGAATTTGTCCCGCTCTACGAGTTCTGCATCGAGCGGGACCTGCCGGTCCAGTTCGATGCGGCGGAGGACGCGACCGGCGAGCGGGCCGCGCCGCCCGTGGCCTTCGGCGTCCTGGCGAAAACGTATCCACGGCTGAAAGTGGTGTGCCGCGATACCGGGAGCTGGCGTGGGGAGGCGCTCGCACTCCTCCACCGATTCCCCAACCTGTTCCTGCAAGTGGATGGGCCCTCCCTCCACCCCCTGCTCCGCGCGGCCGGCAGCCGCAAGCTGGTGTTCGGAAGCGACTGGCGGGGCCGGGAGGCCAGCTACTTCGAGCGGGTGGAGGCCGTGCGTCGATTGCCGTGGCGGCACCGGCAGAACGTGGGCTGGCGCACCGCCGTCCGCGTCTACGGCCCGCGGCTCCTCTCTCGTCCGGCCCCCTTTGACTCGCAGCCATCACCGAGGTGAAGACTATGCGCATCCTGCTGGCATCCCCCGAGGTCGCCCCCTTCGCCAAGACCGGGGGTCTGGCCGACGTGGCGGGCGCCTTGCCCAAGGCCCTGGCGAAGATGGGGCACGACGTCCGGGTCGTCCTCCCCAAGTACCGGATGGTGGATGCCGCGAAGCATGGCCTGCGCCCGCGGCTGGCCTCGCTCCCTGTGCCGATGACGGGCCGGATGGAGCAGGCTACCGTTTGGGAGGGGGCCATCGATTCCGCCCCGGTATATTTCGTCCAGCATGATGGCTACTACGACCGGGAGGCCCTCTACCAGACCAAGGAGGGGGACTACCCGGACAACCCCGAGCGGTTCGCCTTCTTCTCGCGGGCCATCCTGGAGATGATCCGGCCGCTGGATTTTGTTCCCGAGGTCTTCCACTGCAACGACTGGCAGACCGGACTGGTCCCGACGTATCTCCGCACCACGCTCCAGGGGGTGCGCCAACTCCAGACGACGGGCGTCCTGTTCACGGTCCACAACCTGGGCTACCAGGGGCTGTTCCCGCCCGAGGCCCTGGCCGCCGCCAATCTGGGCCGCGAGCTCTTCAACCCCTTCGGCATCGAGTTCTACGGGAAGGTGAACTTCCTGAAGGCGGGCCTGGTCTTCGCCGACCTCATCAACACCGTCAGCCGCAAGTACAGCCAGGAGATCCAGACGGAGGAGTTCGGCCACGGCCTGGAGGGCGTCCTGCGCGCCCGGGCCAAAGATGTCCACGGCATCCTGAACGGCATCGACTACGACGAGTGGCACCCCACCCGGGATGCGTTCATCGCAGCCACGTTCTCGCGGGACGACCCTGCCGGGAAGGCGACCTGCAAGGCGGATCTCCAGCGGGCCTTCGGCCTGCCCCAGCGACCCGACGCCCCGCTCCTCGCCGTGATCTCGCGCCTGACGCCGCAGAAGGGCATGGACCTCATGGCCAAAGCGCTGGACGCCCTGCCGGACCTGGATGCGCAGTTCGTCCTCCTCGGAACCGGGGACGCGGACCTGCACCAGGCTTTCCAAAGCGCCAGGGCACGACACCCGAGGCGGATCGGTTTGAAGCTGGGCTTCGATGTGGCCCTGTCCCACAAGATCGAGGCCGGGGCCGACATGTTCCTCATGCCGTCGCGGTACGAACCCTGCGGCTTGAACCAGATGTACAGCCTGGCCTACGGGACGGTTCCCGTCGTCCGGGCCACGGGTGGCCTGGACGACACCATCCAGCCCTTCGATCCGGCCACGGGCGAAGGGACAGGATTCAAGTTCGCCGCGGCGACCTCCCAGGCGTTGCTGGAGACGCTGCGCACGGCCGTGGCGCTGTACCGGCAGCCCGATCACTGGCGCCGCCTGGTCCGAAACGGCATGGCCTGCGACTTCTCCTGGGACCGATCCGCCACAGAGTACGTGGCGCTCTATCAACAGATCGTCGCCCGGCGCACTGGAAGAGGCTGAGACCGGGAATCGGGCGGTCTGGCGACTCGGTATCTCCAGTCGTCCATCAGGCAATCGCGAGACTTCGTCGTCACGGGGAGCGAACTGGTCGTTGACGGTGGCGTGACCGGCCGGTGAACCTGGAGGCGTTCCGGGGGGGCAGGGGCGGAGCGCCCACGAGGCACCGGACAGCAAACCGGTGTCCGTGGCGCCAGCGTTCAGTCAGATGGTGGGAATGATGCCCCGCAGGCCTTCCAGGCGGGCGTACCCATCCCGGAGGCTCACCTGCGCCTGCAGGCCGAAACCGGCCCAGTACCGGACGATGGCCTGGGCCAGGCAGCGCTCGCTGCAAATGCTCGGGGTGCAGCTCGCCGGGTCGCCGGCCCGGGGGACGACGCTTCCGCAGACGCGACACAGGCCGGGGAACTCCTCTGGCGCCGGCAGCGTGGACGCCCCGACCTCGTCCTCCACCTCGACCTTGACGGGCATCATCTCTCTCCCGACAGGATGATCCGATCTCCCCTGGCAGGTTGCGCGTCGCGCGCAGGAACGGAGACGTTCAGGGCCTCTCCGGCCAGGGGGTGGTTGAAATTCGGGGTGTGGATGCCCCGGGGCGTGTGATGCTTCGTCAGGATCGTCCCCGGGTCCCCCGCCATACGGCACCTCGGCGGTCACCCAACGCCCAGAGAAACGAAGCCCCCAAAGACCCTAGAGAGTCTTTGGGGGGTACTGCGCCGCGCAAAAACCGTCTATGGGCTTCGGGATCCGGCCCACCGGATAACGCACGGTAGGCGAATGAGGACATTGTGTCAAGCAATTTCGGCGATGCCTTTCGGGTGGTGTGCCACGCCGAGCGCACGATCCGTGCGGCCCGCCAGGTGGGGAACGGGGGGAGTTAGGCGGGATGCTCCCGAGCCCCCCGCCAGGTGACGACGCGTTCGGGAATGATCCGGACCAACGGGTTCTCCCCGAAGCCGGGCATCGTCCGGTACTGCGGGTACTTCTCACGAAGCAGAGCGTGGGCGCGATCCCGCTCCGAGCCGCCCTCCAGAATGTCTCCCCGGCCCGTGATCAGCACGTAGCGGAGGCGCCCCCAGTCCTCCTCGTAGTGGTCCACCACCAGGCTCACCCTCGAATTCTCGTGCAGGTTCTTCAGCCGGCGAAGCCCGGATGGCGCCACTCGCTTCGGCTTGGCGTCGATCGGAGAATACAGGCAGGTCCCGTCGAAGACGAAGCACACGGGGATGACGTGGGGCTCGCCATCGGCCGAGGCCGTGGCTAGGTGCCCCACCCGCGCTTGTTGCAGGAACGCGCGGTCCTCGGGAAGAATTTCCAGCACGATTGATTCCACTGAAAACCGACCACGGACAACCGACAACCGGGCAGCTCCCTTCTGATTTCAATTAGCCGGCTGTTGGTGGTCGGTGGCCAATTTTCCAATGCTGCCCAGGTGGCTCAGGCCCAGGCGCCGGCGACCTATTTCCCGCACCTCCGCCACCCTGGTTATCGTCGCCGAGGCCTCGGCCGGGCCGGCGCACACAAGGCTGAAGGGGGCCTGCGTCGTCTATCGGAAAAGGTCCCGGTCGGGCGAGCGGACCAGGGATCGGGCGTGGCCCTCGCCCGATCGGAAGCGGTAGCCGCGGATCAGGACGACGGGGATGCGCTCCAGCTTGCCCATGAGCAGCCCGGCTGCCGCCGCCAGCTCGTCCGCCACCGCCAGCTCCGTCACGCGCAGCAGGTGGCCGTGCGGATCCTGCTGGCCGATGTAACTCAGGAGCGGGCTCAGGCCGGCCGCCCCGATGGCCACGTTGGTCAGTCCCTCGCGCCAGGGACGGCCGAAGGTGTCGGACACGATCACACCCACCTGCGCGCCGTGCCGGTCTTCCAGGGCCTTGCGCAGTCGCGCCGCCGACCCATCCGGGTCCACCGGCAAAAGCGAGACCCGATCCTCCCCGGGAACGTTGGAGGCGTCCACCCCGGCGTTGGCGCAGATGAAGCCGTGCGTCGTCTCGGCGATGATCACCCCCCGGTCCATCCGGACGATCCGCCGCGACTCTCGCAGGACCACTTCGATCTGCCGGGGATCCTTGCCCCAGGTCTCGGCGAACTCCCGGGCCAGCCCCGAGGGAACGACCTCCTTAAGCGACACCACCCGGCCCTCGGCCTTCGACAGCACTTTCTGTGCGACCACCAGAACATCCCCGGTGCCGAGGCCGACCCCCGCGCGCTCTGCAGCCTCGAGGATCAGACGGGCCAGATCGTCCCCCTCGGCCACCTCGGGAATGCCCGGGAGTCCCACCGCGGAGAGGGCCGGATTGCCGGGCGCCGCCAGGCGGTCCACCACCCCCAGCGTTCCGAGCGCGGCGCGCGTCCTCGTCTCCCCGGGAAGCGCCAGGAACGCCGCCAGGTCCTCGCGCTCGTCGATGTCCACCGCCAGGCGGGCCACTCGGAGCATCCCCCAGCCAAGCCCCCGCGCCTCGGCCTCGCCCTTGTGCTTCCTGAAGCTGTCGAAACCGAACCGCGATGGGATGGCCTGGGGCGGCCGCCGCCAGATGGCGTTGGTCCCCTTCTCGTCCCGCGACGGCACCAAGAGGACGGGCCGATCGGATTCACCCGCGGCCGACAGGACGGCGGCGATATCCTCCGTGCGAACGGCCGGGATGTCTGCGGGGATGGTCAGCACAGCCTCGAAACCCATCTCGGCCAAAGCGCCCGAGGCGGCGTCCACCGAGCGACTTTCGGATCGCTGCTCCTGCTCGGGGAGGGCCGTCCCTCCGTGCGCCCTGGCGATCCCCATCGCCTCGGTGTCCGTCGTGGCCACAAAGACCCCGTCCACGAGGTTCCCGACCGCCGGCATGACGGCCGCCAGGACATCCTCCAGCATGAGGAGCGAGAGTCGCTGTCGGGCGGGCTGGTCCAGGAGGGCGGCCAGTCGTCCCTTCGCCCGGGCCGTGGACTTGACGGGGATGAGGATCGCGGTCCGCGGTCTCACAGCGCCTCCAGGAACTTCAACGCCATCCGGGCCACGTGACGCTTCTCCTCGGGACCGCGCATGACGATCGCTCCCGCCAGAACGCGAACGCCCAGGGCTTCGATGCCAGCCGTCTCGCCCGCGTCCGCCGTGTCAATCAGCATCCCGTCCAGGCCGTTCAGGGCAGAGTGATAGAGACGTGCCACCCCGAGGGGTGACACCTCGACCTTGGCCCAGCGCAGGAACTTGTCGGTCGGTCCCTTCAGGGACTGGCCCCCGACCACGGGGCTCACCGCGACGACGGGTACCTGGACGGCGCGCAGGGCCTCGCGGATTCCCGGAACGGCCAGGATGGGCCCGATGCTGGCCACCGGATTGCTGGGCGCCAGGAAGATGGCCTCGGCCTCCCGGATGGCCGTCAGGACCTCTGGGGTCGGGCGGGCGCGAGCGCTTCCCTGAAACTCGATTCCCCGGATCTCGTCGGCCGCTCTTCGCCGCACCAGGTACTCCTGGAAATGCATCGCGTGAACGGGACCATTGCCGACCAGGATGTAGGTCATGACCGGATCGTCGGTCATGGGCAGGATCCGCGCCCGGACGCCCAGGGCGCAGCGGATGGCGTCGGCGACCTCGGTCGGCCGTCGCCCCTGTCGCAAGGCCTGGGTGCGGAAGATGTGCGTCCCGAGATCCCGATCGCCCAGATTGAACCAGACAGGCCGGCCGTATCGTTCCAGGACCTTCATGCACTCGAAGGTGTCCCCGGCGAACCCCCACCCCCTCTCCGAGTCCACGAGACCCGCCAGGGTGTACGTGACGATGTCGGGATCCGGGCTGATCCGGAGCCCGTGCATCTCGATGTCGTCGCCGGTGTTGACGATGGCGCAGAGAGACTCCTCGCCTACCTCCTGCGCCAGCCCCCACAGGAACTTCGACCCGCCGACACCCCCGGCCAAAACCACGATGCGCATGATCTTTCCTGGGCAATCCGGCAATCGGGCAACTCGGCAAACAGGAAATCCGGGTTCCTGAGACCTCCAAATCGCCCGATCGCCTGATCGCCAGATTGCCTAGTTGTCTTTCACCGTCTCAGAGATGCCGGTGATCCGGATTCCCGCGCCGCTGGCCCTGTAGCGCCGGTTGATCCCCAGCAGGAGAATCGTGAGGCTTTCGACCGCCCTGGCATTCCGCGCCGGCCCGGCGTCCACGCCGCGGAAGCCCAGCAACTCGGCCAGTCTGATCGCCTCCTGGCGGGCGCCGGCGTCGTCGCCGCAGACCAGGACGTCGCACGCACCCGCTTCTCCATGCTCCAGGTGGACGTGGGAGATGTTCTGGAAGGCCGCCACCACCCGCGTCTCGAGCCCGAGGAGCGTTTGCGCCTCCTCCGTGGCCGATCCCCCCAGCGGGACCCGCAGGTGCCGCGGCTTCTCGGGATCCACGGGGACCGTGACGTCCACCAGGACCTTCCCCCGAACCGCCTCCTGGATGTCCTTGAGGGTCGCTTCATGCGCGGCGTAGGGGACCGTGAGGACGACGATCTCCCCGGACGCCGCGGCCTCGCGGTTCAGCATCCCGGTGGCGGCCGCACGCCCCGCCGCCCTGCTGATGGCCTCGGCCGCATTCACGGCGCGCTCCATCACGCGCGAGCCGATGATCACCTCCTGGCCCGCGCGCGCCCAGCCCAGGGCCAGGCCATACCCCTCCCTGCCGGTTCCCCCGATCACGGCGATTCGCATCCCGGCGTCTCCTAATACCTCAACCCGTTGTCTTCATCGGCACATTTCAATGACCAAATCCCAATGTCCAATGACCAATGCGTTCTCGGTTCCCGTTGCTCATTGGTCATTCGTCGGTCATTGGTCATTCCGGGGAAAGACCTTGAGCAGCCGGTACGTCGTATTGCGCTCGGCCGGGATTCGGTGGAGCTCCCAGATCCGCCGGTGAAACTCCTCAGGCGGCAGATACTCGCCGGCCGTGGCCCCGGCCAGCCGCGAGATGTTCTCCTCCATCAGGGTGCCGCTGTAGTCGTTGGCCCCCGCCTGGAGGCACCGCTGCGACAGCTCGCGTCCCAGCTTCACCCATGAGACCTGGATGTTGTCGATGGCGCCCTGGAGCATCAGGCGGGCCAGGGCGTGCACCTTCAGGTGTTCCTCGGTCGTCGGGCCGGGCCTGGACTTTCCCTCCTGGAAGAGGTGCGTGTTGAAGTGGACGAAGCCGAGCGGCACGAACTCCGTGAACCCGCCCGTCTCCTTCTGGATGTCCCGCAGGAGACAGAGCTGGTCGACCCAGTGGACCGGCCGCTCGACGTGGCCGTACATCATGGTCGAGGTGGTCGGGATGCCCAGGCGGTGGGCCGTGGTGATGACGTCCACCCACTGCTGCACCGTCACCTTCTTCCGCGACAGGAGCTGGCGGACGTTATCGTCCAAAATCTCGGCCGCCGTGCCGGGCAGGCTCCCCAGGCCTTCGGCCTTCAGCATGGTGAGGTAGTCGGCGAGCGGCAGCCCCGTCTTCTCCACGCCGTACACCACCTCCATGGGCGAGAAGGCGTGGATGTGGATCCCGGGCGCGGCCTGCTTGATCGCTCGCAGGATGTCCCGGTAGTGCGTGCCGTCCAGCTCGCGGGGCAGGCCTCCCTGCACGCAGATCTCGGTGGCGCCGCGGTCCCACGCCTCGACCGCTCTCCTCGCGATCTCTTCGAAGGACAGGTCATAGGCGTCGGGGGCGTTCGGCCCCGTGCTGAACGCGCAGAACTTGCAGCCGATGATGCAGATGTTGGTGAAGTTGATGTTCCGGTTGACCACGTAGGTGACGATATCCCCCACGCGACGGCGGCGCACCTCGTCCGCGACGGCCGCCAGCGCATTCACCGAGTCGGCTCCCATCTCCGCCAGGGCCAGCCCCTCGGCGTGGGTGAGCTCCCGTCCCTCCAGCGCCCGATCCAGGATGCGCGCGATGGCGGGGGGAACGGCTCGAACCTCAGCGTCTGTACCGCACGGCAAGACGGTCGTCTCCATGGGAACTCCCTTCAATGGAAAACGGACAACCGCCGGTTTACAATCGGTCGGCTGCCGGTTGTCGGTTATCGGTTCTCACATGCCAAGGACGGTCTCGGCTCGTGGCTCTCGGCTCTCCCGTCGGGAACCAAGCCATTGCCGTCCGCGGACGCGCGGATGCGCTCGGCCAGCTCGGGAGGCAGGTACTCGCGGCCATACAGGATGTACTCAGGATACACCGGCAAGCGCTGGCGCAGAAGAAATCCTCGGTCTTCCGTGACCGCCCGCAGGGCCGCGAGGTGCGGCCAGGGGGCCTCCGGATTGATGAAGTCCCGCGTGAGGGGCGAAACCCCGCCCCAATCGTTGATCCCGGCGTCGAGGAGCCGTCCGAACTCCTGCGTCAGGTTGGGCGGCGCCTGGAGGTTCATGAACGGGCCCAGGATCAGTCGCGCCACGGCCGTGGTCCGGAGCATGTCTTCCAGCGTGGGCTCCGGCTGGTCGCGCATGGGGATGGTCGGCTTCACCCGGAAGTTCTGGACGATGACCTCTTGGATGTGGCCGTACCGCTCGTGCAGGCCCCGAATGGCGAGGAGAGAGTCCACGCGCTCTTCGCCCGTCTCGCCGATGCCGACGAGGATGCCTGTGGTGAACGGGATCTTCAGCCGGCCGGCCACTTCCATGACGCGAAGACGCACCCGAGGATGCTTCGTCACGGCTCCGTGGTGCGGCCCGCCCGCCAGGAGCAGGCGGGGGCTCGCCGATTCCAGCATGAGGCCCATACTCGCGTTCACGGCCTTCAGGGCGCGGAGGTCCGGCTCGCCCATCACCCCTGGATTCGCGTGGGGAAAGAGGGGCGAGCGGTCGAGCACCAGCCCGCAGGCCGCCCGCAGGTATTCCAGGGTCCGCCGGTAGCCCAAGCCCCGTAGGATCGCCCGTGCCCCGGGAAACACGGCCTCGGGCGCATCCCCCAGGCTGAAGAGCGCCTCGGTGCAGCCCAGCCGCGCGCCCTCTTCGACCACCGCCAGGACCTGCTCCGGCGTCATGATCCAGCCATCTGGGTCCTCCGGATCCCGCCGGAATGTGCAATACCCGCAACGGTCCCGGCAGAGGTTCGTCAGGGGCAGGAACACCTTGCGGGAGTACGTGATGGTCTTTCCCTTCCCCCGGTTTCGCAGGGCCGCCGCCGCCGCGAGCAGCGGGTCGAGTGGCGCCGAGGGTTCGAGGAGACGGATCGCCGCCTCGCGGGAGAGCCCCCGCCCCGCCGCCGCCGCGTCCAGGGCGGCGGCAAGGCTGCGGTCCTGCGAGGTGGCTATCCGAGAGTGCACAGCGTCACCGATTATGCAAGCCGTGATCTGCTCCATACCTCATGCGAAGTTGACGGCTTCCACCGCACGTTTCGTCGCCAGGCTTTTCCGATGGAGCTTAAGACGTTGAATTTCGTGTAGCGTTTCTGCTGTAAGGTAGCTCTCGCCGCAGCGTGGACAGAGCACAATGGGAACGTTCTCTATGACCAAGAGGTCTTTCCCTTTGCCGTAGGTTCTGGTCACCCTGCGGATGTGCGCGGCTTTTTGTCCACAAATGTCACACACCATTGGAGCCCTCCCTACCCTTGCGGGAGATACACAGTAAGGATGACCAGCTTTCCGGTCGGACCGAGCTTGGCAATTACCTCCACCTCAATACCGTCAATCGTCCTGCCTCTGATTCGATACTTCCACTCACGCGTCACTTCGTCTCTCTGGCGCCTCACGATCTTGCCGCTGAGGATACCACGTTCCACGTCATAAATCGTCAATCCATCCGCATCCCTCTCTCTTCTTCGGCATGAAGGGTCATTACATACCGGCGACTCCGAATTCTGTCCCGCATTCGCTTCAGGATGCGGTCAAACATGACGCCTCCGCTTCACTGCGGATGCCGTGTCGCCATCGCTCTGCCGGATTGGAGAGAACCGGGGTCTTCCGCCAGCGGCCGGCGGAGGTTCGCGGTCGGTTTGGCTCCTCTACGGCTTCCCTCGGGAAATGACGACCTCGTTCAGCACCACGTCCTTCAGGGGGCGATCGTTCGGCCCCCGGGGGACGCTCCCGATCGCCACGACCACATCCTGCCCCTGGACGACCTCTCCGAAGACCGAGTGCCGGTTGTCCAGGTGCGGGGTGGGAACCGTGGTGATGAAGAACTGGCTCCCATTGGTGTTGGGACCGGCGTTGGCCATGGACAGGATCCCCGGCTTGTTGTGCCAGAGATCGGGGCTGAATTCGTCGTCGAACTTGTAGCCCGGTCCGCCCCTCCCGGTCCCCAGCGGGTCCCCGCCCTGGATCATGAAGTTGGGAATGACCCGATGGAAAATCGTCCCATTGTACAGCGGGCGCTTCACCTGCTTCCCCGTCTTGGGATCGGTCCACTCCTTCGTGCCCGTGGCCAAGCCGACGAAATTCTCGACCGTCCTCGGGGCCTTGTCCTCGTCCAGCCGGACCACGATGTTCCCCAGGCTCGTCTTGAACGTCGCATACAAGGGTCCGCTCACCTTTTTCTCTTTTTCTGCGGCACCGGCCCACCCAAGCGACGCGACGAGCAGGCACCCAGTGAGGATAATGCGTCCGAGGGGTTGAAACGACATGACGTGTCTCCGCCGGGCACTCGCCCGGAACCCTGGGGAGGCGCACTCTCGCGGCGCCTAGCCCTCGCCCTCCAGCGAAGTGTAGTTCCTCAGGCCGAGCGTCTCATAGATCCTCAGCGTGGCCTTCGACCGGTTCAGCGTGTAAAAGTGGACGCCCCTCACCCCGTGATCCATGAGGTCCCTCACCTGCTCCGTCGCCCAGTGAATGCCGACTCGCTCCACGTACTCGTCGTCCTTCGCCCGGACGAGCGACCTCGTCAATCGCGCGGGAAACCTCGCCCCGAGAGCCAGCTCGGCCATCCGGACCATGCCCCGAATGGACGTGACCGGCATGAGGCCCGCGATGATCGGGACCCGGATGCCCGCGATCTCGCACCGCTCGCAGAAATCGTAGAAATCGCGATTGTCGAAGAAGAGCTGGGTGCAGATGTAGTCCGCCCCGGCGTCCACCTTCGCCTTCAGATGATCCATCTCCTTGAGGCGGTTGGGCGTCTCTGGGTGTCCCTCCGGGAAGCCCGCCACGCCGATGCCCATGCTGGGGAAACGCCGGCGGGTGAATGCCACCAGATCGGCTGCGTGGGCGAACCCCCCGGGCGGCTGGACGAACGAGGTCTCGCCCCTCGGCGGATCGCCCCGCAGCGCCATGATGTTCTCGATCCCGTGATCCTGGTACGCCCGCAGGATGCTCCCAATCTCCTCCTGGGCCGCGCCGACGCAGGTCATGTGGGCGACGACGGCGAGCTGCGTGTGCTCTCGGATCCTGATCACGAGGTCATGGGTCAGCTCCCGCGTCGACCCTCCGGACCCGTACGTCACGCTCACGTAGGATGGCCGCAAAGGCACCAGGTCCTCGATGGTCTTGTACAACTGCTCCCCGGCCTCCCTCGTGCGGGGCGGGAAGAACTCGAAGCTGAAGCACGGCTGCTGCCTTCCCAGAATGTCGCGGATATTCATGGCATCTCGCTATCGGCCTGCTGCCGTGGGGGACGGCGACCTCAGTCGCGTGAAACCGGATCGCCAGTCCGAAGTCGGATGGCTCATGTGTATACCACCCGCCAAGCGCGAGCCGCTCGGCTAGCGCAGGATCGCCGTGATCAACAGCGGAGCCAGCGCGGTCAGCACCACGCCGTTCACGACGGAGATCACGGCATAGTCCGTCCCCACGGACCGCGTGATGACCGGAAGCGTGGTGTCCATGGAGGTGGCGCCGCCCGACGCGATGGGGGCCAACCGCCCGAAATATCGGGCCAAAAGCGGCGTCCCGATCAGCGTAATGAACTCCCGTGCCATGTTGGCGAGCAGGGCGATCACGCCCAGCGTCTTCCCGCCGATGTGTGCAATCAGCACGCTCGCCAGGCTGTAATAGCCGAATCCCGCGCCCACGGCCAGCGATCCCCTGAGCCCGACTCCAGGAACAAACACCGAAAACAGCGCCACGCCCAGAAGCGTCCCCAGGATCGCCGACAGGGGCGCCAGGAGGATCCCGACGCTCTGAGTCCTGGCGGCTTGCCAGACCCGTGTATCGGCCCCGATCTCGATCCCGATCAGGAACAGCAGCGCGTCGAGGGCATAGGCCGTCGGGTTCAGGTCCAGGAAGCCCCGGGGGAGCCATCCCAGGCTCCCGGCCAGGATCCCCGCAACGAGGCACGCCAGGATGATCAGGCTATTCTTCATGGCGCGCCCGGTCGAAGCCTGCCCGGGAAACAAGGCGCGCGACCAGCACGCTGCCCAGAATCCCGCCTGCGCTGAGGATGAGCGCCTGGATGCCGAGCCGTCCCAGGCCGCGAACCACCGCGGGATTCGCGCCGACGGAGACCCCCAGGAAGAAGATCAGGAGGTAGAGCGACCATGTCGCCGCCGTCCTCGCCGTCGCCAAAACGTTCTTCCTGGAACGGAGAAGGTATCCGACGAACATCCCGGCCGCGAGAAACAGGAGGATCCGCATCGTTCGTCATCTCTGGGTCGCCGGCGTGCCAGCGCTACGACGCGGTCCAGCCCCCGTCAATGGCGATGGTCGCCCCCGTGATGTAGCAGGCGGCGTCCGAGGCGAGGAACACCAGAGCGCCCCCGATCTCCTCCGGCTGCCCGATCCGCCCCAGGGCGATGCGCTGGAGGATCCGCTTGTGCCGCTCCGCGTCCGCCTCCAGGTATCCCTTGACCAGGGGCGTCATCATGTAGCCCGGGGCGATGGCGTTCACGGTGATCCCGTGGGGCGCCAGCTCCAGCGCCAGGCCCTTGGTGAATTGGGAGACGGCCCCCTTGCTGCTGGCGTACACAACCTTGTCCCGCTCCGTGGACACCGCGGACATGGAGGACATGTTGATGATGCGCCCGCTCTTCTGTTTGATCATCTGGCGGGCCACGGCGCGGGCCACCAGGAAGATGCCCTTGACGTTGGTGTCGATGATGGTGTGCCAGTCCTCGTCCGTCGTCTCGACCACGGGCTTCCGCACGTTGGTCCCAGCGTTGTTGAAGAGGATGTCGATGCGCCCGAACGTCCCCACCACCGTTTGAACAGCCGCCTCGATCTGCTGGCTGCTCCGGATGTCCGCCACGGCCACCAGCGCCTTCCGGCCCAGCGCCTCCACGGCGGCGGCCGTCTCGTCGAGCTGGCTTCGCGTCCGGCTGACCAGGGCCACGTGGGCGCCCGCCCTCGCCAGGGCCAGGGCCCCCGCCCGGCCGAGGCCGCGGCCCGCCCCGGTCACGAAGGCGATCTTGCCGTCCAGGCTGAACTCCGGAAGACTCATGATGAGGGCTCCTCCTGCCAAGAAGAAGTTGATGATCGGCGACCCCGGCAAAGGCGGCCTATTGTCAGCGGTCGAGTGCCCATCGTCAAGGAATTTGAGGGCTCCCCGGATGGACACCGCCCTGCCGTGGGCGGCCAACTCGCGCGGGGGAATTGACACGCCCGGGGCCGGGAGATAGATTCGAGTCCATTCCGACCACCGCACCCATTGGCAGAGGGAGGAGATCCGATGGCGACATACTACGAGGACTTCCAGGTCGGCCAGGAGTGGGACTCGCCCGGACGGACCATCACGGAGGCGGACGTCACCATGTTCGCCATGCTGTCCGGGGACTACGACGAGATCCACACCAATGAGGATTTCTCCAGGCGCGAGTCGGCCTACAAGACACGCATCGCCCACGGGATGCTGGGCCTCAGCCTCGTCGAAGGCCTGAAGAAGCGCATTCCGGCTTTCGCCGACACGCGCTACATCGCCTCGTTGGAATGGACCTGGAAATTCACCGGGCCGATCTTCATCGGGGATACCGTGTACATCAAGTTCCGGATCACCAAGCTGCGCGAGAGCACGTCGAAGCCCGACCGGGGCATCATCTGGGAGGGGGGCCAGATGATCAACCAACGGGGCGAAGTGGTCCAAGAGGGCGAGCACTCCCTCATGATTTGGCGCCGGCCGAAGTAGCGGGACCCGGCAGGAATCCCCCTGGCGCCGCCTCGATCCGACGGCCGTCGCCCAGGGGCCATTTTCCGGCGTCGGCCCGATGCTCCCCCCGAAAACATGAGAGGTGGCCGGATGACCCCGGCCACCTCTCGTCCCCTGCGTCGAAGCCGACGCGCCTACATCTTGACGTACAACAGCCACGGCGTGCCGATGATCAGCAGCGCCGCGAAGAAGATCAGCCCGAAGATCAGCCCCAGCGTCCAGAAAGCAGTGCGGGAGATGTAGCCGCAGCCGTAGTACACCGGCGAGGGTCCGGTGGCATACGGCGAGATGACCCCCATCAGACCGAGCCCATAGACGAGCAGCAGCGCAAACGGCAGCACCGGGATGCCAGGAATCTTCGTGCCCACCGCGAGGACGACCGGCAGCACGGCGGCCGTGTGGGCGCTCAACGACGCGAAGAAGTAGTGGACGAAAAAGAAGAGCGCGACGAGGAACCCCATGGCGACGAGGGGATTGAATGCCTGGAGCGGGGCGGCCGCCCGTTCGGCGAACCACTTGATGAAGCCCACCGCGTTCAGCCCGTTGGCGAGCGTAATCAGCGTGGCAAACCACACCAGCACGTTCCATGCGCTCTTGTTGCCGATGATTTCCTCCCAGGTCACGACATTCGTCAGCAGCATCAGCGCAATAATGAGCAAGACGACAGTCGTGGCGTTGATGAAGTTCGTGCCGAGGACCGGCAGCCTGAACAGGACATTCGACCCGGTGATCCACAGGAAGATCGCCAGAACCACCAGGCAGATCATGACGATCTCCGGCCGGGTGAGCTTGCCCATCTTGCCGAGCTCTTTGTCCGCCCATGCCGGAATCTCATGGCTTGCTTTGATTTCCGGCGGATACAGCAGGTAGGTGAGAAGCGGGACGAGTAGGATGAGCACGATGCCCACCGGCATGAACCCCAGGGCCCACTGCAGCCAGTTGACCTCGAGCTTCGTCGTGTTCTTGACGATGGCCAGCGCGGCGGCGTTCGGCGCGACCGAGGTGATGAACATCGAGCTGGTGACGCAGGTGGCGGCGAGTGCCGTCCACATGATGTACGAGCCGATCTTGCGCGCGGAGGGGCTATTCGGCTCCGACCCGTACAGCTCGGGGATGTTGCGGATAATCGGGTAAATCGTGCCGGCGCTGCGCGCGGTATTCGACGGCGTGCCGGGCGAGAGGACGAGATCGGCGAACGTGATTGCATAGCCAAGGCCCAGTGTATGACCGCCGAGCCAGCGCACCAGCGTCAAGGCGATGCGGCGGCCCAGACCGGTCTTGTTGTACCCCATCGAGAAGACAAACGCGCCGAAGATCAGCCACACGGTGGAGTCAGCAAAACCGCTGAGCGCCCAGTTGATCGACTGGTTGATGTCGGCACCCACGTACCGCAGGGTGGCGGCGAAGGCGACCCCCATCAGCCCGATGGCGGCGGCGGGGATCGGCTCTGCGATCAAGCCGACGATGACGGCGACGAAGAGCGCGAAGTACCGCCACGCGTTCAGCGTCAATCCGGCGGGAACCCCGAAGAGGAACGGGCAGGCGAAGAGGACGGCCCACACCACCAGCGGCACAAGTGCTTTCGAAGTGATTTTCATGTCTTCCTCCCACCCGAGTTTGACAGATCCTGTTGACACGATGGCGAGAACGCCAGGAATCACGCGAAGTTATGGGATCACGCCCACGGAGCCGTGTGCGTAGGCGGCGGAGCGACCTTCAAGACAGGGGGCGGAGGCGGAATCTTCAGTT